>Ga0310694_10000044_pt1 | contig 183281 bp, 144 predicted proteins | sample 174DNAGHGhighgp2_FD_203884 | JGI IMG/M metagenome (GOLD analysis project Ga0310694, IMG submission 203884) | Sheep rumen microbial communities from Palmerston North, Manawatu-Wanganui, New Zealand - 1742 DNA GHGhigh gp2 (v2) (version 2) | ecosystem: Host-associated > Mammals > Digestive...
TTTTGATAAAGTTGTCTATCAGATTCTGTCCTTTCAGTTGAACATTTTCCTCAGCCTGATGTTCCTCCTCGCTTTCGATATCAAGCAGATACGAAACGTAATCCACGGCAGCGTCAGCCGGAGTTGGCTTGCGCTTTTGTACGGCTCCAGTAGCCTCTTGTTCTGGGATAGAGTTTAAGAACTCATCAATGAGGCTGATGGTACGATTGTTTTCCGTCTTTTCTTTCCCTGTATCTTTTTGTTTTACTTCCTTGGGCTTGATTTTGTAATGAGAAGCCTCGACGAGGTTGAACAGCACTTTACGATCCGTGACGTAAATAGCCGCACGGCGAAGTTCCTCATCGAATGTAGGGTCATGCAGTAGATATAGGTTTTGCAACATCAACAATCGTGCTGGCTGATAGTACGGATAAAGAGCTATCAGACTTCTCAAGTCGTATAGCGTTTCCTTGTCCATCAGTTCTGGATGCTGCATGAGTTGTGTCAATTCCATCATTTAATATAGGTTTAATGATTCCTTCTTACCAGTTGGCTACCGTTGCATTGAATATTTGGTCAACAATTTCGTCTAATATCTCATCCACGAGCTTATCCTGAACAGCGTTCAGGTTTTGTGTGGTTTCGTATGACGATGCTGCCGAAAATGATTTTTCAAAATCCTCATCGTGCTTTTTGGTGTTGGTAAACCTCACGTTTACCGTGATTGAAAGCTCTGTTTGTGATGAATAACCCTCACTTGAAACCGACTTGTTCCTTTGTGTGTATTGTGTTATTTCACCTTCGATTTTCATGTCACCGTTTCGTTTCACCAAACTCAATTTCGTGTTGTCGGCAAACTTATCTTTCAGCTTGTTGTTGAACATGGGAGCCATCGGACCCCATACATAGCTGGCGCGTATAGGAAAGTCGGCTATTTGTATAGTCTTGGTTTCCACATAGTTTATACTTGCCCCGTTAAACTTATAACTTGCCGTAAACAATCCTAAGTTTAATGCACATGACGATAGCGTAAGGATGCATAGGCAGAGTATGATATTCTTGATGTTCATGTTCATTTTATTCTATCACATCTGTAGAAGCTATTTGTTTGTCAAGTCCAAACTCCTTGAGCCATCTATATAATGTACGGTCAGAGATACCCAGTTCTTTGGCAGTTTTTTTCCTGTTTCCACCAGTACGTTCCAGTGCTTTGATGGTCTTTTCTTTGTTGCTCTCCCGCAAGTTCAGGTTCTCAAGTTCGTTCATCTCATTGATTTCCTCAGCTTCTGCATCCTCGATTTTGTTAGGGTCGTTGGCTTTTACAGGATGACCTATTGCCTCTACCGCAGCTATTGGAATATTGTACCCAATGCCATTTGTGTCACGTACCTCCTCTAATTGCTTTCTCAGTCCGTTCATGTCACGACGCAAGTCATTCACGTTACCACGCAGCTCATAGAGAATTTTATACAACAGTTCCCGTTCGCTCTCGTATGAGTGAGCACCTGGTTGGGATATGGTAGCCAATTGTGTACTTTCCGGGTCTTGCGGAATGAATTGCAGTAGCATCTCTGCATTGATTTCCCTCTCTTGACTCAGCACCGACATTTGCTCAGTGATGTTTTTCAATTGCCTCACATTTCCTGGCCATTTATATTTGAGCAGTATTGCTTTTGCGTCTTCCGTCAAAGTAATTTTAGGCAATCTGTATTTTTCAGCCATTTGCATGGCAAAGAGACGGAAGAGCAATAGAATGTCATTGCCACGTTCACGCAGGGCAGGCATCTGTATGGGGATTGTATTTAAACGGTAATATAAATCCTCGCGAAACCTTCCCTCACTGATAGCCTTTCGCATGTTCACGTTGGTCGCAGCCACAATACGCACGTCGGTTTTCATGATTTTAGTACCACCTACACGGATATATTCACCCGTTTCCAATACGCGTAACAGACGGGCTTGTGTGGCGAGTGGCAGTTCTCCCACTTCATCAAGGAAGATCGTACCCTTATTGGCAATGCCAAAATATCCTTCGCTTTCACCGATGGCACCTGTAAACGAACCTTTTTCATGACCAAACAACTCGCTGTCGATAGTTCCTTCTGGGATGGAACCACAGTTGATGGCGAAATATTTCTCTCTGCGTCGAGGAGATGTATCATGAATTACACGAGGGATAATCTCTTTTCCCACGCCACTTTCGCCCACGACGAGCACACTCAAGTCTGTAGGTGCCACTTGCAGTGCAACATCTAACGCTCGGTTCAATCCATCGCAATTACCCACGATGTTATACCGATTCTTGATGGTTTGTAATTGAGTCGTATTCATTGAAGTGCCAAAATTACATAATTTATTTGGTATAACTGCAATAATGGCAGAAAATTATAGAAAATTAGCGAAAAGACAAATACCTTTAAGCTTTTTCGTGTTTCTTGGGAATAGAAAATCTTATTTTCTCACCCTCATCACGTTTCTCGTGGTATAATTTCTCCAATGGGTTTTCGTAAGGCTCGTCATAGTTGATGCGATTGCGATATACATCTATTGCCGAGTAGATAGCTTGTCGGAGAGAACTTTCATCCCCCTTGTTTTGACCTGCAATCTCAAAACTTGGTGACAATGTGGGCGATGTGCAAACGTAGGGTATTCCAGCCAACATGGTAAAACAACAGTCTCCTTGGATGGTGTTGAATGGCATTGTGCCTTGGTCGTGATACATGGCGAGTATTCCGTCAAACGCCTTGTATTTCTCATTTCTGAAGAAATCATCCGTAGTAAACGGACCGAATGCCTCAATATGCAGTTCTTCCTGCTTTTCTATGGCAGGCTTGATGATGGATGTCTCTTCTTCGCCATCTGCATTTGGATTTAATGCCAAGACAGCTATTCGAGGGTTGAAAATGCGGAAGTCGCGACGTAATGTAGTGTGTAAGGTTTTCAATTCCTCTGCCACATGGTCGATGGTGATATGTTTAGAAACATCCTTAATGGCAATATCTTTTGTTGCCAAGGCTATTCTCATGAGGTTGTTACAAATAATGACCGTTGACTTGTCGTTGGTGTCTTCCAACTTTTTCTCGATGTACTCAACCTGTCCAGGAAACTGATATTCCATATTCTTGTTGATAGGCATGGTGACCAATACTTGAAAACATCCATTCTTGAAATCTTCCAGGGCCTTGTCAAGAGCCTTCACGCCAGCTTGGTGCGATTCCTGTGTTGGCTTTCCTAAGTCAACTTTCACTTCTTCGTTAAAGCATGTCAACAAGTTTACTTTCCCGTCGTGAGCCTCTTCGGCATGATTGATTATCGTGAAGTTAGCCTGTGTGTCGAGAGCTTTTCGATGATAGGCTGCCACTTTTGGCGAACCGTAGATGATAGGAGTGCAGAGTTCCAGCATCTCGGGAGTAGAAAAGGTTTTAAAAATCAGTTCGTATCCAATACCGTTTGTGTCACCGTGGGTGATAGCCACGAGAATTTTCTTGTTGTCCATAATCAATTATTTTGTTTTGTTCAAGTTTCGTTATTACTCCACTTTTATATAATTCAGAGACTCATAAAGAGTCGTGATTAACGAAATATCAGGCATTCTTCTTTGCTGTACTCAACAGTCCACATGCCGCATAGATGTCTTGCCCCCTTGAAGCGCGGATGGTCGTAAATATCCCTTTATTGGTTAGATAATCCCTAAACGATTCCATCTTCTTCTCATCCGTTTCATGGAGCGGCACGGAAGGAATGTGATGGAAACGGATGAGGTTGATACGGCATTCCAATCCGTGTAACAATCTGACGATTTCACGGGCATGAGTCATGGAGTCATTGAGTCCTGCAAAAAGAATGTACTCGAATGAAAGTCGTCGTTGGTGGGAGAAGTCGTATTGTCGCAATAGTTCCACTACATCCTTGATAGACATTCCCCGTTCTGCCGGCATGAGCTGTGCCCGTTGTTCAGGAATGGGAGAGTGCATACTGATTGCTACGTGACATTCACTTTCGTCTAAGAATCTTTTCAGCTTGTTCTTGATGCCAACCGAACTGACTGTGATGCGTCTTGGGCTCCATGCGTAGGCATAATCGGCTGTTAGTATGTCGGTTGCTCTCAATACGTTATCAAGATTATCCATTGGTTCCCCTTGTCCCATGAATACGATATTGGTCAATGACTCCCGCTGAGGCAAAGAGTAGATTTGGTTAAGGATATCGCGGGCAGTAAGGTTTCCTTCAAATCCCTGCTTTCCCGTCTGGCAAAACAGGCAATTCATCTTACATCCCACTTGACAAGACACACATAGTGTAGCACGGTCTTTGTCGGGAATGTAAACCGTCTCGACGAATTTATTAGAGGTGAGAGGTGAGGGGTGAGAGGTGAGGGTATGCTCTTCTGTCATGGGACAGGTTGTCGCTACAGGGAAGAGATACTTGATGGTTCCGTCCTTCGAGTATTGTGCATCGATAGGATCAGCACATCCAATCGTGTAAAACTCTGCCAGTTTTGCACGGTTGGCTTTAGACAAGTTAGTCATTTCGTCAATGCTTTTCACGTGTTGTACGTACAGCCATTTTACGATTTGTGTTGCGGTGAATGAGGGAAGTCCCAATTCTTTCACGGCAACTTTCAATTCTGTCAGCGACATACCGAGAAGGGCTTTCTTGTCTAATTCCATGTTCTTTTTTTTGCCTTATGTTGGCAAAAGTACGAATAATCATTGTAAAAAACGAGCATTTTCATAAGATTAACGCATTTCCATGTGTCAAGTTTGCTTAAAATGTCATTTTTTTGTATTTTTGCACTAAATAAACACGTTTATCTATGAGAGAAAAAATAGATTGTTTCTTACCTTGCGATGATATTCATGTCATGGAAGAGTTGCTTGACGTGCTTCGTCAGGATAAGACCATACACCATATTCATTTGTTGGTATCTGAGGAATTTGCTCAGAAAAATGCCGCACCCCGTGATTGTAATTATTTAGTAGTAGATAGTCTCACATCTACGCAAACGGTCTTGGCGATAGAACAAGATACGGAAGCCGACTACGTACTATGGAGTTTGAAAACTACACCAGTGAGATTGGGACTGTATGCACTCGATCGTTTCTTACGAACAGCATGTGATACGGATGCAGCCATGGTTTATAGTGATAGATATGAAGCAAGGGAAGGTGTGGAAAGCATTACCATTCATCCTGCCATAGACTATCAGTTAGGCAGTATCAGGGATGATTTTGATTTCGGACAATTGATTCTCGTTAAATCACAGTGCTTGCACGATTATGCCATGCAGGTGTCCATCGGAGATTATCAATATGCAGGCGTTTACGACTTGCGGTTGTTCTTGAATAGGAGTGGTGACCTTTTCCATATCAATGAATGTCTTTATACGGAGGTGGAACTTGATACCCGAAAAAGTGGAGAGAAGCAGTTTGACTATGTAAATCCTCGCAATAGGGAGGTGCAAATAGAGATGGAGCAGGTGGCAACGGCACATTTGGATGCTATTGGTGCAAAAGTAGATACCACCTCTTACGTGGATGTTGACATCAATGAGCAGAATTTTGAGTTTGAAGCATCTGTTGTCATCCCCGTATATAATCGAGAAAAGACCATTGCCGATGCGGTTAACTCCGCTTTATCGCAAAAGACGAGCTTTAAATATAATGTCATTGTTGTAGATAATCATTCCACAGACCGCACAGGTGAAATCTTGGAAACCATCATCAATGATAAGACCAATCCGAGAAACAAGACACAACTCATCCACATTATTCCTCAACGCAGAGACTTGGGGATAGGAGGATGTTGGAATGTGGCAGTCAATGATGACCGATGTGGCAGGTTTGCCGTTCAATTGGATTCCGATGATTTGTATTCTTCTCCCCAAACGCTTCAACAAGTAGTAGATACCTTCCGCAAGCAAAAGGCTGGGATGGTGATTGGAAGTTACAGGATGTGTGATTTCGATTTGAACACGTTACCGCCAGGACTCATTGACCATCGTGAATGGACGGACGATAACGGACCCAACAATGCTTTACGTATCAATGGCTTGGGGGCACCTCGTGCGTTTTTTACCCCATTGGTTCGTCAAATTCGCTTCCCCAATACCAGTTATGGCGAAGATTACGCTTTGGGATTGGCATTCTCACGCAAGTATCGTATAGGTAGGATTTATACCGAATTGTATCTTTGCAGACGATGGGGAGGCAACAGCGATGCAGCATTGAGCATTGAGAAGGTGAATGCTAACAATCTCTACAAGGATAGATTGCGAACAATGGAGATTTTGGCACGTCAACAATTGTATCAAGGAAAAACGGAAGAACATTCTGATGGTGGCTTGCAACGTTTCTTCAATCGACAATTAGAAAAGTGGGATGATGCGCAAAGGCATTATCGGGATTTGGCTCATGTGCAGACACGCGAGTTGTCGTATGGTGACAATACCTTGAAGGTGCAGTGGAATCCAGCCCGTATGGTATCTACAGGAGCAAAGATTGATAAGAAGACTTTGGCGGAACGTCCTTGCTTCTTATGCTTGAAGAATCGTCCACTTAATCAAATCTCCAAATCAGTGGACGAGCGTTTTGAATTGCTTATCAATCCTTTCCCCATCTTACCCACTCATTTTACGATTCCCGCCAAGAAACATCTTCCACAGCAGATCTTCGAATATTACAATGAGATACATAAGTTGTTGAAGACTTATCCTGAGCTGACTGTCTTCTACAATGGTCCTGAATGTGGGGCTTCAGCACCAGATCATTTACACTTGCAAGCCGGCACCAGCGATGTGTTGCCCATTCAAGCGGGATGGCAACGCCTCAGTAGGAAACTGGAAGTGATATGCACCGTGAACGAACAGGAATACTTGGCACAGATCAATGATTTCGTTTGTCCTGCCTTTGTCATCAAAAGCAGACACGAGTCCACTGACGTGTCTTTGTTCAGAAAGTTGTATAAGGTGCTTGATGAATCACGAAATCCCACGTTGAGGAAGAAAGAGCCCATGATGAATATTGTGTCATGGAAGCAAGGAGATGATTTCTTGTCGGTGGTCTTCCCACGTAAGAAACACCGTCCTGATTGTTATTATGAAGAAGGTGACAACCAATTGATGGTAAGTCCTGGAGCGTTGGATATGTCGGGCCTGTTGATTACACCCCGACAGAACGACTTCGATAGGATAACACCAGAGTTAGCAGTTGACATTTTGAGAGAGTGTAGTATCGACGAGAATGACATGTCTTTGTTGGTAAAGCATCTGAGAAATCGGTTTGATGCTGAATCACCGTTGTCTGAGGTGTCAGAACGTTTCCGTAAGGAGCCTTGCGTGAGGGTAGGCATTGTGAGTGGACAGAAAATATGTTTCTCGCTCAATGCCCCATATATAGCGAAAGGCGAGGAGTTGGTAGGCGACCAAGAAGTGGAGTTCTCCGAAGGAGGAATCCTCTGGAAAGGAAACCAATACCGTGAGTTGGCATTCATCCCCAAGTCACTCGACGACTCTTTCTCCTTGAAAGATGTTACCATTGGCGTGAATTTCCATTGGGAAAGAAAAGAGACCCAAACATTCCAGGGAATGTTACGATTGGTGGTCGAGGCAGACAAGATATGTGCCATCAATGAATTACCCGTAGAGAGTTATTTAGAGAGTGTCATTTCAAGTGAGATGAAAGCTACGTCTTCTCTCGAACTGTTGAAAGCTCACGCTGTCATTTCTCGTAGTTGGCTTTTGGCGCAGATGGACAAACGTCAGAAAAACTTGGAAAACGGCAATAATTTCTTTTCCTTCATCAAGAAAGACGACGAACTGATTCGTTGGTACGACCGTGAAGACCATACGATATTTGACGTTTGTGCCGATGACCATTGCCAGCGTTACCAAGGTATTACCATGAAAACCGACAATAAGGTGATGGAAGCAGTAAAGGCCACGAGAGGACAGGTGTTGATGTCTGAGGGAGAGATTTGTGATGCTCGTTTCAGCAAGTGTTGTGGTGGCGTAACGGAGGAGTATCAATTCTGCTGGGAGGATACTCGTGTGCCTTATCTGCTTTCCGTACGTGATGGCAATGGCGAACTTCCTGATCTGACCGTAGAGAAAAATGCGGAAGAATGGATTAGACATGCTCCCGAATCATTCTGTAACACCCAAGACAGGCAAGTGCTGTCACAGGTGCTTAATCACTACGACCAAGAGACGACGGAATTTTATCGCTGGCGAGTAACCTATACCCAAAAGGAATTGTCGAAATTGGTTAGTGACAAACTGAAAATGGATTTTGGCGACATTGTAGATTTGATTCCTTTGGAGAGGGGCAAGAGTGGAAGAATATCAAAATTGAAAATCGTCGGCACGAAGCGCACCTTCACCATCGGAAAAGAGTTGGAGATACGCAGAGCTTTGAGTGAAACTCACTTGTATAGCTCTGCCTTCGTAGTAGATAAACATGCCAATCGTTTTGAATTGATTGGTGCCGGATGGGGGCATGGTGTTGGCTTGTGCCAAGTGGGTGCTGCCATGATGGGCGAGAAAGGTTATCAATACAAAGAAATATTATTGCATTATTACAAAAATGCAGATGTAAAACAAATTTATCAATAAAGGGAAATCAATGATTAAAATGAAACAGATACAAAAAAATCCTTGGAGTTGGGTACCCACCCTGTATTTTGCGGAAGGATTGCCCTATGTGGCGGTAATGACAATATCCCTGATATTGTACAAGCAATTGGGATTGAGTAATACGGAAATCACGTTTTATACCTCATGGCTTTACTTACCTTGGGTCATCAAACCGCTATGGAGCCCATTCATTGACTTGATCAAGACCAAACGTTGGTGGATTGTTACTATGGAGTTGCTGATAGGAGCGGCATTCGGTGGCGTGGCATTTATGATTCCTACATCGTTTTGGTTACAAGGTACACTGTTCTTCTTTTGGGTGATGGCGTTTGCTTCTGCTACACACGACATTGCTGCTGATGGATTTTATATGTTAGGACTCGACACGCACAATCAGGCATGGTTTGTAGGGATAAGGTCAACATTTTATCGTTTGGCAACAATATTCGGACAGGGTGTGTTGGTCATGATTGCCGGTAACTTACAGGTGATTTACCGCAACAGTATATCTTATTCTTGGAGTTTGATGTTTTATGGTGTGACGGGAATATTCATAGCCTTGTGGCTTTGGCATCATTATGTTTTGCCTACTCCTACTGAAGATACGGCTCGCAATGACGTAAACGCCAATACGATATGGAAGGAGTTCGTGAACACCATCAAGACTTTTTTCAAGAAAGAGCAGGTGCTGGTAGGTATCCTTTTCATGCTGTTGTATCGTATGCCCGAGGGCTTGTTGGCAAAAGTGTCTGCTTTGTTCCTCATTGATGCCTCACATAATGGTGGTATGGGATTATCGCCACAAGAATATGGATTGGTGCAAGGAACGGTGGGCGTGATAGGTCTTACGCTTGGTGGTATCCTTGGCGGTATTTGTGCCGGTAAGGATGGTCTCAAAAAGTGGCTTTGGCCAATGGTGTGTGCCATTACACTGCCCGATATAGTATATGTCTATCTGAGTTATGCTCTCAACAGCAATTTGATGGTCATCAACGTTTGTGTGTTCATTGAACAGTTTGGATATGGTTTTGGCTTTACTGCTTATATGCTATACCTTATTTATTATAGTAGGGGACAGTTTAAGACCAGCCATTATGCCTTGTGTACTGCGTTCATGGCATTGTCGATGATGATACCTGGCTTGTTTGCCGGTGCATTGCAAGAGGCAGTGGGCTATCGCCATTTCTTCATCATTGTCATGGTATGTTGCATCGTGACATTCCTCGTTACTTCATTTTTGAAAATAGATGCTGATTTTGGTAAAAAGGAAAATGAATCATGATACTTAGAGTGTATCCTTTGCAACCATGAAATACATCAGACACATCATTTCGGTATTTCTCGTGATTACGGTGCTTGCCTCATGCACCGACAACGGGACGATGCGCCAGAGGCTCAGCTACGTGAGCCAGTGCAACCGTGCCGACACGGTATTCACCGAGGCATGGCTACCTACCGTAGATTCGCTGGTTCACTACTTCGACCACCACGGCAACGCCAACGAAAAGATGATGGCGCATTACCTGAAAGGACGCGTTTACTGTGATATAGGAGATGCACCACAAGCCCTTAAATGCTATCAACAAGCAATGGAAATGGCGGATACCACCGACAAAGATTGTGATTTTTACCAGTTGATGGTTATCCATGGGCAAATGTCTGAAATATTCCAAAAACAAAATCTTCCCATAGAGGGAGCAACTGAATTAAAGAAAGCAAATCAGTATGCGATAATGCTCAATGACACTATTAGTAGTTTCATATATCATCAAAGGCTTGCCGTTTCATTCTATGAACTTGGACAAGTTGACAGTGTATTCATTATTTCAGACAAATTGTCAAGTTTGGAAAAAGACCAAAAATCTATTTCATACTCTGTAATGCTTCCCATTCGTACAGCATTAGAGTCCCATGATTACATAAATGCTAAAAAATATATTGATAAGTTCAATTGTGAAAGTTTTGACGAAAGGAATGGACGAGAAGGGAATACCTTGGGATTGTTTTATGCTAATTTAGGTCGCTATTATATGGAAACTGGAAAAATAGATTCCGCATTATACTATTACAAGCGTAGCCAAATATTATGTAAGGGAGCATCCCACCGTCTTGTTTTGTCCCATGGACTGTTTGACCTATACAAGAAGATGGAATTGAAAGATTCAATTTGCAAATATGCAGATTTGTACACGCAATTAACAGACTCTTCTCTTAAAATCATGAAAACGGATGCTATCATCCAATCTCAAAGTGCTTATAATTATCAGTTACATTTACGAAAAGCTGAACAAAGCAAAGTGAGGATGGAAAAGACAAAATTGGTAGCAATTATATTATCAATGGTTTTGCTCTTAATAGTTTTGCTATCATATATGGCTATCAGGCGCATTAAACAGAGAAACAAGGAACGAATAATTAAATTAAATGCAGAGTATAATCAATACTTACTGAATTACACCCATATAAAAAATGAATATGAACAATTGTCGAGACAAAAGGACAATCTAAGCAATTATGTCCAAGAAAAAGAAAAAGAGATGGAGGTATTGCGTCAAGCCTTATCTTCATTACATGATATAGACTCTCAATCCCAGTTTTGGGAAATGGAAGAAACGTTACTATCTACAGATATAGTAATCAAATTTCACGACATGGCAGCAAAAGGACAGAAAGCAGGTATGGCGGAATGGAATACATTACGTGGATTCGTTAATGTATTTATGCCTAATTTTATAAATGCCTTGTCTGAAAAAAATGAAAAAATCAATTTAAAGGAAACCAATCTTTGCATACTAATCAGACTGCAATTCATACCTTCTGAAATTGCAACCTTGATGGATTCTTCTGCTCAATCATTGTCTAATCTCCGTGTGAGATTGTTGCATAAAATGTTTAAAATGGAAGGAACCGCTAAAGATTTCAACGAACAAATTAACAAAATAGATATATTGTAATTATTCATAACAAGCTGATAATCAACACAAATATTAAAAACGTGAAATATGTGAAATCATAAAATTTGCATTGAATAAACGTGCTTTGTAATTTTGTCATGAACTTTAAATTATATAGCACATGAGAAATTATATTTTAATTATTTTTTTATGCGTTACACTTATGACAGGACACGCTTTAGGAGCAACTGCAAAAGTTTGCAAAAACATTGCTCTTAATGTTTCTGTACAATGGGAGGATCCTACGAATTATCCCCAACCTTTACCGAAATCCCCCATACAAGTACCAAGTGTTTCACTTGAAAATCACACCTTGTACTTCGACACCCCATGTGACGGCTGTACGCTAAACATCGTGGACAAGAACGACGTGGTGGTTTATACATTGGTGATTCCCACGGGTACTACCTCGTTGGTGCTTCCGTCAACCCTCTCAGGCGATTACACCATCCAAATCATCCGTGGCTACTACCTCTTTTATGGCTCGATTAACCTACTGTAGATACTTCTAAACATTTATTATATAATGTCCCGTCAGGGAGGTGTGCCTTATATGAGTAATCTAACGGCACACCGACCTGATTTTTTCAAATCAATAACAATCTATTTTAAACACCATGAAAACAACAATTATATTTTTATTGACATCATAAAAAATAAGCATAGGAAGCTTTGTTTTATCATATATAATATTTATCTTTGCGAACAACAAATATTAAGGAGGAAATAATAATGGTGAAGGGAATGTTTTTGGTATTGCTACTGGCAACCCCGATGCTCAGTATGGCGAATGAAGAATATCATCCATTCGTGGAAGATGGGAAAGTATGGATATGCAATTCGTATCAAGCATTGAACGGAGATGACTTGTACTTTTACTTTGATGGCGACACTATCATAAATAACCATCAAGCCAAGAAAATTTACGTGCAGGACAATGGAAACATACGCTATCGTTACGCACTGTATGAGGAAGACCTTCGGGTATATGGAATTATGTCGGGCAGTGAATCGTCTGACTTAATCTATGATTTCAGCCTTGAAAACCCTGGCGATAAGACTACCATTAACAACTCCACTTATGAACTGCAATATACTGACTATGTAACGGTACGTGGAAAACAATTTCGCCGACTTCATTTGAAACGTTCCACATTTAACGAACAAGTGGTTTGGATAGAAGGAATTGGCGGTTACAAGATTAGGTATCGAGATGGCTATTATTCCACCTCGAATGAAAATTTATTGGGATGCTTGTTGAACGGCAAGGAAATCTTCTCGTACAAGGATTTCTCGAAAGACAAGGATGATGTCACTGACTATCCCCAAATACTTGAACAGGGCAAGTCGTGGACATATAAGAACATCGACTATTCCAATCCCGACAATTGCTATGAGTATCGGTATTTCATTGAAGGCGACACGCTTATCAGAGGTATCAACTATGCAAAACTGTATTGTGAGAATGCAAACAACAAACATCGCGTGGAATACAAGGATGCGGTATATGAAGCTGGCAAGACCGTCTTTATCTACAACAAATCGGAGCATGAAAACTATATCATCTATAGCTTCAACGAAAACGACCTGCATAGCTCCAATTATGATATCGGTTGGAGTGATTTCAAGAAAAGTTCAAGAAAAACCTTAACAACCAACGGGGAAACAAGGGAAGTGATTTACTTCAAGCCCTATTATGGCAGTGACGAGATTGTCGGCTGTTGGGCAGAGGGAATCGGTTCTTCCGTTGACTTGGTTCATTCCAAGAATTTCCATGCCCGTAAGTATCAGCAGCTTGTTCGATGTGAACTCAACGGTAAGGAGTTGTTCGGTTATGAGGACTTTGGGATGCCTGAAATCGTTGTCGTTCCCGAGGGAGAACGTCTTCCTTATCACCCGATGTTGAAGGAAGGCAAGAGTTGGCATTACAAATATCATCATTTTGAGGATAAGATTGGCGAGGATGGACTAGTATCTGGTTATGATGAGACCATTACAAATTACAACTTCGTGCTAAAGGGCGATACAGTTATCAACGGGGAACTGGCTTTCAAGATGTATCGGGAATCGGAAAATGGTTCGTCAGTGTATTTTGCTGCATGGATAGAGCAAGACCAGTGTGTCTATCGCATACTTGAAGGGGAGACGGAAAAGACTCTCTATTATGACTTCAACCTTAAACGCGATTATTTATGGAATGAATATAATTCAGGAAAAGTGTTCTTGCATCACGTTGATACTTTAACGGTGAATGAACGAATGTATAATCGCTACCATTTCTATTCGTATTATTATGAGGAGGAGTATTTCAATTGGGTAGAGGGTATAGGAGATTATTATGAAGGAATCTTGGAGAATGGCATCAGCGAACGACCAACCTGTATATGTGACTATTTAAGGTTTGATAAATGCTATGAGGACGGTGTGCAGATATATCCCCAAGTCAAAATTCCAGAGGCAATATCATCTATACCGTCAACAAGGAAAGATGATGAAACCATTTATGATCTGCAAGGCAGAAAGGTAACAACACCGCAAAAGAACGGATTGTATATCAGGAACGGGAAGAAGTTCGTTGTTCATTGACCATTGAACATTGAGCATTGACAATTCATAATTCACAATTGATAATTCACAATGAATAGTTCAAAAGTGTAAGGATGATAGGATTTTGGGATTCTCATTTGAAAGGAACCATTAGTTGGCAATGAATACGGAAAGTTACTGATACGAAACCGCATGGCGGTGTGACTTTTAGTGGAGGAAAAACATCACTTATAGGTAAGGAAGTGATTATCAACGGTGAAACAACAATAGAGAAAGGTACCGAGTTTGAAATTATAAATCAATGAGAAATATGAGACTTTTAACAACTTTTTTTTGCGCATTATGGTTTTCCACGACTTTCATGTTTGCGCAGGAAGAGGGACATCCTAACCCCAACAGCATTTATTATACCAAAAGCTGGTGTGTTTATCCCATGGGTGGCAACATGCAGTCTATGCAAGCGTATTACATGGTAATGGGCGATGTTTCTATCAACGGGAAGGACTATATGAGGTTGATGGATTTATATTCAAGTGAATCATACGTTGGAGCCTTACGCGAGGATGGGCATAAGGTATATTTCCTCCCGAATGGTGAAAAGAGGGAATATCTCCTGTATGATTTCGGACTTGAATTGGGCGAAAGTGTCGATGTGGGACTAAATGGGGAAAGCCATGTGGTTACCGTTGTGGGCATAGACAGTGTCTATGTACTTGGCGTTCGTCGAAGACTGCGGATTGAGGACGAGACAATCCGAGATAACCATTGGTCTTGGCCAGCCTATTGGATAGAAGGAATCGGTAGCGACCTTGGTATCCTATCTCCGTATGGTTGGGGAAGCCCCGACTTGAAATATCGCATGTATATGATATCAGACTATATTCCAGTTTCCGCATTGTTTGAAGAGTGGAGAGGTTCTTTTAACATGCTTGAAGGTATGCCCACATGGGATTTTTGGGCGGATTATGCGACTCAAGAAACTAAAACCATTAGTTTCAGGGTGTCGCGGGAAGGCGACACCGTCAACATTGGAAACAAGAGTTATCAAAAATTAACTATGACAGTCTCTGCCTTGAAAGGTTCCACTGGAGCAACCAGTGGTGTGGAAACGACAATGGGCATCAGGGAGGAAAACGGACGGATATATGCTAACTATGACGATTACATACGTTTCCTTAAAGAAACAAAGGTTGGAGATCCAGACTATATTCCCTATCAGATAACAGATGAAAACGAAATCGTGTTGTACGATTACAACATGAAGGAGGGCGATACGTTCCGCCACGTTGACGGGCATGACGACATTTCGGTTGTGAGCGTGAGTTGTGCGGAATGGGATAACTACAGGAAAAAGCTCACGCTCAGCAATGGAAACATAATTGAAAAGGGGAAGGGATGTACCAATTCCCTTGGCATACTGGTCGCATATCTTAACCCCACAAAAGAGGCTCCCCAAAACGTGACTTTTACTGGATACGGGAAGAAAGGTATTTATACAAATTTTATTACAGAACAAAATAGGACATCATTCACTGATGAAATAACTACACTTAAAGCATCTCTTCGGCAAAAGACTGTTGAAGGTGTCTATGACCTGCAAGGCAGAAAGGTGACAATACCGCAGAAGAAAGGGTTGTATATCAGGAACGGGAAGAAGTTCGTTGTTCGATAGATAATCATTATAGGATATTCAATACTCCCAACATCTTGTCAAGAGCATTCATATTCCTCTCCGATTCTCGCATTTTCCCAACCAATGGAGCATCCACTTGGTGAGATACGATGACGGGACGGTGAGGAATATGTTTTGTTGTTATACCTTGAAATTTTTAGAAATGCAAAGATTTTGAGGTTTTGGAACAATGTTTTTAGCATGTCTAAAAATTGTTGACGCACACACGAAAAAATGTGTACTTAACAAATGTTAAACCACTAAATTTGTATTATTTATTCAGTTTATTTTCATACATTTGACGAAGTTTTTAGTTCAACTTATTATTTTTTTTAACAATAATCTATTAACAACAAATTTCATTAATTATGGAAATTACTTTTAGAAAAAAGTCGCAACAAATCATTTGGCGACAGAAAGCATGGATGACAGTCATCCTTTTGACGGTATTCAATGCCTTGAGTTGGGCACAGAGTATAGATTTTGACAATGCCAAGTTGAAAACAGCTACCAACTTTACCAGTTGGTATGTTGATGGAGAAGGAACAACCAAGACCGTCAACGGCATTACATTCACCTTGGGAACAGGATCTGGTTCGGCTGCCACTACCTTGAAAGGCAATTGGTGGAAAGATGGTGTGAACTATGACATGCAGGTTGGTGATGGACTTACTGCATACGATAGCAGTGGTGCAAAGCCTACATCTGGCTCAGTGTCTATCACTGTAAAGATCAAGGGGCTCTCCGCAGGAACCCACTCGTTGCAGGCATATCACAACTATGTGGAGGCTGATGGCAATTATACAGTACCGCCCATTAACGTGTCTGTAAATGGGGTAGTCAAGGTAACGGGACTTCAACAGTCGATGCGTGCTACCAGTACAACTGCCAGTGCAAAGAGCTTCGTCACATTCACGGTGGGAAGTACGAGTGAAGAGACAACCATTACTTATTACACCGTACCCTCTAACGGAACGAGCTATTTCTGTACGTCTCTGTTCATCAACTCCTTGGAGTTGGGCGTGGATAATGCCGATAATCTGGCACAGAATCCATCACCTGCATCGATGGACTACCATGTGAATGCCGACGGAGGAAGTTTAACATTATCGTGGACAAAGGCGGTGAATACTCCTACGAGGCACATCTATTACTTCGGCACCGACTCCACTTCTGTGCTCAATGCCACTTCAGGAGGTACCTCCACAACTTCTACATCGTTTACGAAGAGTGGACTGAACCCCATACAGAAATACTTCTGGCGCGTTGACGAAGTTATCAATGGTGAAACCTATAAAGGCAAGGTGTGGAGCTTCCGTCCTCGTCGATTGGCTTTCCCCGGAGCCGACGGTGCTGGAAAATATGCTACTGGTGGCCGTGGAGGTGCAGTGTATCATGTGACAAGTCTCTCCGATGATGCCAATACCAATGGTACATTACGCTATGGACTGGAGAAACTTTCTGGTCCGCGTACCATTGTCTTTGACGTGAGTGGTGTCATTACACTACAAAGTACGTTGACATGCAGCGACCCATACGTGACAATAGCTGGACAGACCGCTCCTGGCAAAGGTATCATGCTGCGCAACCAACCTTTCGGCTCCAACTCTGATGACGGTATTACTCGTTTCATGCGATTCCGCTACGGACACGGGGATGACTGGAATGGTACATCGCCCAACGAAAATACGGGTAATGCTGGTGGACTCTCTGCAAACTATGGTATCATGGATCACTGTCTTTTGGGATGGGGCTCTGACGAGACCTTCTCTTCTCGCGGTGCTAAAAACTATAGTTTCCAGCACAATATCATTGGTGAGTCGCTCAACCAAAACGGTCATAAGAACTATTATAGTTCTAACAATGCCGTTCAACATGGTTTTGCGGCAACCGTAGCTGGTGATGTTGGCTCGCTGCATCACAACTTGCTTGCACACAATGAAGGACGAGCTTGGAGCCTTGGTGGTGGCTTGGACGGTGCTGGAGCATACGCCGGACGTTTGAATATCCGCGACAATGTGGTTTACAATTGGGGTGGACGTGCTACTGATGGTGGCGTGCATGAGGGTAACTTCGTGAACAACTATTACAAGAAAGGTCCTGCTACGACACAAGATTTCATCTTCATTGCCCAATTAGAAGGAGCTGGCTCTGGTACGCAGGAATATTACTTAAACGGTAATTATAGGGTAAGTCAGGACGGTAATACGGAGACTCCCGACACGAACAACAATACATATAAATATGTGTTGAGTGGCGGTCAGAATCTTAATTGGAATGTCTGGGCTTCGTCTGCCTATAGCTTCTGGAGCCATGAGAGCCAAGTAGAATCATCTGCCGATGCTGCGTTCAAGAATGTTTTGAGTGATGTGGGTTGTAACTATGCTGGTCTTGACAACAATGAGGCTCGTCTTGTGAATGAAAGTCTCCACGGCACTTATACCAAGCGTGGCAGTCGTTCGGGTAAGCCTGGTCTGATAGATAAGGAGAGCGATTCGGAGGGTTGGAATGGCTTAGGCATCACTTCTGCCTCACGTCCCTCTGGATGGGACACCGACCACGACGGAATACCCGACTGGTTTGAGAATGCCAAGGGATGGAACGCTTCATCCGCCAACAACAATGTATATAATACTTCTACCTATTATACAAACCTTGAAGATTATCTGAATTGGATGGCTGAACCGCATTTCATTGGTGACACTGATGGACAAGGTATTACCGTGGCAGAAAACAAGAGTGTAACACTCGCTGGGTATTTCGCTGGATACTCTTCTCCAAGCTATACCATTGTATCGAACAGTGGTTCGGCTCAAGCCAGTATCTCCAACGGAGTGCTTACCGTGAATGCTCCCGCTTCTATGGCAAACAAAGTGTTTACCATTGCCGTTAAAGCATCCGAGAGTGGTGTGTCACTCACTCGCAACTTCAATTTCTATGTGGGTGATGCTCCCGTGGTTACTCCAAGTACTACGACATCGATGGTGACTGAGGAAGGTACTGTATATTGGGAGTTCAACCAAGGAGGAGCCAACCAAACAGCTACCCTCAGCAGTAATTTTGAAGGTTTTGTCACTGCCTCTACTACGTTGGGCAGCAACTTGACATGGAAAGGCACGAAGGCTTTAACAGGTATCACCGAAACTTTGATAGGCGTGAAAGTCAATAATGAGTCGTCTGCCAACAATAACAACCGCCTGATGTTCAATATCACACCAGCCAACGATTGCTCGTTTGCCGTTACACACGTCGAGTTTTATATCTCACGCATTGGTACTGATGGAGGTAATTACAACGTGGCTTGGGGAAACCAGACATTGACTACCGGACAGAAACCTGCTCGCAACAATGCTAATCCACCATATACGGTATTCTCATACAATCTGAATGGTGCCAGCAGTAGCGCAGTGCAGTCTTTGATTATCAATCTCTACAAACTTGGTTCTACCAAGCAATTCGGTATTGCAAGAATCTTAATAAGAGGCAATCTTACCCATCCCAGTGCAATGGTACAAGACACTGGAACCATCCAATGGAAGTTTGATGGGGGAGGGGCTAACCAAACCGCAACCATTCCTAACGCCTTCCAAGGCTATGTGACAACCTCCGTGAGTAAGGGCAACACCCTCAAATATGCAGGAACGCGTGTCTGCTCTAATATAACTGAAACTCTCATGGGTACTAATGTGAATAACGAATCGAGTGCCAACAGTGGCAATGCCCTTTCATTCAGTGTCACTCCTACTAATGGCAGTACTTTCAAGGCAACAAGTGTTTCGTTCACTGCCACTCGCATTGGTACAGATGGCAGCGCACTGAATGCTGTCTTTGACGGAATGACGCTCGCCTCTGGCGTTCGCCCAGCACGCAACAATGCTAATCCTGCCTACACAACATACACCTATCATGTAAATGGCAGTGACAGTGAGAGCGTGAAACAGCTCATTATCAATATCTATCAGCTTGGCTCAACCAAACAAGTAGGTATTGCAAACGTTTCCGTGACAGGTGTGCTCACACATCCTGCCAATGCTCGTTCCAACCAAATGATGATGGAGGAGGATGAGCAGACCACAGCCATTGAGACTCCAGAGGTGCCTGCGAGGAGAAACGTAGAAGGCTGGTACACCCTGCAAGGTGTTAAGATAGAACAACCTTCTCAACCTGGCATCTACATCTTCAACGGAAAGAAAGTGGTGGTGAGATAATAACACCATATCATTCAATAATAGTGGGAGCATTAACTTGATGCTCTCACTTTTTTTATATATCAAAAAGTCCGACAAAATGTTGTTTGTCTTTTCTTGTGAAATAGAATTGAAAACGCGGAATAATAGGTTGAAAAGGGCAAAATATCATGTTTTTAATCGTAACATGGCATGTTATGCACGTAACTATATCAGTTATGAGCGTAACTATATATGTTAGCGAGCTAACTATGAATGTTATGAAAGCTCCAAATTTGTCTTTTTTGAGGTAAAAATAGCCTTTCTTACAATGGTTTTCAGAGTGGTAGAATTGTAAGTAGTTGATTTATAGTGACATATAAAAGTGTTGAAAAACGGGCATTTTTCCTGCTAAGTCATAAGTGTTTTGAAAAAATGCCCGTTTTTTGATAAGGAAATTCAGAATTTCCAAGACAAAACTATAAAGGATTGTTATGCTTGTCTGTCTATAAAAGTATGAAGTTAACGATGTCCCCGGCTTGCACATCAATTAGAATTTACTTACTTTATTTCTTGAAAAGATTTCCTATTCTCTCCCACGAGTTCCAGCCTTTATCATCGAGATAGTTAAGTACCACAACTAAAAACGCGAATAAGACACCTTGAACCAGATAATCTGTCATAGGTTTTAGCTCATGAAATATAATATCCAATAATGCGCTAAATACCATGTAGGCTACAGAAAAGAATAAGACTTTTATAATATATTTTTTCATAATAAGTTAAATATGTTATATATCTGGTGTATTACAAACCATCTATGAATCTCTTGGAAATATCTCCGTATTGGTCGATTCTACGGTCACGAAGGAAGGGCCACCAGCGACGTACTTGTTCGCTGCGTTCAAGGTCTATGGTGACGATGGTAGATACTTCCTCGTTGTCGGGAGCGCGATACAGAAACTCACCTTGTGGTCCCACAACCATAGAACTACCCCAGAATTGAATGCCATTGGTTTGCTGGCTTGGGTCTGGTTCGAATCCTACACGATTGACGGTGATGACGGGTAAGCCATTGGCAACAGCATGACCTCGTTGAACGGTTGTCCAAGCCTCACGTTGCCGTTGCTGTTCTTCCTTGGTATCACTGCTTTCATAGCCGATGGCAGTGGGGTAAATCAATAGTTCTGCTCCCTTTAATGCCATGAGTCGAGCTGCTTCGGGATACCATTGGTCCCAACAAACCAACACGCCTAATCGTCCGATGCTGGTGTTGATAGGAGAGAAGCCTAAATCGCCTGGCGTGAAATAGAATTTCTCGTAATAGGCAGGGTCATCAGGAATGTGCATCTTGCGGTATTTGCCGGCAATCGTACCGTCGCTGTCCACGACCACGGCTGTATTATGATAGAGTCCAGGAGCACGTTTCTCGAAAAGAGACGTAACGATGACGATTCCCAAATCTTTGGCCAAAGAGCCGTAGAAATCTGTGGAAGGACCAGGTATGGGCTCTGCCAAGTCGAACAAATCAACGTTTTCTGTTTGGCAGAAATACAATCCGTTGTGTAACTCTTGCAATACAATGAGTTGTGCTCCTTCTTTTGCCAATTTCTTGATACTGTCAGCCAGTCGTTGCATGTTGAGCTTGATGTCGGCTGTGTTATGTTGCTGGATAATGCCAATGTTCATTTGTCTCATGAGAATAAAATTATAAAACCCCGATAGGGTATTGCATGGTTAAACAATGAATGGATCCGTGTTGGCGGATGATGGTACGAGCATCTAAGGGAATGATGTCGTGATGAGGGAATGCCTTTGAAATGGTTTGAAGAGCCTCTTGATCCTTATCTGGTTGGTTATATGTAGGACAAAGTACAGCACCATTGAGAATGAGGAAGTTAGCGTATGTGGCAGGCAACCTTTCTTCATCGTCGTAAATGGGAGAAGGCATGGGCAATCGCAATAATCGATAAGGATTATCCAATGGCGTCTTCAACGACTGCAATTGCTTTTCAAGTGCCAGGAAGTCATCATGTTGTGGGTCGTTGGTATCATCACACCCCATATATAATAAGGTGTCGTTAGGAGCAAATCTCACAATGGTGTCAATATGTCCGTCAGTATCGTCACCAATCAGGTTGCCGTGGTCGAGCCAGATGATGCGATGGGCAAACAATCTGCGTTTGAGTTCTTCCTCGATTTGTTCTTTGGTGAGCGGTTGGTTTCTGTTTGGAGCCAACAGACATTGCGATGTGGTCATGATAGTTCCCCTTCCGTCGCTTTCGATAGCCCCACCTTCCAAGACGAAATCATCATTCGACAGGAGCGAGGCGTGAAACAAACCATTGTTAAAGATGTTGTTTGTGATGCGATTGTCGAGATGGGCAGGAAACTTCTTTCCCCAACCATTGAATTGAAAGTCGAGCAACAAGGCGTTGCCAGACTGTTGAAACGTGAGATAATCTATCGTTAAGGGAAGCAATGTGATGGCTCCATGATCGCGAGCCCACGTGTCATTGGTCTCACTGGAACAAAACAGCACGTTTGCCATTGCTTCTTGCGAGATATGAAAGGTAAGTGTACGTTTCACCTCTTCCACGTGAGGAGTTACAATGATTACCTTTTCATACACAGAGATAATCTTTACCATCTCTATATATGTGGTTTCGATGTCGTAAAGATATGGTTTCCAATCCGTATCTTTATGAGGCCATGTGAGTTGTATTCCACTTTGTGGATACCATTCGGCTGGTAAGATATAGTTCATGGTGCAAAGATAATGAATTTATTGATGGAATACTCCGATAATATCGGAAAATTTATCTAACTTTGCATCGAAAATCGTGAATTGAAATGTTGGAAATAAAGAATGGTCGCATAGACAGAGGAGGTAAAGCCTTGTTTTCCCATTTGTCATTTATGGCAAATGAGGGAGACGTGCTGTGTGTGGCAGGCTCGCAAGGCAGTGGAAAGTCGAGCTTGCTTCAGGCATTCTTAGGCTTTTTCCCACTTGATGAAGGTTATCTGAACGTAGATGGCGACTTGATAGATGTAAAGTCTGCACCTTATTTCCGAAAGAAAATGAGCTTTTTGCCACAAGACATAGACCTGCCATACGATAAGGTTTCAGAAGCCTTAAATGCGCTATTCGAGTTGAAGAGAGAACAGGAAACGAAGGAAACGAAAGGTGCGTTGATGGAATTGTGGGATGAAATAAGTATTCCCGCAGAGGATTATGAGAGGAAACTCTCTGAATTGAGTTTGGCAGAACGTCGTCTTATGCTATTGTCAGGTATCTGTGTGCTTCAACGACCTATAGCTTTGTTGGACGAACCATCGTTGTGGTTAGATGAAGAACAATTGGCAAAGGCTGGTGCATGTATTCGTCAGATGGCTCGAAATGGTTCTACGGTAATCGTCACTTGTCAAGAACACGACCCCGTGTTGCGTTATTGCGACAAGTTGGTAGAAATTAATGGTCATTCTTATCATAACTAAGTTTGCTATGGAAATATCTATATTAGGTTTTTGTTTGGGATTATTGCTTTTGATAGTTCCTCTTTATATCCTCCAAGTTTACAAGGTGAAATTTTTATATAAGATTTTGCGTGGTTTCATCAAGATGTTGATGACTCTTGGATTGACTGGAGTGTGTTTGTACTTCGTATTTAAGTGGGATAATATTTGGGTAAACATTGCTTGGATACTACTGATGATGCTGGCTGGTACATTGTTGACAACGATGAAGGCTAAGTTGAATGTAATCAGACACTTGCTTCCTATTGGCTTGGGCGTGTTTTCCTCTGTGTTGGTGGTAGGACTTTACTTTCTATTAGTAATGATTGGAACGGAGCATTCTTTTGATACACGTTATCTTGTTCCCATTTTTGGCTTGTTGATAGGTGGGGTCGTTGCAACCAATGGTCAAGCCTTGAGAACCTATTACATGGGAATGAAAAATCATGGCAAGTTGTATTATTACTTGATAGGTAATGGAGCCACACGACACGAGGCTTTACGGTTTTTCGAGAAGCGAGCTTTGGAGAAGGTTTCTATCCCCTGCATCAGCAAAATGGCCTTGATGATGGTGGGATATATGCCATTGGTGATGTGGAGTATGTTGGTAGCCGGGTGCAATGTGTTGTCGGCTGTCGCTTTTCAGATAGTGATTCTTATTGCCGTTTTTTGCGCTTCTGTCATTTCTATGGTAGTGACATTGAGAGTGGCAAGTAAATTGTCGATTGACAAATACGGAAAGTTAAAGATGAATCATCCAAAACAAGAAAGTGTAGAAGTATGAAAAAGTATGGTTTGATGTTGCTGTGTGCAGGAATGTTTTCTGCATTGTTGTTATCTTGTAAGAATGTTAATAAGCAGCAAATAGCTGTTACGCAAGATGATGAGGTAACGGGTTTTTATGATGCAAAAAAAGCCTCCGTGGAAGAAACATCGTCTTCATCAAGGAAAGGTGAGGTAAAAGTGAAGATGATGGAAATCCCTGCACCACTGAAAGATAGACCAGAACAAATCATCAAGAGAACGGGTTATACCGTATCATATAACAAATCGACAAAAGTGCCCAACTGGGTGGCTTGGCATTTGGTGAAGAGCCATTGCTATGGAAACAACCAGCGTACTAATTTATTGTTTGAGGAAGATTCAGATGTGCCTTATCCACGCGCTACGGATAATGATTATTACAACTCTCGCTATGATAGAGGACACATGTGTCCGGCAGGTGATAATAAATGGGATAAGGAAGCTATTCGCGAAACATTCCTTTTCACGAATATTTGTCCGCAGAATCATGGATTGAATAAGGACTCTTGGAATGACTTGGAGAAACAATGTCGCAGTTGGGCGAAAGAATATGGAGCCATAGACATTGTGTGTGGACCAATATTCTACGGAAATACACATGACAAGACCATTGGTAGAAACAAGGTGTGTGTGCCTGATGGCTTCTTCAAGGTGGTGTTGTGCCGTAAGGGAACCCCCAAGGCAATAGGCTTTATCTATAAAAATCGTGGCGGTCGCCAGTCTATGTCAGATTGCGCACTTACCGTTGACGAAGTGGAGAAAATCACCGGCATAGACTTTTTCCCAGCTTTAGACGATGGAGTGGAGAATAGGATAGAGGCACAAGCAAGACTAAAGGATTGGTGAGGAAGAAATGTCATTTGCTATTTGGCGGAAACTATTGATAGTCTTTTCCTTTGCCATTTTATAAGTATTATACTGAAAGATTAATTTTCGATTAGAAATGATTTCTTCTTGAGAGAGAGGTGTGTCAATTTCTTCTTGGTTTAAATCTTTTTCTATCGAAAAGACGTGGAATCCAGCCTTTGTAAAGAACTTGTAATTAATGGAATCTTCCGGTAAGAAAACTTTTGCCCCATTCCAAAGATTAATATAAATATTTCCAACGGCTATTTGTCTGACGGTATTGTGGATGGCTACAGATACGGATTCTGTCAATGCAACATATTTATCGTATTCCATGAATGCTGTAATAGGAATGAAATTGTCGCCAAACAATCGTTTCCCCATCTTGCACACCGATGCTCTATAAAGACTGTCTCCCCCATAACTTAACGGAACCAGTATCTTTCGATTCTTAAGGTCAAGATGTCTCAATCTCCAAAAAGTATTTCTATGATTACCTAAAACAGTTGCTGAATGACTAACTTGTATGGTGTTTCCCTTTGGAAAAATATTTTTGTATAAAATGTCAAAGCTCTTATATTCTATCCTGGGTGGATATATGAATGTAATTTGTTTTGCCCTGAAAAAAGAATTCTTTTTCAGATAATCGCATTCTATTGGAAACACTCCGGAATAATAATCTACTCTATGTATGGCATCAATGAAATCTTGTCGTCCGTGAGAATCATTGACTTTAAGTCTTTTGAAGTAAGTTCTCCTCCCTTCGTTTAAAAGTCTTAACCTATATCTTAGACTGATGGTCTTGGGCTTTATCTGATGTTTTAAAGGAATTAATGGAAATTGAGGCTTCTTGTTTTCGTAAATATCAAATCCCCAAGAAAACCAAACTACTTTTATTTTTGCATTCACCTCCTTGATTAATTGGCAAGGAAGTGAAGCAAGATTGTGTAGAACTATCACGTCACAGAGATCAGGATTCGTAATCATTTCATAAATATCTGAAATCTGTTTTCTTTCCACTTGATTTGAGGTGATATATTGAAAAGGTTCATCTTTATCAAAAATGATATTGATATATCGATTATCTAATTCTTCAATGTCCTCAAACAATTCTATGGCGGAATTTAAAAACTTATCGTCAGTGATGAAATGTATTACTTTCATGTCTTATCAATTTGTTTGCAAAGGTACGAAAATAAAATTAAATCTGCATAAAAGTCTTAAACAAGTTGAAAAAATACGTTAAACTACGATGGTTTCTTTCATTCTTGCATTATTCTTAGTAATTTTGCAGTCTAAAATGTTTTTGCGTGAAAATAAGTAGAGTGGTTGCTGCCCTTGAACGATTCGCACCTCTGCCCTTGCAAGAAAGCTATGATAATGCAGGCTTGCAAGTAGGATTGACAGACGTGGAAGTTTCAGGGGCATTATTGTGTTTAGATGTCAATGAACAAATCATTGATGAGGCGATTGCCAAGAATTGTAATCTGGTAGTGGCTCATCACCCCTTGATTTTTCATAAATTATCTTGTGTGTCAAACCTTGATTATGTGCAACGAACGGTGATGAAGGCTATCCAAAATGGGATAACCATCGTTTCCATGCACACCAATTTGGATAATGCACAAGGTGGCGTGAATTATAAAATGGCAGAGAAGATTAGTCTTTCCGATGTGTGCTTTCTCGGCCAATCTCATTGCTTTGCGGATATTACTTATGCTTCTGGCATTGTTGGTAATCTTCCTGCTCCTATGTCTGCCTCTGATTTCATTCAATTGTTGAAGAAAGAATTTATGGTTGATTGTGTACAATGCAACCAATTGTTGGAAAGAGACATCGTGAAAGTAGCTTTATGCGGTGGGTCTGGTTCTTTCTTGTTGGATGATGCCATTGCCTGTGGAGCTGATGCGTTTATCACGGGTGAAATGCACTATCATGAGTTTTTCGGACATGAGCAAGAAATTCAGATTGCGGTAATCGGACATTATCAGAGTGAGCAATTCACCAATGAAATATTTAAGTCTGTCATTGAACGAGATTGTGAAGGAGTTTCTTGTTATTTGACTGAAACGAATACAAACCCCATCCTTTATATATAATAAGGTGTTTTTATAGTAAATAGAATTATCAATCATTTGTAATAATAATAACTATGGCAAAAAAAGATGTAACGGATTTGACAGTTGAAGAGAGATTGAAAACTTTGTTTCAACTTCAGACAACTTTGTCGGCAATTGACGAGAAACGTGCACTTCGTGGAGAATTACCATTGGAAGTAGAAGACTTAGAGGACGAAATCGCTGGCTTTACCACTCGTGAAGAGAATATTAATAAGGAAATAGAGGATTTCAAGGCTGCCATTTCCCGTAAGAAGGGAGAAATCCAACAAGCAAAAGCTACCGTTGAACGTTATAAGAAGCAGTTGGAAGAGGTGAGGAACAGTCGCGAATACGAGACTTTGACCAAGGAAGTAGAGTTTCAAACATTGGAGATTGAACTTTGCGAAAAGAAAATACGTGAGGCTTTGGTCAGGGTTGATGAGCGAATACGTGATTTAGAGGACACTAAAGAAATGATGGCTGACCGTCAGGCTGCCTTGGATGAGAAGAAAGGCGAACTGGATGAAATCATGTTGGAGACAAGAGAAGAGGAAGAAAAGTTGAAAGCGAAGGCAAAGGACTTGGAAACCAAGATTGAACCTCGTCTTTTGAGTAGTTTTAAGCGTATTCGTAAGAATGCTCGCAATGGATTAGGCATTGTTTACGTTCAGCGTGATGCTTGTGGTGGTTGCTTCAATAAGATTCCTCCACAGCGACAACTCGACATTAAGATGCATAAGAAAATTGTGGTTTGCGAGTATTGCGGTAGAATCATGATTGATCCGGAATTGGCTGGAGTAAAGATGGAAACTAAATCTGCGGATGAAAAACCCAAGCGTAAGCGCGCCATTCGTAAGATTGCGAAAAAGGAAACCCCTGCTGCGGAAGCACCCGCTGTACCAGAAGCAGAATACGATGCATAATAGGTGCTTATACTAAGGAAAAATGCCTCAGAAGTAAACATTACTTTTGGGGCATTTATAGTTATGGTTTAGCTCACCTAAACATCATGTTTGTCTTGTCTATTCCTAAAGTCCACGAGCCTTGTAAATCTTGTCCTTGGCATCATTGATTTCCTGGAATTTCTTTTCCGCAGCCTTTTTCACGTCTTCTCCCAAAGTTGCCACTCTGTCAGGGTGGTGTTTAAGTGCCATTTTTCTATACGCCGCCTTCACTTCGTCATCGGTTGCGTCTTTTGAAATGCCCAAAACCTTATATGCAGCATCTAAGTCATTGCCTCCGCCTCTTAGGTTAAGCATAGAATCAATATCTTGTTGAGAGAGCGAAAGGGCGCTTCCGATTTCTTGTATTGCCTCAATTTCTTTCTGGTGTATGTTTCCATCCACTTGGGCAATCATCACGAGGAAGTTCAGCAGTTGCAAGCGTTGTGAATAATCCATGTTTTGCGCTATTTGCCGACATGACTGATAAATTGTCGTGCGAAATTGGCTTTCCCCCACTTGCTTTTGGTGCTCAAATAGGCGCAACATGATTTCCTCGCCTTGCTGAACGGCAATCTCCCCAAAGTTCTGGCGCAAGAATTGGCGCACCATTTCCATTTCTGAATGCATCACTTTGCCATCAGCCTTGATAACGTATGATGCGAGCGTAAGCATGGAAATCAAGAACGAATTACGTTGTCCTTCGTATTCCCGTTCCCTGCTGTAATTGGTTTGGTTAGCTTCATCATCTTTTTTGTATCCAAATTCATTAATGAAAGACGACGTAGTCATCGAGTCAAACAATGCACCAACGATGAATCCGACTATTGCACCTAACGGTCCAGCAGACACGAAGCCTAAGTAACCACCAATCCATTTACCGAATCCCATAAATATAATATTTTATTGTACAGGTTTATTTCTTGTTCAATCTAATACCGTCTTCAGAAATGCTAATCAGCCGTTTCTTATATAAGTCGCCAATAGCCTTCTTGTACGTCTTTTTACTGACGTGGAATCTGTATTTGATATCTTCTGCATCACTCTTGTCTCCCAAGTCGCAATAGCCATTGTGTTCATGAAGATAGTCTAACAGCGTCTCGGAGAAATCGAGTGTTTGCCTTCTTCCTATAGGGTGCAACGATACGTCTATCTTCCCGTCAGGTCGTACAGTATTGATGTAGCCCTTCATGCGGTCTCCCGTATGAACACGCTGGAATATCTGATCTTCATAAGCCAATCCTGGATACTTGTTGTCAATGATTACCTTGAATCCCAATTCCGTCTTTTGCCAGACAAGCACGTCCACTTCCTTCCCACGTTCCATGTATGGAATTTCCTCATCAAAGAATTTGTCCACCTTGGCTGAGGCTACAATGCGATAACTCTCTTCGTCGATGTACACATATACGATGTACGACTCGCCTATTTCCATTCTTTTCTTTTGTTCGTTGAACGGGCAAAACAGGTCTTTCATCAATCCCCATTTCAAGAATGCACCATGCTGGTTTACCCAAGCCACTTCCAGATAGGCAAAATCTCCCACCTTGCAGAATGGTTTCTCTGTTGTAGCCACCAGTCGTTCCTCGCTGTCTAAGTATATGAATACCTCAAGCACGTCGCCTATCTTATATGATTCTGGTTGGTAACGTTTGGGCAACAAGATTTCGCCCTCTTCTCCACCGTCAAGGTAAAGTCCGAAGTCCACTTCCTTAACGATTTCCAACCTGTTATAGTCTCCCAGTTTAATCTTCTCCATGTTCTGATGTCTTATTTCTTTCTGTGTTTTCTTCCTCAGTAGAGATGGTGTCTTCATTCACGATGAGTCCATCCTTCAGATGGATGGTACGGTCTGTGATTCGAGCCAGTTCTTCATCATGAGTAACAATGACAAAAGTTTGGCCAAATTGGTCTCGCAAGTCAAAAAACAGTTGGTGTAGTTCTGCTTTGTTCTTTGAGTCAAGGCTTCCGCTTGGTTCGTCTGCCAATATGACAGCGGGATTGTTGACCAACGCACGAGCCACTGCCACTCGTTGCTTTTCTCCGCCAGAGAGTTCGTTAGGTTTATGCGAGGCACGGTTGGCAAGTCCCATGAAATCCAATAGTTCCAATGCTCTTTTCTTGGCTTCTTTATTCGATTTCCCTGCGATATATGCAGGAATCATGATGTTTTCAAGGGCAGTAAACTCAGGCAACAGTTGATGGAATTGAAATACAAATCCTATCTGTTGATTGCGAAAATCGCTGATTTTCTTGGCGTTCAGCGTACTGGTATCTATTCCGTTCACCACAATTTTACCGCAGTCGGGCTTGTCTAATGTGCCAATGATCTGTAAGAGAGTGGTCTTTCCTGCTCCACTTGGTCCTACGATGCTCACTATTTGTCCTTTATTAATATGTAAGTCTATACCCTTCAGCACCTCAAGGGTTCCAAAACTTTTCTTGATGTCTTTAATGTCTATCATTTTTTTATTGTTAGATGGTCACGTTACTTATTCGTCAAGTTCCCATTCATTATATTTTCATTCTTCTTCTCATCCATTCACGAATGGTTTCGTATGCACTCTCTTCCTCTGTATGTTGAGGTTGGGCAAATGTCATCTTGTCCATTGCGTCGCCATATTGGTCTGGGAATACTATCATCATGCTTGTTCCGCAAAAGTAGCGAGTCAGTTCGTCAGGCAGTCTTTCCATTGCGTTCTTGTATGAAATAGTTCCTTGTCTGGCGGTTACCACCACAAACATGTGGTCTGCGGCAATGGTTCTTGCCAATTGTGGCAATTCGTTCCAATGTTCCATGATAATATATTCCGCACGCATGTTTGGGTGTCGGTTATGTGCAAACTCACTGATGAGTTCCAACGTGTCTTTCCTTCCATGAAAATCAATCCTGCACTCCAAATTCTCTGCCAATCGAGAAAGCCTTTCTAACCACCGGTAGAATCCAGCTTCAAATTGCGCTCTCGAAGGCACGCATACCTGTATCTTCCTTATCGTATTCAGCGGTTGCATGATGCGAGCCATGATGATTTGTCGGCTTAATCCATTGAAAAGACTTTGGTGAAACTCTCCCCAAAACTTAGGAGAAACTTCCTTGTGCGTGTGCATTCCGATGATGATTTCAGATGCCCTAAACTCCTTGAAGGCGTGTTTGATACCATTGGCAATATTGGCGGCAATTCTTACTTGCGTTTGCATTCTCACGTCAGAGCCAGCTGCATATTGCGTCACGCTTTCCAGTAACCGTTGTCCTTTTTCTTGATTGATGCGCATGTGCTGGTCGTCATATACCACGTTCAGACCTACAAGTCCACGGTTAAGTCGGGTGTTGCGCATCAGTATGGCAAGGTTGATGAGATTATTGGCATATTCGGGATATTTCACGGGTATCAATATCTTCTCATCATCGTTTCTTCCACCATTGTCTGGCAGAATGTCTTTGTCTCTCACCACGATACGCTGGGCAGAACGTTCTGTCACGATGGTGGAGATGATGCAAGTAAACAAAATCATCATCACCACACCATTGAGAATGTCATCATTGACCATGGAAACGCCAGGTGCAATCTCTGTTTCCATTCCTACCATTACCATGGCAATGGCTCCCGCCGCATGAGCGCACGTCAATCCGAAAGTCATGTGTCCTGAAGACAACGGCAACCTGAAGCCGATACAAGCGATATAAGCAGCAACAGCCTTGCCAAACGTTCCGAAAAACACGAAGCAAAGCACTATCCAAATGATGTAACCGCCGTCAAAGAGCAATCGCACGTTGATGAGCATTCCCACACCTATCAGGAAATAGGGGATAAACAAGGCGTTTCCGATAAACTCAATGCGGTTCATCAATGCCGAAACGTGGGGAATGTATCTGTTGAGTATCAATCCAGCCAAGAATGCACCAAAGATTCCGTCTATTCCTACCGCCTCGCTCAATGCAGCACTCATAAACATCATCGACATCACGAAGATGTATTGCATCACAGCATCTGAGTAACGGCGCAAGAACCATCGGGACAGACGTGGGATAACCATGATGACGATTTCACAATAGAGGATGAACTTCGCTATGAACAATAACCAAAACCATGTGCTGGCTGTATTGTTATGGGCTGCCTCAAGAGCAGCCAATACCACCAACGAGAGCAAGAGTGAGAGCATCGATCCGCCTACGCTCAACGTAACGCTGGGTTTTCGTTGCAAACCATAACGTACTACGATAGGATAGGCTATCAAGGTGTTGGAAGCCATGATGCAACTCAACAGCAACGAGGTGGCTGGGGAATATTGCAAGATACTGATACCCACCACGTACATCATGGTAAAGGGGATGATAAACGTGAGAAAGCCGAAGATACCAATTCTCTTCATGTTCTTTTTCAAGCCTTCCATGTCCATTTCCAATGAGGCGAGAAACATGATGTAGTAGAGTCCTACCTTGCCGAGAATCTCAAAAGACTTGTCTCTTTCCAGAATGTCGAAGCCATATTTACCCAACGTCACACCAGCCAACACCATTCCGATAATGTGCGGAATGCGCAATTTTCCCATGACGATGGGGGCGGCGAGAATCACCAGTAACACCACCAAGAATATCAACGTGGGGTCGGTAATGGGGAAATAATGAGCAATGTCTATCATAGGTAAAGAGGTCTGCTTTTCTTTTTGTGTACAAATTTAGATAAAATAGTTGAAAAACAAGTCTATCTTATCAAGAAAAACACTATTCTTAAGAGGAAAGTGATTGAAAAACGAATAAATCAGAAAAGAAAAACTTGTTTTTTGACTTTTATTTTTTATCATATCATCACCCATTTTCTTAAATCCATGTCGCAGATTAATAAAACTGCGACGTAGTTTTATTAATCTGTGACGTAGTTTTATAAAACCAAGCCATAGATTAAACTTTTTATGATTAATTTGTAATTTATATAACAACTATTTATCTATATTTATTTGCATATTAAGAAATTAATTCCTAACTTTGCAACTGAAAAAATGTCATGTTGGCATAATGAATGTACATAATTGCACATTTTTTGCACACGACTTTTTGTAAATGTTTCCAAATCATTGATGATCAAATAGAAGGAAACCATTGGGGTTGACTGGATTTGACGGCAAGATGAGATGGTATGTAAGCATGCGGAGGCTCGTTTGCTACCTCCTAAATCTGAGTGAACAAGAATTAATTGGCGAAAGAAACTACGCTCTCGCTGCCTAATCGAAGTACAGTAGATTACTGGCTTTATTCTCTTACAAGGTAGGAGAACGAGACATCGCTCCAAGGATGTTGTTCCGAATCTGAGGGTTCAGCGGTGCAGGTAAATCGGAAATAGTCAGGCAGAGCCTCGGCTGTCTGGTGAAATTTAGAGGATAAGGCAGTAGTTGGTGGTCCAGGTCTTGCTGCTGCTCGAAAATCGAAGTCTGGAATAAGCATGTAGAAAGCGTATGGTTTCCTTGTGCGGACGCGGGTTCGATTCCCGCCAGCTCCACCAAAATAAAATGTCCTCTCGAATTTTGCGAGGGGACGTTTTGTTTTTTGCCATGAAGTATGGAGGTTCAAAACTATATTCCATCAAGTTTATTATGATGAGGATATAGGTCAAGTCGAGGATGATTTCTAATCGTTCCCGTATTCGTACAGTCGTACATGGAGAATCTTGTAATCGTCGATAGAAATTCTAACGTGCCTTCCCTGATGGTCTTGGTCGCCGTTCTCCCGTCTGATATATTTTATCGTTCCATCTTCTTGGATGTTTACCTCATCCACCGTTCCTATTCCCATGCGTTTTCCTTTGAAGGGTTGTAAGTTGTTGTCAATGCCTTTTTGCTTATTCCCACTGCTCGCAAAACCGTCTTCACCAAGTGTCTTAGCTGTTTCCTGTGCCTTTTCGGTAGTCTTTTGGAAGACCACCACTACACCACTGCCAGCTATCAGGTAATCATTCTTTGCCAAACGAATGATAATTGCTCCTCCTTCGCGCCATGTTGAGCCATTGGTGGCTCTGCTGTCCCACGGTAAGGTGAAATAATGACGGCAGGTAAAAGTCATATCTCCATCTTCTATCAGCGTTTCCTTGTCTTCTTGGTTCAGTAAAACACCTCGAATGGCATTCTTTCCACGATATTTCAGCAATAGAGGTTGCAGTTCTTGAAACAACGCATAACTGCGAGAAATTTCCTGTCCTTCCGATTCGGCACATTGATCTACTGCAAACGGACTGAATCCCACTCCTTCATGTTCACCGAAAACATAGAGCGCCCTTACGCCACTGTTGTCGCAACAACGCGATTCTGGTATGAATAGTGGATTTTTCTTTCCCATGTCGTATTGTTTTGCCCATCCCTTAAATCCCGTGTCGTAGATGTCTGGAGCCAGTAAGTCAATACTGGGCGCAGCCAGTTTCCAGATGTCAGCCAAGTGAGCCAATGGTCCAGCCGACGGATATTCGCCTGGCTTCCGTCCACGACTGTTCATGGCAGCATTGACATATAGAGGAATGTCGTAAATCTTACGAGCTGATTGAGCCAATCGTTCCACATATCGGGCATAATGATAAGCCATGAATTGTTCTTCACCATAAACGTCTTTGCCAAAAGCATCTTTCCATGAAGCACCATTCCCTATCTTCAATACTTTGCATACGTCTTTTGGAATAGGTAATGAATAGGCTTTCTCTGCTTCTGGAGAATGGTCACGAGCATCTTCCAACATTCCGATTTCATTTTCCACCTGCATCATGATGACCGTTTGGTGCATTTCGTCCACGTCTCTGATATGTTGCATCAATGCCGAAAACACCCGATTGTCAGCCTGAAAAATATTTTCAGAAAAGGCAGAGGCTATTTCCAATGGCTTCCCTTGTCGGGTAACGGCTCGTGGAAAACGCTTCACGTCTTCTTTAAACCATATTGGCGCATAGCACGACATAGAGTTTTTCCAAGCCCCAAACCACAAGAATATCAAGTGCAAGTCGCATTCACGAGCTTTCTTGATGGCTGTATCGATGAGAGTAAAGTCATATTTTCCCTCTTCAGGTTCTATCAAGTCCCACTGAGCAGGGATGAGTACGGTGTTTACATTGAGGGCTTTCATACGAGGCAACACCTCATTGATGTCTGCCTCTGATGTAGCTGCCGAATTGCTCAGTTCTGCTCCAAGGATGAGCATGGGCTTGTTGTCTATTTCTAAATAAGCTCGCTGACCAACATATCGAAGGTTGATTTTGGCAGAAATGGCAATGGCAAATATCAAGGATATAGTAATGCACAATACTCTTTTCATAAAACGATAGGTTTGTACGGTTAGTTAGATGAAAAAGTGAATGATGTGGCAAAGATAGAAAAAATAATGATAACAAAAAATGATTGATAGAAATATTTTTGTATTTTTGCAGTCGAAAGTGGCAGTTTTGCGTAATCGTGTAGCGAGCATCGCTTCTGCTGTTTGTATCAGATAATCATACCTATCCTAAATTATTAACTAATCGTAGAATGACATGAAACAGTTAATGACCATTTTGTGTGCATGGCTGATTGCCTTATCTTCGTGGGCAGACGAAGTGCATAGTCGTCAGCATTTGCTGATGGATGATAATTGGCAGTTTGCATTTGGCCATGCGTCAGATCCAAGCAAAGACTTTGGATGTGGAACGGAGTATTTCAACTATCTTACCAAAGCCAATAGCATACACAATGCTGGACCGTACAGCATGAAGTTTGATGCTACAAGTTGGAAATCAATCGACTTACCACACGATTGGGTGGTGGGATTGCCCTTTGCCAAAGAAGCCAGTCATAGCCACGGTTATAAGACAGTGGGATGGAAGTACCCCGAAACATCAGTAGGATGGTATCGGAAAATATTCACCGTTGACAAGGAAGATGAAGGTCAACACTTTGAATTGCAGTTTGATGGTATCTTCCGCGATGCTCGAATATGGGTAAACGGCTTCTATGTAGGAGGCGAACAAAGTGGTTATATCTCGCAGACTTACGATATTACCGAATACTTAAACTATGGTGATTCCAATCTCGTATGTGTTCGTGTTGACGCATCCTTAGAGGAAGGATGGTTTTATGAGGGAGCTGGCATTTACAGACATGTGTGGCTCAACCGCACGGCTCCCGTTTATGTGAAGACATTCGGTACGTTTGTGCATGCAGATCTGCAGGCTCCTTTTGATAAGGCTCAGTTGACGGTAGAAACAACGGTGGTGAACGATGCTACCGAACGACAACGTTATTCGCTCCGTCATACCCTGTTAGACGAGCAAGGCAATACTGTTGGTTCCGTTTCCGAACAAGTACAAGATATTCAAGGGAAAGATGAGTGTACGACAAAGACCATGTTGACGGTCGATAAACCTTATCTTTGGAGCATCGAAAGACCATATTTATATCAGCTAAACACGGAGGTTATCAATCGTGAGGGTAAGGTCGTTGATACATATATTACCCATACGGGCATTCGCCATTTACGATTCGACGCAGACCAAGGCTTCTTCCTCAACGGTAAGTCAGTGAAACTAAAGGGCGTAAACATGCACCAAGACCACGCTGGAGTGGGAGCAGCCATTCCAGATGCTATGCAAGAATGGTCATTGCGCCAACTGAAATCCTTCGGGTGCAATGCCTATCGTGCCAGCCATAACCCCATGACTCCCGAAATGCTTGATGCTTGCGACCGATTGGGTATTTTGGTGCTGGAAGAAAACCGTCTCACGGGTGTCAATGATTACCAGCGACACCAACTATCTGAAATGATTCGTCGCGACCGCAACCATCCTTGCATCATTCTTTGGAGCATTGGCAATGAGGAATGGGGCATAGAATGGAAAGAATATGGCAAACGTATCGGTGCAGCCATGCGTGAGTATTGTCATCGACTTGACCCAACACGATTGGCTTGTGCCGCCACCAGCAGTGGACCAACCATTGTTGAGCCAATGGATGTGGCTGGTTACAATTATATCTTGCAAAATCCCGTAGAGGAACATCGTAGTCGTTATCCTCAACGCATTGCTTTGGGCTCAGAAGAAACGAGTGGTTGCGGAACGCGAGGTATTTACTTTGATGACAGAGACAATGGACGAATGGCTGCTCTGAACCGCTCGCGTGAGGGAAGAGACAGTATGCTCAATTGCATAGAGCGTGGTTGGCAGTTCTATCATGAACGTCCTTGGCTTTGTGGATTGTTTTATTGGACGGGATTTGACTATCGTGGCGAACCTAACCCATTGAAATTCCCTGCTACAGGGTCTGAATTTGGAATCCTCGACTATTGTGGCTTCCCGAAAGATGAGGCTTATTATCTGAAAGCATGGTGGACTGACGAACCCGTTTTGCATTTGCTTCCACATTGGAACTTAGATGGACACGAAGGAGAGAAAATAGACGTATGGGCTTATTCCAATTGTGCGGAAGTGGAGCTTATAGTTAACGGAAAGAAACTCGGTCGTAAGGCAATGCCTAAAGACGGTCATTTGAGTTGGAAGGCAACGTATCAACCTGGATATGTTGAGGCTCGTGGCTATGATGCACAAGGTCGTCGGGTCATGAAGAAACGCATTGAAACGACAGGAAATGCTGTTCGTGTGGTTCTTTCTGCCGACCGAACTACGCTAAGTGCAGACAATCAAGACGTAAGCGTATGTCGGATAGAGTTGCAAGACCGTCGTGGCAGATTTGTTCCCACTGCTTGCAAGGATGTAGAAATAGAAGTGAATGGTCCTGTTCGTATTCTTGGCGTGGGTAATGGAGACCCTGCTTGGCAAGCACAAGAACAACCCGTTGACAGAAATGCTCGTACCTTCCGTGTTCGCACGTTTAACGGATTGGCACAAGTGCTGTTGCAATCCACACATGAGGCAGGTGAGGCAGTGCTTACTTGTCGTACCGTGGGAGCTACACAATCTTTAAATATAAAGACAGAATGAACGATATAAACTAAACTTAATGAAAGGAACAATCATATATGAGGACTTATCAATTCATGACATTATTTAATTGTTGGATTTTACTGATGCTGGCAGCTCCGGCAAAGGCAACCACCACTACGATATGGAGTGGGCAGAAGACTTTTACCAATTGGGGAGACGTGGTGAACGTAGATGGCTCAAAATTCTCCAGCGTTCAACCCGATGATGTTGTTCGTTTTGTCATTCAAGCATCATCCGGTGCTCAGTTGCAAGTGTCTTATGGTTCCAGTTGGACCAACTTTGACGGTCTGTCGGCAATGAGCATCAGTGGAAACTATGAGATGGTGGTTACTACGGCAATGGTAAGCCAGTTGAAACAAGGTATTCACGTGAAGGGAGTGAACTATACGTTGAGTGCCATCGTATTGGTGACTGGCAACGAGCCATATACTACGGAATGCGAATCGCTCTTTGCTTGGGATGATTTGCACGTGAGTGGAGTTACGAAAGGTAAGTATAGTGGTTTGGGCTTCAAGGATTATAGCGGAGCCGGTTGGTATTGGGCAGAGGGAACAGACCTTGGTCAGTATCGTTTTCTTGACATTCAGATGCAGCAACCCCTATCTTCTACGTTGATAATTCAGGTTCTTGACGATGTAGCCGGGGCTCGTAGCATCAATGTTGCTGCTGGTAATGAGAATTATCGATTGACTCTGCCTACTAATTTCAATCATGTATATAGTGTTTGTTTCTTGTCGCAGAAATCCCAAAATGTTTCTTTGGGAAGCGTAAACTTGATAGACCGTCAGGGAAATATCGTGACTACGGGAATCAGGCAAGTTGAAAACGATTTGTACCATGATGACGCAGTTGTCAGTCGTGAATACTTGAATGCCGCAGGACAATACTTAGATGCTCCACAGAGAGGATTGAACATTGTTCGCTTGAAACTGAAGAACGGGAAAGAAATCGTTCGCAAATTCATTTTACGTTGAATCCATTTATGATATAATGATGAAAAACAATAGAAATATAATCCGCATATTCATCGTGGCATTGTCGTTAATGCCCCTTGTGTCTTTTGCACAGATTGATGAAACTCTTGCAGACAAGCAAGCCAATGAAGCCACACGGCAACTTTATGATTATCTACGTACTGAGGTGTGGAGAAAGAACGTGATGTCGGGCTGTCAGGCAGAGTGGAATTACAATATCAATGATGCAGAGAAAATCTTTCAGGCGTGTGGCAAATATCCCAAGGTGAACGTCTTCGACTTCCAGCATTTCGACCAGTCATGGATTGATTATCGTACCAGTACGGCTCTGCAATGGCATCGTGCAGGGGGAATCGTGGCGTTTATGTGGCACATTCACATGCCTACCAATGCTTTTGCCGAAAATCAGTCTGACTGGACCAGTTTTTATTCTGGCGGAAGCAAACCTTGTCATATATCTCCTCGCAATTGTGCTGTTGAAGGCACGATGGAAAACCGTATCTTCAAGAAAAAGCTTGATGGTGTTGCCTCTTTGCTTCTCTATTACCAACAACAGGGAATCCCCATTCTGTTCCGTCCTTTGCACGAAGCCGCAGGTGGTTGGTTTTGGTGGGCTAACGATGGAGCAGAGGCTTACAAGCAACTATGGAAGTATATGTTTGAGTACTTCGCGATGAAAGGTGTTCATAATCTCATTTGGATTTGGACTACCGAAATCAACGACCCTTCATGGTATCCTGGAGATGAATATGTTGACATCATTGGTCGTGACGGTTATCCTAATGGCAACACTACGCACATTTCGCAAGCATCGGATTTCCGTTCCATGCAACAAGCATATCCCAACAAGATGCTCTGTATGCCTGAGTGTAATAGCATTCCTTCATGGAATAACATGAAGAATGATAATTCGCTCTGGTTGTTTGTGGCACCTTGGTGTGGTGGAGGTGCTTTCGACCACGGCAATGACAACACATTCTGGCGCTCTTTCATGTCTGAGGAGCACATCATCACTCGTTGAGGAAGATTCGTCTTTCTTGTTAACAAATACTAATATTTCCATCTTCGTGGTCAGCAATAAGGGAAAGTGTCATATATAATAGCAGGTTGTAGTCTTAACCGCACCTTGTAAGAAATTAAAATATATGAACTATTCTGAAAAAGATATATTGCAACTTATTGCTACCAAAGATTCCAAAAGGTATGGTCTTGTCTTTCGTCTTTATGGCGAGCGAGTCAAGACCTATATCTTTCGTGTCGTCTGTATCAAGGAAGATGCGGAGGAATTGTTGCAAAACACATTTATTTCCGCATTTCGACATCTTGATGATTACGACAGGAATCGCGCTTCCTTGCAAACATGGATTACCTACATCGCTACCAATGAGATTAGGGCTTACTATCGTCATCGGCAAAAGGCTACGTTCGTGTCGCTCGATGACGAGAATCAACATTGCACCTTCTCATCTGATGATGAGGTAGATAAGTGGCTAAACGATACTCATGAGCAACGCATAGACAGTCTCATGAAAGCTATTAAACTACTGTCTGCCGATGAACAAATGCTGATACAACTTTATTATACCGATCAGCAACCCTTGCGCGACATTGCCTATATCCTTGATGAGGAACATTCAGACTTGCCAACAGACATCCGAAAGGTAGAGAACCGATTGGCAAAACGCTTGCAACGTATTCGTATGAAACTATGTGCTTATATGATAAAAATGAAAGAAGATGGAAAAGAATAAAACAAACTCAACCCCACAGGCTCACCCAAATCCATTGTATCAGGATATTGGATTGCGTAAGGCTTTACGGCAAATTGATGAGGAAGCAAAACAGACTGTTCTCAGTGATGGTTTTGAAGAACGGCTCATGAATGCTATTGGTCAAGATGACATTCATGAAAATAATGAATCTTACAACACCCCTCATCGTCATTCACTTGGTTCTACTCATATCGTCCTTATGCGACGGGTGGCTGCTGCCTTGCTGGTATTGATTACGGTGAGTGGACTGGCGTATTCCGTGTATCGTTTTTCCTCTTCTACGAGAGAAGAATCTCAAACGGTTGAGAAGAAAGACGAAGTAGGTACGAATGATAAGAGCATGTCTTCCGTTCCGCTCTTTCATTTTGAAAATGTAAGGCTCGACAGTTTGCTGAATGTTGTGGCGGAAAACTATCATTGCACATTGGTCTTCACTGATGCACAACCACGTGAATTGCGTATTTCCACAACATGGCAACCGCAACAATCGTTGTCAGCCTTTGTAAACGTGATGAACGAGCTTGATGGATTTCAGTTGGTGGTGCGTGAAGATACTATCTTTGTCGTTCAAAAGTCATTGAAGGAGGAATGAACATGAAAGACCGCATGAAATGTATTTGCCTCCGATTGATGATAATATCGTCACTTTGCTTGATAACCGTTTCCTTGCAAGCCCAAGAAAAGGAAGTGGTCAGTTTAGACTACCAAAAGGCTTCGCTTGCAAAAGCCCTCGATACACTTAGGACTTACACCGATATGTATAACATTACCTTTGTTCACAACGACATTGAGCACTTGCAGGTTACGCTCCGTGCCATTAACCTCTCCATACCTGATGCCGTAGAACTCATTTGCAAGGGACAACCTGTGAAGGTGAAAATCAAAGACCACAATATCATTGTGAAGTATAGACCTGAAAAAGATCGTACCATTGCCCTGTGGGGACATGTACGCGACTCGTTTACGAAGCATGGTGTACTTAATGCGAAGATTACGATGATGACCGACGACGGAATGGTGCTTGATACATTACGCACTTGGCGACCCAACAACGACCGTGATGATGCTGTCTTTCGTGTAGAAGTGCCTATCGTGTCACGTAGTTATCGTTTTGTGGCAGAGCATCCTGATTACGAGACTACTTCGATTGATTATACATTGAGATATGCGGCACGAAATGATTTCTTTGACCTGCCCAATATGTTCATGCAAAAGAAAACATTGCAACTTCATGGTGGCGATTTGAGCGAGGTGGTTGTAAAGGCTACGAAAGTACAGATGGTGTATCGGGGCGATACAATCGTGTATAATGCAGATGCTTTCAATGTTCCTGAAGGTTCCATGCTTGATGCCTTGATCAAGCAAATGCCAGGTGTAGAGTTGAAACCCAATGGTGAAATCTATGTGCAAGGACGAAAGGTGGACTTCCTGACACTCAATGGCGAAGATTTTTTCAGAGGTAAGAACAAGGTGATGCTTGAGAATCTTCCTTATTATACGGTGAAAGACATTGAAGTATATGAAAAGCAGACACAAAAGAGTGAATGGTTGGGCGTAGCTGAAGCTCCCAAAGACTATGTGATGAATGTGGTGCTGAGACGTGAATACCGTAAGGGTTATCTGGCTAACATACAAGGAGGATTAGGAACGAAGAAACGATATGAGGGAAAAGTATTTGGTCAACGTTATACAGACCACTCCAATCTGAATGCTTTCTTCAATGCCAATAATATCAACGAAATGAACAACCCTGGTAACAATGGCGAATGGAGTCCTGATAAGATGCAGCGTGATGGTGTAATCAATATGAAGAAAGTGGGTGTGAATTTGAACATCAATGACAAGGACAAACGGTGGATGGAATCTGGTAATGTGGAAGTGGCTTGGACGAATCAGCAGAAGGAGGAACACACGTCAATAGAACATTTCTTGCAGAAGGGAAATGAGTTTACGCGCGAAGTGAATGACCTCAGCAGTAAAAGTTTCCAAATCGCTGGCAGTAATACCTTTACGCTACGAAAGCCGTTTTGGTTCAGAAACCGTGTAGGAGCATTTTATAATCATAACACGGATACTGGTAATTTGCGCTATGGACGTTTTGGAATAGATCCATCCTACATTGGCAGTCCTATCATCGTACTTGACTCGGCTTTCAAATATAGTCCGGAATTGATGAACGTGCTGGTGAACATGCGTAATGATAACAGTGGTATGAAGAAGACTAACTGGTTTGTGGAATATCTTCCCAATCTCAGCTATAAGTTTCTTTGGGGTGATGACATAGACTTATGGGGAAAGTTGCATTATGAGGGTGACAAGCGGAATCATGACAATCATGTACTTACAGAAGGATATAGCAGCGACTATAGGCAAAAACACTTGCAATACGATAGTCAATTCCTCAATTGGGAGGCTGGTGTTCAATATACCGTACATAGTCATTCGCATTGGAACTACCGTGCTGCCGTGGGATATTATTATAAGAAAGACGACGTCATGAATGAACTGTTCTTGACAACTACTCCCAACTCTTCCCAAAAAGGAGAACTCGACCCTCGCAACACATACGACTATCTTTTTACCAGCAAGCGTATTGCTCCTATGGCAATGATTTATTACCAGCGAGACAACCAAAAGAGGCAACGCAGTGATTGGTTTAGCGTGAGCTTGCCATTTCAAATCGAACGTCAACACATCGACTATCGACCTTCAGATGGTTCCACGATAAAAGGAGAGAAAAATCATACCGACTTTTCACGAAACATCGCCTTGCCAACGCCAGAGATACGTTATGAGTCAACCTTCAAGAAGGGAATGAACTATCTCTATCTGACTTACAAAACCCAGTATTTCACGCCCACGATGATGTATCTACTCAGTACGTATTGGGATGAAGACCCGCTGAATGTACAGTTGGGAAACGAGAATGTGAAAAACCATTTTAGACACCAGTTTGTCGTGAATTACAAGATTGGTCAAAAGAAATACAACCAATATCTGCGCTTTGACGGTGGACTGAATATTGACCAAAATAAGATTGTCAATGGGCGAACCTACGACCCAAAGACAGGTGTCACATATTACCAATTCGAAAATGTAAGTGGCAATTGGGACTGTTGGGGGCAATTGAGTTTTGGTAGAATGCTCGACGCAAATAACCATCTGTGGCTTGAAGCACGTACCACTGGCGGATATGACCATAGGGTAGGTATCTCAACGGTGATAGGGGCAACGGATAGAAAAAGCATCGTTGGTACATGGAACTTTGGACAATATGCACTCTTGCGGTATAGATGGGGAAAACTTACCACTTCTGGTTATGTACGCTATGGAACATCATGGAATAGATACTCTGTCTCCGCCCGTGGACAACTATATTCCTTCCATCCTACTACCATACATTATGGTCTTTCTGGGCAATATGAAATACCCATCCTTCGGGGAAAAGATGGGCGTGGATTACAGATAGCCACCGACATGGTATTGTATGTGAAACGTGGCTATGGTGATTCGTCGATGAATACCAACGACTTGGTCTGGAATGCTTCTATAGCCAAGTCGCTATGGAAAAACAAGATGGTGGTGAAGATAGAGGGATTCGACATGCTCAATCAACTAAGCAATATCTACAGCATCATCAATGCACAGGGACGTGTGGAGACTTGGCGCAACATGATTCCTTCGTTTGTGATGCTTCATCTGCAATGGCATTTCTCACACATGCCTGATAAAAAAAGATAATTTCCCTCATTGACCATCGTAATCATACTGAAATATACCGACAAAAAAATCTCGTGAAAAATCTCAAAAGAGAAGTTGGCAAATTGGAAAAGTAGGTTTTTGAGCGTGAAATCTCATGTTTTCACTCGTAAAGTATATAGTTGTTGCCGTAACTATATACTTTACGAGCGTAACTATATATGTTAGCGAGCTAATTGGATATGTTATGAATGCCGAAAAACAACGTTTTTTCTGCATATATAGCCAGTTTTGAGTGCATATATATGCAAGTTGTTTTGTAAGGTATTAAAAATCAGTATGTTATAAAAATACTTAAAAATGAGCATTTTTTGACCGAGGGAGAAGTTGGTGGAAAATAACGCATTCTGGAGAGCCCTTTTTGTTACTTTTTATTGACAAATGGATTGGGTGAGAAAGCCTTTAGGTATAAGTTCTTCCCTTTTCAGCGCTTTTTTTCTATGATAGAAAATAAAAATCTCAAAAAAACTTTGTAACTTTGTGCAAAGATATTGTCACAGATATGTGATAGAAGACTGTAGTTAGTTGCAAGAGAACCTTAAACACTATATAAAGAATATGAAAACAGAGAAACAAATGGCTAAGGCTGCTGCTGAATTTGCGGAGCGGTGGAAAGGCAGGGGATATGAACGAGGCGAATCTCAACCATTCTGGATAGATTTGCTCTCAAATGTGTTTGGAATAGAAACGCCATCAGATGGTTTTATTCTTTTTGAAGACCACCGAATGGTAGATTCTTCCAACTTCATTGATGGTCGTATCCCTTCTACCCGTGTGCTGATTGAGCAAAAATCTTTGGGAAAAGACTTACGCGCAGGCATTCGCCAAAGTGATGGCTCATTGCTCAACCCCTTTCAGCAAGCCCGTCGTTATGTTGTCAGTCTGCCTGTATCGGAACATCCCCGTTGGATTATCACTTGCAACTTCTCTGAGTTTCTTGTCTATGACATGGAACAGCCCAATGGTGAACCCGAACAGATATTACTTGAAAATTTAGGCAAGGAGTATTACCGCCTGATGTTTCTCGTGGATGCAAAGAACGAACACCTGAGCAAGGAAATGCAAGTTTCCATGCAGGCAGGAGAGATCGTTGGCAGGATTTACGATGCTCTTTTGAGTCAATACGATGACAGTTCGCCCGAGGCTTTGCGTTGGTTGAATATCCTATGTGTTCGTATCGTGTTCTGTCTGTACGCCGAAGATGCTGGTGTGTTCAGGCATGATCAGTTTCACGATTTCCTTGTTACTTATGAGGCAAAAGACTTACGTAGAGCATTGTGTGATTTGTTTGAGGTGTTGAATACGCCAATAGAAAAACGCAGTAAGTATTTGCAGGAGGAGTTGAAGGCTTTCCCTTACACAAATGGTGGGCTATTTGAAGAGAAAATCGAGATTCCGCAATTTACAGAAGAACTGAAACAAACATTGTTGCAGAATGCAAGTCTCGACTTCGACTGGAGTGAAATCTCACCAACCATCTTTGGTGCAGTCTTCGAGAGTACGCTCAATCCGGAAACCCGTCGTAGTGGCGGTATGCACTATACTTCGATAGAGAATATTCATAAAGTGATTGACCCATTGTTTCTCAATGACTTGCGTCATGAACTGGATGAGATATTGGAAGAAAAGGTAGAGAAACAACGAATAAGGAAACTCGATGCCTATCAAGGGCGACTGGCTTCACTGACTTTCCTTGACCCTGCGTGTGGCTCTGGCAATTTCCTGACAGAAACATATCTTTCGCTTCGTCGTTTAGAGAATGAGGTGATTCGTGAACGCTATCACGGTCAGTCTTTCCTTGGCTTTGAGGAGGTGAATCCCATCAAGGTGAACATCCACCAATTCCACGGTATAGAAATCAACGACTTTGCTGTAACTGTAGCTACTACTGCCCTTTGGATTTCTGAAGCACAGATGCTTCGTGAAACCGAAAAGATAATCCGTCGTGATATAGACTTCCTGCCATTGAAATCATATACCAATATCCGAGAAGGCAATGCTTTAAGGATGAATTGGGATGTTTTAGAAATACCATCTGGCATTCCCACTATTTATGCTAAAAATTTGCATTTGGTCATTAAACCAGAACCACAGATGGTTAGTGAACCTATCGTTGGGCACGATGAAATGAATGTGGTAACCCAGCATATCGATGGTGAAATAAAGCCAGATACCATAAGCTACCCAGTTCACTTCGACTTTATTATTGGTAATCCACCTTTTGTGGGAGCAAACTCTATGAATGATAGTCAACGAGAAGACCTTCGCTATGTTTTTGGTACAAGATGGAAAAATATTGGTGAAATGGACTACGTGTCGGGTTGGTATATGAAAGCAGCACGGCTGATGAAGGGAACAGCAATACGCACAGCTTTAGTGTCAACAAACAGTATATCGCAAGGAGAGCAAGTGGCGAATTTATGGAAACCTCTTTTTGAACAAAATGGAATTCATATAGACTTTGCATATCGTACATTCCGATGGGATAGTGAGGCTTCACAAAAGGCTCATGTTCATTGCGTAATTATTGGTTTTAGTAGCAAAGAAGAGAAAACAAAAGAACACTTTTTGTTTGATAATGATAAGGTTACAAAGGTGAGCCATATAAATGCTTATCTGATGGATGCACCAGATGTTTTCATTGCCAGTCGTAGTAAGCCTCTTTGCGATGTCCCTGCTATTCGCAAGGGAAACCAACCGACCGATGGTGGTAACCTGATTATAGAAGCCGCCGATTTGCAGGATTTCCTTGCTAAAGAACCTAAAGCCGCAAGGTTTGTCAAGCGACTTATTGGCTCTAAGGAATACATCAACAACAAACCTCGCTACTGTCTTTGGCTCAAAGACACTTCTCCTGCCGACCTCCGTCAAATGCCTACCGTGATGAAGCGAATGGAACAGGTACGGAACATGCGCTTGTCAAGCAGTGATGCTGCCACTCGAAACTTGGCAAATTTTCCACACCTGTTCAGAGAAACGAATAATCCTGAAACTTATATCGTTGTGCCAAGTGTGTCATCAGAGCGTCGGCGTTATGTTCCAATGGGATTCCTAACATCTGACACAATACCTACTAATGCTGTACTTATTATCCCTGATGCCACTCTCTATCATTTTGGTATTCTCGAAAGCAATGTTCACATGGCATGGATGCGGGCTGTAGGTGGAAGATTGAAGAGTGATTATCGTTATTCAAAAGATGTCGTCTATAACAATTTCCCTTGGCCAACTCCAACCGAAAAACAGAAGGCAAATATAGAACAAACGGCACAAGCCATTCTCGATGCACGTGCCAAGTATCCTGATTCGTCATTGGCAGACCTTTATGACGAACTGACGATGCCAGTAGAACTACGTAAGGCTCATCAAGACAACGACCGAGCCGTGATGCAGGCTTACGGATTCGCCGTGAAATCCAACATTACGGAAAGCCAGTGTGTTGCAGAATTATTTAAATTGTATAAAGAAATGACAAATAACTAATTTATTAATTAAAAACTTATTTAAAGATGGAAACAACACTTGTATTGCTCAAACCCAGTTGCGTACAAAGACAACTGATTGGTGAAATCGTGAACCGTTTTGAACGTCGTGGATTGCGTATCTCAGGAATGAAGATGATGCAATTAGACGACCAAATCTTGCGTGAGCATTATGCTCACTTGGCAGACCGTCCATTCTTCCCTACATTGGCAGACTCTATGAAAGCATCACCCATTGTGGCTTTAGCACTTACTGGCGTAGATGCTGTTCAGGTGGTTCGTACCATGACGGGCTCTACCAATGGTAGAGAGGCTGCTCCTGGTACTATCCGTGGAGATTATTCTGTAAGCAACCAGCAGAACATCGTACATGCTTCAGATTCTACTGCTAATGCTGCTATTGAACTGGCACGTTTCTTCAAGCCAGAGGAAATATTTGACTATACCAGTTCTGTTCAAGGATACGTTTATGGCGTAGATGAATGCAAATAAACCTTGTTAGAAGTATGAGAAAGAGAGCTTTCTTTTTGATGGCATTGGTGTTGATGCTATGCGTGAATGTCTATGCTGCCAAAACAAAAAGCTTTTCTGGATTGGAGAGAAATGTCCAAGGTACGACGGTTAGGGTAGAGTTTTATTCTGACAATATCGTGAGGGTTATGAAATTCCCAGAAGGACAGATTCCCCAAAAGAAAAGCTATTCGGTAATCATGCAGCCGAAGGTCGTAAACCTGAATGTTACCGAGAAAAATGACGTGGTGACACTTAACTCAACGAGTGTGACAGTGAACCTTGATACTCAAAGTGGACAACTGAGTTTTTATGACCGCCAGTCCACTCCCTTGCTTCAAGAAACGGGTAAAATCTTGATGGAACCTTGTAAAAGTGCCAACGATGCTGGGAAATATATGATTTCTCAAACTTGGAAACTGGATAAGGATGAAGTAATCTTTGGCTTGGGACAATTGCGTGATGAAGCCATGAACTGGCGTAATAAGAAAGTGGAGATTTGGAATCATAATACCTATACTTCCATTCCATATTTTACCAGCGATAAGGGATATGGTCTATATTGGGACAATGCAGGAAAGAGTTATTATGAGGACAATGCCAAAGGTGTGTCGTTTACGTCTGAGGTGGGAGCATGTATCGACTATTATTTCATGTACCGAGATGGTACACAAGATGGGGTGATAGCTTGCATTCGCGACTTGACCGGACAAGCCACGATGTTTCCGTTGTGGACAATGGGACATTGGCAATGCCGCGAGAGATATAAGACAAGTGACGAATTGGCCACCGTGCTTGACAAGTATCGTGAATTGCAAATCCCTCTTGACGGTATCGTGCAAGATTGGCAATATTGGGGATGCGACTCTAACTGGAATGCCATGCGTTTCATGAATCCTTATTATATTAATAAGGTGGGAGATGCTGCATGGGCAAAATACTTGCCAGACGACTTGAAACCTCTGGCAGAGGAGTATAAGGCAAAAGGATTGCAACCTCGATTGAAGAGTCCTGAGGAAATGGTGAATTACGTACACCAGAACAATGCACATCTGATGATTTCCATCTGGGCAAGCTTTGGCTCGTGGACAGAGCCTTATAAGGAATTGGAGAAGATTGGTGGCTTGTTGCCCTTTGATACGTGGCCTCGTAATAAAGGTGTGTTGCCATACGACCCATTCAATCCCAAGGCACGTGATATCTATTGGAAATATCTGAGTCATTTGTATAAGATGGGCTTCGATGCATGGTGGACAGACTCTACAGAGCCAGACCATTTTGACGAGACACCAGCTACAGATGACCACCTCACCTTTGATGGAACATGGAGAAGTGTGAAGAATGCCTTCCCCTTGATGACCAATCGTGGTATCTATGAACATCAACGCGCGATGAAAGGGAATACGAAACGCTCGGTGCAAATGACTCGCAGTGGTTCGTTTGGCATTCAGCATTATGGAACTTTCTCTTGGAGTGGGGATGTGTCGGCTTCATGGAAAGAGATGAAAAACCAGATACCGTCTGGATTGAATTACTCTCTATGTGGTATTCCATTCTGGAATACCGACTTGGGCGGTTTCTTCTATTGGGAGTTTGATCAGAATCCCAAGAATCCAGCTATTCAGGAATTACAAACCCGTTGGTTCCAATGGGGTACGTTTATGCCCTTGATGCGTAACCATTGTTCGAGTCCGATGATTAGTGAACTCTATGAATTTGGCAAGAAAGGTGATTGGGCATACGATGCTATGATAGATGCTGTGAAATTGCGCTATCGTCTGTTGCCATATATCTACTCGATGGCAGGAGAAGTGGTACAGCACAGTGGTTCGATGATGCGCCCGTTGGTGATGGATTTCCCGAAAGATAAGAGAGCCATTCAACTGAATGACGAATATCTATTTGGTAGGAATTTGTTGGTGAAGCCTATTACAGACCCTATGTACACATGGAAAGACGAAAAAAGAAAAGGACATGAAATCTATCCCGACGTGAAGAAGGCTTCTGCTCCCGTGAATGTTTATTTACCCAGTGGAACACGGTGGTATGACTTCTACACCAATGAGTTGTTGGATGGAGGTAAGATGCTGATGCGCCCTTGTCCTATCAGTGAGATTCCTGTTTACGTGAAAGCAGGTAGTATCTTGCCGTTTGGTCCTGAGGTGCAATATTCAACTGAAAAGCCATGGAATCATTTGGAGATTCGCATATATCCAGGAGCAAATGGTGTGTTTACGCTCTATGAAGATGAGGGAGATAATTACAATTACGAGAAAGGGCAATTCTCGGAGATTACCTTTGAATGGAATGATGCTCAGCGAACCTTGAACATCAGTGAGAGAAAGGGTAAATTCAAAGGAATGCTGCAACTGCGTGACTTCCGTATCGTAATAGTAGATAGTAAATCGGGTAGGGGAGACCAACCGATGGCTGGAGGAAAAACCATTGCCTATGATGGCAAGCAACAAGTGTTGCAATTGTAATATGCATGGATACGACAAAAAAGAAGCGGTTCTGGAAATTTATTGCAATTTCCAAAACCGCTTCTTATATATGTAATAATGGTCAGTGGACTATTCCACTGTTACTGATTTGGCCAAGTTGCGAGGCATATCAACGTTTAATCCTTTCTGAACGGCAATATGATAAGCCAATAATTGCAAAGGAATAACGGAGAGTAATGGGGCAAACTGAGGCAGAGTCTTGGGTACGGGAATCACCTCATCGGCTATTTTTTCAATTTCCTTGTCCCCATCTGTAATAATGGCAATGATTTTTCCACCTCTTGCCTTGACCTCTTCCATATTGGAAATGATTTTCTGGTAGCCTTTATGGTGGGTGGCAACAAACAGGACAGGCATTTTCTCATCTACAAGAGCGATGGGACCGTGTTTCATTTCAGCAGCAGGATAGCCCTCAGCATGAATATAACTGATTTCTTTCAATTTCAATGCTCCCTCTAATGCAACGGGATAATTCCATCCTCGTCCTAAGTAAAGGAAGTTGGAAGCGTATGTAAATTCACGAGCCATCCATTCTATGCGTTCATTTTGTTTCAAGGCAATCTCTATCTTTCCAGGGATATAATCCAACTCCTGAATCATCTCCGTATAGTCTTGAATATCCAGAGAACCGATTTCGATACCCAATGCCAACCCCAACATATATAAACAAGTTAGCTGACCCGTGAATGCTTTGGTGGAAGCAACACCAATCTCAGGACCTACGTGTATGTAAATGCCGGTATCTGTCTGTCTGGCAATACTGGAACCAACAGCATTTACGATGCCGAAAATCATGGCTCCACGTTGCTTTGCCAATTCTATGGCAGCCAGTGTGTCGGCTGTTTCACCACTTTGAGAAATGGCAATTACCACATCATCAGGATAGATGACGGGATTTCTGTAACGAAACTCACTGGCATAATCCACTTCAACGGGAATCCTGCAGAACTGTTCTATCATTTGCTTGCCTATCAGACCAGCGTGCCAGGAAGTACCGCAGGCAACGATGATAAAACGACGGGCGCGAATAAGTCGTTCTTTGTGGGCACGAATGGCACTCAACACCAAGTTGTTATTGTGAGCAAGGATTCGGCCACGCATACAATCACGTAAACATTGTGGCTGGTCGAAAATCTCCTTCAACATAAAATGAGGAAATCCGCCCTTATCCAACATGTTAATGTCAACATCTATTTCCTTGAGTTGTACATCCACATGCGTGGCATCTAAGTCGAATATCTCTAATTCTTTTCCACGCTCAATGACAACAACTTGTTCGTCATCTACATACAATACTTTCTTTGTGTATTCGGCGATTGGCGTAGCGTCACTGGCGATGTAAAATTCTTGATTGTCTTGACCAACTCCAATTACCATCGGTGATGCTTTTCGGGCAGCAATGATTTGATTGGGATTGCGTTGGTCTATGATAACGATAGCGTAGGCTCCAAAACATTTTTTGAGAGCCAAACGAACTGCATCCACTAAATTGCAATTGTGCTTCTGCTGCATGTATTCAATAAGTTGTACCAACACTTCCGTATCGGTTTCGCTCTTGAACGTAAAGCCTTTTTCTTTCAATTGGTCACGCAAGACGGCATAATTCTCGATGATTCCATTATGCACCATCGCCAAGTTGCCTGATTGAGAAAGATGAGGGTGAGCATTGGTAACAGAAGGCTCGCCATGAGTAGCCCATCTCGTGTGGGCAATACCCATTGTTCCAGAGATGTCCTTGTCTTTTGCGGCATATTCCAAGTCAGACACTTTACCTTTAGCTTTGTAAACATGAAGTTGTTTCGCGTCTTGAGTAGTTGGCGTATCAGAAATGAGAGCCACTCCAGAACTGTCATAACCACGGTATTCAAGACGATGCAAGCCTTTGATAAGAATGTCAAAGGCTTGTTTGTTTCCTATATAACCTACTATTCCGCACATAATAAATGTTGTGTTTGTGTTATTGTTTTTTTAATCTAATCTCTTATAAATAGAATTATTACTCTTATATTCAGGAACGATTTGTTTCATCTTCTTCACCGTATCCATGTCGTTGTATTTCAAACTGATATTAATGAGTTCTTCTATATCCTTATTCACTTCATGATAATCATATTCCCTGACGTTGGCAATTCGAATTTTCTCATGGAAACTGGGCTTGGTGTTTTCTTCTGTGGACAAAACTTCTTCGTAGAGCTTTTCTCCGGGTCTTAACCCAGTGTATCTTATCTCAATATTCTTGGCTCCGCTCAATTGTATCATACGTTCAGCTAATTCAGCTATTTTTACAGGTTTACCCATGTCGAAGACAAATATTTCGCCACCATTTCCCATTGTTCCAGCTTCAAGTACTAATTTACATGCCTCTGGTATGAGCATGAAGAAACGGATGATATTCGGATCAGTCACGGTTACGGGACCTCCTTGTTGTATTTGTTTCTTGAAAAGAGGAATGACTGAACCGTTAGAACCCAATACATTACCGAAGCGAGTAGTGACAAATTGCGTGGGATTCTTAGCTTTCTTAGATAAAAGCTCTTGATTCAATGATTGTACGTAAATCTCACAAATACGTTTGGAGCATCCCATGACATTTGTCGGGTTGACAGCCTTGTCTGTAGAAATCATCACGAACTTCTTCACCTTGTATTTCACGGATAAGTCAGCCAATATTTTTGTTCCCATGATATTGTTGATAACGCTCTCGCTGGGGTTATCTTCCATCATAGGTACATGCTTGTACGCTGCAGCATGGAAAACATACTCAGGACGGAACTTATTGAAAATATCATCCATTCGTTTCTCATTCGTAATGCTTGTGACTACCGTTTCTGCCTTGACATATGGATATAAATTCTTCATCATAAGGCGAATGTCATGTTGTGGCGTTTCAGCTTGGTCGATAAGCATCATCTCGGCAGGATGGAAAGAGGCAATTTGTCTAACCATCTCACTACCGATAGAACCAGCTGAACCAGTAACTAGGATTCGTCTGTCAGTCAACATTTCACCCACTTTTTTCAAATCTACATTGATCTCATCTCGTGGTAGGAGGTCTTCGATAGAAACCTCTTTCAGTGACTGACCTTTAATAGTTGTAACCCCTTTGCTATTGGTTGAATTGACGTGGTCAGCATGATGAATACCCTCAGTAGCGTAAATTTTAATCTTATATTCGGTGAGAATACTTTGAAGTTGTACATCGTTACGGAATTGAGGCATTCGTTCATTAGGAACTAAAACTGCTTCGATTCGATCGTCATCTATATGTTCTGGCAATTTATCATCAACAGCGTAAACCCGTACTCCCATGAGCATCTTTCCTCTATAGTCTTTTTCATGAGAAATAAAACCTTTCAAGACAAATTGCGTAGGCTTTTGGTTACGAATGTATTTAGCAATACTCATTCCTCCCTCTTTCACACCATATATATATACCCAAGTGCCATTGTTAGTACTGAATTCTACGTCAAAGATGTTCTTCACCAAAACGCGAACCATCCACATGATAGCAGTAGCCACAACGTATGTTCCGATGATTTCAATGGAACGTAGGTGAGCAAATTGAGAAGCTGGTAAGTTGTTGATAAAATAATGTAGTATCCATACAATGAAACAAGCGGTTCCATTAGCGTAAGCCACTTTCATCAAGTCAACGAATGATGAGTATCGAATAATGCCAGAATATGTATGGAATACTCTGAAGGTAACGATGCTTATCAATAAATACAAGAGCATTACACAGGTAATGCTATAAAATTGCAATTGTGTTTGGGAACCTTTATGGAATATCCAATATACAACAAATGCTGAACCATAAACAATGAGACAATCTATTAAGATGACACACCAATATGGTAAAGATGCTTTTTTAAAATACCAATTGATTAGTTTGCTAAAGTATTTCATATTTATAACTCGCTGAATGAATTATATCACATTATTCAAACGTCCCCATAACCCCCATAACGTTTCTCCTGGAAAATAAGGAAATAATTGAATTGCTCTAATAGCTTTTAATCTTTGCCTTTCATTGACAGTTTTGTACTTTGATAGATTCATCATATTGTGAGGATGTTTCAAATTATTATCCTCTTCATCGATAATACTTGACAAAATGACCATTCCTCCTTTGTTGTCTTGGCTTGCATATAAATAGTTTGCCTTTAATCCTAATCCTTTATCCATTATGTACATCATTATCTTAGAAAAACGCAGCATTCCTGTTCTTTTTATTATGTTCATTATTTCTTCTTCTCGTAAAATGTTTTGATTATTATCTTTCTTAGATTTATATTCTTTTAGAACATAGAAGTAATCAATAATTTGTTTTAATGTGATTCCTCCAAAGATAATATGTTGCATGATGTGCGATAAATGATAAATAATGTTGAATTCTGGGGTGGGGATAGGAATTTTAGAACCATTTGGCAATAAAACATAATTATTCATTTGGTAATCTCTATTATTCCTAAAGTAAATCTGTAAATGCTTGTCGGTAAATGGATTGTCAAATATTCTTGGAGTATAATGAACTTCAACTATAGGACTCTTCAATATTGGAAATTCTATATGAAGTTTTCCAAATTTTTGATTTGGAAAGTATTGATTGATGTAAACTGAAATTTCCTTTGGACTTCCTTTTAGCCAAATGTCTATATCCCCCGGTGTTCTTAAATAAGGATCTGGATACATCAATGCATTCCCTTGTCCTTTCAAGATGCAATTCTCAAATCCTTCTTTTCGGAATGTATCGGAAACAAAAGCTGTCTTTTTGAATAAGTCTTCATTGCGTTTTCTAATATCATTCACTTCTCCCCACCATTCCATCACCTCATCATCGGTGGGCTTGTTGATAGGAATAGCAGATTGGAATAACAATTCAATACCACGCCAATATACACCAATCACCCCTTGTCTTGCTGCAAAATTTAATAAATCTATCCAATCGATATGACCGTTGGATAGATTTATCAACCTTTCTGTTACCTTGGGTTTGTCTTGCAGACAAACTTTGAGTAATTCCAAATATGTTTGTGCCTTGATAGACATTCTTTGCTTGATTATTCTATCAGACTCTTGATGCTTTCAATGATATAATTCACTTGTTCGTCTGTCACACAAGGACCACTTGGTAGGCACAATCCTACTTTAAACAAACTTTCGCTTACACCATTGATATATGCGGGAGCATTTTTATAAACAGGTTGCTTATGCATGGGCTTCCACAAGGGACGACTCTCTATTCCCAATGCTTCAAGTCCTAAACGCATGGCTTCCACATTTCTGTTGGGCTCACAATCTGTATGGACGTTGTCGCTTGCGTGCACAACTCCAGCTGCTCCTCCAACTGCTCCTTTGATTGTTTGCGTATAGGCATTTTCTTCACCTTTCACATGTAAATTTTCATTAAGGGTGATGGTTGACAGCCAGAAGTTGGATTCCATTCCCTCCAATTCATCGTGGAAATCAATACCCTGAACATCAGCAAATGCTTGTTTGTACATTTTGGCAATGTGACGATGATGCGCAATATGATCATGAACGATAGTCATTTGTCCTCTACCAATTCCAGCACAGACATTAGACAACCGATAATTATAACCAATTTCCTCATGCTGATAATAGGGATAAGATTCACGAGCTTGTGTAGCAAAGAACATGACCCTACGCCATTTTTCTTCATTAGGACAAATCAATGCACCACCACCTGATGTCGTAATCATTTTGTTTCCATTAAAGGACAATACGCCATATTCGCCAAATGTTCCACATACTTGTCCCATATACTTGGACCCCATTCCTTCTGCTGCGTCTTCTACTACTGGAATATTGTATTTATTGGCAATGGTCATGATTTCATCGATTTTGGCTGGCATTCCATACAAATATACAGGAACGATGGCCGCTGGTTTCTTACCTGTTTTTGCAATTCTGTCTTTGATGGCATCTTCCAATAGAACAGGATCCATGTTCCAAGTCTCTGGCTCAGAATCAACAAATATTGGCTTTGCACCTAAGTATGTGATAGGATGGGTGGAAGCACAAAAAGTAAAACTCTGCACAATCACTTCATCACCTGCCTTTACCCCAACTGCAATAAGTCCTAAATGAACTGCCGCTGTTCCCGATGACAGTGCAACAACTCGCTTGTTAACAATCCCCTCTCCCTTTGGAGAAACATTTACGAATTCTTCAAGCTCCTTTTCAAACGCATTAACGTTAGGACCAAGGGGAACCACCCAATTGGTGTCAAAAGCCTCTTTTATATATTTTTGTTCAAGTCCACTCTCACTCATGTGAGCAAGACAAAGATAAATTCTGTTTACCATTATAATATTTGATTAATTTGTTTGATTAATTTACATCTATTCCCTACTGCCAAGTATCCATCTGGGATGTCTTTTGTAACAACACTTCCTGCACCAATAATACACCATTTTCCAATCTTAACACCCTGAATGATAGTACTTCCTGCACCTATCCATGTTCCTTCTCCCACATGAACATTTCCACAAAGTGTAGCATGTGGTGAGACATGAACGTAATCGTCAATATGACATTCATGGTCTATGCTGGCTCCTGTATTGATAATGCAATGCTTTCCTATAATAACGTCTGTTTGAATGATGCAACCTTGCATGATAACAGTTCCACAGCCGATAGTAGAAAAATTAGAAATAATGGCAGAGGGATGAATTGCTGTCCCAAATTCTACCGATAGAGATTCTGCTATTTTTTTCCTAATAGAATTGTTTCCGATACTTATAATTAAAGGTGCTTGATTTGTATGTAAATGAATAACTTTTTCCCCTTTGAACTCTATGATGTTTTTATCATCATCTATAAAACCAAGGATTTTTCCTCCCATTGCATCGATGATGTCATAAATTACTTTTGCGTGTCCACTTGCTCCGTATAAATACATATTAGTTGCTTCCATTAAATACCTCCATCGTAGCCTGCCCTGCTTCATTGATGTCTGCACGTTTTATTACCTTCATGATTGTAATACAAATAACCTTTAAATCAGTATAAAAAGATACATGATCTACGTACCAAACATCATATTCAAATTTCTGTTCCCATGAAATGGCATTCCTACCATGACATTGTGCCCATCCGCTTATTCCAGGCCTCACTTCATGTCTGCGCATTTGTTCTTTTGAATATAGGGGCAAATATTGTACCAACAATGGCCTTGGTCCAATCAGTGCCATATCTCCTTTCAAAACATTGATGAGCTGTGGCAATTCGTCAATAGAGGTTGAACGTACAAACTTTCCAACTTTTGTTAATCTGTCTTCATCTGGTAAAAGATTGCCTTCTGTATCTCTTTCATCTGTCATGGTTTTAAACTTAATGACTTTGAAAATTTTTGCATCTTTTCCAGGTCTTTCTTGAAAGAAGAATGCTCCTGTTCCCTTATTGGCGAAATGCAACCAAATAGTTACAATCAAAAGGATAGGAGATATGCATATTAGTGCTACCAGCGCAATCCAGAAATCGAAGAATCGTTTAAAGAAATGTTTATACATTCTATTTTAATTATCTATAATATCAATATTCTTGAAAATCATGCAAAAGTACGAATTTATTTCTCACGAACCAAGTAAAAGATGCCTTTATTCATTCTTTTTTTTTGTAAACCAGGAATGATTTTGAGATATTTGCCGAACGCGAAGATACCATCGGCATTCAAACTAACATCCACAATCTTTCGTAAATGGTCGTAAATAGCAGTTGAAGACACTCATGTGCCTTCTTTTTCGTTGGCCACAACTTCATAATACCCTTTAAAATACATCATGGCGGGTGGGATAATCTCATATTGGCGATTGTGTGCCTTTATGTTGATAGTAAGCATCTTTGCTCTCTAAATAATTGGTCAGTTGCAAACTTCACACCATGATGGAATCTCCTTGAATTTTTTTGTGTTTAACAATACTTTTGTGGCTTTTCGTATGCTCCTCACATGCTCCTTACACTATATATGTTATTGCTTGATAGTTTGTTATATCGATATATAGGAACTATTTCTAACTTTTATTATTGTTATATGAAGACAAGATTTCGTCATAGAAATCGTATAGACATTGACGCACGAAACCTTGCTCAAATCTATCGGCAATCATTTGTCTGGCATTTGAAGCCATCTGTTGACGTGATTCATGATCTTCTATCATTCGTTTCATCGCATAAAATAGGGCATTAGTGTCTTTCGATGGAATAATAACACCATTCTTTCCATTCTCAATGATTTCTCTTGAACCATTAATGTCCGTCACAATGCTTGGCAGTCCCATTGCACCAGCCTCAATGACAGTGTTGGGAAATCCCTCTCGATAACTGGGAAATACAAAACAATCAGCGGCTGCATAATAAGCTATTAACTCGTCTCCTCCCTTTTGTCCAACGGATTCTATTTGAGAATTATTATTAATAATAATTTTTGCCCTCTCAGAAATGGGATCTAATGAATTTTCAAAAGAACCCACTAAAATTAATCGAATATGAGAATTTTCTTGAGATAATCTTTCAAAAGCATCCATCAATTCATTCATGCCCTTATCGCGAACGATGCGTCCTACAAATAAAAAAGTGAAAACATTTTTCTTGTGTATTTCTTCAGACCTCTTGAATACATCTGGTCTCAAAGAGAAACGCTCCATGTCAATCCCTCGAACATTTCCATATCCCAAAACTCGTAATGGCTTTTTAGTAATCCTATTGTTAAGCAAGTCTTTTTTTACTCCTTCTCCTTCAGGAATAACGTGTGTCGCACAAGCACATGTGATGGAATCCGTCAACATGAGAATTTTCCTTTTTAATCCTGTAGATGTAGGAAAAACCAACCCAGTAAATGTGTGCACACGCACAGGTACCCTGATCATCCATCCCGCTAACATGCAAAGAAGTCCAGCCTTTGGCGTCATTGAATGTACCATAGTTGGCTTTTCTTTCCAGAAAGCCATGATAATTCTGAGTAGAGAAACCACATCTTTTATAGGAGAGATGTGCCTTTCCATCTTAATCGTTATACCTCGGACCTTCTTCTCCTTTTGAAGAATTTCGTCCATTTCTGGACCTGGAGAGGACAACAATACCACCTCGTATTTATTACTAAGGTAGGGAAGCATTCCTCTAACAAATCCAAGAGATTGAGATACTGTACAAGCCCGGATGATTTTATTCATTATTTCCAAAATGTTTATACTAGGTAGTTACGAATTCAATTTATGATATTTTTCAAAAACTATTATACTAAACTTTTATATACTTCTGAGTAAGCCTTAACAGTCTTTGAGATATCAAACTGTTGAGCACGTTCATAACATTTAGATGCTACTTTCTGGTAATACTGTTCATCATCATGAAGTTTTTTAATAATTGTGGCTAATGAATCAGCATCCTCATGAGGAAAGAGAATTCCATAGCCATTTGTTACTTCATGTAATCCTTTGACATCACTTGCAATAAAGGGTTTACCAGCAGACATTCCTTCAATATTGGAAAGAGACAGTCCCTCCCAATGGGATGACATCACAATTACATCTGCTGATTTGAGAAAACTATTAACATCAGAACGCAGTCCCCAAAAAACAACATTATCTTTGACACCCACTTTTTTAACCAGTTTTTCAACATCGTGTTTTCTCGTTCCTTCACCAACAAACCATATTTCATATTTTTCTTTGGGGAGTTTTTGCATAGCTTTTACAATTGTATCTTGGTCTTTTGCCTCACGAAAACCTGCAACCATTAGTATTATAAATTTATTATTTTTTCTTGTTAAAGGCATTGACCTGTTTATGGCACCAACATCTACTCCATTGTTAATAGTGCAAATACAATGCGAATTATCTTTTCCTAAATATTTTAATAATTCATGTGTCGCTATCTCAGAAATACATATAATACTATTATAATGATTATACATCCATTTATCCATTAAACGTAAAACACCACCTTGCTCTCTTTTACGATTGTTAGTACTATGTTCTGTTGTAATAAGCTTTTTTTTACAAAATATGTTTGAAATCACACAAAACAATTGAGGTGAAGAATTATGAGTATGAATAATGTCATATTTTCGCATAATCCAAATAAGTTTAATGATATAAAATGGATTATAATATGAGTATCCAAGTTTATATAGCTTACAATTTGGGCAGTCATTTTGTAGTTTTTTTGTTAATGGTGTTTCTTCTCCATTGAAAACGACAATTCCAACCTCGTATCCCAAATTTATAAAATGAGGCATTAGATTAACTACTAATGTTTCTGCACCACCGACGTGCAAAGATGTGATTACATGTAAGATTTTCATATTTTTTATAATTGGGGAATTGACCATAAATTCCCTACCCATTTTAGAGGATTGTCAAAATTTATTGGTTTACATGGATTACCTACAGCTGTGGCATTTTTGGGAATATCTTTTACTACGATGCTACCAGCTCCAATTGTTGAATTGCTACCTATTGCCACTGATCCAATTATACAAACATGGGGACCTATGTAAACATTATTGCCAATAATTGCAGCTTGTGGCGTGTTGCTTCCAATATTTAAAAATTGACTTAAATTAACGTTGTTTCCAATAACTCCTAATGGGTTCACAACCATATCAATTCCATGCCCAATATAAATGCCATATCCAATTTTCATCTTATAGGAAATATGGATATGAGTGTGTTCTGATAAAATAAATAAAAATAATCTACAAAAAGGCCAAAATAAACCATTTTTATAAGAAGTTAATCTTAGCCAAAACAAATATGCCCATCCTGAATCGTATAACGTTTTCATCCACATTTTAAAAATCGAAGCAGATTCTCCAGAAGGGCGATAATAGTCACTCCTAATAAGAGTTATGCAGTCCTTATAACTTTCTGGATGCGGAATTATGATACTCTCTTCTTGATTATATACTATTTCGTGTCTCATATTCTTACTTTCTTTATGTCAAAAATATGTATAAGCCAAGCAATTGGAAAAACGAAAAACCACAAGGCTCCTATTTTGGGAGTATTGTCTTTATTGTTTGTAATACATAATCGAAATCGCCAATAATTAATGGCTGATTTCATGCGTTGTTTGAAAGGAATATCTAATTTGTTCATTTCTGCATAACAGGTACAAGTCAGAATGGGACTTTTCATCCGTATTCTGATAATATTGTCCGTTAAGCCACCATCTAAATAATCACGATAATAAACTACATCAGGGAAATAACGAAGTTTGTATTTTTGTGCAATACGATTCCAAACAAGAACTTCAGGGCAGAAACGTTCTCCTTTGATTTCTGGGAATGGAAATTCCTGTAAAATTTTGGTGCGAAATATTTCACACATGTCCCCTTGCAAATGATATTTATACCTTATATCAATGGAGTTTGTGTCAATAATTTCTCGGATACAACCATGACCTATAACATTTCCGTCATGATGTGCCATATATCCTGCAACACCTCCAAAGGATGTTTCAAGATTTATTTGTTGACAATAACTCAGAATTATCCGTATAGCATTATAAGGAAGACTATCATCGCTATCCAATATTAAACAATAATCACCTTGCGCTTCTTTCACGCCAACATTTATTGCAGAATGTTTTCCTCCATTATCTTTTCTAATATATCTTATCTTAAAATCATTAATACTAAAACTTCTGCAAATGTCAAAGGTGTTATCAGTACTACCATCATCCACTATAATCCATTCAAAACTTTTACAGTCTTGACGACGTAAACTATTATATGCATAATGTAATAAATGAGCCCTATTAAAAGTCGGTGTTATGATGGATATCTTCATCTAATTGATAATAAAAAAGAGAATAATGCTTGAAATATAAGAATGGTTGCAACCTTTACGTTTTGTTGCTTCCAAATAAGATATTTCAGAGGTGGAAATAAAAGAATTATAGGAATAAACATCCATGATAAATATGCGATTCTATCAGAATAATCAGCTCGAATGATAAGTATCCAAAAGGAATTGCATAATAAGTAGGTGTTAAAAATATTTTTATAAAAAGAATCGTTTATTCTTTCTTTAAAAATATAATAGTATCCCATCAAAATTGGTATGAAACTATATATTATAAAGTCAATCCGAAATCCGCTTTTGTAAGCATTCATTTCTGCACCCATCAAATAACCAGTTGCTTTTCCACCACTATATTCTCCAAGTATTGGTGCAAATAAAACTTGGAAATAAGTACCACCTACAAGAGATAATGGAATACTTAACCACCATATTTTAAGAAATAAATTAGTTTTAGGCTTATTTTTTGTGTAAATCAAAGAAGCAAATGGTAACAACATCGAAAAGTGAATGTTACTTGCAATAAATAACAAAACGATAAAAAGTTTTTTATTAGAATAATATTTAGTTAGTGCAATCATAATTATGGAAAAAGCAATTCCAGCTCTCATAGTATTGGTTGCATAACCGTTGATGAATAGAAATCCTAAAAAACCTAACATCATCGTAAATTGATAGTTTGGATGAATCTTTTTGCAATAGGTATAAATGCCATAAGTGTATATAAATGCAGTTAAATATAGCCAAAGTTTTGGAGTTAAAACGAGATTGCATATCCAATTATAATACATCCAAATAATTTCTTTCTGGAAATTTTCCCCTACATTTTCAAATTCTATCAGATATATATGTCTATCACTATATGGCGTATAAGGATAGCTCCCCCAAAATAAGCTTAATATAATCAGTAGAAGAATAGAATAGGTGGATTCATTTTTTGTGGGCTTAAAGTTGTTTTTTGTAATTAAACTTATAGAATATAGCAGTATTAATATAAAACTGCTATAAATGAATATTTCTGAATATAATTTTTCTTGAGCAAAAGAATTCATTACTAAAAGGTGCTATATCAATTTATATATCTTCTCTATTTCATTGCTGTTGTCTTGACAATTTGTGTGCAATTTTTCAATATACTTTTTTTGTAAATTGGAATTGTCTAACAATTCCAAAATCTTATTAGTAGCACTTGCTGCGTTCATTTCACATATACTTGCGTTTACACCATCTGTGAATTGGTCGGTTACACTTGAAAAATTGGTCACAACTATTGGCTTGCATAAAATTTTAGCTTCATCAAGTGCGATGCTTTTTCCTTCGTATCTTGATAAATGAATAAAAATGTCTGCTTTACGAATGTAGGGATATGGATTATTTACATTACCACAGTAGGATATATAGTTACATAACCCTTTTTTTTCAACTATGTTAATGTAATCTAAATCGTTTGAAAGGCTTCCTAAAAAAAGCCATTCAAAGTCTATTTTTTTTTCTTTTAATAACTCAGCAACTTCTAATGCAATGTCACTTCCTTTTCCAATACACACGTGTCCTAAAGATATAAAAACATATTTGTTTTTTTTTTGCCATTTAATAGGAGCGTATGATAATTTTTGTATGTATTTTGGTGACGTGATGTTTTCCATGAGACAGACTTTCTCTGCTACATTAGGAAAAATTTCTTTTATAGACTTTACACAGATATTAGATATGGTAAAAATTTTATCTACTTTTGGGAAATAACGACGGTCCAAATTTTCATAAAATCTCCAGTTTTTATAATCACTATGAAAAAATGTCACTTTTTTATGACCTTTCAAACGATCAACCATATAGTACAACATGTGTTGTCCATTATAATCTACAATCAAGTCATATTCATCGTAAGTGATTACTGGCATGATTCGTGAAAGCCACCATCCAGCCCAACCTTTATTAATATATGATAATAACATTCTGAAAAAACTAGCTATGGCTAATAATAAATCCCCTTTTTTTATTAATTTAAAAATACCTCTTTTCCCTTCCACTAAATTTGTTAATCTGTTGTTTGAAAAAATATGGATTTCTTTGGGGACGTTTTTGTTATATCCATAGTCTCTACCAGCTATAAGTAAAGATACACTATATTTTTCTTTGTCTATTACAGACAATAAAGATAGCAGACTTTTAGCAACACCACCATAATCCAATGAACCTATAGTAAACAGAAGTTTTGGTCTCATATACTTTAATCTTATAGTTCGTAAATCTTTTTCATAGTGCTGTGAACATTAAATGCTTTAATCCGCTCTTTTGCTTTATGTGAATATTTTAGACGTAGTGATTTGTTTTTAAATAATAGTATAAAGGCTTGGTAAATGCTTTCGTCATCGTGATCACATAATAACCCATATTCATTTTTATCTAAAATTTCTATAGGACCTGCTGTCTTTGTTGATAATACGGGAATCCCTAAAACCATAGCTTCACATGTTACTAAGCTGAAACCTTCTGCCATTGATGAAATTAGCATCATGTCTGCAGCCTTGATATATGGAAATGGGTTTTTTTTGAAACCTAACAATTGAATCATGTCAGTAACATCAAGTGCCGAAATTTGTTTTTCAATTTCTCCTCTAAGTTCTCCTTCACCTAATATGATAAATTGTATATCGGTAAGATGTTCTTCTTTCAATCTTCTGGCAAGCCTTATAATTCTATCTATTCTTTTTTGAAGAGTTAAACGACCAACAATAATTACTGTGAACTTATCATATCTGATATCTTTTTCTTTAGACTTACTCAGTACTTTATCTATATCTATAGGATTATATAATACCAGTGTGTCTGTTATACATTCTGGAAAACGATTTTTGAATGCATTTGCAGTGTCTTGTGCTACACATACAACTTTATTCATTTTATTATAAGCTCTTAATTCTTCTCCCTTATGAAATTGTCCTTTTTCGTAAGGAAAGTTGTATAAGTCACAATGAACCCATGAATAATGACGTCCGTGTAAGTTTGTCAGAGCATGTAATTTTAGTGGGAGTCCTTCTAAAAAACTTATGATAATATCATATTCATCTTTTAATTTAGTCTTTAATTTCTTTTTTAGAAAGTAATCTATACCGAGATCCGTCGAAAGGTGATAGTCAAAAGAAAAAGATTTCGTGTAACCAGAATATAGAGGAATGATGTGAACTTCTTTAGGAATTTCATGAAAGAGAACACCACCAGGAAAAAGTACACAAAGGTCAACTTGAAATTGTGAATAATCAAAGTTATTTAAAATGTCAAGAAGAACCCGTTCTGCACCACCTCCACCAAGAGGACCATAGATAAATAGATATTTTTTCATGATTAATTATAACAAATTCTGAAAGAGATTTTTTGCGAATAAAGAACAATTCTTTTTATATTCGTTGAAAGGCGTGAAATCAATTAACGTTTCAACATAATGAGATAAAGAGGTTTGTAGAATACGATTTTCTAATTTACAATTTCTTAAAAGTTCTTCTATACGTGTGTTCATCCTTTTATATTCATCGACTAATGGAATTGTAATAAATGGTTTATTGTAGATTAAAGAGAATATGGTTCCATGATACGAATTCGTAATAACAAATTGTGATCTCGCAATATAGTCAATCCATTCTCCTATTTGTGGATATGTTTTTTCCCTTTTGTCATATTGCATTTGTGCTGCAACGTATATAACTCTTAACCCTTTCCTTTTTGCCAATTTATAAACCTCTGACAATTTTACATCTGTAGGATTTCCTATCAAATATAAAAATAAATAGTTGTCATTAATATTGGAATTTATTCGAATTGAATCATAATCGCTTTTTGATAATAATAAAGTAGGATCTGCTACTTGAATTGTATCACTTCGTCCTAATCTTCTACATGTTTCCACACCTGATGTTTCTCTCATGCCTATAAATGAAAAATCTTTTAAAAGTAATGATATTTTTTTTTCATAAGCACTGGAAAAAGAATTTATTCCTCCAAACGATGGTGCGTATGCAATTTTGGTCTTACCTTTAGAAACAAAGTCGAGATAATAAGCAGTGTCACCTCCCCAAATCTGATCACTTCCACAAATAAATGCATCTGCTATCGGAGGTGTGTCATACAAACTTAGGCTATCATAAAAAATGGAGGATGAAGAAATGTGTTTGTCAATGAAATCTTGGAAATTTCTGTTATGTTTCCTTTCTTCATCATTAAATTTGTGGGATTTAATTATCTGTTCAAATAGCTTTATATACGTTGGAAAATGAAACAGAAAACGTAATGGACTTTTTTTGTTATTTTGGTCCTCTGTATTATCCCTGGTAACTTTATATCTAATTAGAAAGGGTTTGTGTCCTAATTTTTTTAAAAAAGATTGTAAGGCAAAGCATTGCAATATTTGTCCGTAATTTGCTTGCTTAGGAGTACAAAAAGTAATAATACCAATTTTCATTTATATTTTTTTGCAAGTGTTTTCTATTATGATGTATATTTCTTTATGAGGTTTATGCCTTTTTCTCCAGCTATTTTTCTTACTAATTTTCCTACGTTCTGAACATATTCTCTTTTTTTATCAATATATGTATTTTGAATTAATTCTAAAGCTTCACTTTCATTGCTTGTGTTTGTAAAGATTTCAAAAATAATAGGACATTTCGCAGTCTTAGAAGTGTCTAAAAATGTATTGATATTGTTTAAAAAAGAATCTTTATCTTTAGCTGTTAAGTATATAAATCCTAAAGATTCTGCTATCCCTTTTACCAATGTAGGAGACTGCTTTCCAAAGTGACCATAAGCAGCCATGTATGGATCTGCCTCTTCACCAAAGATGGCACATGGATGGCTATTTAATCTGAATTCAGTTCCTCTCGAATTATTGATTAGCATGATACGTATATTGTTTCCGATATGTCTGTTACCCAATACGTTCATGTCATAAAAAAAAGCTAAATCTCCAAAAACTCCAAAGAAAGTCTTGTCCCGACGGATAATAGATGCACCAATCATTGTTGATAAGCCTCCATCAATGCCAAATCCCCCAACATTACATTTTCCTAAAACTCCTTTAGGTAAATCAAAAAAACTCCATGATCGCAAACTATTAAATATTCCCATGTGGAGTTCTGAGTTTTGAGGTAATTTCCCAATAGTTTGTTGAGCAATCCATATATTTCCAAATGGCAAATCAGGAATGTAACTTAATATTTTTTCTTTTTCTTCAACACATTTATTATAGTACTCTAGTTTTTTTTCTCCTTTGGTTATATAATGTTTGAAGAACGATTTCTCTGGCATCATAAAAACCTTAGTAAGTTTTCCAAAAGTGTCTCTTAAACAACCATCTTCGCTTATACGCCAGACTTCTTTTGGAAAGGGATGATTAGTTCCACATACTTCACCAAGATGTATCAATAAATCAACGTATCTTATTGGGCTGTTATATTTTGATTGTCCAAAGATAAGATGAGGCTTAATGGCATATTTTCCCGTATAACCACTGGTATGATCACAAAAAACTATAGAATTGTTGCTTTCGCAGAAATTATCTATTATTTCTATTTCTTCTTTAGAAAAATTGTGATGGGATCCAATGAATATTGCAATTTTGGAGTTTTGGGGTAATGCGGGTAAATCGTCATTAATTGTATATCGAAATATGGAATTGGTAAGGGGTAACTCCTTAATGCTGAAGTCGGGGGTATATTCGGTAAATAAATTAATATGAACTGGACCACCACCATTCAATTTTAGAGCAAGAATGGCTTTGTTTGCTTCAATTTCACAGTGTCTAATTTCCCTTGGACTTTTTGCCATAGGAATAGTGACACTTTCTACTGCTATGTCGTTTGGCAAAGATCGGCGATCTATTTGTTGATCCTTCAAGTGCCCAATTTGATCACTTCCTCGATGGGAAGTGATAGCGAGAATTGGTAGTTTTCTGTAATATGCTTCTGTCAAGCCTGGCATATAGTTTCGTGAAGCAGTGGCACCTGTACAACTAAGTACTACTGGCTCATTAGTTTCAGCAGCCATGCCGCAAGCTAAATAAGCTGCAGAACGTTCATCAACGGATGAATAAATCTCAAAATATGGGTCTTGTTGAATGCTACCAACAAAAGTCATGTTTGTAGTGCCAGGAGAAGCAATGATTCTTTTTATGCCATTTGCTTTTAGTAAACTGATGACTATTTGTACATTCCTTTCTTTTGTGTAATATTTTCTCTCCATTATTATTTGGGATGTGCTTATTTTTTAAAGTGATAGTCCATGTCTTGATTTGAAAAAATACCAGCACCGCCAGTCATATAAATAGTGTCTCCCATAATCATTTTTCCAATAGGGCTAACAAGTATGACAGCCATATTGGCAATTTCTTGTGGAATGGCATATCTGCCAATCGGAACTGTTGTAGATGAAATATCTTCGTCAATACCAGATTTTTTTTTACCCAGTATAGGAGTTGCAGTTTGACCTGGCGCCAATCCATTTACAGTGATTCCAAATGGGGAAAGGGATTTTGCTAATCCTAAAGTAAGACCTCTAACTCCCCATTTTGAGATGGTATAAGCTGAGATTGCAGGACGTAGACTGGATGATGATGCAATATTAAGAATATTTCCTTTTATGCCGTTATTGATATAATAATCCCCCACGATTTTTGATAAAAAAAATACAGCTTTTAGATTTGTGTCTAAAATGGAATCAAATTCGTATTCTGTCGTGTTTGAAATATGACCACCTACTACACCTGCATTATTAACTAAAATATCTATTTTTTTTCCCCCAATTTTTGATAGAATTTCATGGAATTTTGTATTAAATGATTGTATGTCTCTGTTATTCATTTCAATTCCGATAATATTGTTTTTATGAATAACACTCTTATTAATTAATGAACATGTATTTAATACTTTTTCAATGTTTCTACCTGTTATAATAACAAAAGCACCTGCATTTATGTACGCCTTGGCGATTTCCAATCCTATCCCACTTGTCCCCCCTGTAATTAGTGCTGTTTTTCCTGATAATAATTCATTTGGCGATAGTTGACTTATATTTGCGTACACAACGGGTTGTCCGGTCGAAATATAACTAACAAGACGCTTAATATAAAGAACTACTGATTTTACTATTGTTTTCATTCTAAATAATCTAGATAACAAGTTGTATTTATAAAAAATTAATTATTTTTTTTGTATTCTCATCTTTAGTATACCAAGAATCGTTCTCAATTTTATTCCGTATTGCCATGGCTTAGATTTGAAAAAAGACAGTATGCTACCATTATATAATTCTATATATAGTTTTCTTTCAATAATTTCTTTTTCTAAAATACTGCTAATATCCTTATAGCCATATTTATCAGCGTAGAACTTGCGACACTCACGAGCTCCGAGGTCAAATAAGGTTCTTTTTAAAAAACCATTTGGATGGCTGGCACTTCCATTTATTATCCTGTAAACTGTAGTTTCATCGGGTAGTAATTTGATAGGACCACTGTGCATTAGTTGAATCCATATTGGAGCATCACCGAGAGGAAAGTTCATTTTTTTGTAATCATCATCAAATTTAAAAGAATATCGGAACATGACAGATGCTGTGGGGATGAACCCTTTTCTGAGAAGGTAAGGCTTAATGCAATTTCCCTCTAATAGATTCCAAGACCCTTCTTTAATTGTTCCGCTATGGTCTTCCTTATATCTTGTGTAAACCATGTTATATGATGGATTGTTTTCTAAAAAATCCACTTGTTTTTGCAACTTAAAAGGGTCTATCCAATAATCATCACCTTCGCAAGTGGCTAAGTATTGACAATTCACCCAATCTTTAATATATCCGCTGGGCTTGCCTATGGAATAGTGGTTGTATTTTAATAATATTACAACGAAGAAGCAATTTAGGTTTGACTTATGACGAGCAAATGTACGACGATAATTATCTGTTTCCTTTATTTTGACAATACTCTTGTCGCTTAAATCGAAGTTTTCTTCAAGATAATGAGTAATAACTTTTTGTTCGCCATCTGTGGATGCGTCATCAATGATAATACAAACGAATGGAAAGGAGGTTTGTTGCATAGTGAAACCATTCATTGTATCCACAATGTATGGGGCATGATTGTATGTTAAACAACTTACGCGGACTATAAAATTATATTGATTATCCATCTTTTAAAATTAATGCTTTTTATGAAAGACGTTTTCACGCAAAAGAGTGATACTATATTCCAATTCTGGGGATTTAAATAATTTTGTAATGGATATATAATAAACCGCACCCACCATAATTCCGAAAAAGAGTTGTAACCATAAATTTTCAATAGCAATTGTAATCAAATAAATGAGTATTCCCATTGACAAAGCATATAACAAAGAAGGGGATATGTCTTTCATTTGTTGAATGAAACTTACATTGATAAGCTTACCTGTATAATGAGTATTAATAAAAAGGCAAATAACAGACATTATTATTTCACCGATTGCCATGTATAAAATGCCAAATTTAAATGTCGCAAGTAATATGATAACGAATAAAATTTTTTTTACAATCTCTAAATTTAAGAACAAATCTGATTTTCCACGAACTTGGAGTAGATTTAAATTTAGAACATGCAAGGGAGTCCACATCATGGAAAAACATAATATTTGCAACAAAGGAATACTTGCAGCCCATTTTTCCGTAATCATTAAAAGGATTGCAGGTTTAGCAAGAGCTGCTAATCCCATCATGATAGGAAATGCCACAAATGCTGATTGACGTATCATTCTCCGATATACATTTTGTAGAATTACAACATCGTCATTGACTTTGGCTAACACGGGAAATGTAACTTTTGTTAATATTCCTGTAACTGTGGAAGCTGGAAGTAATGCATAAGCTTGAGCCTTATTATAAAATCCCAAGTCTTTTGCAGAATAATATTTACCGATTACCAACGGATAAAGATTATTAAACGTTACATTGATTAAACCTGCTACCATTAATTTTGACCCATACGAGAAAAATTCCCTAAATTTCGCCCATGTAAAGTGAAAACCAGGAAACCAATGCTGATAATGCCAATAAAGTAATCCTTTAATTGCGATGCCAAACAGAGTTGGGTAAATCAAAGACCATACACCAAATCCTAAAAATGCAAGAACGATTGCAATGATTCCTGTCAAAACAGATGATGCCACACGTATCTTACTTATATCTTTGAATCGGAGTTGAATTCTCATACGAGTTCCTTGAACAGCAAGAAAAGATTGTAAAAACATACATAAAGCATTCCAACACATAATAGATTTAAGGATGGGTTGGTCATAAAAATTGGCAATCCATGGGGATACTAAACACAATATGACAGAAAAAACAAATGAAAGTACAACGTTTGTTACATATACTGTGCTGAAATCAATTGGAACATGATGCTTTTTTCTGACTAATGCATTTGTGAATCCAGAATCTATCATCGTGTGTGAAATGGAGAAAAAAATAGCTGTCATGGCAATCAATCCATAGTCTGATGGATTGAGCAGACGTGCTAAGATGATTCCTTGAACAAACCCAAATAACTGAAGTGAGAAACTTTCAAGGAAAGTCCAGATCATCCCGGAAAAGGTTTTTTGTCGTAAATCTGAAGCCATTATCTTATTTGTAGGAACTCGCTGCTTTCTTACTGAATCATTATTATATTTTAAGGCATTGATACGTAATCAAGAAATAGCCATGAAGAAATCATTCATTTTGGTTATTTTGCTGTCCCATCCTCGGCTTTTTACAATATCCATAACCCCTTGTGGTATTTTTATGTTGTCAGAATTATATGCTTTAACGATTACATCTCCCAAATTTTCTAATGTATCCACGGGGAAATAAAACAATGGCTTAAATTCCTCTAATTTTTTATATTTCACCCAAGATCCATGAACGATTTTTTTATTGCATAAAATGTATTCATAGACAGACCTTGCACCTGCATCAGTGGTTTGTACATGAACAAAGATGTCTGTTGCTTTTCGCAATTTATATAAATCTTCAACTGAAAGGAACTCAGTTATAAACATTGCATGAAGATTTCTTTTCTTGCATTCTTCTTTGAGCTCTTCTCCGTATTTTTCTGTAATCGTCCAATTACCATAATTCATCGGAAAAAGTAAAGTCAAATTGTTTGGAAGTTGGTCCCTTACCTGAACAATCGCTTGAATAATTGCTTTATGTTGCTGTGACTCTTGTTTGTTATAGCCACAAGTGATTACATATTGTCCTAACAGTCCAAATCTTTCTTTGGCATCGTCTTGGGATATAGAATCTTCACTATTAATGGCAAAATCGACCAAATCAGAACCCCAGAAACTGCCGACTAACTTTTTGGGGTCAATCTTAAAATCTCCCAGTACTATTTTGCCTAAAGATCCTAATTGTGTGTTTGGCGTGGCATTTAGAGTTATAAAATCAGCTTTTTCATAAAATGTCTTTAATCTCTTTAATGAAATCGCGTCGCGCCTAAGTAAATCACTACCCCAAGGAGAAATGACGATATTGTTTGACATTGTACGTAAAGATTTTATTACGCAAGACATATATCGATTTGGGAAATGAACATTTATGATGTCAAATTTTCTGCCTTTCGAAAAGTTAGAGAAAAACTTGCGTTGTCTGTGTTGTATAACTAAAAACCTAAGCCTTCTAAACCTGCAATTAAAAGGCGGGACGTCATACACAACTGTTTTTGTTGATTTATCTAAAAGCGCATCTTGATAATCACTGGGGGTATCTGTAAGAATAGTAATATCAACCAATGGATTTTTTGCTTTAAGATGATTAGCGATTTCAATAATATGACCAGAATGACAATATAAAGCCACAATTAATAAACTATATTTCTTATTTTCCATAATAACCTATAATACATTGATTATTTTCAAATATTCTGGCCATTCCCCCATGTCACGCCAAGCATGTTCGCTTACGGGGAAACAACCAATACGACCATTTCGTTTTCTTACTTTTTCCATTAAATGAGTTATGTGAAAAAATACTCCCTTAGGGATTTCGTTTATCAATTCCGGATTAAGAATGTAAACACCAGTGTTAATCATATAAGTCTGCTCTGGTTTTTCTTGGAGACCAGTCATGAGTCCATCCTCGCCGGTTTTTATCACACCGTATGGAATTTTGATGCTTTTTACAGCAGTTACTATTGTCAAGTCGTTATGATTTGTCAAATGGTATTCATAAACATCACGATAATCTTGATCAATGATGATGTCGCAATTAGAGACAAAGAATGGTGTGGTTATCTTACCTTTTAAAAGACTAACGCTACCAATAGTACCCAAAGGTTTATCTTCTTGGAAGAACTCGATGTCATACTTGTGATCAAGCTGATTGAGGTAATACTTCATAAGGTCAGCCTTATAGTTGACCGACATATAAAACTTCGTGCATCCTATCTCCTCAAACTGGTCGAGGATGGTTTCCAGGATAGTCTTGTCACCGATGGGTATAAGCGGCTTGGGGATGACGTTGGTGATGGGTTTCAGGCGCGTTCCTTTGCCTCCGGCCATAATGACTACGGGCAGGTTGATCTTATCCCGCTCAGCAAGTTCTGCTTTCTTAAAGAGGTCGCTCCAGAACCAGACATCTACAAGCTCGCCTTGTTCATCAAGGATAGGCATTACCTCAGCACGCATCCGACGCATCTTCTCGCGAATGCTCTCCTTTCCCTCCGACTGGTAGCCATAGACTTTGTTCTTGTTCAGAATACGGCTCACAGGCTCTTTCAGGGCGATGTTGTTGATGATTGCTCTCTGAATGTCACCAATGGTGATAAGCCCCTCGAAGTGTTCACCGCTGAACACGAGCAGTATCTTCACCTTCACCTCGTCCATCTGCTTCATGGCGTCGAGAAGAGAGGCAGAGGGGGAAATGATTCTATCTTTGATCTTTAAAGAATACATATTGTTTTTATATTATTTCGGCTTAATCATCCCATTCTAGAGATGTACAAGCGGAGAAAACGTGACACTAACCGCCTATGGTGCGATTGTTCTATATAGTTGGGCTCTGTTTCTCAAATCGTATTTCAGATAGTCTCAACAATATGGTCAAAGGTCTCCCATAGAATCATATCATTCCCCTCTGTATCCTTAACAGTAATAGTGCTGCGGATTTCCTTTAAACCAGATATCAAATCTTCTTTATTATCTCGAACAATCATCACTCGTCCGTACAATTGGCTTAAGGTGTTGACGTGCTTGGGCAGGATGGTGTCGCCCTCGTCACAGAAATGCGTAAAATTGACAACTCCTTTGATATTTATTATTTTGTCTGCACCTTCTACCGTTCCTATGGTGCCCACTTTAAGCGGAATGGCCAGCGATGCGGCCTTTTTGCCCTTCAGGTAGGGGTCGATGGTCTTCACATCCTCCAACTCGCACATCTGTCCAGTGATGGCATAGTGAATGAGCATCTCCAAATCGTTATTGCCGCTGGACGCCTCAGTTATCTTATAGGTCATACCTCCTCCCGTTCGCAGTCCCATCTCGTAGATGTAGATATTACCGTTTTCAGGTATGGCTTGGAAGAAGAACACGCCATTGTTATAACCGATTGACTGGAACATCGCTTTCACTTTCGAGTTAATCGTTTTCATATATAAGTCCGTATTTGCGGATGGGAAGAACGTAACTGCCGTTATCAATCCATTATCTATAACATGACGATCTCCCATAACTTCCATATAATACTCACCATTAACGACCAAATATTTAATCACGTGTGTTAAACCGCCATTGTTTATATAACGCTCAATAAGTATTTTCTTGGAAGGCGAGGCTTTCAATGCCTTTTCTTTTGCTACTGCAAGTTCGTCGTTGTTGCGGCAAATAGATATTCCTATAGAAGAACAACTGTCAACAGGCTTTACAATAACAGGGAAGTCCTCTTCCTTCAGTGCGTCATTGATGGAGAACTCAGGAACTCCGGGTACGCCAAACCGTTTGCATAAATCTTTGAAGTTACGCTTGTCCTGAGTTTCGTTCCACTGTTCTTCTGTAGCATAACAATACTTCTTCGCTTTTGCGCACAACTGTATCATTTGCTGAACCTGAAATTCTGCGGAACCTGTCATCACACCGTCAATGTGATTATCATTCATATATTGAATCAGCTTGTCATGTTCCTCAGAACCCGCCAGCAGCGAATGGTCCGCAATCTCTTTTGCCTGACCTCCTTCCTGAATGCCGGTAACGTAAGTTTCAATCCCTAATTTCTTGGCCAATTGCACAACATTGACAGTTGCCGCCTTACCGCCAAGAATCAACAACTTCTTGCCTTTAAGATTTCTCATATAATCAAGTTTTTACAATTCCACACTTGCCCTCCTGGGCTCAAAACAACAGCAGGGCCTTAACGCCACAATTCTCACGCCACTGGCCCTCTGTGGGCCAATCTTTGCAAAGGTAGCCAACACGCTGTGCTTACCGCCCAATCCAAGAGGGCCAACGTTTGCTTCATTCACCTTTTCTGTGATTCGTTTCTCGAAATCGCTTTGCACGCCAAAGTCACCTTTGACCATAGCCTCCATCATTAGGCTGGTAGCTTCAAACTGGCTACGGCCAATACCGATAGCCAATGTGCAAGGCGAACAACCTAACTGACTGACAGCGGGCTTGGCTCGATTCACAATCTCCTCAATCACCACATCCACACTGTGTTTGTGGAAAACTCGTTGAGTTATCCCGCGGATGGCAGGACCGCCTCCAAGCATCAATACAGTGAGGCGTATCACATCTTCATCCACAGGTTTAATCAAAATCGGTGAGGCATCCAAGGCACCACTGTCCTCATTCAGTCCGCCACTCTGATCAATTCGCGCATAATCATCACCCTTGATGGCCATAGGACGACCAGGGAGTTGTCTAAGCCCTAGGCATACCCCTTCCTTTATGTCTTCCAGCATTTCTCCAGTCACCGTACGGTTCTTCCCAACTTCAAGGAAGAGATGAGGAATACCTGTATCATCGCACAACGGGCTACGACTCTTTTCTGCCACAAGCGCATTATTCAGCACTTGTTTCATAACCCAGCATGAACTCTCTATCTGTTCGTCGGCTATAGCTCTACGATATGCTTCCTTCTGGTCCTCCCTAAACGCTGAACCAGCTGTAATCAAGCACTGTGCTACTTTATTTACTATCGTCATATTCGTGTAATTCGAGTGATTCGTGATTAGTAAATTGATTCGCCGTGAGAAGCTGCAATGATAGCCTGATAGTTCTCAACTTTGATTCTGTACAAAGCTTCCATCCCCAGCTCTGGCCAGGCCACACATTCATGTTCCAACGTCTGACTCTCCAAGAGAGCTGTCACAGGCGGGATAATGGCAAACACAGCATTGTTCTCTGCCAGCATCTTCACTGTCTCAGGCTTGATAGCTCCCTTGCCCAAATGCATCTTGATGCCACCTAACTTTGAAAGTATCTCAAAACTGCCTTCAATCTCAAGTTTATTACTAGACGTGGGACCCACACCAGCAGGACTGACTGCAGTATGGAATATAACGCCACCTTGCAAATCTATCCCTCGCTCTTTCCAAGTGCCTGCCTCCAGTTCCTTGCAAATCCGAGGAAGCACGGCATCACGGCCACAGAATATATCCCCCGTGATGGATACCACATCTCCAACTTTCAGCTGGCTGATGGCCTCCTCACTAAAGGGTGTTGTAAGTTCTATCATTTTCTGCATATTCTTAGAATCTTGCTAAGATCAAAATTAGGTTTCTTTATCTCTTCTATTATATCGTCACAGTCTGTTTCAGAGAGGCCGCCATACAAGGCTAACCCCCTGAACTTACCCTCCAACTCCTCCTGTGTCAACGGATTCTCCGGTTCACCTTTAGGATAAAGGCAAGGCGCTTCAAACACCCCGCCATTTTTTAAGTATAGTGTTACCTTAGCTCCCCTAACTGTTGGAGATTGCGCTGTAAAATACTCGTCTTCAATGACCCTTACTTTGCGAGTAATTCGCTTTATCCTATAATCGTTCAGATTGTCTTCATTATAATCTGCATAGCCACATTTTCCTTTAACTATTGCCAGTGCCACTGCGTATGGAGTGCTGAGTTTGGCTGAACTTATGCCTCTGATAACCGTATGATCATGACTGCCAACAGCAAGCTTATAAGTCTTAACTTCTATCTTGTCTATCTGCTCTAACGAGAACCTAAAATCATTTCTTAAATCAAGAGCTGCATCAATGGCAGGATGACAATGACGGCACGCAGCATGTACTTTCTGATAGATGTCCTCTATACTATATTCTTCGTTGAATTCTGTCAAGAACTCCGATTTTGGTGTATCGGTCAAAGCCGCAAGAAAACCACGTTTGCCGCCAAGTATATCATCTGGACCTGGCAATGCTAACTTACCAATCTGCGCAGCCAGAACGCCGTCGTATGCGGCACGAGCTGTGTTGTAAGGTTTCAGTTCTGAAGACTGTTCTTGTATCTCCAACACACCAGCTGCACTGCTCACGGCACATGCGAGAGTTGACATCAATTGTGCCTTGTTGTATCCACAGGCAAAAGCAACACCCATTGCTGCGCCAATGGTTCCACACGTCCCGGAAACATGATATCCTCTTACTTTGTGACCTGGCTGAATGGCTCTGGCACAGCGGACAGCGACTTCATAGCCCATTACTATTCCACGAAGTACATCGTCAGTCTTTAAGTTTTCTTTTTCTGCCACATCAAGGATAGCAGAAACTATTGATGCCCCAAGATGTATCATTCCGTGGCGGTGGCCATCATCCAGTTCCAACACATGAGCAGCAAAACCATTCAAAAAGGCTATGCTGGGAGAAACCGTTAACAATTCTGCGTGCTTCTCACCCAAGTATTTCAAACCTCCGACAGTAACGCCCCAATAATCCAACAAAACATTCCTTGCCCGCAGTCTAACTTCCGCTGGGACAAACCGTGATTTTGCAATCAGACCATTGACAAATAACTCTGTAATATTCACGTCATATATATTCTTAGAATAGTCTTTTTGACTCTATTTCTGAAAGTTTCCCTTCTTCAAACTTCTTAATATTCTCTATCGCACCTTCCATCATAGATTGGAAAGTTTCGTATGAAAGTCCCCCAATATGAGGCGTCAAAATCACATTGTCTAATTCTGCCAGATTATATCCTCCTTTAATTGGTTCCTCGTAATGAGTATCTAAGGCTGCTGAAGAGAGATGACCTGCAGTCAATGACTCAAACAAATCATTCGGGTTGATTAGTTTGCCCCTTGCCGTATTCACCACTATGGCTCCTTGCTTCATCATACCCAGTGTTCGACTATTCAGAATCTCAGTATTCTCAGGAGTTAATGGACAGTGGAAACTGAGAATGTCTGCTAATGGAAGCAAGGCCTCAAAGTTATTATAGTACGTCAAATTCAAACAGCTTTCTATTTCCTCTGGTTGGCGATAAACATCAGTATAAATCACCGTCGCTCCAAAAGGAGCGAGCATTTGAGCCACCAGACGACCAATGTTGCCCATCCCCACCAGTGCCACCGTTTTACCTCTAAGTTCTCGGGTTGTAACACCAATTTGTTGTTTCTTCCAAACACCCTCGTGGGTTTGTTTGTTTATCTGCGGCAAGCGTTTCAGGCAAGCCAGCATTAGTGTTAGCGTATGCTCCGCCACGCTTTGGGCATTGACACCCGCATTAACATAGACAGGAATGGCATACTCCTTTATAGCTTTCTTGTCCAGCATCTCAGTACCAACACCAGTACGCTGGATCATCTTAAGATGTTTGGCTCCAGAAAGCACACCTTCGTCTATAGGCAAACGCCCACTCACCAACAGATAGTCTGCATCAACCGCTTCTTTGACAAGACGGTCATAATTCAATTCGTCCAGTGTCCTTACATCAAACCCCTCTGGAACAACACTTTTCAATATCTCCCAAGGGATACCAGTGTAACGAGCTGTATGAAGTATTAATGGTTTATGCATTTTTATTGTCTATTTTGTTGCTAACCGCCTTTCTGTTACTTTTGCCATTACGACATTGAACAATAATGAGAAAAGTACAGAGAATGCTAACACAAGTATAGGCATTACATACAAAGCAGCCAGGTTTACCGATATACCTAATTTACCATAAACCCCTTCAAATGTATGCCATACTGCCGGATGCAGGATATATACCATCATCGAACAATCTCGACCCAATCTTTGTATCATGCCCTCATGTCGTGTGGGATTCTTAACGCCATAGACAAATAGGGCAAACACTTGTGGAATAGTGACAATGTTCACTCCAAAGTCACGTCCCATAAACCATCGCTCTACCCAGCACAGAAGAGTGGCAACGATGATGATGGTTATTAGATTATTGTTGGGAATCGATATCTTCTCTTGATTATCATGTATCCAATGGCCCAACATGAAGAATGGGAAAGCTTCAATGAGCCAATTCCTATATATCATGTTGGGGATCCCATATCCCGCCAAATGCGCTCCCTGGGCTAGCAATACATATACAACAAACAGGATTTCAGCAAGTACGTAGGCAAACTTGCGTAAATGTAGCCGTTCTAATACCCAGTAGAAAACATAGGCATAAAGTAGGGCAAAGAGGAACCAGTACTGTCCCGCAATGACAAATGGTTTATTAAAAACCACCCAGCTAAATATTGCCCTCTTACCGATAGCAAAATCCTGATTATGAAAGAAAGCTTGGAGAAGCAGTACAAATACCAAATAGAACAGTGAAGCATACAGCGTAATTCTCGCTATATGTAGTACTTTCTTCCAGATTACAAGCGAATTTTGCCCCCCCCAATTTGAACCTGAAGCCATCTGACTGCCAGAATTATGCAAAAGTGGGCGGAAACAGAAATAACCTGAAACCATAAAGAAGAACGGTACACAAAACCGACTGATAGCCTGAACTGCCGTTCCTAACACGCCTGGAAATTCGCAGTGCATAAACACCACGAAGACACAAGCAATTCCCTTGATGAAATCAAGACAATAGTTGTACTGCTTTTTGTTCCCCATAAACACCTCACGGCTTTTATTTGTCAACTGGGCAGCAGTTAGTGTAGCGTTAGAGCCTTTATTACTTTTCAAGCCCGAAGGCTTTCTTTAAATAGTTGTTTTTTAGATATGGATAGTGTGGTTCAACAACCCAAGTCTGGCCATGGCTGTTTATTTCAAGTATCTTAAACCCATCATCTGTAGGCACCACGTCCATTACAATGTATTTAATCCAAGGTATAGTACGCGTAACTCTGATAACCAAATCGCTCAAATAATCCCATTCAGGTATCTTAACACCCTCCAAAGGAGCATTGGTGTCAGGATGCTTTGGACAAGGTTCTGATTCGAAGTTTTCCTTAATGGTCATTTTAGGATCGAAAAGGCTTCCAGTTTTCAAATCTATACCACAATAAATAGTTCCTGGGAAATCTGTCAAATACCCAGCTCCTTTACAACCTATGCGGATAACAGACGCAACAAACTGAGGTCCATCATCTGGATCATTGACTGTAACGATACGAATTACACCATATGCTTGCTCGCCGATTGCTTTCCTCAATTCTTTACAGGGTCTCAAAAAGTCCTGTATCAGATAGTTCTTTAATTCCTTTACTGATTTGATGAATTCCGCCTCTCCAACTTCGTCATGGTTAATCATGTACTTGCCATTACCCAATGACTCGTAGCGGATAAAACCTTTTCCATGACCGCCATAGCAGGCTTTAGCGACTATTGGCTTTTCATCCACAAGTTTTACAATGTCCTCATAAGAACCCTTCTTATTGGAATCCGCATCCAAAGGATATACATCTCCCTTTGTATCTACCCACCAGTAATGTTTGGGCAAATCCTTTTTAAACGGTGCCAATAGGAAATATGTTTTAAGTTTGTTCTCAAAGAACTGGACAAACCTATTATCCACATAAGTTTTGGGGTTGTAAAAATCGAAATTTGATATATAATCAGTATAATTTTCTTTAGATAAGCCTACCCAATTGACTTTATGCGGAGCATATCCTCGTTGGCAGAACCACTCTTTATCTTCTTGGCTCACACCTTTGACATTGAACCAATCGTATGCATACTCTCCCGCAATGCGATCAATGCGAAAATATATTACATCTTTGCGCTTAGCCAACTTAGCATAATGAAGGTATTTTAACTTAAATTTTACCCCCCCCTCCTGCTTAAGAGCAAGCGAATAAGGGAGTAGCCATCTTTTAATTCTTGAACGGATGCCCATAACCATAATTAAGATATTAAATTCCAAAAAGTTTAATGTATTCTGTTTCATTCTCTATCACGCCATACGCTTCTGCGCGTTTAGTGATTTTATCTGCCCAATTGCGATGAGGACCAATTTCATTCATGCCTTTACTTCCTTTAATCACGCCGCCCGAGGTGTTCAGGATTTGAGTAGCATCATTAAACTCATCCTTAGTTACTGCAAGCATACCATTGATATAATTAAGATGTGTTGGGTGAATGCAGGTCTTTCCCATAAAGCCATTTGCTTGGTCAAGAATCAACTCCCTCATCAACCCATCAACGGCATCATTCACAACAGGAGTTCGTTTGAGCAATGTGTCTTGTATGTCAATCTTTGGCAAATCCTCAAATTTCATCCTCTTGTTTACACGAAAGTACTCCCAAACTGGGCCACTAACAGTATATTCGTTATTACGAGTAAATACATTCAGTATATCCATCAGGCAATTAGCCACAGTCATAATGTCATATATGGTGGAATTGATGCCTCGACGAACGCCAAAACAAGAAGAGAAGTCCGTACCGCCTACTCGTATATTGAGAATAAGCTTTTTGTGGCAATCACAGATGTTCTTAATCGCCATTAGCTCCAACAAACGGGTCTCTTTATATGCCACACGAGCATCCTCGATGATGGGCATACCATATAGAATCTCACCAAACTGATTATTCAGTTCAACAAGATGATTCATATATGCACCTCCATTCACTCCGTTAAACTTGGGGAAGTTAAATCCCGTAATATAACGGATATGCTCTTTCTTTAGCATACTGCTGAAATGTTGGAACTGCTCAGGATTGCGGACACGGAAGAAAAGCAGAGGAATATCCTCGTACTTCAGTTTTCCATTATCCTCAGCTTCTTTCAAAGCGTCTAACACATGAATACTGTTAATCTCAGCAGCTGGGACGTCTTCTTCAGGACAAGCATCCTCAAAGCACATAACCATGGACGTCAATCCAGGGTACTTCTTATCAATCACGGCCTGAGCAAAGTCCTTGGTGCCGGGCATATACATAGTTGCTCCAAGGCAGTATTGCAGCAGATTCCGATTTGTGTATTTATTGAAATCTACAGGTTCTTTAACAAACCTATAATTAGGATTATACTGATGGTGTTTCATCTTTTACTTTTTGGGTGAGACAATAGCTTCAGGATAATACTCATCTATCACTCTTTTGACCAGTGCCACCTGTTTGGCACGCTTTTTGGCATCAGCCTCCGTTGTATCCCAACTATGGGTAGCAGCCACACTGCCACCAGTTTTCAGATAAATAGGAGCAGCCACACGGATAAACTCAGGAACTTCGTAGTGACGGATAAAGCCACCTGTGGACTTCGGATTCTCTGTATGAATGTCAATAGGAATATCAATAGCAGCACGAATAGCCGAAAGCATCTGGAGTTGGATATCACGGACAGGGTTGAAGGAGTTAGCACCAATCTGTTCCAGCATCTTTGCCGAGCAGGGATTTCCGTGGCCCGTATGTGCTGATACTTTGAACTTTACATCCTTGGGAAGGAAACCATCCTTGCGCATCTGATTCATCAACCACAACTGACCTTCATCATATACCATGAACGATCTTACACCAATTTTGGCAGCACGTTTGATATCCTCCACGGCACGAATAATCTGCTCCTGGCCACGTAGGCGATAACCCATTCGTACTCCCTCCGGAGTGTTTACTGAAGCACTCGTGTCAATTGTGGCACGGGGACCTGTAGCCAACAGCAGTTCGACATTCCATTTATGGGCATATTCTAACATTTGCTCAATCTCGCTATCTAGTAGGCGCATAATGCCTTGTGTCTGTGTGACACGATGAATTTGAATACCATAACCATCCAATGCCTCTAATAGAGCTTTCATGGGGCCAGGTCCCTGAATACCAGGAACCTCAAAACGGTATTGTCCACCATCCTCAAAACGTTTTTCTGAGGTAGGCAACTCATACAAATCGCCAGAAGGCATACCAATACTCTTCAGATAATCTCTTGTCTCTTTCATCTTATTTAATTTAAACAAGTTTCTTTTATTACACTTTCATACTTATCAAATGCTTCCTCTATGGCATCACGATTTCCTGCTTGAAGGATTAGTTGCCCATAACGGTTTAGGCTGGAAGTTATACGATTTACCTTATCGCCCTCTTTGAGGTTGAATGAGAAATCAACTACGTGAGGCCAGCCTTTTACAAATTCTTCATTAAGAGTATGCTTAATAATGCTTTCTTCTTTAAAAGCAAAGAATCGGACACCGGAATATTGTATTTGCTCTGGTTGGGGATGGATTTGCTCTCCCAAAGCAATCTTTAAGAGTTCATCTTCCATATTGACCCCAGTAGAAAGTGGTGTCAGCGTTGAAGTAATATAGTCGCCACCTAGACGAGGACTGGTCTCGATGACAAAGATTCCTCGGTTATTAATTTTCAGTTCTGTATGTGAGGGGCAATTCTCGAAATGGAGGGCAGCTCCTATCTTTGAAATAATCTCTCGGATTTTCTGTTTGTTTTCTTCGGAGATATTGGCTGGCTGGATATGGCCTAACTCAACATTGTAAGGGAACTCCGTAGTCTTCTTCTCTGTGAACTGTATTACTTTAGCCGTTGGCTGTTGGCTGTTGGCCGTTGGCTCGATGCCGCTAATGGCTAAGGGTGAATGGCTAATGGCATTGTAATGTAAAGCTTCGATGCTGTATTCCGGGCCTTCGATAAACTCCTCAACCAGCACAGAGTCCAGCTTGGAATACTCCAGGGCTTCAGCCATCGACTGTTCCAGTTCCTCTTTGGTGCGGCAAAGCTTCACACCACGGCTACCGGAATTGTCACGAGGTTTCACGATGACGGGGAGGCATAGCTCTTGGCCATTAGCTATTAGCTTTTGGCCTGAATCGCCAACGGCCAATTGCCAACAGCCAGGGCTGACAAGAACGCCTCTGGCGTGGGGGACGTCACCGAATTCGAACCGCTGTTTCATCTGGAACTTGTCGGTGCTCCATTGTGCTGTCTCTACAGAATAGAACGGGAAGCCGTACTTCTTGGCAATACGAGCCATCATCACTAGCGGTTTGTCTGTAGCTGCGGTTACAATGGCATCTATACCATATTTTTCCACAACGGCACATGTGCCGTCATAGTCTTGACCTCCAACAATTTCAAAAGCATCGACCACATTCCGGCATGCAGCATCTTCGGCTGGATCAATGCCAACAGTGTAAAGTCCCATCAATTTTGCGCGATTGATGATAGATTCCTGCAATGGACCCACGCCAAAGATTAAAACGGCCTTTTGCTTTTGGTCTTTAGCCCTTGGCTTTTTATTTTCTTCTTTCATATACAAACTATTCCGTTATGTTGCTAAAGGCCGGTGGCCAGATGCTAACGGCTATTCTTTTCCTTTTACCTTTGAAATAAATTGGTTTATCTGCCTTTCCTCTAATTGGAGTTGATCCAACAATCCATAAAACTGCTTATCTGTTATGTAACCTCTACGTTTTGCTATTTCCATTTGCGTTTCAACCTCAAAACAAGAGCCAATAGAGTATTCAAGGAAATGAGTAAACTCTGCTTCAGAAGTTCTGGAACTTCCTTCAGCCACATTGGAAGGAATTGAAACTGCTGCTCGTCTTAATTGGTCGCACAGACCGTAAGTTTCAAATTTTGGAAAACTATCTGTTAGGGAATAAACCCTATCGGCTAAATCCATTCCATTCTTCCAAATATCGTAGTTCCTGAAGTTTCTCATATGTCTGGCTTTTGGCAGTTGGCTCTTGGCCTTTGGCTTTTGTCCGGTTCTAGAAAATACTAATGGCCAAAGGCTAACAACTAAAGTTCGCGAAGCGCAGCTTCAAACGTATCGCAGATGAAGTTTACTTGTTCTTCGGTAAGGGCTGCATACATCGGAAGGGTTATTTCGTTGTCGGTCACATATTCAGTCTGAGGCAGCACGGCTCCAAGGTCTGCAAAAGTGGAGAATTTATGGGCAGCAGGATAGTGGACGGAGGTTTGGATGCCTGCAGCATGGATATACTCTCGAATCTTATTGCGACGCTCTTTCGTACTATTCAGTAAAACAATGGGGAAGATGTAGTTACTGACGAACTCGGTGTTGTCTGCAAAGGGAATGGCAACATCCTCAATCTTGCTCAGGCGATCCACATACTGCTTGCGAACCTTAAGACGTGTTTCCAGATCTCCAGGGAGTTTCTTCAATTGCTCTATGGCAATGGCTGCACGAATATCGTCCATACGGAAATTGTAGCCCAGGCAGGTGATGTCATATTCGGTGGCGTGACCGCTGGCACGCTGATAACTCATCGTGCTCATGCCATGACTGCGGATAAGGCGGGCTTTGGCAGCATACTCTTCATTGTTTGTGATGAACATTCCTCCTTCACCGGTAGAGATATTCTTATTGCTGAAGAAGGAGAATGAAGCACAGTCACCGATGGTACCGAGTTTCTTGCCTTTGTACTCAGACAACGGACCGTGGCAAGCATCTTCAATCACTTTAAAGTTATGCTTTTTGGCAATAGCCATGATCTCGTCCATCTGGGCTGGGAAGCCAGCCATGTGGACCACTACAATTCCCTTAGTCTTCGGGGTGATCTTTCGTTCTATGTCCTTGGGATCGATATTGATGTTATCAGGGCCAACGATATCGGCAAAAACAGGTGTTGCTCCCACATAACGGATACAGTTGCAGGATGCAGCAAAGGTAAGTGAGGGACAGATAACCTCGTCACCAGGACCAAAACCACAGACCATGCAACAAACATGCAGGGAGTCTGTACAGTTTGACATGCTGACCGCATATTTTACGTTCCACATGTCAACAAACATCTGTTCCAGCTCTGCATTCTTCGGACCTGTTGAAATCCAGCCCGACTTAATAGTGTCGTATGCTGCCTGAGCCTCCCGGTCGTCAAAGTTCAGATTAAATAATGGAATTTTGTATGCCATTGTGTCTATATGTTTATATTACATTTTTTGATCCAAATTTTTCCCTTTCTCTTCGTGCTCGAAGTTTGGAATAAACTCCTTGATGGCCTCAACGACCTGAGCTTTAGTAAAATCGTCTTTGTGGAAGATAGCTTCAAGCTTATCGAAGAAGGTGTTTACCTCATCCATGTTGTGACGGGTGGTTTGCTCGACGACTCCAAGGGATTGGAAACGTTGCATGTCAATCTTCTCGCCTGGCACGTAGAACTCTTCGTAAGCTTTTTCGCCGGTGGTGTCACTTTTGAAGAACACGACAGGGTACTTTGGAAGTGAAGAGTGAAGAGTGAAGAATGAAGAATCTAAAGCTGCCGCCTTCTTTTTTGCTTCTTCGTCCGAAGTACAAAGATCCTTCTCAAATCCCTGGGCTTTGATGAAATCATCGCAGATAGATGAGAACGTTAGCATTTGGTCTTCACCCAGTTTGGGGAAGAAGACTTCTCCGGGTTTACCCAAGATACAGGCCAACATACAAATCTGGCCACTTTCTTCTGGAGAGACAAAGTAGCGTTTCACATCAGAGGGTGCAGCAAGGGGTTGTTGTTTCTGAATACGATGGAGCCAGCCGTCGGGCAGAGATCCATTGCTGAAAGCGACATTGGCAAAGCGTGCGGTAGTCACCTTGAAATATTTATTGTAAGCCATCACCAGATCTTCCATGATACGCTTTGAGGCCCCCATAATGTTCACGGGATTTGCAGCCTTGTCAGTAGAAACGCAGAAGAAATGTTTGGGTGGATAAACGGTGAGCAAATCCATCAGTTTCTTAGCCTTGATGTCATTGTTCTCTATGAGCGCCTGTACACTATAACGGTCTTTTTCCGACCGCACATGCTTATGGGCAGAGAAGTTTGCCACGATGTCGAAGCCTTTTTCCTCACGGAAAATACGTTCAAAGATAGGGTCTGCAAAGTTCAGCGTATAGCAGCGGAACTCATCAGGAACAAAAAGGCCATCAGTGCTGCGAACATCACGTACTAATTCAGCCAGACCATTCTCATTGAGGTCAACGACCACTACGCTTTTTGGCTCAAATCTCAAAATGGCTTTAATGAAAGAAGAGCCGATAGATCCTGCTCCGCCAATAACACAAACCTTCTTGCCCTTAATCTCATAAGATAGCGTCTCCTTGTAAGTCTCTATATCAGCAGAAAACATGCTGACAAGACGTCTGGTTACAGATTTTGCTATGAATTGATCTATATTAAACATAAACTTACTTTATAACTAAAGCATATTTATTGGCAAAACACTTATTCGATTTGTTTTCAAAATCATTGTTCCCCAAGTCAAACCTAAACCAAAAGAGGAACAAAGTAATGTTAATGGTTTTGTTGATAATTCATCTGCTATCTCAGAAACCATAAGCATTAATATAGAAGCTCCACCAAGATTGCCAAATTTCTGAAGATTGTAAGGGACTTTCTCAACAGGAAGTTTCAATTTCTTGACCAAACGATCGACAATCAACTTGTTTGCCTGATGTATCAAAAAGAAATCTACATCTTTATCTTTATCCAGCCCTTGCTGCTCCAACATTTTCTTCACGGTGATGGGAGGCTTTGTGATCGCAAAAGAAAACACATCCATGCCATTGATAAGTGCATCCTTAGGAGCACGAATAATACCATTGCCAAAGTCTTCCTCAATAAACGAATCCTGTGTAACAGGATGACGATAGCCACCATGAGGTGTCATTAGTGCCTGATATCCAGAGCCAAGAGTGTTAAAATCAATAATAATATCTTCTGTTGTAGTGTCATATTCCAATGCTAATGCAGTACCACAGTCACCAAAAAGTGGTCCTCTACTTTTGTCTTTTGGGTTGCCCATTCGCATAGCTGTGTCGCCTACAAGAACAATTGCACGCTTTGCAGTTCCAGCCGTTAACATGTTGCCTGCTACATTGATGCCATACATACAACCACAACAGCCCATTGGAATGTCTAGAACAAATGTGGTAGATGGAAGTCCCAGACGGTCTTGCAAAATAGCTGAAGTTGGTGGAGTCTTATAATCACCTGTTACGGAAGCAAATAATAGTACATCTATAGTTTCTTTTTCCCAACCAAGACCTGCAATAAGTCTTTCTGCAGCATCAAAACACAAATCCGATGCACAAACATTATCCGAAGCTATATAGCGGTTTTTGATTCCTACGGTAGCATCAAAGGTATCTGCCTCTTCTTTCGTAAAAAATGCCAAATCCGCAGATTTAACAGGATGATTGGGCACTGTTCCTGTCACACCTCTGACTGCTACATTCTTTATTTCCCAGTATGCCATTATAGTTCAATGCCGTATTTGGCCAAGATAGTCTTGGCATTATCGTATGATGTAAATTCCAGAATATCCTCAGCATCTAGCATGATGTCGAACTCATCCTCTACAGCAGATGTAAGACTGAGTTGATGTACTGAATCCCAACCTTCAACATTATTTTTGTCGAAGTTTACATTCAAGAGAGATGCGTCAACGGAAAAAACATCACAAAAAATGTTGTTTATTTTTTCTAAATTCGTCATTTTGTTGTGTGTGTTATTTTGTTTATAAAATTGCAAATAATAGGTAAAAATATGATACTTGTTCCTAAAAGCAGTATGAAATGAATGCCGTCAGATTCAACATGTAATAGGTTTTTGGCTATGAATGAAACTAAAACAAAAAGAATCCAATGTGTTACATAAATATTCATACTATTACGACCGATATATTCAAGAATTTTTAAACTAAATCTTGTATAGCATATTCTAAACAAATAATTTGTAGCCACAATTCCAGCTACGGCCATAGGATAGAATAATACATAATTACCGATATACATCTTATTGGCATGCATGTATAAATATGGAAAATCAATTATTCCTGTAAAATGTGCTATAATATAGACCAACAAAATAAATGCTGATAAAAGAATCAATATAGTTGTGTCATCTTTACCTTTTAGCCAATATCCCAGTAGAAAAAAGAACAACCCACTAAAGACATTCCCCATCCACCAAGAATGATTGTACCATCCATAATAATAAAGCCCAAAGCCTAAAAAGAAACAGACTAAAACCAATAAAGGGATAGGTAAATCTCTCTTAATAATGATATTGGCAAGTTCTCTTACTAAAAATAGACTCAATAAGAACCAAAGAGCACCATTTCCTGCAATATTACCATGTGTGACAAAAGAGTTAAATGCTTTTAGAACACAGGATAAAAGAGTTTGTGTACCTTTAATCATTCCACAAATACTCCAAACACCCCAACCAATTAATGAATAAGTAATAAAAGGATGCAAAAATTTGTCAATGTCTTTTCTTATCAAATCAATTTGTTCTTTAGGATTATAGAACATTCCGCTTTTATAATAAAACCAAGGCATGTAGAAACCTAAAAACTTAAAAAAGGAAAGTCCAATGTGAGAGAAGTAAGAACAATGACCTAAAACCATCCAGAAAATCATTAGACCTGCTATAGCATCAATGTAACCTAAACGTTTAGTTTTCATGTTGTTACTGATTTATCACTTTCCCCGCCTCGTTGCGTAAAATAGCATCTACAAGTTGAACTTCTGTTTTTTGGTGGAACAGATGGGTTTTTTCCTCGATAAACTTAGGTATTTTGTCCGTTACTGAGCTATCTGTTACCAAAACTATCAATTTTTCATCGTAGCCTTTGCAATAGCAATCTATCTTAAACTCAGACTTAATTAGGTTTTCCACTTCATCTAAGCCAATTCTTAACCCGAAGATTTTCAAGAAGCGTTTCATTCTGCCAACGATGAAATAGCATCCATCAGCATCACGGTGGGCAAGGTCACCTGTATGCATCACACCATGGTTCTCATCATCTTTCAACAAGTCTTCCACACAAGTGGCATAGCCCAATGTAACGTTTTCTCCGCGATATACCATTTCACCCGTAGCTTCGCCTTCAAAAGTCTCAATGCCTTCATTGTCAATAATTGATAATTCTCCACCTGGTTCTGCAATGCCGATACTGCAGACTTTTGTCATAGCTAATTCGGCAGGCAAATAGGCCATACGTGCGGTACACTCGGATTGACCATAAGTAGCAATGAATTTCTTTCCTTTATCGTGCGCATACTGAGCAAGTGTCTGCCACATCTCAGTTGTTAATTTCCCACCACCTTGAGTGATAACTCTCAGATTTGGCAAATCCATCCTTGTAAAGCGCATCTTTGTCAAGATGTCATAGCTGTAGGGTACACCCGTGAAACTTGTAGCCTCCTTCAGCAAGGTCCAAAATCCTTTGTCAAGTAATGACCTTCCTGAAAGTAAAAGCGTTGCTCCTGCAAGTAGGTGAGAAGCGATGACAGAGAGTCCCATTGTGTAGTGCATAGGAAGGATGGCCATTGCTTTTTCCTTATCGGTAAGCCCAAAAAGTCTTCGCACATTGTCTGCATTCGCCTCAATGTTGCGGTAGCTATGACGTACCAATTTAGGACTTCCTGTTGATCCTGAAGTAGGAAGTAGCAAAGATAATTCCTTATACAAAGGGACAGAGAAATAGCCAGTTTTTACTAAGGAATAATCCCATGCTGAGAAAATCACTTCATACCCTAATTTCTCGGTCATTTCAATGGGTATCCACATATACTCAGGCTTATACATATCCCGAAGGTTTATGTATAGTCCTTCTTCGGTCTTTGCACTGAGGATTAAAGGAACAACCTTGTTTGACAGTGAAGCGGTATAGCCTAATAGTGAACCTATCCGATTTTCAGATAAAATGAATATCAGCGTTCTATGAGATAAGTGTTTTGAAAATTCCTTTGAAAAATCACAAATATTTCCATAGGTAATGGAACGTCCACTGTCGTCAATGACAGCAATCTTGCTTCTGTCTTTTTTGTCTAAATCAAGAAACATAGGTAATTAGATTATAGCACCTCCATCTACACCTATCACTTGTCCTGTGAGGTAAGAAGAATTATCAGAGGCAAGGAACAAGCATACATTGGCTATTTCTTCTGGTTCTGCTAAACGACCAAAAGGAATGTCATCAATTTTTTTTGCAAACTTTTCCTCTAATACAGCTTTGAATCGTTCAGAACCGACCATGCCAGGAGCAATTGCATTTACCCTTATTTTATATTCTGCAAGTTCTTTTGCTGCGGATTTAGTAGCAGCTATAACAGCTCCTTTTGTTGCAGAATATGATAATTGTCCTTTTGCTCCTTTTTCTCCTACCATACTTGCCATATTGATAATGGAACCACTTTGTTGCCGTTGCATGATACGAGATACGAGCGTCATTAGATTAACCAATGCCACTACATTTACTTCTATCATTTTACGAAAGAACTCGTAATTTATCATCGGCATTAATTCGTAAGAAATAATGCCTGCTATGTTAGCTAAAACATCAATATGTCCATGTTCCTTTTTGATGGCAACAATAGCGTTTTTTACAGCTGTAAAATCGCAAATGTCAAGATTGATAGGAATTATTTTTTCTTTTTTGCATATTTCAGGAGTAATCCATTCCATTCCTTTGATATCAATGGCATACACGAAAGCGCCATTTTGTGCAAACAATTGTGCCGTTGCTTTGCCTATACCTGCACCTGCACCAGTAATAATTGCAATCTTATTCTCTAATAACATGTTTATCTTTAAATAGTTATGCCACCATCTATAACGAGTGAGTGTCCTGTTACCCAAGATGATGCATCAGAAAGCAAATAGATGATTCCATAAGCAATGTCTTCTGGCTCACCATAACGTTTTAACGGGTAACGTTCCATATCAGCCTTGTATTGTTCCTCGGAAATAGAGCCTCCGCCTATTAAAGGCGTGTTTACCATTCCTGGATTTACACTATTAACACGTATTCCTTTTGCAGCTAATTCTTTGGCACAGAATTTCATGGTTGAATGAATTGAAGCTTTCGTCGCTCCATAAATGGAATTACCAAGGGAATAACCAAAAACACCTCCGATAGAAGAAACAAACACAATTGATGATTTCTTTTCGATTTTTTTCTTTTTTAGCAACAATCTTAATAGTTCGACAGGTGCAAAAAAATTGACATTAAAAACTTCATCGTATTTATCACGTGAATTGAACATAAAAGGAGAAGTCATTGCTCGACCAGCACATAGAACAACACCATTAAGATAATTGGCTTTGCTAACAAGAGTGTCTGTATCATGTGAGTCGGTCAAATCTGCAATAACGATTTCGTGACCATCACCCTCTAATTGAGAAAGAGTATACATTAACCGTTCTTCATTCCGGCCTGTAATAACTATTTTTGCTCCCAATTTTGAACATTCAATAGCTGTCGTCTGTCCTATGCCAGAAGATGCACCTGTAATAAGAATTTTTTTCCCTTGAAGATTAAAAGGATTATAGTTTGTATCCATAATTATCTTCTTCGTCCTTAACATTTACGATTTCCGGAATAACAATGTTCTCCGTTTCTATTACTACAGTACCCCAAGAAAGACCCACTCCAAAGCCGCAACAAATGAACTTTGTTAGTCTGTTCTCAAATTTACCTTTTAACTCAGCTACGATTGTGAGTGGAATAGATGCTGAAGAAGTGTTTCCAAAACGATACATACATGAAGGTACTTTTCCATGTTCCAATTTTAGTTTCTTAACGATTTGATTATTCATCTTCATGTTAGCTTGATGGAAAATGAAATAGTCTGAATCAAGGTAGTTAAATCCATATTGTTCTGCTAATTTCTTAACAGACTTAGGAGCTGTTGTGATGCCAAAAGAGAATACATCCATTCCTTTCATGTGGGTCTGCATACTATGCATCATTTTACCTTCATATTCGTGCAGTATAAATGAATCTGGAGAAACTTGATTCCGACTACCACCGTCAGGAAGAATTATAGCATCATATCCACTACCATCAGTGCCTAAATGGAATTTGAACCCTTCTGCACCCTCAATATACTCAATAGCAGTAGCTGTTCCAGCATCACCAAACAATGGATCACGCTTCATTTTAGAACGCTTTTTAGCGTCACCGGCTAAAAGGAGTGCCTTCTTAATGGAACCTGAAGCAACAAGCGATGCAACATTACTAAGACCATAAACCCAACCAGAACAGCCTAAAGCTATATCTTCTGCATAGCATTCCTTGCTTAATCCTAAACGATCTTGAAGTATACAAGCTGTTGCTGGGAGAACATAGTCTGCTGTCTGAGAAACAAACACAAGTGCTTCAATCTCAGATTTCTTCCAACCCAATTCTGCTATCAGTTTTTCCGCTGCAGCGAAACAAAGATCAGAAGTTGTCAGTGTTTCTGAGCAACGGCGTTCTTTTACTCCAGTGGTTTCCACAAAAGCTTCAGCTGTATAATCTGAAGAAATATCCTCTCCTGGTTGAAGGGTATAGTTACTTACAACATTTTCAGGAACGCCAGCACTAATGCCGGCGATCCTAACGTTCTTGAATTCGAGAAATGCCATTAAAGTTTTGCAATTACTTTGTTATACAAATCCTCTATGGTCACAGAGTTCTTTACATCGTCACCCTTCAAGGCAACGTCAAACTCTTCGTCAACCATGGCAATTACTGATAAGCCAATGAGCGATGACCACTCGTCTAATTCATGAAATACGGTTTCTGATTTGATTTCATTTGTATCAGTGTCATCAAACTGCTCAGCAAAGAGCTCTACAAATTCATCTAAAGTTTTCATAATAGTGTTAATTTTTAATTATAATTTAACTATTGTTTTTTTTCTTATTTCGCGTAGTCTTTTAAGTATAGCTTTAAATTCATAAAGTCCTTTTGATTTATTATCAAAATATTCTTCTTTAAGAATTGAACCAATAGAAACGTCATAAAACCTACCATTTTTATAAACAGCCTGCCGCATGACGCCTTCCTTTGTCCACAATAAATATTTTCCAATGTTAGTACTATTCTTGTGGTCAACGATACATGAACCATAGAGCCGGTTAAGACCTAAACGCTCAAAGGTATATTCCATAACAAACAAATAAGTTTCTAACCAAGCGAAGCCATCACGATAGTCTTTGTCTCCTATCAAAATACCTGAAAAATTGGCAGAGCTATTGATGAAATGTATTTCTGTCAGTTGGGTATAGCCAATAATCTTCTTGGTATCATCATTAGCGCATATAGCCCAATATACTTCAAATGGATTATGGGGCATCTTGCAACGTACCCATTTAGCTACATCATCTCGACATATCTTGCGATTGAGACCAACGGTCATCTTGTTGAGCTCGTCATCGTTTTTCCAACGGTAGATGGCATCAATATCGTCCTCTTCAAAGGCCCTGAAAAAAACTGTTTTTTCCATGAATAATTTTTAGAGAATTATAAAACTAATTTCTTGTTTGATTGATAAAGGAAATAACCACCTCGGTCAGCATTACTCTTTACTTCTGGAAGAGGACCTTCTGTCAATTCCCATTCAACAATTTCTGGGTAATGTTCATTATGTCTAATGATATTACCAATAGTAGGAGCCAATTGACTATAAAAATATACTCCAGAAAAATTTTGATGAGTAAAATGTGGCTTTTCAAATTTATCTATTGCTAATTTAATAGCTCCTTCAACAAAGTCGTAACCAGTAGAAAGACGCACCAAATCAGAGGTGATGTAATCTCCACCCATTCGCGCTCCAGTTTCGATGATATATAATTCTCCCTTGGAGTTGAGTTTTATTTCGGTATGACTGGCAGAATTTTCAATTTTAAGAGCAGTGAGAGCAGCTTCCACCATTTCTTTAATATTATTTTTAATTTCATTCGTGATGTTTGCAGGTTGGTGGTGTTGCATCTCCACAAAACGGGGTGCCCCACTTGTTACTTTATCTGTTATTTGAAGGAAATAATGTTTTCCTCGATGGCTTATATATTCTACGCTAAATTCACGCCCGTCAATATATTCTTCCACGATAACCTTGGATGTTCTTGAATAATCAACAGCATATTTGTAAGCTTCTTTTAAGTCATTTGAAGATTCAACCTTACAAATTCCTTGGCTACCTCCACTATCTACAGGCTTTACTATAACGGGATAAGAACATTGAACTTTGGAAAGATCTTGCTCATTTTCTATTAAATAATAATGAGGGACGGGAATACCCGCCTTGCTTAAGGCCACTCTTTGCGTAAATTTGCTTTGTGTAATCGCTATGCTTTCTTCTGAATTACCTACAAGTCCCATGTGCTTAGCTACGTAAGCAACTGTTGGGAGGGCTGATTCTAAAGAAAATGATAGAATGCCATTGATCTTTTCTCTCTTGCATGTTTCAAGAACTTTTTCTTTGTCGGCATAAGAAATATTATAGAATTTGTTGCAATATGGCTTACAAACAGCACCTTTGTCCCAAGCTATTCCAATTATTTCATAACCTAATTTTTTTGCTTGTCGGTAAAAAGGAATCAAAGGCTCATTTGCTCCTAAAACAGCAATCTTTTCTTTCATACTTAATACTTATTTGTAATTTTAACTATTCGTTCCATATCATCTATGTCATATCTTTGGTCACATGGTATAGCCAATAAGTGCTTGTAAATATATTTAATCTCATCATTGATTAGTACTTTTTCATCTTCAACAGGCCAAATTATAGGTGCGTATATTGCATCTTCTGCTAATAAATGCTGATATGTTGGTCTATCTTCAACGTATAATATAAAATAAAGAGGAGCTGTTGTTACTTCCTCAAAATGATCATATACTTTTGTGATTTTTTTACTCTCTTTAATATTGTTGAATAAGTACTTGTAATTGATGAAACGTTGTCTTTGATTGTGTTCTACATTTTGCTTTGAAAGTATATTATATGCAATTTTTGATATTCTATGAGGTGTTATGTTGGTATCAATATAATGATCAGCAGCTTTAGATAATCGAATAGATATGTCTTTTGTCAATTGTTCACCATTGTTAAAATATTGCCCGCGCAAATACATGGCAGCTATTTCTTTTTCTGTAAACTCTTTGTTTTCAACAGATGGTTGTTTGATGGGATTCGATTCTTTACTTCGTAATAGAAATCCACCATCTGGAATTGGAAACCACTTTCTGTAACTACCAGTTATAAATGATACGAAAGGGTATTTCTTCTTTGAAAACAAACATTGAGTGATGTCTAAAACAATCCTGATCCCTTTATTTGCTATAAGTTGAAGTGTGTTTTCTTCTGATATAACAAGTTCTCTTCCAAAATAAGGGTGAACTATTAATAATGCTGGGTTGTATTTTTCTATGGAAATCAAGAGATGGTGAATGTCTATACGAAGATTCTTCTTTATGGCATAATATTCACATTTCCAACCTGCTTCTTCAAATGGGGTTATAACTGTTTGACAAGTATAGGCTGGTATCAGTACAATTCTATTAGTATCTGATAATGACAAAGCAATATCAAACAAAGCCTCACGACATAATGAATAGTATAGCAAATCATTCGATAAACAACTGTTGGAAGTTTCTGCCTTGTGAATCTCTTCGTTAGTTAATGGGAAAATGCTACCTATTTCTTTTTTCATTTAAATTATTTACTTAAATTTATTTATGTAAGTAATGAAATTATGCCAAATTTAATGTTTTTTTGCAAAATCTTGCTAAACAATAATAGAGAGGGAATAAAAACAATTTTAAGTAATAATTACTGTCCATAATTCTATGCTGTATTTTGTCCCAACCAATTAAATGCCAATTGCTTTTCTCAGTTTGTTTTAATAAACATAAAAAATAATTGTAACCATTTTTGTTTCTTTGACGGAGGTTTATGTTTAGCATTCTATATAAGTAACGAATACGATAGTCATTAACTAAAGTATAATAATGTTCTTTATCTTTAAAGAAATCACATACAATTAATATTGACAATAATCCCTGTTTTTGAATATTTATACTATGAGGTATATTTGCAACAATAGAATTGGAATTTGTACGTTCGTAATGATATATATAATTATTTATATTGACAATTTTCTTTGACAGATATATTAAACGAGGGAGAACTTGAAAATCTTCATAATAACTGCCACGTTCATCACATTTTATATTATTGTCTGTATATATACTTTTTTTGATTAGTTTACTCCAAATGGAAATAGTTGCATTGTCTTGAAGCAAATTAGACAACAGAGAATCTTTTTCTGTAAGCCAACCTTTACAGTTAACTTTTATCGTTTTATCTTTATGCAAGTAGAAACCATGGGTGAAAATGAAGTCTGCTCCAGATTCTTGTTGTTTTTTCACCAATAATTCTATAGCATTAGGTTCTATCCAATCATCAGAGTCTACATGCGTCACAAAATCTCCATGACAGGATTCGATAGCTGTATTTCTTGTGGCAGCCAACCCCCTGTTTTGCTGATGGTGTTTTATGATGATTTTACCTTTATGGCACGGAAACTTATCAATGATTTTTTCTAAAAGGACTATGCTGGAGTCTGTGCAACCATCATCGACAAATACAAATTCGCAATTATTATATGTCTGAGCAAATATACTTTCTGCGCATCGTTCAATATATTTTTCTACTTGAAATACAGGAACTAAAATACTGACAAGTGGATGATTTGTATTGTTCAATGGAAAATATATGTCTTAGAACGAAATATGATAAATATTTATTCCACTATAACTTTAAGCCAATCTCGTTGACAAGATATAGCTTTTATCATATCATTTTCATCTCTGAATTTTAAAACGAGTGTACCAATGGCATTGTTAGCCCCTTCAAATGACTTGACTATATCACCTTTTTTGACCCAAATATCTTCTTCAACAATTTCTGCTGGTATATTCTTATCTATTTCTAAATGATCGAATATTCCATTCGTGTCTGCGTGGAGAATGATTTCAGCCCAATGACCTTGATACGGTTTTTGTACAATATGATTTACTGAATCTCCTACTGAAGCACGAGTTATAGCTGTTATCAAATCCACACCTGTTGCATAATGGAGCATCTCACAAAGGCGGTTTCCTCCACCTCGCGGGGTCAATTCCATGATGTAAGGCTTTCCATTAGTACCAATTCTTGTTTCAATGTTATAAACAACTGTTTTTAACCCTAAAAGTGTTATAAGGCGTTGTATTTCTGACGTGAGATAATCTTCTTGTTCTTTTGTGTAAGTAGAAGGCCATGTGTATGCTGCCGGTGTATATGGATTACTTGCTTGCTCGTCAAATCTCTGAGCATTGAAACTGACAAAAGCTAATTTTCCATCAATGGAAATACTATCTGTGTCGGAGGAACATCCCTCTTTTTCAATAAACTCTTCAACGATGATATGGCCAGACAGAGAGTTCTTCATTGCGTATTCTAATGCTGGGCGTAGATTTTCCACTTTCTCAACACGTGTTACACCTTTGCTGCCTGCTGCATCTGTAGGTTTCACTATAACAGGCCAAGGATACCAATATGTTTCTTCCATAGCTGCTTCCACAGTGTCAAATCCTTTAGCTAAAGGAACATTGAAGCCGTTCTTTTGTAAAAATGCACGGAATCTATCTTTATTCTGGAGAATTTCCACGGATTCAAAAGGACCAAAAGATGGAAGTCCCATTTTATTCTGAACATAAGATGCTGCTATGACACCTGGATCACAGGCAAATGACATGATGCCGTCTATTTTAAGATTTTGGGCAGCTTTAAGAACAGCCTCTTTGTCAATAACGCTAACATTACAATACTCATCTGAATATTGGTGAGCAATATTATTGGGGATATAATCAGCCGTAATAACATAATAACCTTGTTCATGTGCGGCTTTGATTACGGGTAGTAGGTAGCGCAAACCTCCTAACAACATCAATTTCTTTTGTTTCATTCTATTGAATAATCAAATTTAAGATTTTTTCAATATCCTCATTTGTGAGCAAATGATGCATAGGCAGACAAATTACTTCATTAGCCATTTTTGTGGCAACTGGTAAATTATCTTTGTTGGCACTTGGCAAACCTCTGTATGTAGAGAAATTACTAATAAGTGGATAAAAATATCTTCTGCCAAATACTCCATGCGATTTCATTTTATTATAGAGTTCATCACGAGACATGCCATATTTTCTTGAATCAACGAAAATGGGGAAATAAGAATAATTGTGCTTGACTCCTGGAATGTCATCCCAATAATCAATACCCTCTACATTTTTCAATGCCTCTCGATATTTGATAGCTACTTGATGCCTTTTTTCAATGGCTTCATCTACTTGTTTTAAATTAAGAAGGCCGTAAGCGCTGCGCATCTCATCCATTTTACTGTTTATACCTGGAGCTATAACCTCTGTCTCACCTGCGAACCCGAAATTTTTCAAATAGTCAATACGTTTTTTGGTCGCCTCATCATGCATCACCATGGCTCCACCTTCAATAGTGTTATATACCTTTGTCGCATGGAAACTTAATGTAGACATGTCACCTGCGTTTAAGATGGAACATTGACCATTGACTGTAGAAGATTCATCTGTAACGGGGGTAAGACCGTATTTTTCTGCGGGTACTTCCACACCGAAAGCGTGGGCAGCGTCATAAATGACCTTTAAGCCATATTTGTCGGCAATTTCTTTTATTCGTTTTGTATCACAAGGCTTTCCATAGACATGCACAGGCATAATTGCAGTCGTTTTTGGTGTTATGACTGCGTCAATTATATTATGATCTATATTACCCGTTGTAGGCTCAATATCCACAAATACAGGCTTAATGCCATTCCACCAAAGTGCATGAGTGGTTGCAACAAATGAATAAGGTGTCGTGATTACTTCCCCAGTAATTCGTAATGCTTGCAAGGCTGTAATAAGAGGTAATGTTCCGTTTGTAAACAGACTTACGTATGGAACTTTCAAATATTCTGCCAATGAAGCTTCTAATTTTTTATGAAAAGAACCATTATTGGTTATCCATTTACTATCCCAAATCTCTTTGAGTAATTCATGAAATTCATCAAGATTGGGTAAAAGTGGAGATGTGACAGTAATGTTTTTGTTCATTTAGAAAGATGTGAAATATAATATAGCGAGTGTTTTGTTTGACGTAAAGATATATTATTTGAATATTAAGATATTAGCATTCATATATTCTCCTCCCTCAAATGCTAACTCATCTGAGGTGAAATATATTATTTGAATGCCGCTTATGAATGTTTCTCAAGTAATAAATAACAAAAAACATGTAACGAAACGTTAAATTTCGTTACACTGTTTATGTCTTGTGGTCTTTGGTGAGTTTTTCTTCATTATTATTATATTTGTTTTTCTCACTTATATAACCATTTCTTGATATAACACTCGCAGTATCTTTTGTTTACACTCGCATCTCATCAAAAGATTTGAGTGCTTATATTATTTTGTGTGCAAAGGTAGCTAAATTTTCTGAATTGTCGTATGATTTTTCAGAAATTTTTAATCTCTCCTAAATATATCTCGTGTATATACCTTTTCTTTCACATCATCTAAGCAGGTATCATAGCGGTTGGCGATGATGGCTTGACTTAGCTTTTTGAATGTCTCTAAGTCGTTGACGATTCTACTGCCAAAGAATTTGCTGCCATCTTCCAGGGTGGGCTCATAGATGATAACCTCTGCGCCCTTTGCCTTGATGCGTTTCATGATACCTTGGATAGATGACTGGCGGAAATTGTCACTGTTTGACTTCATCGTCAGGCGGAAAACACCAATGGTACAGTCCTTTTCACGATTTACATCCCATGAACTGTTTGCCTCATAATACCTTGCCATCGAGAGCACTCTGTCGGCAATGAAATCCTTGCGGGTACGGTTGCTCTCCACAATAGCCTCAATCAAGTTTTCTGGAACATCTGCATAGTTGGCGAGCAGTTGTTTCGTGTCTTTGGGAAGGCAATAACCACCATATCCAAATGATGGATTGTTGTAATGCGTTCCAATACGTGGGTCAAGGCAAACACCGTTGATAATCGCTTGTGTGTCAAGTCCTTTCATTTCTGCATAAGTGTCAAGTTCGTTGAAATAACTGACACGAAGAGCCAAGTAGGTATTAGCGAAAAGTTTGACAGCTTCAGCCTCCGTCAATCCCATGAAAAGTGTTTCCACATTCTGCTTGATGGCTCCTTCTTGCAATAAACCAGCAAATGTATGAGCAGCCTCAACCAAGCGTGGATCATTCATATCAGTTCCCACGATGATTCTACTGGGATAGAGATTGTCATAGAGCGCACGACTCTCACGCAAAAACTCTGGTGAAAAAAGTATGTTTTTGGAGCCAGTTTTCTTACGAATGCTCTCAGTAAATCCTACGGGGATGGTTGACTTGATGACCATGATTGCGTTAGGGTTATATTGCATCACGAGTCGAATCACGCTCTCTACGGCAGAAGTATCAAAGAAATTCTTCTTTGAATCATAGTTGGTGGGAGCGGCAATTACAACAAAATCAGCATCCCTATATGCCTCTTCCGCATTCAATGTTGCCCGGAGATTCAAGTCTTTTGTTGCCAAAAACTCCTCAATCTCTTTATCGATGATAGGAGATTTCCTGTTGTTGATTAAATCTACTTTTTCTGGGATAATATCTACCGCTGTCACTTGATGATGCTGTGACAACAATGTTGCAATTGACAATCCTACATATCCTGTACCAGCAATGGCGATTTTTTTCATGAATAATTTTTTATTAAGTTCTTTAGGTCCTTAAGAACCTTTAGAATTTTAAAGACAATTAAATTTATAATAATGGATTCTTGTCACTCTTATACCAAGTCATAAATTCCTTGATTCCATCGTGCAAAGACCAGTGAGGCTTATAGTCACATTCCTCTTCTAAATGTTTTGTATCGGCATTTGTCTGATATACGTCACCTGGTTGCATGGGCAAAAAAATCTTTTCAGCTGGCTTTCCGTAGGCATTTTCGATTTCAGAGATAAAGTCCATCAACTTCACGGGATTGCTGCACCCGATGTTATACACTTTATATGGCACCTTGTTGGGGCATTCCTCCGCAATGGGTTGACGGTCTATCACATGGATTGTCCCTTCCACGATGTCGTCAATATAGGTGAAGTCGCGAATCATGTCACCATTATTAAATACCTTGATAGGGTCTCCACGATGAATAGCTCCAGCGAATAGCATGGGCGACATGTCTGGTCGTCCCCAAGGACCATAAACCGTGAAGAATCGCAAACCCGTAGTGGCAAAGCCGTAAAGCTTGCTATAGGCATGAGCCATCAACTCATTCGACTTCTTGCTTGCCGCATAAAGACTTACGGGATGGTCCACTTTGTCGTCTTCGCTATAAGGAACTTTCGTGTTTAATCCATATACCGAGCTTGACGAAGCGTAAATCAGGTATTTCACATGATAGTTTCTGCAAGCCTCCAAGATATTTAGGAAACCTACGATATTGCTTTGTAAATATGAATAAGGGTTGGTGATGGAATATCTTACGCCAGCTTGAGCCGCCAAGTTCATCACCTTATCAAATTGCTCACGTTCAAAAAGAGCGTCAATGCTTGCCTTGTCTTCCAATGCCATACGTATGAATCGGCAGTCGGGGAGGGTAGTGCTGACAATTTCCTCTCCAAAGGAAATCTCCTCGTTTTCACCTGTTATTCCGCACTCACGCAAACGTCCATATTTCAGGCGTGGGTCATAATAGTCGTTGATGTTGTCTATTCCTACCACGCTATCGCCACGTTTAGCCAATGTGTACATGAGTTTTGAACCGATAAAACCTGCGGCTCCAGTAACAAGAATCTTCATATATAAATAATGTGTAATTTTTTTTATTTATCCGCAAAGATGCGTTGTGCTTCCTCGTAACTATCCAATGAACCAATATCATATCTGCTGCCAGGCATAGGCCAAGCGTGTATGGTGGTCACATCTACCAGATAGTGGGCTAAGTTGCCTGGGGCATCAAAAACACAGCCATGATTCATGCAATCACGAATCAATGGCAAATCCTCCTTCTTATATATATAAAAAGGTGGAACCGCCCAGTTGGAAACAGGCTTCTCCGGTTTCTCTTGCATTTCCAGAACTTTCATCTGCTCATCCACGGCAATTACGCCCGTGCGTTGCAACTTTCGCAACTCTGGTTCATGATGACACATGATGACGGAAGAATCTTTCTGCTTGAAATAATCCACGAATCCTTGAAATGAGAAATCAAGGATGTTGTCGGCAGCCACCACCATGATGTCGTCGGGCCATTTGTTATTGGCCATTGACCATTGACCATTGACCGTTAACCATTGACCATTGACCATTGAATATTGACCATTGACCATTGAGGATTGGCCATTGGGCGTTGAGTCTTGGGCGTTTTCAATAGTGTCAATGGCAAGTAATAGGTCGCGAACGGCTCCTAAGCGAGTGTCGTTGGTCGATGTGCCATCATCAATGATGGTAATGGGCTTTCTGTTTTCACCTTCTTCCATCCTCTTTTTTTCCCATTCCTGAAAGATAGAGGCAAATTTGTGGTTGCTGACAATGATATGACTATCAATATCTTGAATATTATCAAGGTCGTCAAGCATCCTGTCGAGAATTGTTCTGTTGCCTACCTTGAGCAGAGGCTTTGGAAAATTTTGCGTAAGAGGGTAGAGGCGAGTGGCGTACCCTGCTGCTATAACTATATTTTTCATGTTACATAAAATCTACGCCATCGGCTGGCTTACAGAAAAACATCTCGAAAGTGTCCTTATATTGAGGAAACTCTTTCAAATACTCTGTTGTAATATATTCGCGAATGCTGTCTTTCTTTGTCGGGTCAACGAGGGCGATGCAAGCTCCCTTGAATCCCGCGCCACTGAAACGACCGCCATAAATACCGTCTGTACGGCGCATGATTTGGTAAAGGGCAATCAATTCGGGTGAACCACATTCGTAATTGTTCATCGAACTCTCGCAACTCTCGAAGATATATTGACCGAATGCCTTGATGTCTCCTTTCTTCCATGCTTCCACACCAGCCTCCACACGGTCGCATTCCGTATAGAAATGGCGGGCACGTTTGGCAAATCGCTCAGGCATCTTGTCTTCATATTTCTTGAAAATCTCCTCGTCAACGTCTCTTAACCGTGTTTCTTGGAGTTCTCTCAATGGTACATTCTCGTATGCTTCCATGATCCAGGCTGCCGTCTTGCATTCCGATACACGCAGGTTATAATCGGTTCCCGTGAGCTTTCTGGTAACGCCAGAGAAAAAAATACCCAATTCAAACGGCAATTCCTTTTGATTCTCGTTCTCTCCGAATGGCAACAATTGGTATTCTGAGGTACGTGTGTCGAGATAAAGCAACTTGTCTGATTCGCACAATACCACACATGCTTGGTCAAGAATACCATTGTTCAATCCCACATATTCACGTTCTGCCCTTGAAGCGTATTGAATCACCTGCATCTTATCCAAGTAAAGGTTGTTAATCTTTCCCAAAGCCATGACAAAACCACAGAGTAGGGCGGCAGAAGACGACAATCCACCAATGGGCATAGAACCTTTTACCACGCCACGAATACCCTTGCGCAACTGGAAATCTTGCTGAAGAGCCCATACTGCACCACGTAGGTAGTCGCCCCAGTTGTTTTGCTTCTCATCTACAGGTCGTTGTACGTTGAAGGTCATCAATCCTTCAAAAGAGAGAGAACACATCTCCACCTTGCCCGATTCCGTTTCTGAGAAAAGGAAGTCAATGCCACTGTCGAAGGCGAATCCTGACACCAAACCATGCTGGTGATCTACGTGTGCACCCAAAGGACAGATGCGATAGGGTGAAAACAACTGGTAAAGGGCATCCCCTTTACCGAAAAAAGTACGATATGCTTGAAATAAATCGTTTGTTATCATACGCTCATATCAATATAGGGTGCAAAATTAATAAAAATATTTCCATTTACACATTATTAAACATAAAATGTGTAATTTTGCAGAATAAATTGACTTAGATTATACGAACCATGAAATCATTTTGTACCAAATTCTTATGTGCGAGTGTTTGCTCTTTGCTCTTTGCAATGAATGTCAATGCTGATGACATTCATGTCACCAAGTTTAAGTGTGCAGGACCTTTCCCCGTGTATAAACCGTTAGAAATCGACAGTGTGGGCTTGAGTCAGAAGACCTTTAAGGAGAAAGACCTGCTTGAAACGGCTGTTAGACTCGACTTAGCTGCCGATGGAAAGTTGTTTGAAGATACCATTGCTCCAAGCGTAGATAAGGGTTACGCTCTGTATATACTACGTTTCGGAGCCCAAAACCTATGCTTTGCGAAGGCTAAAGTTATGGTTTCCGGAATGGCTGATTATCAACTGTTTGTAGATGGTAAGAAATCTGATGGCAAGAATGTGGAGTTGATTCCAGGTACACATACTTTCGACATCAAGTATCTCTCGAAAAGTGATAAGCAAGAGAAAGTGAATGTAAATCTTTCTGGGGTATCAGCAAACACATTCCTGTTGACTGAAGGCAACAAACATCTGTTTTCCATGAAGGAAGTCATGGAGGGAAACCGTCTGTCTGGTGTGAGCCTCTCGCCTAATGGTAGGTTCCTCATCACCCGATATAGTGAGATTCTCTCCACAGGAACAAGTTCTTCAAAATATCAATTGAAGGATTTGAAGACTGGTAAAATACTTTTAGAAACATCCACAGCCATTCGTTGGATGCCTTCCTCAAACCGTTATTACTATACAGAGAAAAGTGAGAAGGGACGTAGATTGATGGCAGTTAACGTGGAAACCATGCAGAGCACAATCTTGGCGGAAGACTTACCCGACGAATCTTATACCATTTCTCCCACGGAAGACTTTCTTATCTTCAATCATCGAAATACAGGACCCAAGAAAGACGAGAAAGTATATGAGATTGTGGAACCTGACGACAGACAACCAGGATGGAGAGACCGTAATAGTCTGGTGAAATACGACTTGCAAACGGGTGTTTCACAACCTCTGACCTTTGGTCATCATTCTGTTTCCTTACTTGATATTTCCCGTAATGGTCGTTTTGTTTTGTTGATGACCAGTAAGAAACGATTGACCAAGCGCCCAACCACCCTTCGTACCATTATCCAATTGGATTTGCAAACCATGAAAGGCGATTCCATCGTGGTTGATGATGGCTTTGTGGTAGACGGCAAATACTCACCCGATGGTAAGATGATAGCAGTGGTAGGATCACCCGAAACGCTCGATGGAATCGGCAAAAATGTGCCAGAAGGTCGTATTCCGAGTGCGTATGACTTTCAGTTGTACACCATCGACCTGACCACTCGAAAAGTCAAGGCTCTCACCCGTGATTTCAATCCTTCAGTTGGTTCTGTTCAATGGGCAAAATACGACAATCAAATCTATTTCACGGCAGACGATAAGGATTGCGTTCATCTGTTTAAGGCTAATCCCGTTTCGGGGATAATTCAACAGTTGCCCACTCCTGAAGATATGGTTACGTCGTGTTCGATGGCTGATGATGCTCCCGTTTGTGCTTGGGTGGGCGAGAGCGCAAGCAATGCTTCTCGTGCATATACATTGAATACACGTTCTGGGAAGTCTTCGTTATTGGAAGATTTCAGTGCGCAATTCCTGAAAGATGTAGAATTGGGTACTTGTGAAGCTTGGGATTTTGTCAATTCACGAGGTGATACCATCAACGGAAGATATTATTTGCCTCCTCATTTCGATGCTTCCAAGAAATATCCAATGATTGTTTATTATTATGGAGGTTGTACTCCCACAGCCCGACATTTTGCTACTCGTTACCCACTCAATGCGTATGCTGCAATGGGATATGTGGTTTACGTGATCAATCCCAGTGGCGCAACGGGCTTCGGACAAGAATTTTCTTCGCGTCATGTGAATACGGCTGGTGAAGGTGTGGCCGAAGATATCATAGAGGGAACCAAACTCTTTGCCAAGCAGCATTCCTTCGTCAATGAAAAGAAGATTGGGTGCATCGGAGCCAGTTATGGTGGTTTCATGACGCAATATCTGCAAACGAAAACCGACATCTTCGCCGCTGCTATTTCTCATGCGGGTATCAGCGACCACACTTCTTATTGGGGTGAAGGATATTGGGGATATAGTTATAGTGAGGTTTCGATGGCTGACAGTTATCCTTGGACTGACAAGAAACTGTATGTTGACCAGAGTCCTTTGTTTAATGCGGATAAGATTCATACGCCTATCCTCTTCTTGCATGGCGTTGCAGATACCAACGTGCCAGTGGGAGAGAGCATACAGATGTTTAATGCCTTGAAACTATTGGGAAGAGAAACGGCTTTTGTTGCCGTGGAAGGCGAAAACCATTGGATTTTGAATTACGAAAAGCGAATGAAATGGCAGAATACCATTTATGCGTGGTTTGCCAAATGGCTCAAGGACGAACCAGAATGGTGGCAAAGCATGTATAAGGAACAGTCAATGTGACGTTGCCAACTTCCTTAAATCTTCGTATGCACTTTTGCCAGCTTTCTCTCCGATGTGAATCATCTCCTTGATATCATCGTGAGAGAAGCTGGCAGCATCATATTTGTTAAGATAGGGATTGATGTAATAGTCTGCCATCTTCCTGTTTTCGTTGTGTTTCTTCCAATCCGGACGGGAGACGAACCAATCCAACAATCCGCCTATACCTATTGTTTCCTTCAGCGAGAATGTGCGGTCTTCGTGTTTGGTTTGGGAAAGGTCGATGGCAATGATTATGTCTGCCCCCATTTCTTTTGCCACGTCTACGGGAAGATTGTTCAGCATACCGCCGTCAACCAATAGCTTATCTTCCCATTTCACGGGCTTGAAAGCACCGGGAACAGCCATGCTTGCCCGCATAGCCGTGGCTAAGTTGCCTCGCTTTAATACTATTTCCTTCGCATTGATAACATCTGCCGCCACACAACGGTAGGGAATGGGAAGACTGTCGAAATCTACGGTGTCGGGAACGTTGAGCAACGTTTCAAACACGTCTGATATTTGTTGGGTTCCAGATCTGGAGCTGGAGAAGATTTGTTCCCAATCCGTATGGAGAAAAAGGGAATCGAGCTGTTGAGAACGATATCCTACCGAATACAATCCGCCAATGATGGCTCCAATGCTTGTCCCTACGATGCAATCAATCTGTACTCCTGCTTCTTCTATGTATTTCAATACTCCAATCTCAGCAGCTCCCTTTGCACCGCCTCCACCTAAGACCAATCCTATTTTAGGACGGTCTTGGGCGAATGTCAGGGTGCATGTTGAAATGCTGAATATGATGAAGAGCAATCTTCTCATGTGGATTAGTCGTGAATGATCAGTGCAGATTGTGGGTCAATGTTCACCTTGTTGCCGTTGATTGTTCCAAGACCTTTCTCGTTGATTTGTCCGTCGCAACAAACTACGGTATAGTTTCCTTCTGGGATGTCAACGGTTTCTGTTTCCTTGTTTCCGTTGAAGATAACGATGATGTTATTCCATGTGTCACCACCTGCATGATTCTTGATTTGGAACCCCACAAGGCATGGTGCCGTGGGCAGAAAATCCACATGCTTGCGTACAAGTTCGGCTTTTCCCAAACGGAATGCGGGATGATTTTTGCGCAATTCGATGAGACTCTTGTAATATTGGAAAACTTGTGGGAACCGTTTGAGATTGTCCCAATCGAGATGGTTGACGGAGTCGGGCGACTCAAATGAGTTATGAACGCCTTTCTTGTCTCTCAACATCTCTTCACCACTAAGCATGAAAGGCACTCCCTGACTGGTGAATACCGCCGTTTGAGCCAAGAGGTCGAGACGTATGAGTTCGTCGGTGGAAATACCTGGAATCTCTGTCTTTAAACGATCTACGAGACACATGTCATCATGACAACTCACATACGATATTTGTTGGGTAGGCTCATTGGTCCAAGGCTCTTTGGAGTAATTGACCTTCTTCATGTCAACTTGTGAATGGGCAATGGCTCCAACAATGCCAAATTTCAAACTCTCTTCTTCACCTGGAATACCTGCGAGAAAAGCCCCTTTCGTATCATCGGAAAATGGTCCTCGCAAAGCATCTCGCATGTCGTCAGAGAAGGCGGCAATGCCGTTGAGTTGCTTGGTATTGGCTTTGACGGCAAGTTTTTCTTGCGGATAAGCACATTGTCCGGCACTCCAACCTTCGCCATATATAAATATGGTGGGGTCTATTTTATTCACTTCTTCCCGAATGATGTTCATCGTTTCTATGTCGTGAACGCCCATCAGGTCGAAACGGAAACCGTCAATATGGTATTCGTTAATCCAATATTTCACGCTCTCTATCATGAAACGTCTCATCATCGGTTGCTCTGATGCCGTTTCGTTGCCACAACCCGAACCATTGGAATACTCGTCTTTGTTCGTTTTGCGATAGTAATAATCAGGATATGTCTTTTGGAAATTGCTGTGTTCAATGTCGTAGGTGTGGTTATAAACCACGTCAAGAATCACTCGTATATTTGCATTGTGCAAGGCTTGCACCATTTGTTTAAACTCTTTGATTCTACAGGTTGGATCTGCGGGATTGGTAGAGTATGAACCTTCTGGTACATTGTAGTTTACGGGGTCGTATCCCCAATTATACTTGTTGTCTTGCAACCTTGTCTCATCGATGGAACCAAAGTCGTAGCTCGGCAAGATATGTATGGCGTTCACGCCTAATTCCTTGAGGTGTTTGATGGCTTTCGGTTCTGTCAGCGCAAGAAACTTCCCTTTGTATCGTAATCCTGAAGACGCATCAATGGAAAAGTCACGATGGTGCATTTCATAAATCACGAGGTCTGCGGGAGATTTTACGGTTGGTCTTTTGTCATTTTTCCATCCCACGGGATTTGTTTCGTTCATGTCGATGATAGCGCCACGTTTCCCGTTGATACTCACAGCTTTGGCAAATACTCCAGGTGTTTCTTCCAAGTAATTCTTTTGATGGGTGGCTTCGGCACAATTCTCCCGACTCTTTCGTAAGTCGTTTACCTGAAACGTATAGAAACATCCTTTTAAGTTGCCTTTTACCGTTGCTTTCCATACCTCGCCCGTTCCATTCTTGGGATAGGGCATCTTGATGGTCTTATATGGTTTGGGAGAGGTGGCATCTTTGTAAAGATAGAGTTGTACCTTTGGGAAAGTTCTGCCTCCGTATGGTGCAAACAATTTAAAAGTTGTCTGCTGGGGCGTATAGGTTACCTCATCAAAATGGAATGTCTCTGTTGTGGGAACAGCCACCTTTGTTTGTGCAACAGACGTGGAGAGGGCTGTTGCTGCTACGATGGAGAGTGAGAGCTGTTTGATATTCATGTTGCTAATCATTTTTGTCTGTTAAGTAAAATGAAATGAAAACCTGGAGTAAGATTCTCTTTCAAGTAACTATGTCAGGAACCGATGGTCACCATGCGAGAAACCAACGGTCACTATATGGGTAACCGATGGTTTCTCGGTAAGGAACCAACTGGAACCAAAGGATATGTTGACACGAACCAAATCGTTCATGAGTATTACGATATGATTTATTCCTCGTCCATGGGATAACGCACACCCCACTTCAAACGCAGTTCATCCATCATCTTCATGATATAGAGCGTTTCTTCCAGTGGCATTTGTGGCGGTTCTATGAGTCCTTCCTCCAAAGCCTGCTTACAGGCAAGAAACTCGTACTCATATCCCGTGATTTGCTTAGGAACGCTGATGTCTTTCACAAACACCCTGTCTCTCTTGTTGATACGGATGCGTTGCGGATTGTTGATGTTGTCAATAATCAAGTTTCCTTCCGTACCCGCAATCACACCGATATTGTCTCCTACACAACAAGCAGACGATTGCACGTTGGCAAGCATTCCGTTCTCAAAGGAGAAACTGATGGCATTGGATAAGTCCATACCCGTATCTGATTTCACACATTGTGATTCCATCCTCTCAATAGGAGAGTCGCAAAACATTCTGACAAAGTTGATGGCATAAACGCCAAGGTCTAACAATGCTCCGCCACAGAGGTCGGGGCGCATGATACGGCGTTTGTTGCCCATACTGTAGCCTAGCGTGGCGGTTATCAGTCGCGGTGTTCCTATTCTACCGTCGTTGATGAGTTGGCGCACCATCTGTACGGCTGGTTGATACCGTGTCCAGATGGCCTCGGCGAGAAACACTTTCCTTTCACGAGACAATTTAACGATGTCTGCGGCTTGGCGATAGTTTGCCATAAATGCCTTCTCTACCAGACAAGGCTTGTCGTTTTCCAATGCCTCGCGTGTCACGTCGTAGTGGTGGGAATGTGGCGTTGCCACATAAACCAAATCTACGTCTTTGTCGGCTATCAGTTCTGAATATGAGCCGTATGCGTGGGGAACGTTCCATTTGTCGGCAAAGGCTTGAGCCTTTTCTATGGAGCGAGAGGCAATAGCGTAACCCGTAACGCCATTCAGATCTTTCAGCGTGATGGCGGCTTTCTCTGCTATCCATCCCGCCCCGATGATTCCTACACGTAAGTTTTCCATGGTTTGTATTGTTATTTGGCTATTAATGAAATGGCAAATCCACCACCGCGAGCCTCTGTCAATTTAAGGGCTTGTCCTGCTTTCACGGTCTTCTTGGTGATGGTATAAGCCTTGGGATTGGTCTCGTAGTCGGCATTCTTTGCGTCTGCGTAGATAGTACAATCGTATTTACGACCTTTGTCAAGGAAATCGAGCTTGATAACAGACTTATGTCCGTTCTCGTCGCACTTTCCGCCAATAAACCAGTTGTCTGTTCCTTTGGCTTTACGAGCCACCGTGATGTAATCGGCGGGTTCAGCTTCCAAGTAGATAGACTCGCTCCAGTCGCAGGCTACATCCTTGATAAACTGGAAAGCATCCATGAATTTCGCATAGTTCTCTGGTAAATCGGCTGCCATTTGCAGAGGCGAATACATGGTAACGTAAAGAGCCAATTGTCCTACAAGGGTTGTGTGTACGTAATTGGGATTGTCGCTCCACGTCTTGAGTTGTGTCTCTAAGATTCCAGGAGTGTAATCCATCGGTCCTCCTTGCAGGCGAGTGAAAGGAAGAATAACCGTATGATCTGGGCGAGAACCACCGAAAGCCTCATATTCAGTACCACGAGCGCTCTCGTTTCCAACTAAGTTCGGGTATGTACGACAAATTCCCGTGGGGCGTACTGCTTCATGTCCGTTCACCATGATGTGATGTTTGGCAGCTTCTTTAATGACGTACATATAATGGTTGTTCATCGATTGGCTATAGTGATGGTCTCCTCGGGGGATGATGTCGCCTACATATCCCGTCTTTACGGCATCGTATCCATATTTATTCATCAACTCATAAGCCTCTTTGATATGGCGTTCGTAATTTTGGGTAGATGAAGACGTTTCGTGGTGCATCATCAACTTTACACCTTTAGAATGAGCATAGTCATTAAGAGCTTTGATGTCAAAATCAGGATATGGGGTTACAAAGTCGAAAACATCACGCTTCCACATATTTGCCCAGTCTTCCCAACCTACGTTCCATCCTTCAACCAATATCTGGTCAAGACCATTCTCAGCTGCAAAGTCAATGTATCTGCGTACCTTTTCGTTGTTGGCACCATGGCGTCCATGAGGTTTGGTCTTTGTATAGTCAATCTTATCCAATTGTACAGATGGGTAGTCATCCGTATAATGCCAGTTGCTCTTTCCTACAATCATCTCCCACCATACACCACAGTATTTGGTAGGATGAATCCATGAAGTGTCCTCTATCTTACAGGGTTCGTTGAGATTCAAGATTAAGTTGGAAGACAACATGTCGCGAGCATCGTCAGACACCATTACCGTACGCCAAGGTGTGGTACAAGGAGTCTGCATACAACCTTTAAGACCAGTAGCATCAGGTGTGAGATGACTTACGAAAGTATATGGTGCAGGAAGAGGATAATTACTTGGCTGAGGATTTGGCGTATATATATTACTACCACCTCCTAACTTATCTGAAAGATGTGTAGTCTTTTTATCTACCAATTCCAGGTGCATCGTTGAATAATCTATACATGCAGCTTCGTGGATATTGATGTAAAGACCATCATCAGTCTTCATCTGCAAAGAGGTTTGTACGCCTGTTTCTGAGAATACGGCAACAGAAGAATTTCCCCAGTTGACAGCCTCTTTCATGCGCTCTCTGATACCTGAGAGTTTTGTTTGTTGGGTTTCTTGTTCCTGAGTATCATAATCACCTGGCAACCACCAAGCGGTATGATCTCCAGCCATGGCAAATTCGGTACGTTCCTCTTTGATAAGGAAATAGTTGAGCTCTTTTTGTTGTGGGAACTCGTAACGGAATCCCACACCGTCATCATACACACGGAAACGGATGATGATGTTTCTCTTTTCCTTCGCTTGCGTCAGGGTTACTGCCAATTCGTTATAGTGATTGCGAATGGTAGATGTTTCCCCCCAAACGGGTTCCCAAGTCTCATCAAACGTTGACGTTTTCGTATCAGAAATGCTGAATCCTTCCAGCAAATCGGTTTCCTCAAATTGCTTCGATGCGTGTTTGTCTTTTGCCAATTCAAGTCCCAGTCGAGAATGAAGCACTACGGGCTTCTTCTTATAGTTGATGGAATAAGTGGGAATGCCCTTGTTTGCAATCTTGAAAGACATTTCAATGTTTCCGTTTGGAGACAAGACGGTTTGTGCTGTGATTACTTGATTCATGAGCAGTAATGAAACCAAGGTGAATCCTAATCGTTTGATAGTTGTCATGATGATTCTTGTTTTGTTATTTCGTGATGATGTGATTTGTGCCTGATAAATATATGGTTTACGAAGTATAAACCTATCGTTTAGCCCATGCAAACGATAGGTTTATACTTCGTATCTTTACCTGTCGGTTTGCTCGATGAGGTCTTGGATGTTTCTCGTAAATCCTTCACACCCTAACATCTCTTCTATATTCAGGTGCATACGATAACGCCAATAGTGCTTGGGATTGGCAGGGATGTTGACACGTTCGGCATTGGCATCTTCCAATCGCAGGTGTTCATCAATGGCAAGCCAGTCTTGCAAGGCAATGACGCATACCATCGACGGACTGGCAAGGTGTTCCTTGATGATTTCTCTTGCTAACCATGCTGGCAGGGGATGAGGAGCGTTGCCGCTGCGTTGCAACATCATGTTGTAATAGGTTTGTGTACGTTCCGTATTCTCGTCCCACCACATACGCAGGGTAGGGGTGTCGTGCGATGAAATGGTGCAAACCGAACGGTATGGATTGCGTGAGAGATAACCGAATTGTACCCTTGGGTCTTTAGGCATACTCTGCAATTCGAGAGAGAGAATGCGCAGTTCGTTCATCACCCATTGTACGCAATCGGGAACCATTCCAAGGTCTTCCGCACAAACCAACATACGTGTGGCTTGTACCAACTTAGGCAACTTCTTCATCGCCTCACGATACCAGAACTGGTTGTTGCGACGATAATAGTAATCGTTGTAGAGACGGTTGAATGCAGCTTTGTCATTATCGAAAAGTGCCTCATACATGAAGTCTTTCTGTGCAGAGATGCGAGGATGGAACTTATTGGCATCTTTTCTGTCTCTCACGAAGAGTACGTTGCTTACCAATTTGTAAAGCAATTCCCGTAATTCCTTGTCTTCTACGGCATTCTCTATCTTCCTCTGCGTATCATATTCGGGCTTCAGTTGCCAAATATCATCATGTTGGAGTTGGAGATATTGAGCCTTTATCTCGTTGGCACGCTCATGGAACAGTCTTTCTAAAGTCCAGTTGGCGATGAACGGACGGGTGAACAACTCTTCCTGGAAGTGCAAACCGTATGCTTCTATTTCTTCTCTTGAAAGTCCTAAGGATGGAGAGAATTGTCCCAGCAAACCGTGAACGCTCTCAATGGGAATCTCCCAGATGCGGAAGAAACCCAAAACGTGGTCGATACGATAAGCATCAAAGAAATGAGACATGTTTTGGAAACGCCTTACCCACCAGATGCAATCGTCTTTGAGCATTTCATCCCAGTTGTATGTGGGAAATCCCCAGTTCTGACCGTTCTCGGAGAAATCGTCTGGCGGCGCGCCAGCCTGACCGTTCATGTTGAAATATCTGGGTTCTGTCCATACGTCACAACCATAACGGCTCACGCCGATGGGAATGTCTCCCTTGAGAATGACACCTTTCGACTTGGCAAACTTGTGTACTTCCTTCATCTGGGTGTCTAAGATGAATTGCACAAAATAATAGAATGCCACTTCTTGGTAAGCCTTGGTGCGGGTGTTAGTCAAGGTCTTGCGGTCTTCCTCGTTCCATGTGAGGTGTCCTTTCCATTGCGTGAAATCCACCGTACCATATTTATCTCGCAAGTGACAGTATTGAGCGTATGGTACAAGCCATGATTCCGATTCCTTGAAGAACGACTTAAAAGCCTCGCTCTTCATCATCTTGCTTCCTTCTTGTTGGTAAACCAATCTCAGGTATTCGCTCTTGGCATTGTTAACCTTTTCGTAATCTATCTGCGGTAAGGCATTGAGTTCCTGGCGCAATGATTCAAATCGTTCCCTGCCTTGCTTGTCCGCCAACTGGGGCAATTGTCTAAGGTCAACATATTGAGGATGAAGGGCAAAGATGGAAATACAACTGTATGGATAAGAGTCTGTCCATGTGTGGGTGGTTGTTGTATCGTTGATGGGAAGTACTTGCAGCAGGCGTTGCTTGGTGGAAGAAACCCATTCCACCATTTTCTTCAAGTCTCCGAAGTCGCCAACTCCGAAGCTGCCCTTGCTTCTGAGAGAGAAGACAGGTACCAACGTGCCAGCCACCTTGATGTCGTTTAACTCAAAGAATGCTTGTTCAAGATGGTGAACCGTAACGATGGAGCGAATGCTGTTGATGGAAGGTAGGGGTATCTCACGGTTGTCCCCCGTTTCCCACATAACTTTCGTACGTTTGCCATTTTCCATGGCAATGAATTTAAACTGATATGGTGTTTTCTTTGGAGTAAAGCGCGTCACGTCAAGAGCGATTACCCATTCGTTGAAACAATGCTCGGTCATGGGAATGGCTCTTGAGGGATTCCATTCACCTAAGTATTTATCTTCTCCGACGATGGCTAATTGTTGCCCTTTGCGTAGTTGTGGAGCACGAACCACTAATTTGAGCGTGTTTGGAGCAAGGCGTTGTGCACCCTTTGTAGGATTGATGGTTCTGCGGTTGATGCAATCCGTAAATGCAGAACTATACAAATACGAATCTTCGGGAATGTCAATCCATTTGTCGTAAATGTCAAAGTCGGTGTTTTCATTGGCGTTAATCTCCAATGAGTGGGCTTCTGTCAACCATTCATGCCTCTTCTCGTGTCCTTCGTTATCTATACTATAATAATAATGTATAGCGTGGATGGTAGGAGAGAGCTTCAACTGGCAATACCATTGCTCTCCGTTGTAGGTTGACATTCGGTATTGGGCTATTTGCTGTTCGCCTTTTTCATCTGTTGTTACAAGATTCAAGACGAGTTCTTCACCATAGATGGTTTTATAATCTATATGAAAATAAATGTTCATAGGTTTAATGGTTTTTGTTTCAGCCTCAAAATTAGCAAGAATTACTAAACTATTGTAATCTATGAGCTAACAAATAGGGAAATAAAGTATGCAAACGTTTGCATGGTGGCAGCCCTCCCGTCCCGTCTGTTGCGTTGCCAACGCAACAAACAAAACCTCTAAACAAAACGCCTCTTACAAGCCCCCTGCTATTGATTAAATAAATTGACGCAAAGGTAAACTTGATTATATGAAATGCTTGCGTGAACGTTCTTGTTATTGAATAAACGGTGAGAGATGTAATAGGATAGCTCTGTACCTAATGTACCTATTGCCGCTCCTGCTGCCACATCATACCAATGATGACGGTCTTTGATCATGCGATCAACAGCAACGAATGTGGCTAACGAATATCCGCCAATGCTGATCCATACACTATGTTTGCCGTATTCCTTATGTAAAGCTGTGGCACCGGAAAAGGCAATGGCTGTATGTCCTGAAGGAAACGAGCGACGGTCACTATGGTCTGGTCGCCATTCGTTGATGCTATGTTTGAGAAGGTAGGTTGTACCTGCTACGGTGATTGCCGTCAGACACTTACTCACCAAAGCCTCTTTCAAAGGAATATCACTTTTCAGTCCTGATGCGCGTAAGATAAGAGAAGTCGCCGTAGGTACGTATTGCAATACATCATCCAACGCATCACTATGTCTTTGTTGGGCTTTCATGGAAACACAACAAAGACATAGTAAAATGCAAATGATATAATGACGCTCCATCATTTCTTGATGAAGGAAACACAGCATGAACCAATGACAAGAAGCACTCCTGACACAATCATCATGGTGGAAGAATGACCGCCAACGAGTCCTAAGATACTGCCGCCACAAATGGCTGCGATAATTTGAGGCAAACAGATGGTTCCGTTAAACAATCCAAGATAGGCTCCCATGTGGCCATATCCTTGCAAGGCATTGGTAACGAAGGTGAAAGGCATAGCCAACATAGCTGCCCAAGCACAACCAATGAGTAAGAAAGGAATGATTTGTGCATATTGGTTTGGTACGAAAGGAATCAGGGCGAAACCTATTCCACCTAAGAAAAGACTGCAGGCGTAAGCCATCTTGATGTTGCTGAATCGTGGCAAGATAGTTGCCCATATCACACTACCCAATGCTTGGATGGCATAGAGAACGCCAGTCCAGTTGCCAGCAATCTGATATTCCTCTGAAGCTGAATCTGTGGTGTTCCAGACGGTTTCTGCAATGGCATCAACCACGTAAGTCCACATATACAAGAGGGCAGCCCAACAGAAGAATTGTACCAATCCCACTTTCCAGAAAGTAGATGGTGCATTCTTGAGCAATGAAATCCAGTTGGCTTTCTCTTGCTTGTTTTCACTTGCACCGTTGTATTCCTCATATTCCTGTGGGTTCCATTCCTTTACTTTCATTGTCGTGTAGATGACGCAAAGGATAAGGATGGCTGCGCCTACATAGAAAGACCAAATGACGGAGTCGGGAACGACACCTTCTGGTGCTACATTCTGAATACCTATCCATGTGAAGAAGAAAGGAAACAAGAATCCCACCACACTTCCCGCATTGCAGAGGAACGACTGGATGGAATATGCCTTGGCTTTCTGTTCCTCGTTTACCATGTCGCCCACCAACATCTTGAAAGGTTGCATGGCCATGTTGATGCTTGTGTCAAGAAGCATGAGCATGAGCAATCCAAAGACCATAACGGCGGAGATGCCCAATCCCAATGAGCCAGCGTTGGGTAACAGACACATCACGGCAACAGCCACCGATGCTCCTATAAATAAATAAGGTGTTCGTCTTCCATAGCGACACCATGTCTTGTCTGAGAGCGTGCCGATGATGGGTTGTACGAGAATGCCCATCAATGGAGGTAATATCCAAAAGAAACTCAGAGAGTGTGGGTCTGCGCCAAGAGTGCGGAAGATACGGGAAATATTGGCGCTTTGCAAGGCGTATGCAATTTGAACGCCAAAAAATCCGAAGCTTAAATTCCAAAGCTTCCAGAATGATAGATTGGGTTTATGTTTCATGATTCTTATTATTGATGTTTGATTTTTCTTTTTAGGTTTTACTAGTATTCCTAGTATTCCTAGATTTACTAGTTTATCTAGTAGTTCCTCTTACGATGAGGCGAGTCCTTACAATTCTTTTTTCCACCTTGTTAAGGGGAATGGTGCCTTCTACGTGTCCTATGAGGATGTTTGCTGCTTCCTCACCTACGGCAATGCCCCGTTGTTCTACCGTGGTTAGCATCGGGTCGCATGAAATGGCACGTTGCCCATTGGTGAAACCACAGATGCTGATGTCCTCAGGTACACGATAGCCCATGCGTTTCACGGTGTATAAGATGCCGATAGCTGTGTCGTCGTTTACGGCGAAGAATGCATCGGGTATTTCTTCCTGGTTCATGATTTGCGGTGTGATGGCTTCTGCGTCGGCACGATTGTCACATACTCTCATAAACCGTTCGTCTAGCTTTAATTTGTTCTTCAGTAGAGCATCGCAATAGCCATTATATCGATTCTTGGAAATCTCCAACGACATGGGAGAACCATAGAATGCGATGCGTCTGCACCCCGTATCGATAAGATGGCTCACCGCATTAAATGCGCCAGTGTAATCATCTACAACTACTCTGCTGGCATTCACGCCTGTGCAGATGCGGTCGTAAAACACCAATGGCACTCCATTGTCTAACAACCACTTAAAATGGTCATACTTATGGGTATCCTTTGCCTGTGAGACAATGATTCCACATACCTTGTTCTCGTAAAACGACTTGCAGATACGTACTTCACGGTCATACCGCTCGTCACTCTGAGAGACCAATATGTTGTAACCGCGAGAGGATGCCTCTTGCTCGATACCGCTGAGGATAGACGAGAAATAGAAATGAGCAAACTGCGGTATGATAACCCCAATGATTTTTTGGGGCTTGGTACGACTGTTTCTCAAACTCTCAGCGATGACGTTTGGCACGAAATCATGCTCACGAGCGTACTTGTTGATCCTTTCTCGTTGTTCCGCACTAATGCGAGAACTGTTTTTCAATGCACGCGAAACCGTAGCCACTGACACTCCCAATTCTCGTGCAATATCTTTCATGGTGATAGACATGGCTTCTGGCTTTTATAAAGGTTATCTTTATTCATTGCAAAAATATGAATTATTACTATAAGTTGTAACGAAAGCTTTACGGATAATGATTATTTCGTCATGCAATCGTTTGCATACATAAAATAACGATTTTAACTTTAAAAATAATACATTGTATGTATATAAAAATTACTTTTGCATGATGAAAACTGTAAATAGGCTACTCGCTATCTTTGCGAGGTGACTTATAGAGACAGTTGTTATATACCTAACGAAATTTCTATAAACAATTAAAATTAACTTAAAAATGTAGTAATGATGAAGCAGGTAAAGTTTACAATGCCTCAAAGGATGCTCGCTTTGATATGTGGGCTATTCCTTACGGTCAGTGCCTTTGCACAGCAGATTACTGTGAAAGGTCATGTGAAGGATGCTACTGGCGAACCCATCATTGGTGCTACTATCCGCGTGGTAGGCGTGGACGGTGGAACGGTGAGTGATATCGACGGTAACTTCATTTTGAATGCCAACGCTGGAGCTACACTTTCTGTGTCTTACATCGGTTATGCCACGCAAGAGGTGTCCGCAGCGTCTGACGTTGTTATCACTCTTCAGGATGATGTTGCCAATTCGCTCAACGAAGTGGTGGTCATCGGTTATGGTGTTGCCAAGAAGAGTGACTTGACAGGTTCGGTAGCAGCCTTGAAACCCGATGCAAAGAATAAAGGTGTGGTAGTAAACCCACAAGACATGCTCGCGGGAAAGGTAGCTGGTGTGAATATCACAAGTAATGACGGTGCGCCTGGCAGTGGTGCTACAATCCGTATTCGTGGTGGTTCTTCTTTGAACGCTACTAACGACCCATTGATTGTGATTGATGGATTGGCAATGGATAATGATGGTGTGAAGGGATTGTCTAACCCTCTTTCAATGATTAATCCACAAGACATCGAGTCGTTCAACGTCTTGAAGGATGCTTCTGCCACAGCTATTTATGGTAGCCGTGGTTCTAACGGTGTGATTATCATCACTACCAAGAAGGGTCGTCAAGGCATGAAACCAACTGTTTCTTATTCTGGTAGCGCAACGATTAGTATGCGTCAGAAGTCGCTCAAGGTGATGAATGGCGACGAGTATCGTAGCTTTATCAAGAACATGTATGATGCAAACAGTATTCCCGTACAGGCATTGGGTACAGCCAATACCGATTGGCAGAAAGAGATTTACCGCACGGCAATCAGCCACGACCATAACTTAACTCTTTCTGGTGCCTTTAAGACATTGCCTTATCGCCTGTCTGTAGGATATACCGACCAAAAGGGTATCTTGAAGACATCCGACTTCCAACGTGTCACTGCATCTATCAACTTGAATCCTTCATTCTTTGACAATCACTTGACTCTTAACCTCAATGGTAAGGGAATGTACGCCAAGACAAAGTATGCTGATACAAATGCCGTGGGTGCTGCCGTTTATATGGACCCAACACAAGATCCATACAACTATACGTCAGAATATCATAAGACATTATTAGGTAGCTCTCTTGCAACGACATTGAATAACTTCGGTGGATATTTCCAATGGCCTGTTGAGGCAGACTATGATGGCGATACGACGTGGCCATTTACATACAGAAGCGTGTCTAACATGCCTAACCCTATTGCCTTGCTTAATGGTCGTGACGAATATGCCAAGAGCCGTTCGTTCGTAGGAAGTGCAGACATCGACTATAAGGTTCATGGATTTGAAGACTTGCGTCTCCACATGACATTAGGTGCCGATATTTCTGAAGGTAAGCAATATACCAACAATCAACCTTGGTACACACCATCTATCTATTATGGTAGTTGGGGTAGTGAGAAAATCTTGAAACGTAATCTCCAACTTTCTGCCTACGCCCAGTATTATCACGACTTCAACGATGCTGCCAAGAACCATTTCGACATCATGGCTGGTTATGAATGGCAACACTTCTGGCGTGACCAGAAAAATGATTATGTGGGATACTATCCTTCTACAAGTCCTTTGTATAAGAAAGACTCTACGGATCCCACCGCCAACGAGCGTCCACACGTTCCTTATCACTTCCGTACAGACAGCTACTTGGTATCTTTCTTCGGACGTGCCAATTGGTCTTTGATGGATCGTTACTATATCACGGCTACCGTGCGTGATGATGGTTCTTCTCGTTTCAAGAAACATTGGGCATGGTTCCCCTCATTCGCTTTCGCATGGAAAGTCAAGGATGAGAATAAGTTCCGTGACATCAACTGGCTTTCCGACTTGAAGCTTCGTCTTGGTTGGGGTATGACTGGTCAGCAGGCTGGTGCAGTTCCTGACTATGGATGGATTGCTACATATTCTCGTAACACAGGTACAGATAGTTTCTATCCTCTGGTTGGTGATGGTACACTCTATCGTCCAGACAACTATACGCCAAACTTGAAGTGGGAAACCACTACTACATATAATATAGGTATAGACTGGGGTATCTTTGACCAGCGACTCACCGGTACCGTTGACTGGTATTATCGTAAGACTACCGACCTTCTGAACTATGCTCCTTCTCTGCCATTGTCTGCTTATCGTAACCAAAGTTGGCAAAACATTGGTTCTTTGATTAACACGGGTGTTGAGGCAACATTGAGTTGGAAGGCTATTCGTACGAAAGACTGGTATTGGACCATCGATTACAACTTCACCTATAACAAGAACGAGATTACCGACTTGAGCGGTGTCTCTTCTGATGGTTCTCCAGTTCCAAATACTAGCATTAAAATTGGTACAGACCGTTACTTGCAGTATCAGCAAGTGGGTCATCCCATCAATTCATTCTTGGTTTTCCAACAGGCTTACGACCAGAATGGCAAGCCTATCGAGAATGCCGTGGTTGACCGCAACGGTGATGGACAAATCACCCAAGCCGACAAGTATTTCTATAAGAGTCCGTCTGCTCCCGTTACCATGGGATTGGCTTCTCGCTTGGAATACAAGAACTGGGACTTTGGTTTCTCACTCCGTGCAAGCATAGGCAACTATGTATATAATAATATTGAGCAAGGAATGGCAAATGTCAATCCGACCGAGGTTTGGAAGAGTTCACTTCTTTACATGAACAACTATTCGTATGAAGCAGTTAACCGCAACTGGCAGACTTATGAGATTACCTCTCAACTCTCTGACTTCTATGTTCACAACGCTTCATTCCTGAAGTGCGACAACATCACGTTGGGTTACAGTTTCTCTAATCTCTTCAATAAACTTGGCGGACGTGTTTACGCTACTGCGTCAAACGTGTTTACCATTACCAAGTATGATGGATTAGACCCAGAGGTGGGCAATGGATTCGACAGTAATATGTACCCACGTCCATTCTCCGTGATTGTTGGTTTGAACTTGAATTTCTAATTCAACATGTATAATCTTAAAAAGCAATATAAGTCATGAAACAAATATTAAAAAATCTGATTCCCGTTGCATCACTTGCATTTGCTTTCAGTATGACATCATGTGTCAACGACTTGGATGTAGAACCGTTGGACCCCAAAATGTCAACGGAAGTAAGTCCTGAAGGCTTGTTCAACAAGTGCTATGCTAACATTGCCATGGCTGGTAACGGTGGTGCCAATGGAGATTGTGACATCGACGGTATCGACGGTGGTACGTCAGGATATGTGCGCCAGATGTGGAACTCTAATGAATTGCCTACTGATGAGGCAATCTGCGGATGGGGTGATGATGGTATTGAGCAGTCTTGCTTCAATACATACGATGAGTCACATCCTATGCTCAATGGTTACTTTGCTCGCTTAACCACGGGTATTACCTATTGTAACGAGTATCTGACCGTGGCTGCTGACAATGATGCTACGATGACGGCGGAGGTTCGTTTCATCCGCGCCCTCAACTATTATCTATTGATGGATGCTTTCGGAAGAGTACCATTTTCAGAGACTCTTGGCAATCCTGTTATCTATTCTCGTCAGGAAATCTATGATTGGTTGGAAAAGGAATTGGTGGAAAACGTAGAGCCTAACCTCTCTCCTGCCAAGGCAAAGAAGTCTTCTGATGCTGGCTATGGTCGTGTTGACAAGGCTGCTGCATGGATTCTTCTCTCTCGTCTCTATCTCAATGCCGAGGTTTATACGGGAACACCACAGTGGGCAAAGGCTGCCGAATATGCCAAGAAAGTGATGGATTCTGACTATCGCCTAAATACTCAAGGCGTAAACGGATGGAGTGCTTACCAAATGTTGTTCATGGGCGACAATGGTGAAACCAACGCTGCTTACGAGGCTATCTTCCCCATCCTGCAAGATGGTAAGACTACCACTTCTTGGGGTACGTCTTTGTTCTTGTGTGCTGGTAGCTTCGATAGCGATATGCACGCTAATCCCAATAATCCCAGTGCTACCAACGGACTTTCTGGTCAGATGTGGAGTGGTAATCGTACACGTCCCAGCTTGATTCAGAAATTCTTCCCCAATTTGGATGCTCCACAAGTGGCTTCTTATGATATGCCTGCTGTGGCTGGTGACGACCGTGCACTCTTTGATGGTATCGGACGTGAAATCAATAACATCGATCGTGCTACATTCAAGAATGGATATGCTGTGGCTAAGTTCACTAATTTCAAGACCGATGGCTCAAGCGGACATGATGTTACGTTCATGGATGCAGATTTCTTCTTCTTCCGTGCGGCTGAGGCTTACCTTACATACGCAGAGGCTCTTGCTCGTCAGAATGGTGGAACTGTTACAGCTGAAGGTGTAGCTGCCATCAATGCGCTTCGTGCTCGTGCTCACGCATCGCAAAAGTCGGGCTATTCTCTCAATGATATTCTTGATGAGTGGAGCCGTGAGTTCTACTTTGAGGGTCGTCGTCGCGTAGATTTGATTCGCTTTGGCAAGTTTGGCGGTGAAACTGATTATGTATGGCAATGGAAAGGCGGTACGTATGTTGGTCGCAACTTTAACAAGGAGCGCAATATCTATGCTATTCCCGCTGCTCAACTGCCCGCTTATGGCAACGTTCAAAATCCTGGTTACTAATTTATGAGAAAGGAAAATTATATGAAAAATATATTTAAGTCAACATTGCTGCTGCTGTGCAGCGTGTGCCTCTTCACGGCTTGTGAAGATGACAACGACTCTAATCCAACGCTGGTCATTCCCTCGACGTTTCATCTGAATACTCCAGCATACGCACAGGCGAATACCGACTTGGCTTCTTCTACTGCTTTGAACTTTACTTGGTCGCAACCTAATTACGGAGGTTTCCCCGTAGCTGCCCAATACCAAATGCAATTCTCTCTCAAGAACAGCTTTACCACATCTGTGGCTGAGGCAGAGGCTGATGAGAGCGGTAATACCGTGGCTGATTACGTTGTGCTCGACCAAATCTATAATGGTTGTCAAGGTTCTGTCAGTCCTTCTGCTTTGGCAAAGGGTCTTGAGCAATTGGCTGGTTGGGATGAAGACAAGGTGCCTGAGTCTGTTACTGTTTTTGCACGTCTGACTGCTAATTACGCTAACACTATTATCTATTCTAACGTGATTCCTTTCACGGTTGCTCCTTACTATGTAGAGTTGAAGGATGCGCCTGTTGAAATCTGGTATCTCGTGGGTGGATGTATCGCTGACGGTAAGTGGACAAATAATGCTGATGCTATTGGTACGAGCTTGATGCCGATGAACATCGTGCAAGGCGTAGAATATGACAAGAAGACGGGTACTGGAGAAATCGAGTATATTGGTTACTTCCCTGACAATGCAGAGTTTAAGATTGTGAAGACTCCAGGTGATTGGGATCATTACGTATTCTGTGGTAATGGCGATGATATGGGTACTTCGCTCCGCAATGGTGGTGATGACCCAGGTAACATTAAGATTGCTACGGGTGGATATTATAAGATTACCATCAACACGAAGGATGTGACCTGTAAGATTGAAAGCTATGGTGAGGAAGTGAAGGTTTATCCTAAACTCTGCATCGCAGGTAGCTTCAATGATTGGGGTGACAGCGACTTAACTCCAGTGTTCACTTACGAAGGTGCAGAAAACCATATCTGGTCTTACGAAGTGGAAGGTGGTTGGAAGTTGAAGGTGAAACTGCCAGAAGACTGGGGAACCAACTGGGGATATAAGGATGACTACGCTGGTGAAAAAGATTCCGATGGCAATCTCGTCGTTCCCGAAGGCAAGTGGTTGTTTATCTTCAACGATATCGACGGTTCTTATTCTCTTATTGCCAGATAAGCAAATGGGTTTCATTTACATTTAAAACAGAAACAATTATGTTAAAGAAGTTTTTATATGGACTGACGTTGATTGCCACGATGGCATCATGTTCAGATGATTATACAGATTGGGCCTCTCCTCAGACAAATCCTGAGGAGGGTGCCAAGACCGTTGAGATGACAGTTGCTCCCGTTGGAGATATCGACCTTGCCACAGATGCCGACTCCGTACAGCTCTTTGTTCCATCGGTGGTGGTGAGCGATGAGGCTGTCAGCAGTTATACAGTGAAAGTATTTAGGTATGTTGATAAGTATGTTGATAATCAATCTACTTTCTTCGTTCTTAACGCAGATGCGCAAGGTAAGGTGGCTGCCGATGACTTGCAAGAGGCTGTAGTGTCTCTTTTCGGTGCTCGCCCAGAGAAACGCGACATAGCTCTTGAAGTTGTTTGTCTGACTTCCGTGAATGGACAAAGCATCAAGAACGTGGCTAATACCACTGTCAAAGTTACTCCTGCTGCTCCTCTTATCGAGAAGGCTTACTACTTGACGGGTAGCATCAATGGTTGGAACAATAGCGATACCAGCTATAAGCTTACGAATGATGGTTCCGACCCATACAGCAACCCAATTTTCACCTTACGTATTCCTGCTCCAGAGGATGGCTCTAATGTGGAGTTTAAAATGACTCCAGAGTCTGGACTCGGAGGCGATTGGTCTGGATGCTTGGCTGGTGGAGAGACTGAAGGTACCTTCGTTTACAATAACGCTGGTGGTAACCTCGTCGTTGAGGCTGTGGCTGGTGCTAAATACTATGACCTGACTTTCAATATGTTAGACCTGACATGGTCATATAGTGCCATTTCATTCGAGCCGTTCGTTTACTTCATCGGTGCTACTGATGGTTGGGCTAATGCCGAACAGAAACTTGCACTCATGAATGATGAAGGCTTATATACAGGCTTTATCTATTGTGCCGATCCTAACGGTTGGGGCAATGAGTTCAAGTTCCAGCGTGTTGCAGGTTCTTGGGACAATGAGATCAACTATAACACCTTTGCAAGTGTTACTGGTTTCGAGTTGGGCGGTGGCAGCAATATCAAGGCTGCTGCTGAAGGTCTCTATTATGTGACGCTCGACCTCACCAACAACACGTTGAGCGGTGTTAAGATCAATAACATGAACCTTGTAGGCGATTTCAATGGTTGGAATGCTGGTGACGATGCTCAACAAATGACATGGGATGCAGCAAACTACTGTTACGTGATTACCAATGCTGGCGTTACCAGCAACGGATGGAAGTTTACTACCAACAATTCATGGGATATCAATCTCGGTGGCGACATCAATAACTTGGTTGCCAACGGCGATAATATCTCTACCGTGGGTAAGACCATCAAACTCTATCCAACTCGCAAGACTTCTGAAAAGATTTACTGCACCATCGAGTAATCTTTGAAAATATTTAAACAAAAAGGGGAATATGTTGTTCGACATGTTCCCCTTTTTTATAGAAGTAAGAGGGTAAGAAGTAAGAAGCATGAGATATGATTTATGGGTGAGCGTTTGATGTTGAGTGTTTTGCATTTAGTGTTTAGCGTTTAGTGATGATTAGCCACGGCAGCTTACTTCTCAATCAAAAAAACTAATCTCTTGCTTCTTGCTTCTAACTTTCTAACTTTCTAACTTTCTAACTTCTACTAATCTCTAATAGTTTAATCCGTGTCGAAGATTAATAAAACTACGTCACGGTTTTATAAAACTACGACGCAGTTTTATTAATCTGTGACGTGGATTAAAGAATTTGATGAATTAGATTATGGTATTGTGCAAACGGTTGCATATTTAATCACGAATAATGACAATAAAAAATATACACCAAACCATTTTTTTTCCTTAATTTCGCAGATGAAAAACAAAGTCTATCAAAAACAACGAAATCATAATAAGAAAATGAAACAGGTTTACGCATTTCTTTTGGCATTGCTCACCGTTCCCTTTACGGCATGTGCCAATGACGGTTGGCCATCACAATATGGTGGCGTGATGCTTCAAGGTTTTTACTGGGACTCATTTGATGCAACAAAGTGGACTAAGTTGCAGAGTCAGGCACCAGAACTTGGACAATATTTCGACCTTGTCTGGTTGCCCCAAAGTGCTAATTGTGGCGGTACTTCTATGGGTTACGACGATTTGTATTGGTTCACCAATTACAACAGTTCTTTTGGATCCGAATCTGAGTTGCGCTCTTTGATACAGGCGTTCAAGGCAAATGGTATAGGGACGATTGCCGATGTGGTTATCAACCATCGAAAGAACGTTTCCAATTGGGTGGACTTCCCACGCGAGACATACAAAGGAGTGACTTACGAGTTGAAATCTACCGACATCTGTTCTGATGACGATGGCGGGGCAACGCTCAACTGGGCAAGACAAAACGGTTATTCCCTCTCATCCAACAGAGACACGGGCGAGGGATGGAGCGGTATGCGCGACCTCGACCATACCAGTGCCAATGTGCAAGCCAACGTGAAGGCATATTTGGATTTGTTGCTCAACGATTTCGGGTATGTTGGCTTCCGTTACGATATGGTGAAAGGGTATAGTGGCACATATACAAAGATGTATAATGATTATTCTAAGCCATCTTATTCCGTCGGAGAATGTTGGGATGGAACCAATACCATCAAGAATTGGATTGATGCGACGAGCAAGACATCTGCCGCTTTCGACTTCCAGTTCCGTTACACGGTGCGAAATGCCATCAACAAAAACGACTGGTCGTATCTTGGAAAACAAAATGACGGTAATTGGCCGTTGGTTAGTACGAATGTTGACAATGGTAATTACCGTCAATATGCCGTAACATTCGTGGAGAATCACGATACAGAGAAGCGCAGTAATGCCGAACAAGACCCTATTCGCAAAGATACGTTGGCTGCCAATGCCTATCTGTTGGCAATGCCTGGAACACCATGCGTGTTCTTGACCCACTGGCAAGCCTATAAGCAAGCCATCAAATCCATGATTGACGTTCGTAAATTGGCAGGTATTCACAATGAGAGTGCTACACTTAGTTTTGCAAGTACTACTTCCTATTATGCCGTTCGTACAACGGGAACCAAGGGACAATTGCTTTGCGTGGTGGGAACTGGTGCTAAGAACTATGTTCCTAATGGTCAATGGGTTAAGGTGCTGAGCGGTTACAAATACGTGTATTACCTTTCTCCATCAATGGAAACGGCTTGGATTGATTTGGCATCAGGTGATTATGAAGGAGAACAAAAGGCAACACTTTCTGCTGTCAGCCAATCAGCTAACGCTCAATTGGTTTACACGCTCGATGGAACCACTCCCACTGCCAACAGCACTAAGATAGCCAATGGTGGAACCATTGCCATTCCTGTGGGAACCACTACGTTGAAAGTGGGTCTTCTGATCAATGGCGTAGTGAGTGGAATCGTTTCCCGCCAATATAACGTAACGGAGAAAGCTCCTTTCAATCCTTATACTATCAATGTGTATGTGAATACCGATAAGGTAGCATGGAATAAGGTGAACTTCTGGACATGGGGTGGCGACAATACTCATAGTCCCAAGAACGGCAATTGGCCAGGCGACGCAGTGACCAGTCCCATTACCATCAATGGAAAGCAATGGTATCGTTCAGCCTATACCATCAATAGTGTTGACGATTACGTGAATTTCGTTTTCAGTACCAATTCTGGAAGTCCACAAACGGTTGACATCAATGACATCAAACAAGACACTTACTTTGAAATATCCACTGAAACAGAAGGTGGAAAGAACAAGGTAAACGATGTGACGAGTGAGGTTACTGCCATCAACCGTGTGCAAAACGACGCACAAAAGACAGGCGACATATATAATATACAAGGTCAGAAGGTGACCAATGCCCATTCTCTGCCACAAGGAATATATATTCAAAATGGTAAGAAAGTGGTTGTGAAATAAGAAATACCCATCCCCGCAAGCCTAAAACGGAGTTTTACATTCCAAAAACAATGGTTCGTTTGTGGTGGGATGAATGAGTTGAATGCTCTCTGCGTGAAGGAAAAGACGCTCTTCTTTCGTTCCGTAGAGAGCATCTCCTTTGATGGGATTGTTCAGTCCTGCATAATAGGCGCAATGAACGCGTAGTTGGTGCGTGCGACCCGTATGTGGAAAGAGCAAAATACGCTGTTCGTCAACCAACTCATATTCCGTAATGGCTGTTTTTCCGTCCATTTCATCGACGATTTGGTATGGTCGGTTAAGTGGGTCTGGTCGTAAGGGTAGGGAGATGGTGCCTTTCCTTTGTACGTTGGTCATGGGGCGAGAAAGCAAGGCAACATATTTCTTTTGAATGAGATGGTTGGCGAATTGTGATTGCAGATGTTTATGAGCCTCCTTGGTCTTGGCGATGATGAGCAAGCCACTGGTAGCTTGGTCCAAACGATGAACCATTTGCACACATTCAGCATCTTGGCAACGTTTGCGCATGATGTCGAACACCGATATTTCATCACTTTTCCCTGGTACACTCAACATTCCAGCAGGTTTGTCAATAACAATGATGTCTTGGTCTTCATAGACAATGCGGTCGTCAAGCAATGTCTTCATCTCTTCAACCTTGTTTTCAGGAGAGATAGAAGGAATGTTTTTCAAATTCAACATCCATGTGAGAATCGGAAGACATTTGCCTCTGCAAGCTGGATAATAATGCAAATGATGTCGGATTTCGTGTTTTGGTGAAGGACCAAACCAAAACATCGCCATGGAGAGTGGCTTGTAATGATGAAGAAAAGCATATTGCAAAAGCTTTGGTTCACAACATTCACCTGCTCCAGATGGTGGAATTTTCTGTACTGTATCAGCAAAGATTTCCAATAGATTCTTGCTTTCCCCATGAATATTCAAGATGTTGAATTGCGAGAAAAGCCAGTTTTGCAAAGCATCGGACAATTGTTTACGCAGATGTTTTACTTGCTCTATTTCCTGTAAATATGATGAATAGTATTTGGAAAGCATCTCTATAGGTTGGCTAAACATGTTCTTGATGCGCCGCAACTCAGCCTTTTGGAATTGACTTTCCCGAATCATGGCTGCATCTTCTTCCTCAGACACGTCTCCTTGTTGCCTTCGTTGGTCTCTCCGAACCTTTGCTTCTTGCATCATGGCCTTATAGTTGCTTACCGCCAAATCTCGTCTTTTCGTTTGTTCATCCAGTTGTTGCTTGGCTTTCAAAATTCGTTCATCATGCTTGAAATTCTCGATGGAATGGTTGATTTTTGTGATTTCTGCCTCGTGAACTTTGAAATATCCATCGGGTTGAAGATAGTCGAAAATGGCAGGAACAAAGTTCTCGTTATCCTCCATTCCGTTGATTTGCCCGGAATAAGCAGCCAAATATCCCAATTCCTTTTCCTCATTCTCCACGACCAACACGCCAAACATCTTGCCTTCATCACTTGGTGGGATGAGAGCCAAGAGTTTATTCACGGCCAACTGACAAAGGGGATGAGGTTCATAATCGAACGGATTGTTCATCTCCCGAGGCTTTTCGATGTTGGTTTGAAGAGGGTGGAATTTACTCATAACTTGGGCAAGGTTAATGCAAATTCACCTAAATACTTTCTGCTGCACGGCGAATGCGATTAGAGAGGTCGATGAGCGCACCACGCATCTGCTCTACTTCTTCTTCGTTGAAACCTCCCTCTCCGCCATTACCGTCTATTCCGTCCATCTTGTGGTAAAACCAAGAGGATGATCGTTGGAAGTAGGTATTCGCGAACTCACGCCATGATATACACATTAAGATATCCTTCATTTTTTTCTTCATGTCAGTAACAACCACTGGGTTTGCTGTAATCGTTTCCATAGTTTCCATATTAAACTGCCGTAAATTATTTCTGTTTTTGTTGTATAATTAAAAATATGGTTGCCGTAGCATGTTATCAAACAGTTGCTGTACAAACCAAAGTAATTCAGGGTAACCGTCTGGAAAAGACTTATTGTAGTTCCTGATGGACTCGATGAGATCTTTTTCCTCGGGTGTAACTTTGATCCATTCTTTTTCTTTTTTCATATTCCATAGTATTATTAAAATAAGGCTTTGCAAATGTACTACAAATTTTCGTATTATACAAGTTTTTACTACGTTTTTGTATTCTTATATGTTTTACGCTATTAGTGTACATGAAAATGAAAGTTTATAGATTTGTTGGAAAATATTTTTTTATTAAAATAGATTTACTAACTTTGCACTATTATTTTATTATCAACATATTTTTAACTTATTAAATTGTATTACCATGGAATTGAAAACGGAAGAATCAACACAAAAAGAACAATTGACAAAAGCGTCCGCAGGTACGTTGGAGTCTGGAGACATTTTCATTCAGATTGCTCCGTCTGAGGAGGAAGGATTACAGATAGCCTTGGAAAGTACGGTGGCTTACCAGTTTGGTGAGCAAATCAAGACGGTGATTGCTGGCACTTTGCATGGCTTGGGCATTGAACAGGCTGAGGTGAAAGCTACTGACAAGGGTGCACTCGACTGCACCATACGTGCGAGAGTAACTGCTGCTGCCGTCAGGGCAACAGGAAAAGATGTGTGGAAGTGAATTTTTGTTTAGTGTAGAGTGTTTAGTGTTTAGTGAATATTACATTATTACTGAATGCTGAATGACGGCACGATAAAAGATGAAGATTATGCAAAGATTAAGAAGAACGATGATGTTCGTTCCGGGTAATAACCCGGCAATGATGCAAGACGCATTTATATATGGTCCCGATTCTATCATGCTCGACTTGGAAGACTCGGTGACAATGGCAGAGAAAGATGCTGCTCGTTTGTTGGTGTACAACGCATTGAAAACCATCGACTACGGAGATACCGAAATGGTGGTTCGTATCAACCCATTGAATACTCCTTACGGAAAGAAGGATATTGAGGCTGTGGTGAAGGCTGGCGTTGATGTCATCAGAATGCCTAAGACGGAGACCGCCGATGAAGTAAGAGAGGTTGAACGCGAGATAGAAAGCGTGGAAGAAGAACTGGGTTGTGTGGGTCGTACCAAAATCATGGCAGCCATAGAGAGTGCATTGGGTATTGTCAATGCCTACGATATTGCCGTTGCCTCAAAGAGAATGATGGGTATCGCCCTTGGAGCAGAAGACTATTGTGCCAACCTCAAGACGCAACGTACACCTGGTGGCGCAGAGTTGTTGCTGGCAAGACAAACGATCGTGGTGGCTGCTCGTGCCGCTGGTATAGATGCTCTTGATACGGTATATTCCAACTTGAATGATATGGAAACATTCCGAAAGGAAGTGGAACTCATCAAGACACTGGGCTTTGATGGTAAGTCGATTATCAACCCTCGTCAGATTGAAGTGGTCAACGAAGTGTTTGCGCCAAAAGAGAAAGACATCATGAAGGCTCAAACCATTCTGGCTGCTATCAAGGAAGCAGAGAAGAGGGGAAGTGGCGTGATTTCGGTCAATGGTAAGATGGTTGACCGTCCGGTGGTGTTACGCGCTCAGCGTACCATCGACTTAGCAATAGCATCAGGCATTTTAAAAGAGGAGGATTTACTATGAACAGCATCAAAGAACGTGCGGCATTGATACAGGAAGCTGCCAATAAACTCAATAAGAAAATTTACCAAGACGACGGACAGACAAAGAACGTTGCTCCACGTACCAACGGACTGACCAATTCGCATAAGGTGGTGAGCTTGGAAGAAGCCATTCGCAGAAGTGGATTGCAAAACGGAATGACCATCTCGTTCCATCACCACTTCCGTGCTGGCGATAAGGTGATCAATATGGTGGTTGATAAGTTGGCTGAGATGGGATTTAAAGACCTGCATCTTGCCTCTTCCAGTCTTATCGACGTTCACGAGCCTCTGATAGAACATATCCGCAATGGTGTGATTACCCGTATCTCCACGTCAGGTTTACGTGGAAAGTTGGCTCAGGAGATTAGTCACGGATTGATGAAAGAACCCGTGATATTCCGTTCGCATGGTTCTCGTGGTAGTGCGATTGCCAGTGGAGAATTGCATATCGACGTGGCTTTCCTCGGTACTTCGTCGAGCGACCCTATGGGTAATGCCTGTGGTTATTCGCGTTCGCCCAATGCCAAGAGCATCTGTGGTAGTATCGGTTACGCATTGCCCGATGCGCAATACGCTGATAAGGTGGTGATTCTCACGGATGATTTGGTGCCTTATCCCAACCGTCCGTCAGGTATTTCCGAATTGGATGTGGATTATGTAGTGGTGGTAGATAGCGTGGGTGATTCATCGAAGATTTCCTCCGGAGCCATTCGAGATACCAAGAATCCACGCGACATCTTGTTGGCTCAGCAAGCCGCCAAGGTGATTATCAACAGTGGATATTTCAAGGAAGGTTTTTCTATACAGACAGGTTCTGGTGGTGCATCGTTGGCAGCAGTGAAATTCATTCGCCAGAGTATGCTCGACCAAGGCATTAAGGCAAGTTTCGCACTTGGAGGAATCACCGCACACATGGTGAAGATGCACGAGGAAGGTCTGATAGAGCGATTGATGGATGTGCAGTCGTTCGACAAGGTAGCGGCTGAGTCGCTCAAGAGTGACCGTATGCACAAGGAAATCTCCAGCATTGAATACGCCAGTGCCGACGAGCCTGGTTCTGCCACGCATTTCTTGGATATCGTGATCTTGTCAGCATTGGAAGTAGATGTCAACTTCAATGTAAACGTTTTGGTGGGAAGTGACGGTATCATCAGGGGAGCCATTGGCGGACACCCCGACACGGCGGCAGATTCCGCTCTGTCCATCATCGTTTGCCCATTGCTGCGTGGAAGGATTCCATGTGTGGTAGATGAGGTTACCACGCTCATCACCCCAGGTTCTACGGTGGATGTGGTAGTGACCGAATACGGAATAGCCGTGAATCCCCGTCGCCCGGAGATTGCCGAACGACTCTCGAAGGCTGGACTGAAGGTGGTAGATATCAATGATTTGAAGGCTCGTGCGGAGAAAATCATTGGTAAGCCTGCTCCTCTGCCATTCGGTGATAAGGTGGTGGGTATTGTATTGAACCGTGAAGGCTCCGTGCAAGATGTCATCAAGAATATTGTTGATTAAAAGAAAAGGAGTTTTAAAGAATAGATAAGATGGAGATTACGCTTGACATGCTCTTGGAAAGTCGTGAGAAACGTTGGCATTTGCAACGTCAATTGATTCAGGATAATCCTGGACTGACGTTGGTTTGTTTGACGGTCATCATGCCGGGAAATGTCAAGCGTAATGCTCAGTCATTGGTAGTGGCTCATGCTGCGGTAGAGGCAATCCAAGAGGCATTTGGACAATCCATCCAATGGCAACGTGAACAAGACCTCTCTACGGGATATGAAGGTTATTATCTGGTCGATATGTCTATGATAGCCTGTAAACGGTTGGCTTGTGAGATAGAAGACAATCATCCATTAGGGAGATTGTTTGACATTGATGTCATCAACACCCATGTAGAGCCCGTCTCTCGTTCCGTTATCGGGAGAGAAGGACGGAAGTGCTTGTTATGCGACCAAGATGCTCGGTATTGCATGAGAAACCATACGCATACAAGAGACGAACTACAACAGAAAATACAACAAATGATAGAGGCCTATGCGCAATGATGAGTTTGAGATTCGCCAATTACCATTGTCTGTGAAATTCGTCAGACGACAAGTGGAGTCTTTCCTTGAACAGAACGGATTGCGACTTGAACCGATGGATTACTATGCTGCCGTGTTTGAACATGGTGGCGAGGAGATATTGGCAGGTGGCGGACTCAGTGGAAACCTCATCAAGTGCATTGCCGTGAAACAGGGATTGCGTGACGCTAAGCTCAGCTTGACGATGATTTCGCATCTCATCAGTACGGCTACATCATACGGCATTCATCATTTGAAGATATATACCAAACCAGAGAACAAGAAAATGTTTGAGAGCTTGGGCTTTCAGACCATTGCGCAATCAGAACATGCTATCTTGCAGGAAAACGACCATTCATTAGCGGATTACAAGAAGAATTTGCGGAAACTGGTGGCTCATCCCTCTGGTTACAACGGCATCATCATCATGAATGCCAACCCTTTTACCAAGGGGCATCGGTATCTCATCGAACAAGCTGCACGACAAGTAGAACAGCTTTTCGTGATGGTGGTGGAAGAGGATGTGTCTCGTTTCCCATACGCTGAACGAAAGGCGATGGTGGAGAAAGGGTGTGCTGACTTGTCAAATGTAACGGTTTGCACTACTGGTAGTTATGCGGTATCTTCCGCAACGTTTCCCACTTATTTCCTCAAGGAAATCAACTTGGCTACTGATACGCAAATCATGCTTGATCTCGACTTGTTTGCTTCTCAGATTGCGCCTACGCTCAACATCAAAGTGAGATTTGTGGGTTCTGAACCCTCTGACAATCTTACCCGTAGGTATAATGAGTTGATGAAGAATGTTCTTCCCGCACGGGGAATAGAGGTGAAGGAACTGCCACGGTTGCAGATAGACCATGTGGCGGTGAGTGCTTCTTCCCTTCGTGCGCATCTTCAGGCACATTCCCTGCAACGGGCATCAGCTTTGGCATATTCTTCTACCATTCCTTATTTGATAGCCGACCTTGCTTGTCAGTCTTTACAAGAAGAGCTCGACTTAACTCCGAAGCCAGGATTGGTTGACCAGCATGATAGTGGTGCTCATCATGACATGGATTATGAGATGATGAACAAGAGCATTCGTGCCCTGCGCCCCTATTTCGTGGAATTAGCATTGCTGGGAAATGAAGAATGTAGAATGAAGAATGAAGAATGGGTTGGCGCATTGAATGAAGAATGTAGAATGAAGAATGAAGAATGGGCTGGCGCATTGAATGAAGAATGTAGAATGAAGAATGAAGAATCGTTGGGCGCAAACCCTTCTCCTTCAAGTGATTCTTCATTCTTCATTCTTCATTCTTCACTTCCCAAGGATTCTTCATTCTTCATTCTTCATTCTTCATTAAAAAGCATCGGTCTTCGTGCTGAAAAGGCGATGTATGAGGCTACGAAAGGAGTGAACACCCATAAGGGCGCATTGTTTTCGTTGGGAATCACCATTGTTGTGGCTGCCTATGAGATGCGTCAGAAAGGAAAGGTGAGTGCTGAAGACTTGCAAAAGGGAATCATGGAGATAGCCCGATTGTTCCCAGATACAAAGGGAACGCATGGTAGTGAGGTTTCTGCCAAGCATCATGTGGAAGGTGCTCTTGCCCATGCCCGTCGCGGTTATCCCGACTTGTTCGATAAATGGTTACCATTCCTCATCAATGAAGAGTTAAGAATGAAGAATGGAGAATCGGCTGAAGCCATTGCTTCTTTGCCAAGAGATTCAAAAGCGAGTCCTCTCCTTCCCACATTATTATATATCATGTCTATGCTCGACGATACCAACGTGTATTATCGAAAGGGTGAACAGGTGGCTCAGCAAGTGAAGGAAGAAGCGAAATCTATATTAAATGAAGAATGTAGAATGAAGAATGAAGAATGGGCTGGTGCATTGAATGAAGAATGTAGAATGAAGAATGAAGAATGGGCTGGTGCATTGAATGAAGAATGTAGAATGAAGAATGAAGAATCGTTGGGCGCAAACCCTTCTCCATCAAATGATTCATCATTCTTCATTCATCATTCTTCATTTCCAAATGATTCATCATTCTTCATTCATCATTCTTCATTTCCAAATGATTCATCATTCTTCATTCATCATTCTTCATTCATCATTCTTCATTCTTCATTAAAACAGTTAAACCTCCGTTTCATCTCTGAAAATATTTCGCCAGGCGGTAGTGCCGACATGCTGTCGCTCACCCGTCTGGTGCAGTCGTTAATCAGTTAGAATAAATATTATTAATCAATTTAAATAGTAACATTATGGTTGAATTAATCCAACAAGGAGTTTATCTTCTCAACGGTCAGGAAATCGTGAAAGATGCGGCTAATATGCCTGCTCCTGAAGTTGCTCGTGAAAACACAATTACTTATAACATCCTACGCGCACACGACGTAGATGGTGGTAAGGGAAAGAAGATGCGCATACGCTTTGATGCGATGATGTCGCACGACATTACTTATGTGGGCATCATCCAAACAGCACGTGCCAGTGGCTTGGAGAAGTTTCCCCTTCCATACGCCATGACCAACTGCCATAACTCTCTGTGTGCCGTTGGCGGTACTATTAATGAAGACGACCATGTGTTTGGTCTCTCTGCTGCCAAGAAATATGGTGGTATCTACGTGCCTGCCAACCAAGCCGTCATTCATCAGTATGCTCGTGAGGCAATGGTGAAGTGTGGAAACATGATCTTGGGTTCCGACTCACACACACGCTATGGCTCGCTTGGTAATATGGGTGTTGGCGAAGGTGGAGGCGAATTGGTGAAACAATTGCTCCGCAACACATGGGATATCAATGCTCCAGAGGTGGTGCTCGTTTGGTTGGAAGGCAAACCTCGTCGTGGTATTGGTCCGCATGACGTTGCTATCTCCTTGGTGAAGGCGGTCTTCGACAATGGCTTCGTGAAGAACAAGGTTCTTGAGTTTGCTGGTCCTGGCGTGAAGGAATTGCCTATCGACTTCCGTAACGGTATTGACATCATGACCACTGAAACCACTTGCTTGAGTTCTATATGGATTACGGATGATGAGGTGAAACATCATTACGAGATTCACAATCGCCCAGAGGATTTCAAGGTGTTGCAACCGGGTGACGTGGCGTATTATGATGGTATGATTCGTATCGACCTGAGTACGCAGGAGAGCATGATTGCCTTGCCGTTCCATCCTTCCAATGCTTACACCATCCACGAACTGCAAGAGAATCCCGTGGAAATCTTGCGTAAGGTGGAGGAAGATGCCAAGAAACGTTTTGGCGATAAGGTGAATGTCAACTTGATTGATAAGATTGTGAATGGTAAGGTGGTGTCTGACCAAGGTATTATCGCCGGTTGTTCGGGTGGTACGTATGATAACCTGAGTGCTGCCGCTACTATCTTGAAGGGTCAAGACGTGGGCAATGACTACTTTACCATCTCTGCTTATCCTCAATCTACTCCTGTATATATGGCTGTCACTCGCAATGGCATTGCCGAGGAGTTGCTGGAGGCTGGCGTGGTGATCAAACCTGCCTTCTGTGGTCCATGTTTCGGTGCTGGCGACGTTCCTGCCAACAATGGTTTGTCTATTCGTCATACCACCCGTAACTTCCCCAACCGTGAGGGCTCAAAGCCAGGACAGGGACAAATCTCGTTGGTGGCTCTGATGGATGCTCGTTCTATTGCTGCCACTGCCGCTAACGGTGGCGTGATCACCGCTGCCACGGATGTGGAATATGAAGATACGCACAAGCCTTACAACTTTGATGCGAAGATTTATGAGCATCGTGTGTTCAATGGATATGGTAAGGAGAATCCCGATCAAGAACTTCGTTATGGTCCTAACATCAAGGATTGGCCTACCATGTATCCCATGCAAGAGAATATGTTGCTCGAATTGGCAGCAGTCATTCACGATCCCGTGACCACTACCGACGAGTTGATTCCTTCGGGCGAAACATCCAGTTATCGTTCCAATCCTCTGAAACTCTCTGAGTTTGCCCTTTCACGTCGTGTACCCGAATATGTGGGTATCAGCAAGCGCATACAGGCGCAAGACTTAGAGCGTCGTGCTCACATTGAAAATGGAACATTGACCATTGACCATTATCCAGAGGCCATACAAAATGTAGTTAAGAAATTGTCAATGGTCAATATTCAATGTTCAATGGAAAACACGTCGTTTGGCTCTTGTGTGTTTGCCAACCGCCCGGGTGATGGCTCTGCCCGCGAACAGGCTGCTTCTTGTCAGAAGGTGCTGGGTGGTGATGCTAACATCTGCTACGAGTATGCTACCAAGCGCTATCGTTCCAATTGTATCAACTGGGGTATCGTGCCCTTCACCATTGCCAAGGATACACCATTTGAGTATGTAGCAGGCGACTTTGTGTTTGTTCCTGGCATTCGTGAGGCTATCGTCTCTGGCAAGGAGGAAATTGATGCACAGGTGATTACCAAGGAGGGTGTGAAGCCTATCCACCTCTTCTTCCAAAACCTCACCGCTGACGAGCGTACTATCTTGGAGAAAGGTTGCTTAATGAATTATTATAAAAGTAAAAAATAAATATCGTTGAGTGTGTCATGTGTGGTGTCTTGTGTTTTCAGTTTTCAGACATTTGTTCACTAAACACTAAACACTGTACACTAAACACTGTACACTAAACACTCAACATGAAACACTCAACACTAAACATTTAAAACATGAAACAGAAAATTCAAATGACTACTCCTCTCGTGGAGATGGACGGTGACGAGATGACTCGTATCTTGTGGAAAATGATTAAAGACGAGTTGATCCTTCCTTTCGTTGACCTCAAGACTGAGTATTACGACTTAGGCTTGGTGAAACGTGATGAAACAAACGACCAAATCACCATCGATTCTGCCGAAGCTACCAAGAAATATGGGGTGGCAGTGAAGTGTGCCACCATCACGCCCAATGCACAACGCATGACGGAATACAATTTGCATGAGATGTGGAAGAGCCCTAACGGTACCATCCGTTCTATCCTCGACGGTACGGTGTTCCGCACACCTATCACCATTCCCAGCATCCATCCTGCCGTGAAGAATTGGGAGAAACCTATCACCATCGCCCGTCATGCTTACGGTGACGTGTATAAGAGCGTAGAACTGCGAGTAAACGAGCCAGGTGTTGCCAAGCTGGTCTTTGATGGCGAGAGTGGCGACCATCAAGAGGTGATCATTCACAACTTCAAGGGCGAGGGTGTTCTCCAGGGTATGCACAATGTGGATAAGAGCATTCGTTCCTTTGCACACAGCTGTTTCAAGTTTGCCCTTGATGTCAATGAGAGCGTGTGGTTCTCCACCAAGGATACCATTTCCAAGAAGTACGATGCTCAGTTCCGTGTGATCTTCGATGAGGTGTTCCAAGAGTACAAGGACGAGTTTGAAAAACGCGGACTGGAATATTTCTATACGCTCATCGACGATGCGGTGGCTCGCGTCATCCGCTCAAAGGGTGGATTCATCTGGGCTTGCAAAAACTACGATGGCGACGTGATGAGCGACATGGTCAGCACCGCATTCGGTTCTCTTGCCATGATGACCTCCGTGCTCGTTTCTCCTGATGGCAACTACGAGTATGAGGCTGCTCACGGTACTGTTACCCGCCACTATTACAAGTACCTGAAGGGCGAGGAGACCAGTACCAATCCTATGGCTACCATCTTTGCATGGAGTGGGGCATTGCGTAAACGTGGCGAGAAAGATGGTATCAAGGAGCTCATGAACTTTGGCGACCAACTGGAGGCTGCTTGTTTTGACACGCTCAACGAGGGTATCTGCACCAAGGACCTTGTAAACCTCATGGAGGGCATTGAGCCAAAGGCTGTTAATTCCGCTGGCTTCATCGCTGCCATCCGTGAACGGTTGGAGAAGAGATTGGGCTAAACAGCTCAACTTCGCAAGTTGAAGGAGAATAGAAGCAAAAGGAGTTCAGAAGTTCAGACAAATGTCTTGACTCAAAAGGAGTTAAGGAGTTCAGAAGTTCAGTAGTTCAGACAAATGTCTTGACTCAAAAGGAGTTAAGGAGTTCAGGAGCTCAGGAGTTCAGACAAATGTCTTGACTCCTTGACTCCTTGAAAATTGAAGAATTGTTACTTTTGAAATGCCATAGGCATTAGATATTATAAGCCAGCCATACTGCTACCGAAAAGTAGTCCGTATGGCTGGCTTCATTCATCTAATCTCTATCCACACTCCTTCGCCTTTATCCTTGGCTTCCACAATCTTTGCTTTTACCAAGTCAACGTATTTGCGAGAATTAAGAACATTACCAACTTGTTTATTCTCTCCCACAAGGATACATCCTTTTGTATCTTTCACCGTATTGCCTTGGTGGATGCGAATACCTGAAAAGTTGGGGACACCCAACAACAGGGGCAACCATTTCTTAAACGTAGGCGAATAGGTTATTACTATGGGATAACGCCCTTCGGGAATGGCACTCTTGCCCTTTACCTTATTATCGCCACGTTTGTAATTGCGCCATTTAGGTTCTAAGGTATCGCAAAGGTAGGTCAACTTCTCACCCGTAGAATATTCGTCAACTACTTCTTCCTTGATGGATAACCTACCTATCGTATAACTGCCTTTCTTGGCTATTCTTTCTAATACAAATACCATAATCTTATAATGTGTCTTATTGTTACTTGTTACTTGTTACTTTGTTACTTGCATAATTTTTTGCCATTTGTTAAAATCAATTTTCTTTATCCAGCCATCACGTAACCAACGAGATATAATCATATTAATAGCAGATGTACTACAGACCATGTTTTTAAATGATCGTACATCATCTTTTGTAAATACTGGAGGTAATTGTTCATATACTGTTTTATTGCGACTTTTTCTTTGATTGGTTGTATTGTCGTTTTCCAATTGACTTAATAACGTTTCTCCAAACATCTTGATTTGCCCCTTCAAGCAATATTCTGCCATCAGCAGCGCAAAGTCAACACATTGTTGCGATTCTTTCGCCTTACCGCTTAGAAGATGGAAAATCACGCCACAACGGAAACCAATCACGGCAGCACGTTTACGGTAGGTGTCTTTCACACGGTCAATATCCTTGGCTGCTTCCACACGTTTCTCTTCCACCCAGTCGGCTATTGCCTTTCTCAATCGTGGGGTGTCTATCAAGCCGTTTGCCTTTCTGAGCATGTTCACCGCCTCTTGTATCTTTGCCTCGTCGTCTAATGTTCGCTTGCCAAACTTGGGCATCTTGGCAAAACTTGAATCGGGCATTTCAGCAACCAATATACGAGAGGAAAGACCGTTCTCAATGTTGTCAGCCTTGAAACATTTGCGCATCGCTCCATACGTGCCGAGCATCGTCCAGTTATACGCCACACGTACCACACCGCTTTCCGCTTGGTCTGAATTGTAATCTTGTCCCCATTCACCACGGTCGAAAGAAAGACGATAGATGTCATACTTGGAAGACCAACTGCCAGCACCATTCGTTTTCCTCAATGTGTCTAACTCTTCACCAAAGGAATAAAGCGTATGGTCACAAGAGTTTTTGAATCTTTTCAAAAGAGTAGAACATGAAACCGTAACAGGCAGCACTCTAATTAACACCTTCGGGTCTTCTGGTGCTTTCTCGTTTGCCTTACGATTCTTCTTTCTTTCCTTCCATTCTTCTTCACGCTTACGTGCAAGCGCATCGTCCTCGTCCAATTGCCGTTTCCATACATCCACCGCATTTTTGCAAACACTTTTACCGCTTGCTTGGTCGCCAAGGATTATTGACATTAAGCCAAGTTTTTGTTCCATCCCGTCACAATACCTTACACTCACCAAATCAGCATACGTGGCAGCTATAGGCATAACCGCACACAATACAGGCATTTGCATATTCTTTGGAACGCCAACCAAAGATTCTTTCAAGCCAATCGGCAAATTGCGCTTCAAGCTAATTGGCAATGTATTTGTGTTGTCGTTATCCTCTTCATCATTCATTTCCTCGTCAGCATGGTCAATGGTCAATGTTAAATAGTCAATGATAGAGGTCATCATCTTTGAAACTCCTTTCGGATTTTCCTTGCAAGCAGAATCAATGATTGATTTCAATTCCGTTTCCGACAATCCACATTTTGGCATAATCGCCAAAAGCAAATCTTTCTTATTGTCACAAATGGCTCTCAAATTAACCGCCAACTTATGCAACTTCACGTTTCTTTCTCCTGCTTCTGGTTCGCCTCCGTTACGTCTCCACCACTCAGCAATAATGTCGGAATAAGGAATATCCTTGAATGTGGAAACTGGAAGCACTTCATCCTTCAATACTTCTTCCTCACCTTTGGCGATTCCTTCCACCTTCCTAATTTCACCTTCAAACGTGAAAAGTTTTTCACTCACATACTTCGTATGATCATGCGGAACCATATAGATACACCTCGAAACATCTTTCACGGCCTTGTCGGGCGTAAATCCCGTAATGGTAGCCATCATTTCCTGCGCTTGTTCGACAGTCATCCCTTCTGGAAGTTCCACCAATACATGAGTACCCTTGCGCACAGATTCCTCTACCAACAAAACCGTCAACGGTGATTGTTTAACGGTCAATGATGAAAGAATCTCGTCCGTATGCCCTTTCTCGTCAAAGTCAAGCATCAAGCGGTTAAGCGGTTTCAGCGCGTCCGCTATCGCCCTGTGGTTATCTTTAAACTCCGCGCAATGAGGAGTCCATACTGGCAAGCGGTGTTTCAGTTGCTCGTCGCCTTTTCTGATACGTTCGCACATCTGCGCCAGCCAAGGCTCTTTGCGTAAACTCTCCCATTCCTCGCGTGTGGCTGGTTGGCAGGGAGCACCATGTCCCCTGCCAATCGTCGTGAAATATTTGCTTACTCCCATACGGTTTCCTCCTTTCTCGTTTTAAGGTAAGACATAATCTCGTCCGCTTCCTCAGCGTAGAGCGACTTCATGAGTGTCAACCCCAAGTTTTTCGGGAACTTGAACGTCACATAGACGAATTCCTGAGTGAGTCTGCGCTTAGTTGGATTGTCTTTGCGCCAAAGTGGGCGAGTCATTTCTACCATGCCATGACGTGACCTATACAACAATTCACGCTTCCTTCCCGTATTCGTGCGGTATGCCTTGAAGTGGCTCGTGCCGTCTTCCTCGATGGTCATGCGCCCTCTCGGTCGTCTGCAACCGCCAGTTGTTACTCTCTCGTCCACCCATCCGCAGGGATAGATATTTACGTCACCGTTTACGTGGAATCTTGTTTGCGTGTCCATTCCTATTTCGCCAGCTAATATTTGCTGAACTTGATATTTTTTCTTTTGCATATTGAGTTGAATTTGCGAGAGAAGTTTCAGAAATCCGATGGCCATCTATTCGCGAAAAACTCCATCCGCTTCAACTCTGGTTAATAATTTTGAATGTTACTTGTTTATTTTCACGATGTCAGTAGCCAAAATCTCTTGGAATGTTTGCCCCTGATATTCGTGCGTAGAGAAACGGAGCGTGGCGGCAATCACGTCACCCTCGTTGAACCTGCACTCTGCCAAGTTGCCCAGCATGGAGCACACAAATTCGTTTTCAAACTTTGAGCTTCCTAATTCACGCAACACGATGTTGCACTTCTGAATTTGTCCACTCTCTGTCTTTTGACTTTGTACGCCGAAAGTCTTGCCTTGGCGTATCACTCTTAGAATCTTTGTTTCCATATCTTTCTTTGCCAATGCCGTTAGTGGTCGATTGACAATGCAAAGGTAACAAGTTGCGCAGGACATCAAACTCTTTTAATTCTTGGTTTCCGACAATGTTTCCAAGACTGATTGATATTTCCGAAATTACTTCCATGAAGATGTTATTTGCCCTTATTATACAAACACAATAACCGTCTTACAATATTTATTCTACGTTGTGTCTCCGTTACATCACAATCCGAGAATTTCCAATCTGGAAATGGTTTGTTCTGAAGGACATACTTGTCTGAAATTGTTGAATTAGAAGGAACATTCTCTATTCCTTTATCTAAAAGGTATTGACGGAAGGACTTGACAGAATTGAACATCCTAATTCCTTTCAGACTTCCCTCCTGTACCGCACTATAAATCCATGCAAAATCATAGCGGTTTGCAATTACACTCTTCTCGGCAACAATTGCCTTGATGGCAAAGTCGAATCTTTCCATCGGTGATTTCCTCTGGAACTCATCTGTACTCTCCACGTCTTTCACTTCGACAATCTCCATTTCGGGGATTACCTTAACCAGTTCTTTAATCAGTGCCATTCCATTATCAGGAACGACCATTTTAACCTCCTTCATTTTATCGAGTTTGTGAGGAAGAAGTTTTGAAACGTGCGCACATTTCTCTTCGAAGGTTTCTCCACTCATCTCGAATTAATAAATGATACTTATGACTACCCTAAAACGTTAGTTCAGGTTTACTCATAAAATCACAACTCCACTTTGGAATTGCGATGCAAAGATAGTATGGGAAATTGAATAAAATGGTTCGTATTTATACAGACACAACAAAAAAACGAGTCGCAACAAAGCGATTCGTTCATATGTGCTGAAGTTACAATACTCAAGATAGCTAAATGGCATTTGAGCCGTATGTATTGGTTGGTTTTATTAATCATGAAAAACGGCTCGCATATGAACGAGCCGAGTACAAAGGTATATAAAATCCCATCCTTATTGCAAGGATGGGGAGAGTATTATTTGGATTTATGCTTTTTATGATTAGGCAATCCGTGTGTTATTATGATTACTATTTATCTCTGTGTATTATGAGTTTGTAACCATCTATAGTTATTTTACCAAGTTTCTCTATAGCAGATTGCCCCAATAGCAGTGGCGCATTTAGTTGTGGTACAATTGATGCTATAACATTTTTCAAATGGAGTCCACCAATTTCCACATCTTTTATGTTCACAACGAGGACTTCGTCAACAGTACCATCAGCTATCATTGATTTAGCTTTACCAGTAAAATCATCGTCTGATAGCACTTCTGCATCAATTAATCTTTCTGCAAAATCTGATGACAAACTAATCGCGCCAGCACCTGTGTCAAAAATAAAATCAGCTTTCAATCCATTTATCTTACAGGGAACATAATAGACCGAGTTTCTTTTATTCATTATTATAGTTGTAGTGGACCCCTGATTCTCATATGATATTTCATTCTCACTTGAGCTACTTTTATGCTTAAGCATTATATCGAGTATTTCTTCAGCCGATTCTTCACCGTTTTCCTTTGCTTTGTTCATCCAGTAGATAGCTGTATTAATATCTTTTTTGGTTTCCAAACCCTCGTAATAGAATATACCCAGACTAAGTTGAGCGAAGGAATTACCCTTCTCAGCGGCTTGCTTGTACAGAGAAAAAGCCTTTTTCGTATCTTTATTCAAACCGATACCATTTTCATATAAAAAAGCGAGATTGCCTAATGCATATTCATCTCCTTTGCTTGCAGCTTTATTATACCAACTGATAGCTTGGGATATATCCATCTTTACGCCATAACCATTTTCGTAACATACTCCTAAATAATATTCGGCATCTTTATCTCCTTGTTGCGCTGCTTTTTCAAACCAATAAAAAGCTTGGGAATAATCTTTCATTTCATAATAGACAAGACCAAGATAATACTGTGCTAAAGGAAAATCATTCTCTTCTGCTTTTTTAAACCAATAAATTGCTTGTTTATTATCCTTTTTGATGGCACCTTTACCTTCATAATATACAAGGCCTACATTATACTCTGCACCCTTATAACCATTCTCTGCTGCCTTTTTGTACCAATAAAGCGCCTGGGGATAATCCATTTTATCTCTATATTCATCACCAAGAAAAAATTGTGCAATGGGAAGCCCTTTTTCTGCTGCTTTTTGATACAATTCAACTGACTTTTCTTCGTTTTTCTTAACCCCTTTTCCAATTGCATACATAAGGCCTAATTGGAACAATGCTTTTGCATAGCCATTCTCTGCAGCTTTTTGAATCCATTCAACTTCTTTTGCTGAGTCCTTATTTACCCCATTTCCATTCGCATACATAAGTCCTAAATTATATTGGGCTTTCGCATTTTCTTGATTAGCGGCTTTACGATACCATTCTGCTGCCTTTACCAAGTCCTTATTTACACCTGAACCCTTTTCATACTTTTGTCCAAGATAATATTGAGAATCGGAATCACCTTGCTCGGCGGCTTTAAGGAACCACTCTGCAGCTTTTGCCAAATCCTTAATTACCCCAGAACCTTTCTCATACATCACTCCAAGATTGAATTGAGAATCTGGATCACCTTGCTCGGCGGCTTTACGATACCACTCGAATGCTTTTGCTAAGTCCATATTCACTCCAGAACCCTCTTGATACATTGCTCCAAGATTGAATTGAGCATTGGTATTACCTTGCTCAGCGGCTTTACGATACCACTCAAATGCTTTTGACAAGTCCATATTAACACCAGAACCTTTCTCATACATATATCCAAGAATGCATTGAGCATCTGCATTACCTTGTTCTGCAGATTTACGAAACCAATCAAATGCTATTTCTAAATCTCCCTCAACCGCTTCACCATTCTCATAAATATATCCTAATTCTAATTGGGCCTCATCATTACCTTGCTCTGCTGCTTTTTGATACCACTTAAAAGCCAAATGCAAATCTTTATTTACCCCGTTTCCGTTTGCATAACAATCACCTAAACTTTTTTGCGCTTTATCATATCCTTGCTCTGCTGCTTTTTGATACCATTGTGCTGCTTTATTGTAATCCTGAGTCACACCCCATCCTTCTTCATACATAAGGCCTACAAAATGTTTCCCAAAATAGTTATCATTATTTGCAGATTTACGTAACCACATCATAGCGGTTTCGTAATTTTCAGGAACACCTTCTCCATTAATATACATAATGCCTAAACGAGCTTGAGCATAAGAATTGCCTTCGTTTGCTGCTTTTGAGAATATGGCAAAGGCATTCTTGTAATCTTCTTTGTTAAAATAATCATCTCCCTTTTGCATTTCAGGAGAATTGTCTATTTGTGAATATACATTACCACTAAATAGTATTAAAAATAACAGAAAAAATGTAATCCTCATATCGTTCTTTATTATTTTATTTCTAACAATCGTCAGTTTCCAATGCAATTATTATACTAAGTTGTCATAAATCATCTTACATAACTATCTACTATATTGATAATTCGTTCTTCCAGAGCATTATTGTCTTGTATACAGTTCTTATTATTATTGATTTGATATCTGAATGCAAAGATACAAAACATTTTATGTATTTATAAAAAAGTATATAATTAATTTGCACAATCAAATTATTATCGTACCTGTACACCCGAAACAAGTTCGTTTCACCCAAAGATGTTTTTTCATAGTATTAGATTTTAAATAGCGCAAAAGCGCACAGGGTTCGCAGAGGAGAACCCTTTTTTAATTTATTTCAAACGCAACAAACGCAACAAACGCAAACTTTTTACACAAATGGTAGTAACAAAATAACAAATAACAAGTAACAATAAGATAGGGTATATATGATATTTAAACTTATATTAATATATTATTATAATAATATATTAATATAATTATATATATGCTTCACTATTATATATAGTGTCTTATTGTTACTTGTTACTTGTTACTTGTTACTGTTTGATTATAATGTGCATGTTTCCATACTGCATAAACTATGTATAAGCATTGCATAAATATTCTTTACCAAACGTAAACACTGCGTTTTACTTTTTTAACATGAAAGTAGTGCTTTCTTAACAGATTTTTGCACCTTTTGAAAGCCCGATTTTTGGTGATTGGGGAATTTAGAAGTAACTTTGCATCACGGTTAGAGAAAGAGAGGTGAGGAGAGAGAGGTGAGAGAATAGCCACGGCTGCTGGAATCTCAATCAAGAAACTCAATCAAGAAGACTAATCTCTCACTCCTCACCTCTCACCTCTCACCCCTAATTATTAACAACAACACAAACAACAATGCTGAAGTACAAACTTTATCAAGAGAAACGAGACAATGCCTTTAAAGGCAAGTGGTACGCACGTGTGGCAGTAGATGAGACCATCGACCTCAACGGACTCGCCAAGCACATGGCAGACCATCACTCTCCCTACTCAGAGGGATTGATTACGGGAATCCTCAAAGACATGGTGAGCTGCATCCGTGAGCTGGCTCTCGACGGAAAGGCTGTGAAAATTCCCGACCTCGCCATCTTCTCGCTTGGACTGGAGACGAAACCTGCTGACAAGGCAGAGGACTTCACCGCCTCGAAGAACGTTACGAGCGTTAAGCTCCGCTCTCGTGCCACTGGTGTATTCACCCGCCAACAGTTGAACATCATCGCCCAAATGAGGGAGAAGGACATCTACACCGTGGACGAAACGGGGGAAGGAGGTGGTGAAGGTTAAGAAGCATGAAGCAAGAAGCATGAAGTAAGAAGTAAGAAGCAAGAAGCAAGAAGCATGAGATATGCTTTTCCGTTGACCATTGACTATTGAGCATTGACCGTTGACCATTGAGCATTGACCATTGAGCATTGACCATTGAACATTGACCGTTGACCATTGAGCATTGACCATGAAGACTAATCTCTTGCTTCTTACTTTCTTACTTCATGTTTCTCTCTTCTTACTTTCTTATCTCTAACTTTCTTACTTTCTTTAAAACCAACACAATCATGAAAAAGGAAACTTGGAAATTTATCATTCAGATTTTGCTCTCTATTCTCACGGCTATAGGTACTACGCTTGGCGTAACCTCGTGTATGGCTTAAAAAGCTGCCGTAGGTAGGCGATATGATTGAACAATATCCCTCACCTACGGCAAGTTTTTTTCATTGCGGTATTCCAAGCCGATGTTTTTGTAACCTCGTTCCATACTTGTAAAATCACATTTTCGGATGCGAAAACGCGCGAAAAATCATTTTTTCGGTTGATGTTATCAGGCGTTATTTGTCTTGTGTGACCTCAATGTTAAATAAAAGTGTATGATTTTATGCCTTTTTCATTTTTTATGCTTATCTTTGCCAAGAATTTGTTTTTTATCTTTCAATGCCCATGAAAACTTTTGTGCTTACTTTACTGTTAGTGCTCGTTCCTTCCTTTTCACATAGTCAGAGCAATGCCCTCGAAGATTTTTTCAAAAAACTGTATCTTCGTACCTTCAAAAACGATGAACACGTGATGAAGTTCGTGGAAAAGGGGGTGGAAATGGATGGACAATTGCAATATACAGATACTAAGTTGTTTGTGATGCAAGGCTCTAACGCTACACTAACTGCTGCCCAGTTGACAAATAAAAGCCGTGAGGTGTTTACGGTGAATCTTGATTCTGGGACGGTGTCACTGAAAAAGGCGCAACTTGTATTCTACGAACAAAAAGTTGATACTGTTTCAACATCTGCAGAGGTGTCGCAGGAATCCTCCAATGAGATACTTGACATCTCTTTGGATGTGCCTATTGGAATAGAGGAGAGCCATGGAATGGCAGAACCCCATCAGCTTGCCATTTCGACAGAGGAATCTCCCGTGGACAAAAGGGCTGAAACGGCTCGATATACCCATGCCCTCACCAGTTGTCAGCATCATTTGAAGGAAATGGACAAGATCATTGCCGTTTATGACACCTGTGGAAGACAGGATCTGCTTGCTCGCTATGATTCCTTGGTCCAGACAAACGAATCTCTTTTGGATGGTATAGACAAAGAACATATCAACTACAACCAACGTTTGAAAAAGTTGGAAAATGATTACGTGTTACGACTGGCTCATGTTCAAGCCAAACATGATAGTATCTTGAACTATCTGCCCAGTATGGTGGATGCGGATGGCTACTCGTTTCTTGTCAACACTGAGAACAAAGAGGTGGTGCTCTATCGCCCCCTAGATAAAACGCGCTCTGTGTATGAGGTGCCATCAACCATCAGCTATCGTATTCATACACTCAAGGTGGTGGGAATAGGAACTTATGCTTTTGAGAACCTGACGCAACTGACGGAGATACGATTGCCTTCTACGGTGACCGAGATACGACACAGGGCTTTCGCAGGGTGTACAAACCTCAAGAACATACAACTATCTGAAAACCTCAAGAAGATAGGGGAGGAGGTGTTCTTGGGATGTGCCTCTCTACAATCCATCACGTTGCCCCATTCTCTAACCAGCATTGAGCAATTGGCTTTCAGCAAGTGTACGGGATTGAAGGAGGTGGTGGCAGAGATGCCCGAACCTGCTTTGTTGGGGGATGACGTGTTTGATACTACCCAACACAATAAAACCCTGCTGACACTGCCTAATGGAAGTTTCTACCCATACCTCAACAGTACTTGGGCAGCCTCCTTTCAGCATATCAAGGAACGGTTTACAGAGTCGATACAGACAGCTCACTTGCTTACCGATAGCCATACGTTCTTCATCAAGTCGGATGGGACAGCCGACTTCCTCAGCTTCCCCATCAAGCCCTTCCAAGATGATTTCACGGTTCCGGAAAAGATTTTCAACGACAGCTACACCGTCACGGGTATCGGCGACAAGGCATTCTATCGACAAGAAGGACTGAAGACGGTCTTCCTGCCTCGTACCATTGAAACAGTGGGTGACAGTGCTTTTGCCTTGTGTGGAAACTTAACCCAGATACAACTGCCTGTCTCATTAAAGACTATCGGTGAGAAAGCCTTTTATTCGTGCAAGAAATTGCATGACATCGTATTGCCAGATGGCTTGATGACCATCAAGAACAGTGCTTTTGCTTCTTGCAGTGGGCTTGATTCCATCCATTTCCCCTACGGAGTGACTGCTATCAGCGACATGGTTTGCCAAGATTGCCACCATTTGAAGCGTATCGGCATACCAGCATCCGTGGAGGTCATCGGTGAATATGCTTTCCAGAATTGCAAGGAGTTGCAAACGTTATCGCTGAGCAATGGCGTGAGAACCATCAGCAAGGGTGCCTTTTCGGGATGTCAGGGCTTGATCATTGTGGACCTGCCTCCAAGCATCGGTTTGCTGGCAGACGATTGTTTTGGTGGGTGTGATGATATATCCGCGGTCTATTTTCAAGGTATAAACCCACCAGAATGTGCCGGTGATGCTTTCTCTCCTGAAGTGATAGATGCCGTGCTCTATGTGCCAGATGAGAGCGAGAAGACCTACGAGGCTCTGGGCTTTGAAGCAAAGGGATTCGCTAAAATCAAATCCTTGCCTAACGAGGAAAAGATGGATAGGCACAAGGCCAAGACGTTGGCTGACGGTTTGGAAGACATTGCCAAGAAGCCCCGCCTTCGAGAGAAACGCTTGCAGAAGGAAGCCAAACGAAGGGAAAAACTGGAGAAGATGTATTAGAGGAGAACGGGGATGCTAATTCTCGATGTTCTCAATGCTTACCCCGTCAAACTGGTCCATGAAGTCGATGATGCGCATCTCAAACTTGTCACGCTTCACCTTGATGTCCATGTTTACACGGTAGGCTACGCCAGTGGCAATATGTGTCTCCTTCATGCTGTATGAGTCGAGTTCCATGCCCTCTTTGCGCAGGTTGTCGAGTACCTTGCGGATATTCTCTTGGTTGGGCGAAGAGAAGACCACGTTGATGACACGTCTGCCAAAGCGGTGCAAGATCCAATTGAATGCCTCCAGGCTGATGAGCACCAGGATGGTAGATGATACTGCCAATAGATACATACCGCCTCCGCAGGTAAGACCGATGGCAGCCGTTACCCACAGACCTGCCGCCGTGGTAAGACCTTTCACCATGTGTTTCTGGAAGATGATGGTACCGGCACCAATGAATCCGATACCCGTGACCACCTGCGCAGCTATACGCGACACGTCTAAGCGGTGTTCGGTGGAAATGAGCGCTCCCTCAAATCCGTATGCTGAGATAATCATAAACAATGCCGAACCTAATGCCACGAGGAAATGGGTGCGAAAGCCTGCTTCCTTGGAACGATACTCGCGTTCGAGTCCGATGATACCGCCTAAAACGGCAGCAATGGTGATTCTTAATATGAAATCTGTTGTCATAGATGGTAGAGTGTTTTATGGTCGATAATTAGGATGCGTGTTCCTTTTTGGGGAACAAGACGGATAAGAGGATGCAAACGGTCAGTACGGTGACGATGGCTAACAAAGACCATACGGCATCAATCTCAACATAGTCGTGTAAGAGCAACTTGCCTCCGATGAAGAGCAACAACACGCAGATTCCAGGTTTGAGGAACCTGAACTTATCGGCAATACCCGCCAAGAGAAAGAACATGGCTCGCAATCCCACGATGGCGAGGATGTTAGAGAAGAACACCACGTAGGGGTCGAGGGAGATGGAGAAGGTGGCTGGGATGCTGTCGAAAGCAAAGATGATGTCGGCAAACTCGATGAATACCACCGTTACCAATAGGGGAGTGATACACCATTTGCCTCCTTCTTGCTTGCTTGCCACTTGGAAATCTCCATCTACCTTCTTCGCTCTCACGAAGAAATTGTCTCCATGAAAACGAGGATAGATACGGAAGAAACGGGACAGGAGTCTGACGGCAACATGATTCTGCACGTCTATGGGTCCTTCTTCCTCTCGTTCAAACAGAATCTTGATACCATTGTAAACGAGCAACAGGCCGAACACCAACAAGAGCCAATCGAACTGGGCAATGAGGGAAGAGCCCACGAAGATGAAAATGAAACGTAAGACGATGGCTCCCAAGATACCCCAGTTGAGCACGCGTTGGTATTCAATCTTGCTAACGCCGAAGGAGGTGAAGATGAGAAGCATCACGAACAAGTTATCTACCGAGAGCGTTTTCTCTAACAAATAAGCGGAGATATAGGCGATAGACATATTGTGGCGATAGAGCGACAAGCCGCCCTCATAGTCGTTGGCATCAAGCTTGAGATGTGAAGCATACCTGTTGGTCACTTCTTGCAGGTCGCTCATGTTTTCAATGCCATGCACCATGTCGCCATGAAACCAGAGGAAACCGGCAAAACAAAAAGCGAGTGCTACCCAAACGGCTGTCCATATACCAGCCTCTTTGATGGAAACCTCATGTGCCTTGCGGTCAATGACCAGCATGTCTAATAGGAGAATGCCTACGATGAAGGCAATGAAAATGATAAAGAATAATATTTCTGTGGAGATCATTTTTTTTTGTTTGCAAAATTACGAAAATCATTTCAATACAAATGGATTGTTGTGGTGTTTTTTCTTGAATGTCACATTTTTGTATTATCTTTGCCCCAAATACTTGATGAAAGAGTGACAATAGAAGACCTGAACGGACGCATCCGTGATTTTTTTGGTTTTGTACCGACCAAGGAGCAGGAGAATGCCTTGCAGACATTCTCCCACTTCATGTTTGACCGTGAGCCTCACACCCTGATGATCTTGCGAGGCAGTGCGGGTACAGGAAAAACGTCTCTCGCTGGTGCTTTCGTGCGAACGATGGTGAAATTAGGGCAGAAGGTGGTGCTCATGGCTCCTACGGGAAGGGCTGCCAAGGTGTTCTCTCTCAATGCAGGGAGTGCGGCTTCTACCATCCATCGGAAAATATACCGACAGAAAGGTATCGTGGGAGGCTTTGCCTTAGACATGAACTTGCACAAGAACACGCTTTTTATCGTGGATGAAGCATCGATGATAGCCAATGACGGGATGATGGAAAGCGTGTTTGGCAGTGGATGCCTTTTGGATGACATGATGCAATATGTGTATGGGGGTGAGAATTGCAGACTGCTGATTATCGGCGATAAGGCACAGTTGCCGCCAGTGGGAGAGGAGGAGTCGCCCGCTTTGTCGAAAGACTTCATGAGAGGCTATGGCATGAAGGTGTACGAGGCAGACTTGAATGAGGTGTTAAGGCAAGAGCAGGAGAGTGGAATCCTGTATAATGCGACGGTGATCAGGCAGATGATTACGCACGACGAACTGACTCAAATGCCGAAGGTGGTGTTCAAGGGATTTGCCGATATACGCATGGTGCCAGGCAATGAGTTGATAGAGAGCTTAAATTCCAGTTATAGTCAGGTGGGAATAGATGAGACGATGGTGGTGACACGGTCGAACAAACGAGCCAACATCTACAATATGGGCATCAGAAACTCTATCCTGGGAAGAGAAGAACAACTGACGACGGGCGATTTGCTGATGATTGTGAAGAACAATTATTTTTGGACGGCAAGAGATGCAGAACCAGCAAATAGGCAAATACAATTTCTTGCCAATGGCGACCGTGCTTGCGTGCGTAGGGTAAGGAACATTCGGTCTTTGTATGGATTTTCGTTTGCGGATGTCTGGCTTCAGTTGCCCGATTACGATGACTATGAGATACAGGCAACGGTAATCATGGATAGCTTGTTGACCGAAGCTCCGGCATTGACAAGGGAACAGAGCAATATGTTGTTTAACAATGTATTGGAAGATTATGCCGATATTCCCACAAAACCCGAACGGATGAAACGCTTGCGTGAAGACATGTATTATAACTCGTTGCAGGTGAAATATGCATACGCGGTAACTTGTCATAAGGCACAGGGCGGACAATGGGCGCATATCTACATCGACCAGGGATATATGACCGATGAGATGTTGACACCTGATTATATTCATTGGTTATATACCGCCTTCACCCGTGCTACCGAAAAATTATTTTTGGTGAATTGGCCAAAAGAGCAAAGCGATGGATGATGGAGGATGGGGGAATTAGGAAGGAGGAAGTTGATGGATGATGGAGGAATTAGGAAGGAGGAAGTTGAAGGTTTAAAATCAAGTACATTTGATCGGATAGAGGAAGATATAAAAACTCTAAGGATTAAAGGATATAAGGATTTTACCTTCGGTGTAGGCACCTAAAATCCATAAATCCCTTAATCCTTAGACATCAATTGTGAATGGTCAATGCTCAATGCTCAATGCTCAATGGTCAATGGTCAACGTTCAATGTTCAACGTTCAACGTTCAATGAACAACGAACTTCTTTCCATTCTTGATGTAGATTTCCTTCTTCTTTGGCGTTGTTACTATTCTGCCTTGCAGGTCGTAGATACACCCCGCGTCTTCTGTCTTGTTGTCTATCACATTAATACCACTCGGCAAATCTACTACAATATGAAAGAAGTCCTTCCAATGCACGACTGTTTTATATTTACTTTGTTGGGAAAACGATGGTACTGGAACATGCAACGTAGCATTACGCACCGTTTCTTCGTCAAAAGATGTCGAATAAATTGAGGGAGGATTTTCTGAACGTGTTCGTATTTCCTCGATGGCGGTGCAATTACTGAAAGCGTACTCTCCGATGATACTGACATTCTTGATGTTCAGGGATTTCAAACCAAAGCAACTGTCAAACGCATGATTTCTCACAAAATATTTACTATAATAGTAATAATCATTGTTATCCATACCAATAGTCAAGGATGTCAACCCATAACATCCGTAGAAGGCATATTCCGAAATGGTTAAAAGGCTCTCAGGAAAGTCCACGGATGTCAGGCTCTTGCAATTAAAGAAAGCGCAACAGCCGATTTCTTGTATTTTTTTACCAAAGCTCACGGATGACAAGTTTGAGCATCCCCTGAACATACATTCGCCAATCGTGGTAAGGTCATCACCGATTACAACGTTTTTCAATGATTTAATGTCCTCGAATGGAGATATCTCACCTTCAAAAGTAATGTTCCTGTTCAAGTTCACTGTTTCAATAGGACAGCCAGAAAACACCCTGTTGTTAAAATAATTAGCAGTGATGCCCTTTTTAATCCGCAAATCGTACCCATCGGAATATTCAAACGTCACTGTCTTCAGATTTGAGCATCCGCTAAACGCCATTGACGAAATAGTGTATATGTTCTTAGGAATTGTTATCGCCTCCAAACTTGTGCATCTTTCGAATGCTCTCTCTTCGATGGATGTCACTCCACTGCCCCATGACACGAATTTCAAGCTTTGGCAATCTGCAAACAAACCCACCTCCACTTTTTTTATACTATTGGGAAGGGCTATTGAGACCAAGTTATTGCAAAAACCGAAAGAACCTTCCCCTATGGAACGTACATTTTTGCCAAAAACCACAGACTGTAACCCCGAACCATAGAAGACACAACTACCGATAGTCAGAACGCCGTCTGGCATCTCTATGGAGGTCAATTCCTTACACTCATGAAATGCGTAGTCATCAATTGCAATTACCTCACAAGACCTACCTTTGTATGTCACATGACTCGGAATCACGACTTTGCCAGAGTAATTTCCACCTGAGACAACTCTCGCAATATAAGCTGGTGTTATTTCATAACAAATACCATCCACTTCAATCTTCTCAGCCATCATCGACAAGGGCCTGACGAGCAGGCAAGCAATCGCCAAGATTCTCAAAGTCAATTTTGTAATAAAAATGTTATTCGTCATCATAACTAAAATGGTTTTGATTGTCAGTTGCAAATATAAGATAAAATTTCATTACTTCCAAACATTCTATAAGGAATTATACTACGCTTTGAATACATTTTTTTACACAAAAAACACTTTTCTTGATGAGGAAATTAAGCGTTGGTACTATAAAAAAGAGGCATTGCCCTATTTCCATGCAACCCCTCTCCCTTTATCGTGACAAAATTGTTATGAGCAATTGTGAATTGTGAATTTCAAATTGTGAATTATTAATTGTGAGTGGTCAATGTTCAATGAACAACAAACTTCTTTCCATTCTTGATGTAGATTCCATTCTTCTTATTGAAATATCATTGAATTTTTGCCAAAAATGTCAACTCTGAGTAACACTTAACTAAAACTCTCAAAACAGTTAAGTGTCTTTTTTTAGGACATTTTCCCCAATTGTAGTTTAACGATTTTAGTTGACTACTTGTAGTGTTATATAGTTTGCACCATCATCGCACAATGATTTTCCTTGTTGTTCCATCGTTGTATTTGATGACTACCAATCCTTGGTAAGATGGAGTAACACGTTTTCCGTCAAGGCTGAATCGTCCCACTTCACGTACTTCATCGAATGGTAAGTTTATCACGTCCATTGCGATTTCCTCTTCCGTCAATGCCACGATGTTGCCGAATTCTCCCCAAAGTGAAGACGATTGATAGTAACCGATGGATTGTGCTGGCACATGCAATGTGGCATCTTTATTATTATAATACTCAAATGCATCAACCGAAGTATTTGGTACTACCTCTGAATAATAATATATGTCTTTCAAAGACTCGCATTTCCAAAACAATCCTTCATTGATGACAGTCACGGAACTTGGAATATAAATGGTGGTCAAATTCGTACAGTGTGCAAATGCATATCCGCCAATTTCTTTTACGGAATTTGGAATTACCAAGGATTCCAATTTGGAACAGCCATTGAATGCATCGTGTTTTATTCGTTCCACGGAATTAGGTATAGTTAATGATTTTAGGTTAAAACAAGAATAGAATGAATGATCTCCTATCTTTGTTACTCCACTGGGAATCGTAACTGATTCTAAGGAATGACAATAATTGAATAGCATCTTTTCAATGGTTTTCAATGATGATGGTAGGGTAATGGAGACTATGCCTGTGCTTGAAAAAGCTCCCAAACCTATAGTATTGACTGTATTGGGAATCTCAATAGATGAGAGACGGGAACACCCATCAAATGCAAAGGTTCCAATCGAAATCAAGGAATTAGGCAGTTGGAGGGTGGGTAAATGATTGCAATAACGAAATGCTTCGTCCGGAATAGTCGTCAAAGATGAAGGAAGGGAAACAGAGACAAGCGCCTCACATCTAAAGAAAGCTCGTTCCCCGATGCTCGTTACGGTCTCAGGAATGGTTACCTCTGTCAAGCCAGGACATTCATAGAAGGCATTGTTCCCAATACTCGTCACGGTGTATTCTATCCCCTTGTATTCAATCACTTGTGGAATGTTCACGGTTTTTGGGAAATTCTTGTTATATAAACCAGTTAGTTCGGCACTACGGCTGTCTGTGTATAAGTTGTATAAAACACCATTCAAATTGAAATTGATGGTATCTGCACACATCCATGTTGGTAACAGCAACAACGATATTATTAACAACAATTTTTTCATAATAATGTGTGTTTAAGTTATGGAAATATATTTTCTTAATTAAAGAAGTCTAAGGCATTTATTGTATGATTATTACGTTTGCAAAGATAAGATTTTTTTTTATTTCAATGTTTTTTCAATAAATAATCTACACTTGACTACACTAATGAACCTAATTATGTAAATACTTTTTCCCGTTCTTGATATATATTCCTCTTCTTATTGAAATATCATTGAATTTTTGCCAAAAATGTCAACTCTGAGTAACACTTAACTAAAACTCTCAAAACAGTTAAGAAAAACTTTTGAAACACTTAACTAAAACTTTCAAAACAGTTAAGTGTCTTTTTTTAGGACAATTTTCATCTATTATAACTATCTAAATACCGTAACAATGTATATTAATGTTCTTTATTTTTTTCGTTTCAGAATCGGATAAAAAAGCTATAGAAAAGTCTAAGGATTAAAGGATATATGGATATTACCTTCGATGTAGGCACCTAAAATCCTTGAATCCCTTAATCCTTAGACATTGTTCAACGGTCAAGGGTCAATGGTCAACGGTCAATGTTCAATGAACAACGAACTTCTTTCCATTCTTGATGTAGATTCCATTCTTCTTTGGCGTTGTTACCTTTCTGCCTTGCAAGTCGTAGAAAGCTCCGTTACCATTTGTTACCTTTATGTTTTGTATACTAGTGGTAGAACCGAAGGAATCTATAGGCAGAATCTCCATCCATCCGCTCCAGTCTTCTGATGCCCTATAAGCGTCAATCAAATCTTCATACACATAGAGCTTACCGATTTTAGAAATATTGTTACTGAATGGTGATATGGTTTTTCCTAAATTATCAATATGCTCAAATTGGGGAACGGATGTTGAATAGCACACAAAACTCTCCAGATTATAGGCATTAAAGCATCCAACACCAAGGTAATCCAAATCTTTGGAGCGTAGAATGATTTTCTTCAGATACGCAGCGTCATCAAAACAACGGTCACCAATGTACTTGACGGTTGCGGGAATATCTATACTGCTTAACGCACTTTCTTGGAAACATCTGTTACCTATACTCTCTAACTCCTCGGGCAGAGAGAGGGATTCAACACCAGTGCCTATGAAACATTCGTTGCCAATTGCCTTGATGGTTGAAGGAAGGATTACTTTTGTAAGATACAGATAGTCTTTGAAGCATCCATCAGCCAAACTCGTTACTATGTATGTCTTGCCTTTATAAGAAACCATCTCTGGAACGAATATCTCACTTACTGCTATGACACCGTCGCCAATAGCAGGAGATGGCATGTCATAATAATATTTATTGAACACCCCTGTGACTGAAGCTGTGCCTGCTGCCTCGTCCAACCTGTAATACAATCCCTTGTAAGTGTAACTACCATCGTGGTTCAAGGTTAGCCCCTCATCAATTTCTTCCCATACTTCTTCCATGAAGTCATCAAACCCGTCCACACAAAGGACCTCAAATAATGATTCGTTGTTAAACAATTGGGAATTTTGATAGTCAGAAATATACTCCTCGGGCACATATACCTGCAACTTAGGACAATCATAGCGTAAACCGAACTGATCATAGGGGATGTGGGCGTCATGCTCAAGTCTCATAGGAGGTGTCTTGGCATAAGACACAAATGCCCTCAGGTTATTGCAGCCATAAAAGGCACCTTCACCAAGAAAATAACTATCTTTTTGCAAAACTTCGGCATAGGTCAACCGCTCGCAACCAGAGAAGCAAAATTCTCCTATCCATTTCACGCTGGCAGGAATGCAAATGGAGACAAGACTTTTGCAATTATAGAAACAGTTTTCTTGTAAGTATTGGATCTTGTCGGATAAAACAACCTCTTTAAGTGAGGTGCATCCATTGAAACAGGATCTTCCTATATTCTCTACACTTGAAGGGATATGGGCGGTTTCCAGTGCGGTACATCCTGCAAAACAACTCTCTCCTATAGACAAGATGGAGGAAGGGATATTCACCGCTTTTAGGCTCGTGTGCCTCAGGAAGCATTTCTCTCCCAAGGCTACAAGCTTGTAAATCTCGTTTTCATACTCAATGTTTGTGGGAATGCCGATGTTCGTCATGTCTTTTTCCAAGCCAAGTAGAATTGCTGTTTTGTCTTTCTTATCAATTCTATATTTGAAATTGTCAAGAGTAATGGTGTCATGAGAATCAGTGTCAGCCCAACCTGCCCAAGCAGGAAATCCCATCAGGAAGAAAAGGCACAAGGCAAACGCCGTCTTCAGTGCCATTCCACCTTCGTCCGTTTGTTTGTTAAATCTCTTTTTCATGTTTATAATTAATTAAGGTGAATAATAAATGGGACAAAAAACCCTATCTTTTTGTTCTCAAATATGTATAGACGTTTTGTTTTTCTTTATCTAAACTTATTCATTTGTATATTAACGTGTTATTATGTTTCACTTTGCATAAACTTTTCTTCCATTTACTATATTCAAACCCTTTTGTAAAGTACTGATTCGTTGACCTTGAAGGTTGTAGATATAACCTTTTATCATTTCGTGCTTATTCCTTACTTCTTCAATTCCCGTCGTTTGCACTTCGAATTCGCCTATAAATAACTCATGACTATTTTCCATCATGACGGTGTAACAACCTTCCCCATAGGAAGATATGTCAATGTCGAGGCCAACGATATAGCCAGCGAAGATGTCTTTCTCATAGACAACGTTGCCTGTCTTGTCAGTTATACGTACCTTATAGGCATCGTCGATTGAATTGAGATTAATTCCTAATTGCAGGTTGTTGTATTCACCATACAGCGATTGCTCAGCCACTCTTCTCATAGGTGCTTTTGGCTGTGTCTTGATGGTATGGGTAAAGTCGAAGCGTTTTTTGGCATTCATACCATCAGGGGTGGCACCATCCTCATATTCGTCGTTAAAGTAGATGACTTCATCACCAATAAAACATGACATCAGGAGTTCCGTCATAAAATGTGATATCTTTGGAAAGGCATTTTTAGTTGGACCTTCAATACCTCCTACACCTTCCAACCATGTGGTGTTTTTGATGTTTTGGTTTATCAAGACATTATTGAGCATGATATCCCTATAAATACCTTTAAAATATTCTATTCCTCCCGTCTTCCTTGGTCCTACCGTGAAAGGTGGATAATCGTCAAAAAGATACAGACTTTCATTGTCACTGAGGGAGAAGTCATACATCATTCTCATTGACTGTTTATCCTCGTCATAAAAGTACACTTTCTTATCCTCTTCATACCATGCTCCGACATAACTCAAAGAGGAGGCTTGTGCCAAATCATCATAATTGGGATTTTCTGGGCTGACATATTGCTGGCACATCATCTGCTTGCAGGTCTTACCGTCAATGATGGTGTCACCATCGAAGTAATAATAATTAACCAATTGCACAGGATTAGAAAGAATTTCTCCTACTTTCCATACTTTACCATCTTCCACGAACGGACGGTAATCTCCCTTAACTGGCTTTGCTACTATTTCTTTAAAGTTTTTCCAAGGCTCGACAGCTTGGTATGCATTGACAGCAGCAATAGGCACAAACAGGGTGATATTTTGTATGTCTGTTTGTGCGAACCCTTCTTTATCTACAATTGGAACATCTTCTGCATAACAATATAATTCCTTAAGAGCTGTGCAATTGCCGAAAACTAAGCGAGGAATTTCTTTGATGCTATTGCCGATGGTGGCAGAATGCATGGTTGTACAACCCCAAAAAGAAGACTCGCCAAGCGTCGAAACACTATTGGGTATCACTATGGAATTCAATGCACTGCATCGATGGAATGCAGCACCGCCAATGGTCTTAACGCCTTCTTCAATGACAACGGTATTCAAGTTTTCACAACTCATAAATGCGCAATTTTGGATTTCTGTCACATTACTTGGAATAACAATGTCTGTCAAACCATTGCATTGTTCAAATGAATAGGTTCCAATGGTTGTCACATGGCTCGGAAAAGTCACCGAGGTCAGGCCATCGCATGCATAGAACGCATAGTCTAATATTTCCGTCACATCGGTAGGAATAACCAAATCTTTCACTTCTTTCCCATCCACATACAAATGATGGGCATTGCCAAGTGGATTAGAATAGAAACTTCTGAATTGCGTCTTACACCAAACGGATAAATCCTTGATATGAACTGCCTCCAATTTATTACAACCAAAGAAGGCGTTCTGGCCGATGCTTTTCACACTGGAAGGAATCGATATGGATGTCAGACTACTACATTCACAGAAGGTATTAGGTTCAATACTGGTCAAGGTGTTGGGAATATTCACCGAAACCATTTTTACGCATCTCTGAAAAGCAGATTCTTCAATCATTGTCACACTGGAAGGGATTTCAACAGAGGTCAGTCCAGAGTTAAAAAAAGCGCCTTGTCCAATCTTCGTTACACTGGTGGGGATTGTCACCGAAGTTAAATTAATACAACCGATAAATACCCACGGTTGGATGCTTGTCATAGTATCGGGAAAGGTTACATGTGTCACCTCCACACCATTGAGATATAGATGACGAGCAGAGTAGAGCGGATTGGCTGCTGCATTGGCAAATTGAATATTGCACCATGCTGTAATGTCTTCTATGTTGACCCTGTCTAACTCTGAACAGTCCTTAAACGCATCGCTCCCAATGCTTGTCACACTGCTGGGAATGCTTATGTATTCCAAGAGGGTGCTGATATTTCTGAAAGCATTCTCACCTATGGCGGTGACTTGATAAGACACCTCATTATAATTCACTTGAGAGGGTATGTCAACATACATTAAATTGTATATTGTGGTCGAATTCGAAGATTTTGATATTACTTCCGCAGTTCTTGTCTCAGCATTCAGATTGTACAAAATGCCGTTAATTTCTACATTATCTGCACTTGCCAACATCGGCAAGAGCATCAAAAAGGTTATAATTATTGTTTTTTTCATAGTTGTAATTATTTTTGTTATCATTTCCATTCGTGATATTTATTATCTGTTGAGTATCTGTTCCAAAGTGATGTCAGGATTGCTTTCTCCAAACACGTCTTTCTTCAATTTCAGTTTTCGATGCTGAACGGCAGAGATGGTGATGCAATAGATGTTACTATTAACCTAATTATCTATACACAATTGGAAAAGCATGCCATGTATTTTTATCATCTAAACATATCTATTAATGTGTTATTATGTTTCACTTTACATATATTTTTCTTCCATTTACTATATTCAACCCCTTTTGTAAAGTACTGATTCGTTGACCTTGAAGGTTGTAGATATAACCTTTTACCACTTCCTGCTTATTACTTATTACTTCTATTCCCGTCGTTTGTAAATTGAATTCGCCAATGAATGACTCATGACTATTTTCCATCGTGACGGTGTAACAACCATCCCCATAGGAAGATATGTCAATGTTGAGGCCTACGATATTGCCAGCGTTAATGTCTTTCTCATAAACAACTTTACCCGTCTTGTCAGTAATACGTACCAAATAGGCATCGTCGAGTGAGTTGAGATTAATCCCTAATTGCAGGTTGTTGTATTCACCATATAGCGATTGCTCTGTTACTTTTCTCATCGGTGCTTTGGGCTGTGTCTTGATGGTATGGGAGAAGTCGAAACGTTTTTTGGCATTCATTCCCTCTGGGGTGGCTCCATCCTCATATTCGTCGTTGTAGTAGATGACTTCATCCCCAATAGAACATGACAGCAGGAACCACTCGGGATCTGCCAATTCTCCATCAATGACATTTGTTGTCATGCCGTAAATACCTCCGACACCTTCCAGCCAAGGAGTACTCCAGACCGTGCCGCCTCCCTCTTTACACATCATAACGTCTCTATACACGCCCTTAAAACCTTTGATGCCTCCTGTCTGCCTAGGCCCAATCACATAAGATTGACCATTAATCTGTAGAGTGGCATTGTCATCAACGGAGAAGTCGTACATCAACTTAAACTGCTGGTTTGTCGAGTCGTATTTGTATACTTTCTTGTCCTCTTCGTACCATGCTCCCACATAGCTCAGGGAGGGTTGTTGTGATATATAATCATACTCTGGATAATCGGGGCTGACATACCGCTGGCACATCATCTGCTTGCAGGTCTTTCCGTCGATAATGGTGTCACCATCGAAATAGAAGTACTCCACCCACTGAACAGGATTACCCGAGTTGACAGATCCAACCTGCCACACCTTACCGTCTTCAACAAATGGGCGGTAAGCAGTCTGTGGAAAGATATCAGAAGCTAAGTCTGGTATTGATGCTGCAAAATCTCCACTTTCATATAATTCATTCGCACATTCTAATGGGCTTTTTCCACTTTCCGGAGTGACGGCCAAAATATACCATAAAGGCATAAATGCACTATTACCAACAATAGTGAGTTTATACTGCTCTGCATACGAAGTCAGCAAGTCAATATCCTCTTCCTTTTTGAGTTTTACATTCAGATATGGAGTTGCAAAAACCTCCTCGTTGCTCTCAGTAAAATAGCTTGAAGTTAATACAATAGATTTGGCATCTTTTTCCCAGAAATCCAGCGTAGTTAACTTTTCATATTCTGACTGGGGAATAACATAGATGTCAAAAGCTTCGTCATTTATCATGAACAGAGTCTGAACATTAGCTCGAAATCTTTCAGTAATTTCACCACAATCTTTAGGAATACTGACAACGACCATGTTCTCATTGAGAGTCAATGGAATCTTATTCCCCTCATAATAATAGTAAGCCATGTTCATATCAGGTTTTGGGAAGGGCTGGATGTTGAAGTCATCAGCCGTGAAGATACACTCTCCATCCTCATAGCACGAGACGAAACGAGTATAATCATATTCGCCAGGTGGTATCGGTGATAGTTCATGGAGAGGAATCTGGTCTTCAATACCGCTGCTTTCAGAGCCTACGCCCTCAACCCAGATATCGTGCCACACGCCTTTACCGTCGTATTCTATCGTCGTAAGCTTTTCTCCTTCCTTTGAATACTTCTGTAGGCAAGTGTATCTGCGGAATGGGCGATTGTTCACCTCGATGGTATCAACGCCATAAACCATCCAGTTGGTATTGCCCCAATTCAACTCAGCCTTCCATGTGAACACCCTTCCGAAATCCTCACGACCGAAATCAAAGAAAGATGTCATGATGGGCGAGTCGTATGAGTTGTCGCCAAAATCAACACTTTTTAAAACCTCGCGCCCACGCTCAAGTAGGAGGCACACGAGCCGTTCCGTGTTCTCGTCCTGATACCAGAGCTTTTTGTAAGTGGTACGTCGGATAATGGTATCGCCCTTTACTACGTAGGAATAGGGGATCTCATGAAAACCGTCTTCTTCCATGTAATAGTGGATGTAGTTCCACCTTTTCCCCTCAATGCCCATCTTATGATACCCTTTCTCTGTCAAGTCCGGCACAATTGTTTGATAGAGCTTCTCGCCATTTAGTTCACAAGCATTCAGGTTGTTATAGTTGCCCCACATTGGTATCATAGCAAAGAAATCCTTTGTGGCTCCCACACCTTCTATCCAGGAGAAATCAAAGTCATCTTCACCTTCATATTCAGAAACATCATGAAGAATGTATTCCCTGATGGCAATTCCTCCGTTATCCTTTGTCTGAATATCTTTGACAACTAATTTCCCTATATTGACTTGAATAGTGTCCCCAACAGTACAGTCGAAATTATATAGCAACTCTTCTTTATCTTTTTGGGGAAAGAAGCAATACACTTTCTTATTCACCTCATACAGAGCCCCCTCATAACGGATGGTATTATCGTTATTCCTATTCTCTGAATACATTTTTAGGCATTGTTGACCAGCAATCAGTGTATCTCCCCTTAGGTCATAGTAATAATAGTGATCGTATTCAGCAGGACGCAAAGGCATAAAATTGTCGTACGTCCAATGCTTACCCTCTTCAACTAATGGATGATAATCATCCTGAGTCTCTTTGTTGTCATCGAAGTCTGAGGTAAACACGAAGTAATCGTTGTCAGTATAGTAGAGCTTCAACAACTTCCCCTCCAACTGATATGACTTGATGTCACAGATATGGTGTTCGAAAAAAAGATTTTCCATGATATCACAATAGACCTCTGTCGATAATCCCCGGTCTTCTCCACCGAAAGTCATTTGATTCCCGTTGAGAGTTAACAGACCGACGTTAATTTCGTTCACCATAGAATAGGCCATCACATAGCCTTCTTCTGGTATTTCAATACTCAGATGCCGATGGCTGACATAGTTAGTATTCACCTCAAGCCAGATTCCCCCGTCATTCCATCCAACAAGCCTCCATTCACCATATATGCTTTCTGCACTTGCCAACATCGGCAAGAGCATCAAAAAGGTTATAATTATTGTTTTTTTCATAGTTGTAATTGTTTTTGTTATTATTTCCATTCGTGATATTTATTATCTGTTGAGTATCTGTTCCAAAGTGATGTCAGGATTGCTTTCTCCAAACACGTCTTTCTTCAATTTCAGTTTTCGATGCTGAACGGCAGAGATGGTAATGCAATAGATGTTACCGATGGTGCGATTGCTGAGACCGAGTCGCGTAAGGATACACAGACGGATGTCGTCTTCTTGCATCATGGGGTATTGTTCTCGTATTTTGGCGAAACGGTTGTTGTCGATGGCGTTGAGCGTTCGTTCTATCTCATTCCATTCGTGCAGACTAAGGGTGATGAGCGAATCGCCACTTTGGTTGAGTTTTTTCAACACTTCCGTACGTTCGAGGATGAAGTCTTGCAGGAAAGCTACCACTTCGTTTGCTTGATGCAGCAAGGTTTTCTGGTGCTCAGCCTCCTGTTGTAACTGACGTTTCTCCTGTTCTTGCATGAGTAGCTGGTTTTCCAGTTTCGATTGCTCGTATTCCCGTTGCTGACGAAGCAAACGGATGCGATAGCGAAGAGCCATCACTACAGCAAAGAGGATGATTATTGCGGCGATGATAACGATAAGGAGCGTACGGGCGTATATCTGTGAACGATATTCGAGTTGCTGATTCTCCATTTCCTGCCTCAACGTCTCTTGATAGTATTGATCCTTCTGTTCCAGCGCTTTGTAATAGAAACTCTCCACTTGTTCGAAAGCTTCGTCAATATCGTCTTCCACCTTTGTGGCTCCCATCCTTTGGAGCGCTATTCTGGCAAGATTGCTCTGTACGATATAAGCCAAATGGATGTTCTCTCCAGGCTCTATTTGACGATAGACGGTTTCTGCTGAGTCGAGCATATTAAGACTAAGGTAACTGCGAGCCAACACTTGTAATGCACCAGATTTCAAGTCGGGATGCCCCTCTTTGTCTTCACCCGAAGGAGGGAGTATGGATTCTGCTTGACGGGCATAGTCAACCGCTTTGTGATATTCGTCTTTAGCCCAAGCGATGTTTGCAAGACTGGTAAGTGTCTGACACATCAGGTCATTCATCTGGTTTTTCTCAGCAATGCCGTATGCTTTTTTGATGTAATTGATTGCTTCGTCGTAAGAGCCTTCTGTATTGAATGCCACTTGTGCTGAATATGTGCCAGCATAGTCGAGCAGGATGACATAGTTGCGTTCATCGTCGGGATGTTGCTCATAGATGGTCAAAGCTTTCTTCATCAGGCGCAAAGCCTCTTCAGGGCAACCTTGCGACAATGCTACCGCCAATTGTTGATACGCGATATAATTGGTGTGCCAATCCTCAGACTGTTCGGCTAAACGGATGGTCTTTCGTAGTAAGGTCTCACCAAGACGAATACTATCATTGGCCAAAGCATCTTTCGCTTCCTCCAGACAATCTGCTGCTGTCTGTGTATTTGACCCTTGCTGTGGTTGATTGCAAGCAATCAAAAGAATGCCTATGATGAATATGTACACTGTCCTTGTAAACATACCGTTGATAGTTTCAATATTTCTCGTTGCAAAGTTACGATGATTATACGAAAGCCGTATCACTTACTCATGGAAAATGTGCAATCATGATAAAAATAAAAATATCTATAAATCAACATGTTACGAATTATATGATAATATAACCCATGGAAAAATAATGACTGAGGTGTGTTTGCATTTACCCCAAATCGGTCATTAGACTGAATTTTGGTTTATGTGATAAGCAAAAAGGTTAGAAGTTTGAACACATCAAAACTTCTAACCTTTTTATTGTGCGATGCACATACTTCACATTTCAACCATCAAAACATGTCTTCTACATATTGAGAGTTGTTGTAAACGCTTTCAGGGCAAAGTTCGATGTAATCGAGGTGGAACTCTGTTGACGTGTTATCAGGTAATACCGTCTTGAAGCGTAGCCAGTATTCGCCCTGCTCAAATTGCATCTTGGTGATGATACGACGCAAGTCTTGCACGTCGGCACGAGCAATGAGCGAGCCACCTTTACCACGCGAATAATACAAGGTGCCGCGCATCCAACCCATATTGTGCATGTTCGCATCACTTTCCACACCCATGTCGTCGGTCTTGGTATATAAGCACCAACCTGTTCCCGAATTGGTGTCGGGTGAGCCATCGGGATTATCTACGGGAACCTTACGCATATCAAGAGGAATGTCGAGAGCTTTCATCGTTGTGAGTGAAGAGCTCCTGCCTAAGTAGAATTGCACCATACCACGGTTGCCATTGGCAGTATATCCCATGCGCAACTCGTATGTTCCGTCGGGAACGGGAGGCAAACGGAATGCAAAATCGTATGCACCCATGCACAAGATTTCATCACCCTGGTAATTGGGCCAGTTGCAATCTTGTCCTGGCAAATGATAGATCTCCGTGTTGTCTCCATTATATACAACCAAGTGCTTGGAGTAGTTGCGAGGCAGACGCATGTTTCCATTACCGCCGAATGCCGTTCCACTGGATTCACCGAGGATAGCCCTCACCTCAGAGGGTTGCATCTGTCTGAGCTTGTTAGACATTACTTCAGGCAAAAGAGACAAATCGTCAAAGCGCATACGCTCGTTCAACACACCGCGAGGAACATATTCCTCGTAAGCCAACATGTTTAAGAGAGGATGAATATAACCATTGAGCGCTTGAATGTTGTCTCTCTTCAGAGAAATACCCTCTCTCTTGACGGTAGAGATAGAAGCAGAAGCCATTTCTGCTACACGGTCGGTAAGAGTGCTATTGGTTACCCAGCGGTTGATATAGATTTTTCCACTGTTACGTATTACCTTGAATAAGGTATAAGGCAACATCGTTTCGTAATACTCATATAGGGGAACCCTTGAGGTCTCGTTGTAACTATACACCAACTTGGTATAAGGCACGATATACTTGACGATATGGTAACGCACAAACATATTGAGTGCATTGTTAGCCTTTTGGAAATCCTTGTCAGTGCTTACTTTGATGTTGTGGTTACGATAGTAATCATACCATCCGCTACCTTGGTCGGCACATTTGCCGTACGTGTTGTTGGCATATTCTATCAAGTCGTTGATGTCGTTGATGCCGTTTTGTTTCAGAGTCTCGTCAGTTTCTGCAAAGATGGTATAACCCACGATACACTCTTCGGGAATGTAAATCTTTCCAGAACCTTTACCCGTTCCCACCTTTGTAGGCATTTGAATATCAGTACGTGCTTTCTCGTTGAGCGAGTCTGCCAAGCCCGTAAGTGAAAGAGCTTGGTAGAAGATAGAAAATTCCTTGTGTTTTTCCATCTCACCACTGATCAAGTTGTTAGAACGGGTAATCACGTTGTTGACCACATGCAACACACCATTCTCCAATTCGTTATCCATACTGGTAATCAATGAACTGTTGTTCAGCAAGATACCACCAGAAATGGAGTCGATGGAAGAGTTGATGTCACGTCCCAACATCGAGTTCATGGTCATTCCGTTGCCTAAGTCCACTCCCATGATTTCGGAATAGAGCAAGTGGAAGAGGGCGATGTCCTTACACAAAGAGTCGGTAAGTCCCTCAAGACCTTTCTGAGTCATTCCATTATGTGGTAAGTCCTTGTTAGACATATCCTCATACAGGTCATCAACATACTTCCTCATAGCCTCATTCGTAGGGGCGAAACAGGTGTACGTACCGTATGCAGACAGAATCTTGTCGTAGCCAGTGCGCTTTAATACATAATTGAAATCGCTAAATTCATCATTGCGATTGAGAAGGAAGTCTTCTATGGTTTCACCCGTAAAGGTATAGAGGTTAGACTCGTCTATTTTCTCAGAGCAACTGGTCATGAAGGCACAGCTCACCACAATGATTAGCGATAATAATTTTCCGAGCGTTCTCATTATTTATTATATATAAGTCTTAAAGATTGTGTTATTCTACAGTGAGGTAAAGCACACGACTTGACCAATTCACTTTCTTCGACCAGTCAACATCATGCGTGTAAGGCAATTCCAAACCGTGGTTCATCAGATAAGCACCGCTGAAACTCTTGCCTTCGATGTTGAGAGGACGATTGTCGATACGATTCAATTCATGAACCTTATACATCTTATTGGCATCAAGACCAGCCATCTTCACGCGAGGAAGATGCTCGTTCTGGAACTGTTCGGTCTTCCACCAGTAGAACACAGCCTTGTCTTTTTGTTCACTCACGTACATCATGGAAGCCAATCCTTTGTTCTCGTATGGAGAAAGTAAACGATAGATGTCGCCAAACTGTACCACGGGGCGAATCTCCTTATACTCCTTGATAGCCTGACGACAGAGAGCCTTCTCCTCATCAGTCATGTTCTTAGGTTGAATCTCCATGCCCAATCTTCCACTCATCGCCACGTCGATACGCATCTTCAGGCTGGTGGTACGATAAACGGTATGGTTGGGAGCAGCTGAGATGTGACTTGCCATTGCGATAGCTGGGAAGAAGTAGCTCGTTCCCCATTGCATGTAGATACGTTGGAGAGCATCGGTGTTGTCGCTCACCCAGAACTCGTCAAAGTAAGGCAGCACTCCCCAGTTAGCCCTACCGCCACCACTGGCACATGCTTGAATGGTGAGGTTGGGATATTTTGCGCGGATGCGCTGGCACACTTGCTCAAATCCACGATGGTAGGCAATGTAGAGATGGCTCTGCTCATTGGCTGGCAGATATTGGCTACCGTGGTTCATGATAGCCATGTTAGCATCCCATTTGATGTAATCAATTTCGGGATATTTCGTCATGAGATTGTCCACAATGCTGAAACAGAAGTCTTGAACCTTGGGATTAGCCAAGTCGAGAACCAATTGCGTTCCACCGCGACCAAGCACAGCATCACGCTTAGGAGCCTTGATAATCCAGTCGGGATGCTTTTCGTAAAGCTCACTGACCGAGTTGGTCATTTCCGGTTCAATCCAAATGCCAAACTTAATGCCGTGTTTCTTTGCGTCACGGAGCAAACCCTCAATACCCTCTGGCAGTTTTTCGGTATCTACAACCCAATCGCCAAGAGAAGAATTGTCAGTCTTTCTCTTGTATTTGTCACCAAACCAACCATCATCCATCACGAAGAGCTCGCCACCCATGGAAGCAATGTCGTTCATCATTTGGTCCATACCCTTTTGGTTGATGTCGAAGTAAACACCTTCCCATGAGTTGAGCAAGATTTTACGTTCTATGTTTCCGTGCATGAGCTTATAGGTACGTCCCCAGCGATGGAAGTTGCGAGAAGCACCACTCAGTCCTTCCTTCGAGTAGGTCAGAGCCAAAGCAGGAGTCACGAATTTCTCGCCCTTCTTCAGGTGATATTCAGAATTGTCCTCGTTGATTCCAGCGAAGAAATAATGGTATTCCGTATCGTCGGTATCAATCTTCAGACGGAAGTTACCCGAATAACAAAGTGCTGCACCAATCACATCACCCGTATTCTCGCGAGCCTTTCCGTCAAGAGAGAACATCACTTCGGCATGGTCGGTGTGAGAGTTACGCGTTCCATCCTTGTTCTTGATGATTTTCTGTCCTGGTTCAAGCAATTCCTCGCTTACTCTTCCCTCATTTGCCCATGAGCCGTAGAGGTGAGAGAGCCAAACTTCGCCACGACGAATGGGCAAACAAGCAGAAGCAAACGTAGTAAGTGTTACGGTGCCTTTCTCGTTGTTTGTGATTTCCGTCCATGTCTCTATCATGTCCACGTCTTTGTAGGCGCGATACTTGATATCTACATTAATGGGATAAACGGCATCTTTAGTATGGATGGTAGTAACGGTGGCATGAGCCTCTTCCGTCTTTTCAACGCCCGTGGCAACCAATGCCGTTGACATATTGCCATCAATGTGTTTCATGGCAAATGCGTCTTCTGCGGGTGTGTTCAGTCCGTGAGCAGGATAAACCTCCATCCTTCCGTTGGTGGGATATTGAAGATGTCCCAGCTCATTGGCATTCAACTTGCTTCCAAAATAAACATACGTGGGTTGTTTGCCATTGTTGACCTCCAACACCATCGTCATGTTTTTTGTCTGTATCACCACTTGCTCGGCAAAAGCCATTGTTGCTGAGAGCAAGGATAAGATGCTGAATAAAAAGACCTTTTTCATGGTTGTTGTCATTAGAAAAGTGGTTGCTGAATGATATTTTTACTCAAATACACTGACATTTAAGAACTTGCACCATTGCTTGTCGTACTCGTAATTCTTCACGGATGATTTTCTTACGACTAATTTTCCTTCCAGCGTGGTGGCTTTGTCAAACGTACTGCTGCTGATCTTAGCAGGAACAGCACCTTGCGACTTCACCGTCATCAAGTTTACGCAATTCTCAAACGCATTGCTTCCGATTTGTTTCAATCCCGTTGGAAATTCTATCTCCTTCAAGTGAGAGCAACCGCGGAAAGCATCGCTGCCAATTTCCTTGATGGATGCAGGTATCTGAATGGTTTCCAATGACGTACAGTTTTTGAACATATCGTCTGGAATCTTGGTAATGGCAACAGGAATGGATGATTTTACAAGGCTTGAACAATCTTCGAAGATTCCTTGACCGATAATCTTCAATGAGTTGGGCAATATCAAGCTGTCGAGATTGGCGCATCCCTTGAAAGCATCATCGTCAATGCGATTCACAGAGTTAGGGATAATCACATCCTCCAAGCTGCTGCAATTCTCGAAAGTGCTGTCTTCAATGCGGGTAATACCCATTGGCAGTTTGACTCTTTCCAACGTGACACAGCCGATAAACAAAGAATTACCCATCTTGTTCACTCCAAGGGGAATCTCAATCTCCTTTAAGCTGGAGCAATCTTTAAACACGGTATTGCCCAATTCTGTAACGGCATCGGGAATATAGATGCTTACCAAGCTGGAACAACCCTTGAAAAGTCCATCGGGTATTTTCTTCAACATCTTGGGAAGGTCGATGTGGCTCAACGACTTGCAGTTTTCAAACACGTCGGTTCCCATCTTGTTTACTCGCTCAGGTATGATGACCGTCGTTAAACTGGTGCAACCCTCAAACAAATCCGACTCTATCTCAGTGAGCTTTTCGGGAAGTGTCACTTCAGTAAGGCTCGAACAGTTCTTGAAAGCTGACGAACCAATCTTGCTGATGGTCTTGCCAAATTGAATGGAAGTCATTCCCGTGCAATCCGAAAATGCTCCAGAAGAAATCTCTTCCACGTAGAACGTCAGGCTGTCAACCGTGATTTTCTCAGGAATGACGATGTCTCCCACGTAGGGTTCCGCACTCTTGATGACGGTAGCTACTTGTTTCTTGGCATTCAGTTGGTAATTGATGCCATCTACGATGTTCTTTGTTGCTTTGATTTTGATTGCTTGAACCTGTGTGCTTGCCATGATGACAAGTGCAAACATCAGGATTTTGGTGGATATTTTCATGATAATAATAGTAATTGATTTATTTCGCAAAGATAAAGATAATTATGCAATTATCAAAAACAATTTGAAAAAAGATTGCAAATATATGGTTTTGCCTTGCTAAAGACAATGTTTAGCAAGGCAAAACCATATATTTAAATCTTATAAATGTGCCAGTTCGATGACCTTCTCTATGGCAGCGTCAAGACCGTTGATGTCTTTGCCGCCTGCAGAGGCATAGTGTGGCTGACCACCGCCACCGCCTTTGATGAGCTTGGCAGCCTCACGCACCATCTGTCCGGCATGTAGCTCATGGTCTTTCACCATGTCTTCACTGAGCATGACGCTCAACAAAGGCTTGTCTCCATGAGTGCTGCCTATGACGCAGAGCAGGCTTTCAGGTATGGCGTTTCTCACCTTAAATACCAAATCCTTGGCTTGGTTGGCGTCAATGGGAAGAATCGCTTTCACGATGCTTATGCCATTTCTCTTTTCCACGTGGTTGAGCAACATCTGAATCGTACGCTCCAAAGCCTGTTGCTGGAACTTTTCAATGTCCTTCTTCATGCTGTCGTGCTCTTCCATGTACTTCTGAATCACGCCTTGCAAGTCTTTGGCGTTGTTGAACAAAGCCCTGATGTCACGTATCATGTCTTCCATCTGGTAGAGCGCTTCCTCACAGTTCTTTCCCGTGATGGCTTCTATACGGCGAATGCCTGCTGCCACGGAGCCTTCGCTCACAATCTTGAACAAGCCAATATGGCCTGTTGACTTGGCGTGAATACCTCCACAGAACTCACATGAAGGACCGAAGCGAACCACACGTACCTTGTCGCCGTATTTCTCGCCAAAGAGAGCAATGGCTCCCATCTTCTTGGCTTCTTCTATAGGCATTTCACGATGCTCGTCTAATGGGATGTCTTGGCGAATCATGTCGTTGACGAGACGCTCCACTTGTCGCAATTCCTCATCGGTAACCTTCTGGAAGTGAGAGAAGTCGAAACGCAACGTGTTAGGACTTACCAACGAACCCTTTTGCTCTACGTGGTCGCCCAATACTTGCTTTAATGCGTAGTCGAGGAGGTGAGTGGCGGTGTGATTGGCTGCACTTGCCTCACGCTTGTCAATGTCAACGCAAGCCATGAAGTCAGCCTCCGGGTTCTTGGGCAATTGCTTGACGATGTGAATGCTTTGGTTGTTTTCACGCTTGGTGTCAATGATTTCCACCGTTTCGTTTTCTGATACGATGACACCTTGGTCTCCCACTTGTCCACCCATCTCTCCATAGAAGGGAGTATAGTCGAACACCAGTTCGTAGAACACGTTCTTCTTTTGCGTTACCTTCCGATAGCGTAAGATGTGACATTCGTATTCACTATAATCGTAACCCACGAATTTCTGTTCGCCAGGCATCAGTTCCACCCAATCGGAGTTTTCCACTTGCGCAGCATTGCGGGCGCGAGCCTTTTGTTTCTCCATCTCCTCGTTAAACTGTTCCACGTTCACCGTGTAACCATGTTCGCGACAGATGAGTTCGGTCAAGTCGAGTGGGAAACCGTATGTATCAAACAAACGGAATGCAGAAACACCGTCGAGAACGGTTTGCTTGTGGGCATTCAGTTCGTCCATGGCTCCATTCAGAAGGTTAATACCTCTTTCGAGAGTACGCAGGAAAGAGTCTTCCTCTTCTTTCATCACGCGTCCGATGAGTTCTTGTTGTGCTTTCAGTTCTGGGAAAGCATCACCCATCTCACCTACGAGCACGGGAATCAACTTAAACATGAATGCTTCCTTCTGGTTGAGGAATGTGTAAGCATATCTTACGGCACGGCGCAAGATACGACGAATCACGTAACCAGCCTTGGCGTTGGAAGGCAACTGACCGTCGGCAATGGAGAAAGCTACGGCACGAAGGTGGTCTGCACATACTCGCATGGCAACGTCAACGTCTTCATTCTCGCCATATTTCAATCCCGTGATGCTCTCTTCCTGCTTGATGATGGGCTGGAAGATGTCGGTATCGTAATTGGAATGCTTGCCTTGGAGTGAACGTACCAAACGCTCGAATCCCATACCAGTATCAATGACGTTCATGGAAAGTTTCTCCAACGAACCATCAGCCTTGCGATTGAATTGCATGAACACCAGGTTCCAGATCTCAATCACTTGTGGGTCGTCCTTATTCACCAGTTCTCTTCCGGGTACCTTTGCCTTTTCTTCGGGTGTGCGAGAGTCGAGGTGAATCTCAGAGCAAGGACCGCAGGGTCCCGTGTCTCCCATCTCCCAGAAGTTGTCGTGCTTGTTTCCGTTGATGATATGGTCGGCTGGAACGTGCTTAGCCCAATAGCTTGCAGCCTCGTCGTCGCGTGGGATATTCTCTTCCGGCGAACCTTCAAACACCGTTACGTAGAGGTCGGCGGGATTGAGGTGAAGCACATCCACCAAGTATTCCCAAGCCATGTCTATGGCTCCCTCCTTGAAATAATCGCCGAAGCTCCAGTTGCCCAGCATCTCAAACATCGTATGGTGATAGGTATCGTGTCCCACTTCTTCCAAGTCGTTGTGCTTACCGCTCACGCGGAGACATTTCTGTGTGTCGGCTCTGCGTCGTGGCTCTGGCTCACGTGTGCCGAGAATGATGTCTTTCCATTGGTTCATGCCTGCGTTGGTGAACATCAGCGTAGGGTCGTCTTTGATAACCATCGGTGCTGATGGTACGATCGTGTGTCCTTTCGACTCGAAGAAAGTCTTGAATGAGTCGCGGATTTCTTTTGCTGTCATCATATATTTATTTGGTATTTAATTGTTTATTCCTTTTTAAAGTGGTTGCAAAATTACAAAAAAATATCAAATTACATATTGAAGTAGCGAAAAAAACACTATATTTGCATTTCATTAATGAATTGAACCCAAATAGAAGGAATCATGGCACTGAATACAGATAAGAAAACAAAACTTTATTACTCCATCAAGGAGGTGGCAGAAATGATTGACGTAAACGAGAGCTTGCTGCGATATTGGGAAAAGGAGTTTCCACACCTGCGCCCTAAGACCGTTAGCTCCAACAAGGTACGTCAATACACGGAGAAAGACATTGAACAAATCAAGTTGATCTATAATCTGGTGAAGGTGCGTGGGTTTAAGTTGGCTGCTGCCCGTAAATACTTGAACGAGAACCGTGGCGGATTGGACAAGAGCAATGAGGTGTTGGAAACGCTGATGTCTGTGCGCGACCAATTGAAACTGCTCAAGAGACAAATAGAGTCGTTGACGTAAATGGGATATACATGCAAGATTTTGCAGCAATAGATTTTGAAACGGCTAACTATGAGCGCAGTTCGGTATGCTCCGTAGGAGTGGTCATTGTGCGAAATGGCGAGTTAGTAGATTCTTTTTATTCGTTGATTCAACCTGAACCCAACTATTACAATTACAGATGCTCACAAGTACATGGTCTTTGTCGTGAAGATACTGACGAGGCTCCCGTCTTTCCGAAGGTTTGGGCACAAATAGAACCGCTGATCAAAGGGCTTCCGCTCGTTGCACACAATAAGGCTTTTGATGAGGGATGTTTGAAAGCCGTCTTCCGAGTTTATCAAATGGACTATCCCGACTATGAGTTTTACGATACGCTCAGAGCCTCACGCCGTGCCTTTCGTTATCTGGCTGACCATCAGTTGCATACCGTTGCGGCAGAGTGTGGCTACCATCTTGAACACCATCACCATGCTCTCGCTGATGCTGAGGCTTGTGCTTGGATAGCGAGAGAGGTGCTGTAAACTCGAAAGTTGGAACGGTTTGGAAATAACTAATAATAACATACTGAGGCTCATGCGATCATCCCACTTATCTTTCCATATTCATTTTTTAAGCTGTGGCCTCTACAAAAAAACTATTATTATTCCGCTCAGTATTATTGAAACAACATGAAGTCCATATGACAATAAATACCATTTTTTAGTTGGATATTTTGAGTCAAAATAATGATCCTTAACAAATTGTTTATATGGTTCTGAACATGCTATCCTTGTAAAAGGTCCTATAACCACAGCTGTAATAATAGCCATAGTTATCTTTACAGGTTGTTCTGGAAAATGAAATAGGTATGTGTTAGGTATCCAAAACACTATATTTAATAATGAAAAAACATATCCATATATCGTCGCAACATAAAAATCTACACCAATAGCATTTGCTAACATGCGCGCTTCTATACCACCTGGATTTAAACAAGCACGATCTACAGCTGTAAACGTAAACAAAATCTTATGTAAAAAAGATGTTAGTACCATATATTATAATTAGGTAATGATATAGTTGTTGGCATAGGCAGTGCCGAAGGCACGATAGATAACAGGCAGGCGGTGAAGCCCGAAGGGCGTAACCCCTGCTAACATGAGCATTTGTATATAGAAGGCACGACAGAACAACCTTGCGCAATCGGTTCTGTCACCCCTATCGGGGTTCGATTTGAAACTCTACCATTGAAGGGGTTTCGCTCCGCTTCACCCCTCCCTGTGTTCTTTTGTCCCTTCGGGACTTATGCCAACTGCTATATTATTGCCTATAATTATTATAATAGTATTGTTTTTGTAATATTATATTATGTTGGTCAATCCATCTCATTTTTGGTTCTATCATTCTCAATGTCTTATTCACTTTCCATCCATAATATACTAAATCAAATTAATTTAGGTTATATATTCCTACTCTTTCCAGTTTTCTCCCAAATGTTTTGGAACTCCTGTGAAGATATTAGTTCAAAAGAATCATAGAATTCCAACTGATCATATTCACCCTCTACAATGTAACACATTTCATCATCATAATTCATCTCGTCAGAGAAGTCAAAGCGTTCATATTCCTCTTCCCCCATGATAACGGCACGTTTCGGATACCACCACAAATTTCCTTCAAAGTAGCAGATGTTGTCATTGTACTCTGACTTGAACCAAACAAGGCTTTCATTGGGTACCTGTTCACTATGTAACTGATAGATAATGTCCTTCAACCGCGTCAATACGTCATCAGTAGCCCAAGACTCTTCGATGGTTACAACTATTTGCATAGAACCCAGTTTGCTCGGTTCATTTGCTTGTATATTCACCATATCAAGAATAGTTTTATCCTCACACACTTCCGTAAAAGCGGAAATCCTGTCTATTCTTTCCTGATACACCTTTTCCATGTCTTGTGTATAGGGATTAACAAACGTGTTTATCCTAATCTCTACCGTTTTTTCCTTGGGGGCATACGTTACAAAATACCCAATCTCCTCATTTCGCAACTCATGGTCACCCGTAGGCTCGATTCCAAATATCTGAGTCAAACGCGTCATCATATTCTTTTTTCTTCGATTCCACATAACTTTTTTTTTCAATTAATTCTTACTATATTTAAGCTAAAATCAATCCAAAATTATCTTTTTCTACGTTTCTAAAAGCGATAGTGGGATTGTTTTTATTCCAATAAGTTTTATTTCATATATGGAAATACTAAAGTTCCTTTTTTCCACTCATTCAAAATATCAGACGCATCTATCTTGGCAACTCCATAAGATCCATTTGCTAACTCTTCCAACACTTCTATGGCTTTTTCAGGAATTATAGGCAATAAGTCTAAAGCTATCCATACACGAACTCCTGGTATTGGATCATTAAGATATTTCTCTAATAGTATCATACTATTGTTGTCATACAAGTATTTTTCACATTTTCTAATAATATCATGCGTTTTATTAGTTTTTCTTGAATCATATTGTTCTGACGCTTCTGCATTTTCTCGGGCAGCATTTATATAAATCTCTAATGCTCCTCGACACTATTAATTGCTTTTTTCATTATTAAATATAATTTATTGATTTGTATTTAATTATTTATAGTTATAGCTGATTTCATCCTACTCGCAAAATTAGTAATTATTCTTATAATTCGCAAATAGTTTGTGGAATAAAATAATGAGCCTTTACTTTGTTTCATATAAAATTCTTACATCATAAAAACAATTGTATATAATAAATCCATAACCTATTTTGTTATCATCTGACATCTATTATTTACCTTTAGGGAGTCCAGCGATATGGCTGCCAAGACTATTACCAAGGTAAAAAAGATGTTAGTACCATATATTATAATTTATAATTATATTCGTTTTCACAGCTGACTGGTTAAAATCTGGAGCATGTTGTTTAACTTATTGATAATTAATTAAATATAGCGTTCTTTGAATTTTTGGATTAAATTTTGTACCTTAGCAATTAGGCCTCTAGTGGCTGTATATTGCTATAATGAATACGAAAAAGACCATCTTTTCACAGATAATGTCTCTGGTTTCACGTTATGAATTCCAGAAATGTGTTGATCGCTACAAGGGCGACTGGCTCTATTCAAGCAAAGTGATATCCATTCCATATACAATGTAACTAAAGATGATAATAATAACCGTTCGGACAATCCACCTATACAACTTTCGTTGTGGTGAGATTTTAACCGGACACTAGTGCTTTTCATTTATAAATTATTCAAGTCTTTATTTGCCCTTATTTGGAGTTCTTGTTTTCTTTCTTTTCTTTATATTTAGAATACGCAGAATCCATGATGATTTTGACAGTATCTTTAAATAAAGGCGTGCCATCAGATAAAATCATAAAGTTGTTTGGGATAATCAATAAAGTATCGGTCTTGTGCGGAG
>Ga0310694_10000046_pt1 | contig 181857 bp, 162 predicted proteins | sample 174DNAGHGhighgp2_FD_203884 | JGI IMG/M metagenome (GOLD analysis project Ga0310694, IMG submission 203884) | Sheep rumen microbial communities from Palmerston North, Manawatu-Wanganui, New Zealand - 1742 DNA GHGhigh gp2 (v2) (version 2) | ecosystem: Host-associated > Mammals > Digestive...
CAGCAGAGAGTCTTTTACGCAAATTGGTTTCATCGATCATAAGCGAAATCTTTATGACTCTCGCATCTCCTGTGTCCAGACTATTGATTATTTCGTCAATAATGGATTGTTCATGCATTACCCAGCAGAAAATGATATTTTTATAGGCCGTACAGTGGAGAAAACTATTCAGCAAGAAGCAGATGTTGCGCATGACCATGGCTTTTGTTTCTTCTGTTACCTGAAACGGATCGGCATCCCAACACCAATCGCCGTCAAGAAAAACACTGTTCGGCAACTCCTTTTTCAGCTGCTGACTTACCGTCGTTTTACCGACGCCCATTGTACCGCCGATCAGATATATTGTTTTCATATCTGTTCCTCACAAACGCCGATTTGTCGTATTGATCATGATTACCAATAGGATACAACGAAAAAAGTACAGACGACCGAAACCGACCGTGCTTTTGAAAATCCACCTTGACAGAACGCCTGCGAAGAGCCCTTTTTGCTTTTTGTCAGGAAAGCGCTGCGATCACGTCGTCGAGCGTTGCGGCAAAGGTGATGCCTTTTAACTTTTCCGGTGTGGAAAGTTCCGAGGAAAGCATTTGATCGAGCAGCATGCGAAGGCCTTTATAATAGCCGTTCAGATCGTAGAGGATGCACGGCGCGGAAAGGTGTCCCAAAGCGACCTTGCTCATGACCTCCGCGATTTCCTCAAGCGTGCCCGTGCCGCCCGGAAACGCGATGAACGCGTCGCCGAGTTCGATCATCTTTGCCTTGCGCTCGGACATGTCCTGTGTAACGTACAGCTTCGTGATCGCGTCGTAAACAAAGCCCGCGTCCACGAAAAACCGCGGTTCAACGCCAGTGACCTTGCCGCCCGCGTTCAGCACACTTTCCGCAAGCATGCCCATAAGACCGCATTTGGAACCGCCGTATACAAGATCATGTCCGTTTTCGCCGATCCATGTGCCGAGCGCGCGCACCGCGGTTTCCAGCGCGGGATCGCTGCCCGGCGTCGCCCCGAGATAGACCGTAATGTTCATATGACCTCCGTGTGTTTGTAGGGGAAGATCGTACGCGTGGGGAGCGCGCGACCTACCTCTGTAACGAATTGGTGGTTATATATACTTTTTCTTTTGATATTTGCATTTAGAATAATCCTTATAGCCAATAGGTTTACTCCTTATAAAATATCAGCAGAGTATTTGTCCTCGTGTTTTGTGAATTTTACATCTGACGGAAACAGATTCATTCCACTCATTGCCATTTCTACACAAGTTTTACACCAATCCAAGTACCAGTCAGGCAAAATATAACAAATAGCCTCGTTGTTTTCTTTAATAGTTGCCATAGGTTTTTGAGATTTGCTAAAGCCTATGGACAACACTGTCTTGACAGTCGATCCTTCGCACAAATCAAGTATCGGCTGTTTCGATTCATCCATAAAAACTTTAGCACCTTTGCGATTTACTATATACTCCGCCCCTTCATTATCAAAATCTACGGGAAGATTGCCAATTTTCATAATTTTCACAAATCCTTTCATAATCTATTGTTATTTTGAATGGCATTATGTCAACCACCTTAATTGTTACAAAAACCACCAAAAAATTGCTTACCCAAATATAACACAATTCATGTCCGCAGGACTATTCACGCCCACAAGGGCAATTCATGGCGTCAGCCAACCCCCTCATCAGTCACCTGACGGTGACAGCTTCTCCACCCTGAAAGGGGGAGAATCCTATGCGCGGGAGCGATTACCCTCTCCGCGCTTCCCGGAGCGGCCGGTCCCAATGCACCGTGCCGCCCGCTTGTTTCGCGAGCGCGTCGATATCTTCATGGAAGGTTTCCAAAAGAATTGCCTCTCGCTTTTTCGAACGCCTGCCCGGTGCTTCGTACAGCACGTCGGAATAATACGCGTCGTAGGAGACCGCAAAGTCGTTTTCGTCGATGTGCGGGAAGAACGTCACCGCCGCCTCGTAGCGCACCGTGCCGTTTTCACTCGTTGCGATCAGCATGACCAGCGCCGCATGGCGGTGGATGCTGTTTGCGATGCAATCCGCCGCAAAGTATTGTTCGTAAACGTTTACCGTAATCATAGGTTCCTCTCTTTCATGCGGCAGCGCCGCAATTCATGTCCTAAGGACAATTCACGACCGTAAGGTCAATTCACGCATCGCAGGCGCGGCTCATTCATCCGCGAAAGCGAACGCTTCCTGCGTGTCCGCCTCATCCGCCTTCGCTCACGCTGCGGCACCGTCCCCCCTAAGGGGAAGGCGTTCGGAAGCGCATGCCCCTACACGACTACCTCGTATGCGTCTTTTTCGCCGTAGTCGGACAGCCGATACGGGCTTAGAATGCCGCGGTCGGTCACTACGCCGGTCACAAGCTCCGGCGGCGTGATATCGAATGCCGGATAATAGCCCTTGACGCCGTCGCGCGTGGTTTTGACCCCCATCGCCTCGAGCACGAACGCGGGATCGCGGAATTCGATCTTCACGTCGTCGACCTTCGGATGGACCGTATCCGGCACGCCGGTGACGTAATACGGAACCCCGAGGTGCTTTGCTGCGATCGCGATCTGAAACGTGCCGACCTTGTTGATGACATACCCGTCCATCGTGATCGCGTCCGCCGCCGAGGTGAACAGATCCACATGCTCGCGCTGCATCACAAACGCAGGCATGTTGTCCGTGATGACGGTCACGTCGAAGCCCATTTCATAGCACACCGTTGCGGTGAGCCGCGCGCCCTGAAAATACGGACGCGTTTCGGGGCAGAAGATGCGAAGGTTTTTCCCCCGCGCCCGGGCTTCACGCAGCATCATGCCGACGATCGTTTCCGCAAAGCATTGCGTGAGGATCGTGCCGTCGTCCGGGAACTTGTCCGCCAAATGCGTCGCGATCTTTGCGATCTTATTGTACCGGCTGTCGTTTGCCTCGATCGCGCGGCGTTTGATCGCCGCATCGACCGGCTCGCCGCACTTCCACGCGCGTTCTGCCGCTTCGAGCATCGTCTCACAAACCCTCGCCATGCGCTTCGCGGTCGTGGGACGGGCATTTGAAATACGCTCTGCAGCGGCTTTCAGAAACGCGCGCTGCTTTTCTTCGCTTTCATTGCGGCATTCGTAAGCCGCAAGCGCCATGCCCATTGCCGCCGCTGGATACGGTCCCGCGCTCTGTGTGACCATGTCCGTGATCGCCTGCGCGACTTCACCGTAATGTGTGCACGTGACGAACGACACCGTGCGCGGATAACAGCGCCGGTCGAGGATGCGCACCGCGCCGTCCTCGTACCAGGCAACGTTTTCGTATTGCAGCATGAACGCAAGATCGTGATCTGGTCTTTCCATACCGTCCTCCTGTTTTGATTATAAAGCCGAACCGCGCCTGTGTCCATTGCTTTTTGAAAAGTTTTCTTGCACAATGCAACCTTTCCCCTTATAATGCAGTATACATGATGCACGGACATTGATCCGTCCCTGTTGATTGAATACGGAAAGGAAATAAAAGTTATGAAAAAGCTGATCGCAATTTTGCTTTGCACCCTGATGCTTGCGGCTGTTGTCGCCTGTGTGAAGACGGACAAGCCCGAAACGCCTGCAAATGTCGAAGAACCGACACCCGCAAGCGCGGATGAACCGGCGACCGAAGGCGAAACCGACATGCAGCCTGCCGTCCCGGTCATTCCCGGCGGATGGGCCGTTACGGAGGACGCTGCCATGACGGATGCGCTTCGCGCGATTTTTGAAAAGGGAGTGGAAGGACTTGTCGGCGTCGACTATGTACCGGTCGCGCTCCTCGGCACGCAGGTCGTGGCGGGAACCAACTACTGCTTCCTCGCGCAGGGAACGCCGGTCTATCCCGACGCCGCGCCGAAGTTTATGATCGTTTATCTCTATGAAGATCTTTCCGGCGCCGTTTCGCTGATGAAGATCGAAGACCTGCCGATCGTGGCCGGAGACGACGGAAAGCTGTCCGTCCCCGCCGATCCCGGAACGCTGATGGGCGGCTGGACGTACGCGGATTCGTTTGAAGTCACAGACGAGATGAAAGCGAACCTCCAGAAGGCGCTTTCCGGCATGGTCGGCGCGTCGTATGAGCCGATCGCCAACCTCGGCACGCAGGTCGTGGCGGGACTCAACCGCTGCCTGCTCTGCAAGGTCACGCCGATCGCGCCCGACGCCGTACCCCACTACGCGCTCGTTTACGTCTATGAGGATCTCGAAGGCGGCGCGGAGCTGAACAACGTCGTAGACTACGGCATTGACATGCCTCAGGACACGCCGGAAGCCGAACCGAACGCCGAAGTCGAATCGGCTGTCGAGGCGGAAGCCGAAGCCGCCGTTGAAGCAGAGACCGAAGCCGAGGCGGAAGCCGAAACCGCTGTCGAAGCCGAAGCCGCCGAAGGACCGATCGTTCTGCCGGAGCTGCCGAACGAGGATACCGCAGGCGTGGTTGCAGGCGGCTGGGCGGTTGCGGAAGACGCCGCCTTGACGGATGAACAGAAGGCGGTTTTCCATAAAGCGCTCGAAGGGCTCGTCGGCGTCGATTATGTACCGGTCGCGCTTTTGGGCACGCAGGTCGTGGCGGGAACCAACTACTGCTTCCTCGCACAGGCGACGGTCGTTTCTCCCGACGCACAGCCGAGCTATATGCTCGTGTACGTCTATGAGGACCTCGAGGGCAACGCCCGGATCATGAACTTTGCGGACATGCCGGTCGTTCCGAACGAATCCGGCTCCGCAGAACCGATCACCGCGGAGGAAACGCTCGCCGGCGGCTGGTTCTATACGGAATCGTACGAGATCACGCCGGAAATCGAAGCGAAGTTCGGCGAAGCGCTGAACAGCTACGGTTACCTTGCGGTCTATGTGCCGGTCGCGAACCTCGCCGAGCAGATCGCGGCGGGAACGAACCGCTGCATCCTCGTCCGCTTCACCGAGCGCATCCCCGACGCGCAGCCGCAGTACAAGCTGGTCTACGTCAACGAAGCGCTTGAAGGCTCCTCCGAGATCACCGGCATGCTGGATTTCGATTTCGGTGCGCTCTGCACCTACGGCGCATAATCAATCGGGGATGGTAAGAAACCGTAATTCTGAACATTCCCTTCATCGGAGCCGTTATGAGAGAATTTGAGGAGTCAAAAAACAGATATATCTGAAAGCTGACTGCACTACAAAGCCGTTAACGCATACAGTATCGTAATAATCGTCGGTACGTATGCGTTAACTGTTTTTTATTGAAACTTTACTTTCTAATGCGCGTCCGTTTATTCGGACTTGAACGACAAACGCCCCGCCGTTCGTTGCCGGCGGGGCGTTTGCCAGGAGGGGGTTCATGAAAGGACCCGGTCGATATCAGACGGCGCTGGCATGGAGCGGATCGCGCCTTTTTTCGTGGTGACCAGATACGCCGCCGCATTCGCAAAGCGGAGCATGTTTTTGAGACTTTCTTCCGTGCGGTTGTCGAGACCGTGCTCGAGAACGTCGTGCAGCACACACGCGCAGAAGGTATCGCCCGCGCCGGTCGTTTCGATCGTGCCGCCGAGACGGAACGCCGGGACGAAGACACGCCGGTTTTCATAATAGCTGTAACTGCCGCCTGCGCCGGCGGTGACGTTCAGAAGCCGGATGTTCGGGAACCGCTCTTTCAGGATGGCGGCGCCCTTATCGAAATCCGTTTCGCCTGTCAGGAATTCCAGTTCATTGTCCGCGATCTTGACGATGTCGGCATGCGCAAGACCCCATTCGATCGCTGTCTTTGCCTCGTCCATGCCGTTCCACAGCGGCGGACGCAGGTTCGGATCGAACGAGATCCGCGCGCCGCAGGCTTTGGCGTACTGCACCGCTTGCACGGTTGCTTCGCGCACACCTTCATGCGTCATGGAAAGCGTGCCGAAATGGAAGATTTTGCAATCTTCAAGCATCGGCATCGGCAGATCGCTCGCGGAAAGCATCATGTCCGCGCCGGGATTGCGGTAGAAGGAAAAATCGCGATCGCCGTTCTCGAACGTATGCACGACCGCAAGCGTCGTATGCACCTCGGGATCGACAAAAAGCGCGCTTGTGTCGATGCCCGCGGACTTCACGGTGTCGATCAGCTGACGCCCGTAGACGTCGTTGCCGACCTTGCCGATAAAGGCGGTCCTGCGCCCGAGCTTATTCAGCATGGCAAGCACGTTGCACGGCGCGCCGCCGGGGTTGGCCTCCCATAAAGGATTGCCCTGCTCGCTCATGCCGTTTTCCGTAAAGTCGATGAGAAGTTCGCCCAAAGCGATAACGTCAAATTGTTTCATCGGTCATTCCCTCGAGAGCAAATCGTATTTTGTAACATCCACATAGACGCAACCGTCCGAGACAAAGGAAATATCGCTTGCGGAAAGCTCGGTCAAAACCGTCGCCGTCATGACCTGCTCCCCGTCGTTGATGAACACTTCCGCGCTGAACCGATCGAGGATCAGCCGCAGCTTGATCTCGCCGTTGCGCGGCGGGACATAACAGCGGCGCTGATGAATGTACGCACGGCGCGATCCCGAAAACTTACGGTCGATGCGCAGCAGCGATTCATACGGCCGGTAGCTGAGCTCAGTATGGAACTGCTCGTTCTGCATGAAACGGATCGCAAAGCTGTGATACATCACCGTCGAATGATCGGGACGGATCGTCAGCTCGAGATCGACCGTTCTGCCGGTGACGCCGTCGAGATGCACATCACCTTCGATCCGCACGTTTTCATAACGGACGCAGTTGCTGCGATACTGTTCAAGCTCACGGACCGGCTGCTGGAACAATCTGCCGTTCCGAATCGAAAGCTCGCGCGGAAGCGTCATCTGTCCGAACCACCGGCGGTCCTTTCTGCCGGTCAGCTTCGTTGTGTCCCAATTCTGCATCCAGCCGATCATGATGCGGCGTCCATCCGGCGCAAGCAGCGTCGTCGGCGCATAGAAGTCGATGCCGTAATCGACCGCATGATCGCTTTCCGGAAGAAATGTCTTGTTCGCTTCGTCGAATGTGCCGATCAGACAGACATTGCCGTTGCCGTTGTGATACTCGAAGCATTTGGGCAGCATATCCTGCGGACTGATGAGCAGCACGGCTTTGCCGTCCAGTTCAAAGAGATCCGGACATTCCCACATCAGTCCGAGCCGCCCGTCGTTTTCGATCAGGATGCTTTCAAAGCTCCACTTGAGTCCGTCCGGGCTGTGAAACAGAAGCAGCTTGCCGAGACCGTTTTCTTCACAGGTGCCGACGACACAGCGGAAGCTTCCGTCTTTCTCGCGCCAGATTTTCGGGTCGCGGAAGTTTGCGCGTTCGCATCCCTTCGGAAGATCGGTTTCGTCCAGCACCGGGTTCTGTGCGATCTTACGGTAATTCAAGCCGTCGCCGACGGCGACGCACTGTGTCTGAACATCCAGATTTTCGCCTTCGCCGCCTTCTCTGCGGACGCCGGTATAGAGCAGAAGCTGTTTTCCGTCGTCGAGCTCGATCGCGCTGCCGGAAAAACAGCCGAAGTCGTCATACGGCTTATCGGGCGCAAGCGCAGCCGGCAGGTACTCCCAATGCAGCAGATCCGAGCTTACGGCGTGTCCCCAATGCATGGCGTCCCAAACGGTATCATACGGGTTGTACTGATAGAACAGATGGAACTTGCCCTGATAGAATGAGAAGCCGTTCGGATCGTTCATCCATCCGGTATAAGGCGTAAGATGGAACAGCGGACGCGCGTCATCCGGGATCATCTTTGCCGCTTCTTTTTCATATGTTCTTGCAAACAACAGTTTTTGTTTCATTCTCCATTTTCCTCTCGGATCCGTTCAAGGTCTTCCGGACGCATATGCTTTAAAAATGCCGCTTCGATCGGGAACGATGCGCCGAGGTATACGCCCGCCGGAATCAGGATCACAAACGCGGGCAGCGTCAGCGCAAGCGCAACGCCGCCGAGCACCATGATCATAACGCCGAGCATCAGCAGCGGATGTGCACGGAACAGGATCAGACTGTATTTGAGCACTTCCTTGACCGTTCCGTTGAATCTTGCACCGTATGCCGCAAGATACACCGTCCATACCAGGACAAATACGGTGATGACAAGTACCGCATAATAGAGCCAGCCGAACGGTTTTCCTTCGAGGTATCTGCCGCGCAGCACGATTGCATCGACAACCAGCAGGATCAGCAATCCGAGCGGCACAAGCCAGCAAAGCGTCTGACGCTTGAAGTTTTCTATGAACGCAGACCAGAAGCTGCGGAAGAGATAATCCTCTCCCTTGCGAATGTGATGATAGACCGCATGATAGAGCGCGGCGGATGCTGCGCCCATCGTGACGACCGGCAGGGAGAATACAACCCACAGCACGCTCAGCACGATCATATCAAAGATCGCGACCAGACCGCGCATGATCGGATTGTTGATATCAAGAAGCTTCCGCATCAGTGGTCTCCTTTATTCACGCGTATATTGTTTGAGATCGGAAATCGTGACAGTGTTGTTCTCTGTGAACAGACGCACCGGCTTGCCGGAAACGCCGTAAAGACGTACCGTCAGCGACGCGATACCGTCGAGGCAGAAGATGCCGACCGAACCTTCCTGCACATAGGTGAAGGAATAGTCCTTGCCCGGTTCGATCTCGGCGGGCGTTTCGGTGATCTGCGTGCTGCCCTCGTTGAACTGCAGCGCAAGCACGTCCCCATTCGGGTCGAGCGTGATCGTCTTATACTTGTCGGTTCTGCCGTTGTAGTCGAACGCGAAGCCGAACGTACCGTTCTTTTCAAAGCGGATCGTGCCGGTCAGCAGGAAGCTCTCGTATGCCGTGCAGAGATCGAGATAGCTGTATGCCGAGCCGGAAGAAAGCTCCGCCGTCATGCTGTCGATCAAAAGCTGCCGTCTTTGTGTGAACTGATCGACCAACGCATCGACCGGCGCAAGCGTCAGCGTTCCGTCTGCATTCTGGATGACCTTCTGCACCGCGAGATTGCCTGCCCAGCCCGTGACCTCCTGTGTGGAGGAAACGGATTCCGAGCGCCGAGCCCAGCCCACCATGTAGGTGTCAGAACCGTTCTCGGTATGCTTTGCCGCGTAGAACAGCTCGCCGTCGAGACGGATCGGATCGGAATACGGACCGTAGGGCGAATCGGACATGGCATACCAGAGCGTATCATCCTGTGCCGAATAGGTCAGGTAATACGTATTGCCGATCCGGAACGTGTCGGAGCATTCGAGGTTCCAGTAGCCGCCCACCTCGTCGGTGAAGATGATGCCGTCATAGGTGATATTCTGAAGATCGCCGGAAAGCGAGTATTTCAGAATCCGCGCCTTGTTGCTCTGCGACGCGGTCACCGTCAGCGTAATCGTATCGGTCGCCTCGTCATAATAGCCCTGCGGATCGCGGAAGTCATTCTTTTGGCCGAGCTCGGCAGGCGGAACGATCTCCCAGTCCGCGACCTTTTCAAAGCTGTCGAGCGAACTGCCCTTTGCGACCATGATCTTTTCCTTATATTCGTAGGAATCCGAACCGGCGTGACCGGTGTAGAAGAAATAATAGACGTCCTTGACCTTGACGACCGAGCCGGTGCCGATCCAGCCGTCCTGTCCGCCGCTGCGCGACGCTTCTAAAACGGCCGTGTCCGTTTCGGTATAGGTGACAAAGTCCTGCGTCGTCGTCAGATAGATCGAATGGTTGTAAGAATCGCCGCTCTCCTTGAGGTAGTAAATGTAGTAGGTACCGTCCTCATAGTAGGGCATGGTGTCGCCTACATACGGCTGAACGCCGTTATCCAAGGCGGGAAGAAAGAAACTTTGATAGGTATAGGCGGCTTCCTGCGAACCCGGCGTGCGAAGAGAAGCAAAGTCCGTTTCGTCCTCAGGGAATACAAACGCTTCTCCGTCCTCCGCGACATTTGCGGCGGTGCTTCCTGCGGGATTACATGCGCAAAGCAGCGCGCATACGAGCAGCAGAGAAAGCAGAATCGAGCTTTTGGTCTTTTTCATAATACATCTCCTGTCTGCGGGAGAGGCCTTACAGTCTCTCCCGCGATATCTTGATTGGAAATCAGCGGAACGTATATACCGTCTCGGAAACGGGGATCAGGTTACCCGCTTCCTCAACGTGGACGTTGCTGACGGTTACCGTGTTCGGTGCGGCGCAGTTGCCGAGCGACAGCTGCAGCACGAGGTCTGCATCGCGCATCGCATAAACCACATACTCCACAACCTGCGTCTCGGGACCGGCGGTCAATCCGTACAGTGCGCCGACACCCTTTTCTTCACTGCCGCGGTTCAGACAGATCTCGTAGCCGGTTTCCTGTTCGGTCTTTATGTCGAAGCGGATGCGGTATTTGCTTCCGGCTTTGAGCTTGGCCGCCGTGTTGACGAACAGCTTGACCTTCCATGCTTCTTTGCTTTCCGGCGTCGACGTCAGATTCACGGCAGCCGAATTCGCGTCTTTATGCAGGTTTGCCTGATACGTGTCATGCACAAACGCCGTGACCGCTTCCGCAGTCAGATCGACGGTCACTTTTTTGAACTTCACTTCCTCGACCTTGACGTTGGAAACGGTATAGACATTTCCGTCCGTTCCGTCCGTCTTGCCGAGACGAAGCTGCAGCACGAGCTCGCCCTTGCTTTCACCCGGCTTCATCGTATAGGACACCGTTTTCCGGGAACCGGAAAGCGACTGCCCTGTCAATTGTCCGTAGGCCGCCTCGGAATTGCCGTCGTAGAACACCTCAAAGACGTCCTGTTTCTTTTCGGATGCGATATCAAAGCTGATGCGATAGCCTGTATCCTTCTTCGGGGTAAAGCCGGTCTTGACGTGCAGCTTCACATTCCACGGATTACGCTCCTCCGGTGCGGATACGATGCGATACACAACGGAATCGGCGTTTTGATTCATCTCGGTGGCATAACCGGCGTCCGCAGCGCTCTGTAAATACCCTTGGCTGTCAAAGCTGAAATCACCCAGTACGTCGATCGCTTCGCCTGCAGTGCTCTGCTCCACCTTCACGTTCTGAACGATGACTGTTCCGTTTGCCGGGACGGTGCCGAGCTTCATCACGATCTCCAGCGTTCCGGTTTCGCCCGGCGTCACCGTATGCGCGACCGTGCCGGATGTAACGGTTTCCGAGCCGAAGCCGTCCTCCGCACCGGTTGCCGTATTCTTATAGCATGCCATGCAGCCGTCCGCGCCGGTCACGTCCATGCTGATGCGGTATGTTTCCCCCGCCTTAAGCTCCACGCCGGTCTTTGCGTACAGTTTGATGTGCCAGTCGTCGCCGGGAACAGTGACCGAAACTTCCGCACGGCTGCCGTCGCCCGCCAGTGTGGCGGCGGTACCCATGTTCGTCTCAAGATCGAACGAATTGTACGCCGTGGTGCCCGCCGTCGTGACCGGATAGCCAAACCCTTCCGGCATCACATTCTGTTCGCCCGTCGTAAACTCGGCGATCTCCACCTTGCTGACGGTGACAGCCGTGCCCGCGGGGACGTTGCCGATCTTCAACAGGATTTCAAGCTTGCCGTCCTCTGTCGGGGTAACGACATGCGTAACGGTGCCGTTTCCGATCTTTTCCGTTCCGAAGCCTTCCTCGTTGCCGTTCGCCAGATTCTTGTAACACGCCGTGCAGCCGGAAGCGCCGCTTACGTTCATGCTGATGCGATAGGTTTTCCCCGTCTCAAGCGTCACGTTCGGCTTCGCGTAGAGCTTCACGTTCCAATCCGCTCCGGGCGTTGTAACCGTTGCCGTCGCGCTTGAGCCGTCGCCGGTCAGCGCTGCTTCCGCGCCGCTGTTCGCCTCCAGATCAAAGGAACGGTTTTCCGTAGAAGGTTCCGTGGTTTCTTCGTGTTCGGGAACCCACTTCTTTACCTGAATGCTGCTGACGGTGATCGTGTTCGGCGCGGGTGTGTCGCCAACCTGTACGCGAAGAACGAGGGGACGATACTCCGAACGCTCCGGGACCGTGAAGGTCTTGCTGAAGCTTGCGGAACCTCCGTCGTTGTCCACTCTGAGCCCCCAGCTTCCTTCCGCATAGCCCTGTCCGCCCGGATTGTGCGGACCTTCATCGGTGCCGCTTCCGTTGCTGTAAAGCACCTCAAAGGGCATATTTCCCTTTTCGCTTGTCAGCGTGCCGCTGACCTGATACTGCGCGTCCTTCTCAAGCACAACACCCGTGTTGACCTCGAGCCGCACACTCCACATACCGCCGGAGGTGCGTGCCTTGGTCACTCGCAGCGTCGCCGAGCTGCCCGAAGCAGATGCGGATGCCTCGGATTCATCCCACGCTACCGCGTTTGCCGATACGGAAAGCGGCTGTGCGACATAGCCTGCGGGAACCGTTTCGGTGCCGCCTCCCGTGGTAACGGGATAGCCGAAGCCCGACAGTTCCATCGGGATATAATCCGTCGTGGTTTTCGTGATATGAATATTTTTGACCGTGACAGCCGTTCCTGCGGGAACATTTCCGATCTTCAGCAGGATCTCGAGACGTCCGCTTTCCGTCGGTGTAACGGTATGCTTTACCGTGCCGGACGTAATCGCTTCCGTGCCGAAGCCGTCTTCTGCGCCGGTTGCCGTGTTCTTATAGCATACGGTGCAGCCGTTCGCGCCGGTGATGTCCATGGTGACCGTGTAGGTCTCTCCCGCTTCCAGATCCAATCCGGGTTTCGCGTAAAGCTTGATATGCCAGTCGTCGCCCGGGGTCGTCACCGTTGCGATTGCGCTCGATCCGTCGCCGGTGAGTTTCGCTGCGGTGCCGTTGTTGGTTTCCAGATCAAAGGAATTGTTTTCCGTCGTTTCGCCTCCGCCGACCGGATATGCGAAAGTGTCCGGCAGAATGTTCTGCATCGTCATCTCAAGCCGTTCAACCTTGAGATTGCGGAACGCGAACGCATTGCCGTCCTTTGTGTCTGTCTTGCCGAGCTGCAGTCGGAGCTTCAATGTGCCCTTCTCCTCCGTCGGCGAGAATGTGTATTCGACGTGATCCGCAGCCCCCGCCGTAAGCGAGCGGCCGTACAGTGCGCCAAAAGCCTTTTCTTCGGAACCGTCAAAGCAGACCTCGTATTCCGCTTGATCGCGTTCTGCCGTTAAATCATACGATACACGGTATGTCTTGCCCGCTTCGGGCGTAACGCCGGTATCGACATAGAGTCTCGCCTTCCAGACGCCGCGATCGTTTTCCGGCGCTTCGACGATCCTCATATTGACGCCGTCCGCGCTCTCTTGCATTTCGATCACGTAGCCGTCGTCATGTCCCTCAGACGTCGTATCGGTTCCGATAAAGGTGAATCCGTTCAGCGGAACTTCCGTATATCCGTCCTCAACAAGTTTGGTCGTCGTACCCAGCGAAATCTTCTTGTCCATTGCGAAGTCCACAGGCAGAAGCTCCCGGTACCGATCCTGAATCTCCTCGACATTGACGTTCTGCACCGTGATGCGGTTTCCGCTCACGCTCTTGCCGAGCATAAGCTGCAGAACGACCTCCTTGGCTTCAAAGCCGGTCTTGGGGATCGAAAGCGTCTGTGAAAAAGTCATCGGCTCTTCGGAAAGATGCTGTCCGTACAGCGCGCCGTAGCCCTTTTCGATGTCGCCGTTGTTATAGCAGATTTCAAAGTCCGTTGCCTGCGCCGCCGTCATCTCTGCGGTCACAAGGTAACGCTTGCCCGCTTCCGGTACGGCGCCGGTGCGGATAAACAGCTTGGAATTCCAGACATCGCCGTTTTGAGGCGCTTTATCAACCGCAAGCGTTGCGCCGTCGTCAGCACGTTCGACGGTCTGTTCAAAGCCATCGTCGTGCTGCTCATAGACCGCGCTTTCGGAACCGTAAGAAAACGCAGCGGGGAGAATGCTTGTAAAGGTCGCTTCGTCGGCAAACTCCGCAACCGCGATCTTTTTGATATCGATCGTGAACGGATTCAGCATGCCGAGCTGCAGATCGAGATAGGTCGTCCCATTCTTTGCTGTCACGACGCCGGTGATCTCGTTTTCTCCGACCTTGATCGGAAACTCCTGATTGTCGCCGAACTTCACGCGTCCGGCTACATCGGAAACAAAGGTATATGTAATTCTGTAATCGTTGCCGGGTACCGTCGGGTAGTTGGATTCCAGCTTGATATGCCACGCCTCTCCGTCGGTTTTCGTTGCCGTAATGCGATAGTTCCCGTCAACCACTCCCGCGCTTCCGAAAACCGAATCGCCCTCGAACTGCGCGCGGAACAGTTCTCCGTCGGAGATCGGCTGTTCCACGGCGTCGGGCACGATGCCGCTGTTTTCGACCGTGCGTACGGCTCTGACATCCGTCGCTGTGTGACCGCTGTGCGCCATTGCGCTGCAGCCGGTGCAGACGAGTGAAAGGACCAGTACCCATGCAAGCAGCTTCATGCGTTTCATGTTGCTTCTCCTCCTGATGTCGGATGTTGGTTTGAAAATCCTCGAAGGGGGACAGTCTTCGCCATCCCCCTTCGGGTTCATCTGTTTTTCTTACTGAACAATCTTCTGATAGATCTTAACGCTCGTGAACTCGATCGTCACACCGTCCAAAGCAGCGGTTGCTTCGGAACCGAACTGGAACAGCAGCTCGCACGGCATATCCATGATGAACGTGTCGTTGGTTTCAAACGTGAAGGTCTGCTCCTCGGTCGTGAAGTCGATGCCCTCACTTACGCGCGGATCCCAGCCGCCCTGCGGGTTCAGGAAGAAGCCGCAGCTAACGTTCTTCGTTGCTTTCGCGGTGATCTCAACCACGAAATAACTGTCGGCGGGCAGCGTGACCGGGCAGATCAGCTTGTTGTGCCAGTCGACCGTGCCGCCGTCGTCGATGCGATAGAACAGGCTGCCGTCCGCGGTCCAGATCGTGCCGACGCCGCGTTCGTTGTCCTCATCGGTGCCGTTGAAGGTCTCCCACGGATACTGATCCTTGTCGACGTTGTCAACACGCATGCCGAGCGGTGCGAAGTCTTCGATCGTCTTGATCGTCTCCTTGTCGCCGCCGACCTTGTTGAATACAAAGTTCTTGATCGTGAGCTTGTTGGAGGTCACGCCGTCGGACGGGTTGCCGATCTGCATACGGATGACCGGATCGGAAACGTTCGCTTCCGCAACAAACTGCGCGGTGATCGTCTTTTCCTCGCCTGCGCCGACGTCGAATCCGTTGAAGTTCGCGCGTGCTTCATGATACAGCGTCGCGCTTTCGGTCAGCGCTTCGCCGCCCTGCGCGTTCTCCGCAGCGATCGTGAAGCTGTAGTTGTACTTCGTGCCCTGCTCGATGGTGATGCCCGGAAGTTCGAGGTTTGCCTTGATGCTCCAGACGCCGCCCTCGGTCGGGTAGTTCTCGATCGTAAACACGGCCGCGCCGTCTTCAAACGCAACGTTTGCCGCCGCGCCGTCGCCTGCTTCTATGGCTGCGCCGCCGTCTGCAAAGTCAGCGGTGTACAGCGGTTCCAGAACCTCTGCGCCGACGCTTTCATAGATCTCGACCTTGTCGATCGTCACCGTGAAGTTCTCCGGCGTGGTGTCCGCGGGGTTGTCCGGGTTCGGGGTGATCTTGCCGAGGTGGAGACGGAGTTCCGCGTTGCCGTCTTCCGCAGGCGTGAAGTTGGATTCGATGCAGGTGATCTTCTCATCCAGACGTGCGTTCCAGACTTCGCCGCCGAAGGTAGCCCAGTCTTCCACATCCGCCTTCTTCGGAATGAAGTGCGCAAACGTGGGCGCCGTGGACTTTGCCCAGATCTTGATCTTGTAATCTGCGCCCGCCTTCACGGGGAGAGTCTTGACAAAGCGGATCGCGCCGTCGCCCTCACCGGGGTTCACGATATCGATCACAAACGCGCCGTCCTTCAGAGCACCGGTCGCTTCCGCGCCGTCAACCACAGCTTCCCAGCCGTGCGCGTCGGTCGCTTCGAGGGTGCTGAAGTCAAAGTCCTTCAGAAGGACCGCTTCACCGGTCTTCTTGGTGACGACAAGCGTTGCATACGCCTCAGCGGTATTGCCGCTGTTGTCGGTGACGGAATAGACCAGCTCATAGTTGCCTGCATTTTCCGGGGTTGCCTTGCCGCCCTTGAAATCGAGCGCCGGGGAGGATTCGATCGTGATCATCGAGGTCAGATCGCCTGCGGAGACGCCTTCGAGCACGTCAATGCTCTGTCCCGCTTCCACGGTCAGGTCGTGTACGCCCGTGATTTCGGGCTTGCTGCCGCCTTCCGCAGACGGCTTTTCGGTGTTGCCGCCACATGCCGCAAACGAAGCAAGCATCAGAACGGACAAGAGAATTGCCAATACTTTTTTCATAGTTTGTTCCTCCGATTACTGATTCAGGAAACGATCATACGCATCCTGATAAACCTTCTGGATCGCGCCGATGTTGCACTTGCCCTGAAGATCCTTCTGGAACGCATCCCACTGTGCATCGCTGACGCCGCCGCCCATCAGCCATTTGATGAGGTTGGTGCGGATGTAGTCGTTCAGGTTCGTCTCATAGTTGCTGAGTGTGTTCAGCTCGTCGAGCGTAAACTGGAGGTTCGGGCAGGGTCTCACGCCTTCCGGCATGAACGGCGTTGCGAACGCGGTCAGGCGCTCAAGACGCAGCTTGGCGCGCGGCTCCATGTTGACGACGTTGTTCCATGCGTAGTCGGACAGGTAGATGATGCCCAGCGGCGCGTTCTGCAGACGCAGCTCGTCCGCGGTCATGCCTTCGGGCAGCGCTTTCTGTACGAGCATGCCGTTCGCGTCGCGTTCTTCCTCATAGACGATGCCGATCGGGCCGTAGTTGATCTGTGCGGAAACGACCGGATCATAGTAACGGTCAAAGTATGCAAGCAGTACTTCCACGTTCGGGCAATCTGAGAAGATGACGACTTCGCCCGCGCCGACTTCGGGGTTGTTCGAGATGCAGAGCGTCTGATCGCCGTGCGGTCCGATCAGCGGGTCGCAGACAATGTAGTTCTCGGGGTTCGAAACGACCGTCTCGCTCTCCCACCAATAGAACGCGCCGTAGGTTTCAAGGCCCTTGCCGTTTGCGAGGAAGTTGTCCTGCGACTGTTCAAAGGAGACCTTGTCGATGAGGTTCTCGGAGACCCAGTTTGCAAGGAAGTTGGTCGCTTCCTTGAAGCGGTCGTCCTCTACCGTGTAAGTCACTTTGTTGTCGATGATGATGCGGTGTTCGAGGTTGTCGTTCAAGCCGAACATACCGTACAGGTCGCACTGGTTGCCCTGCCAGTTGTTGTAGACAAAGCTCAAAGGACGCTCATCGCCCGCATTGCCGTTGCCGTTCATATCGTTGTCGCGGAAGTAGGTAAGCATTGCCTCCATCTGCTCGCAGGTCAGGTTCAGACCGTCCTTGAGGTCCGCAGCCGTGACACCGGAAACCGCGCCCGCTTCGATTGCGGCTGCAGCCCAGTTTTTATTGAGGAACAGGATGTTCGGATTCTGCAGAAGTCCCATTTCCTCGACGCGCGGCAGGGAATAGATCTTGCCGTCCTCTACGTTGATGAGCTGTGCCTTGATGTCGGGACGCTCTTCGAGGATCTTGGAGAAGTTCGGCATGTATTCGAGATAGTCGCTGATCGGAAGCAGGACCTTACGCTTGGCGTACTTGATGATTTCGCCTGCGCCCATGCCGGCGTGGTAGATCGCGTCGGGACGGTTGTCCGCGTTGCCGAAGATCAGGTTCTTCTGCTGCGAATACACCGATTCGGAAACATTCTCCCAGGTGACGAATACATTGGTGCTCTCATAAAGATCCTGCATGATCTTCATGTCGTTGTAATCGAGCGCCGAAGCATTCTTGGAAGAATAGATGCTGAAAGACAGTTCCTGTGCGCCCTTCTCGTTGAGGATCGGGGCATTCGTGTCGGTCCACTGGAAGCCATATTCTTCGACCAGTTTCTCGACGCCGGCACTCTCCTGCTTGTTGCCGGATTTTCCGCTGCCGCCGCAGGCGATCGCGGAAAACGCGAACAGCAATGCGAGCACCAATGCGATTCTTTTTTTCATGTTGCTTTCCTCCTGTTGATTTTTGATTATCCTTTCAGGGAGCCGATCATGACGCCCTGCGCAAAGTATTTCTGCACGAACGGGTAGAGCAGCAGGACCGGTACGCTCGATACGATGACCGAAACGTACTTCAGCTGGTTTGCAAGACGATACTGCTGCAGGATCGTTTCGCCGCTGCCGCCGACGGTGCTTTCCGAGGCGATCAGGATCTCCTTCAGAACGAGCTGCAGCGGGTACAGGTTTTCGTTCTGCAAGAAGATCATGGCGTTGAAGTAGCTGTTCCACTGACCGACCGCATAGTAGAGCGCCATAACCGCGATGATCGCTTTCGAAAGCGGAAGGACGATTTCGCCGAAGATGCGGAATGAACCCGCGCCGTCGATCTTTGCCGCTTCTATCAAGCTGGTTGGGATGCTCGATTCGAAGAACGTTTTGGTCATGAACAGGTTCCACACCGACAGGATCGACGGGAGCACGATCGCCCAGATCGTATTGACAAGGCCGAGGCTCGACATAACGTTGTAGAACGGGATCAGACCGCCGCCGAAGAACATCGGGATGATGAAGTAGATCATCAAAACCCGCTTGCCGGGCAGCGTATTGCGGCTCAGCGCCCATCCGGCGGGAACCGTGACGATCAGCGAGAGGATGACGGTCAACGCCGTGTAGATGATCGTGTTGCGATAGCCGAGCCACACGTCTTTGCGTTCCATGATCTTCGCGAATCCTTCAAAGTTCAGGTTGACCGGATAGAGGAAAACCTTGCCGCCGAGCACCGCGTCCGGATCGGAGATCGCGGCGATGACGATGAAGTACAGCGGATAGAGAACGATCAGAGCGAGGATGCCCAGAACGATCGCGTTGATCGTGTAGAACACCTTGTCGCCGGTCGTGTCGCGCAATGCCATTCTCGGTTTAACTTGTTTTGCCATATCGTCCCCTCCTTACCACAGCGAGTTCTCGCTAAAGCGCTTCGAGGTCGTATTGGCGATGATCAGCAATACGACATTGATAATCGAGTTGAACAAACCGATCGCCGTTGCGTATGCCTGATCCGGCACGCCGGTCAGACCGCGCTTATAGACGTAGGTCGAAATGAGTTCCGAAACCTGCAGGTTGCCGTCGGTCTGCATCAGCAGGGCCTTTTCGTAACCGACGCCCATCAGACCGCCGATCGACATGATCAGCATGACGGAAATCATCGGCATGATGGCGGGCAGATCGACGTGGATCACGCGCTGGAATCTCGTTGCGCCGTCGAGGATCGCCGCTTCATGCTGCTGCGGGTCGACGTTGGACAGCGCTGCGATGTAGATGATCGCGCTCCAGCCGAAGTCCTGCCAGTTGCTTGAAAGGATGTACATCGGACGGAATGCGCTGCTTTCGAGGAAGTACGAATACCGTTCGCCGCCGATGCTTGCCGCGAGGTTGTTGACGAGACCGTAACGGCCGAAGAACAGCGTCAGCATACCGACCAATACGACGAGCGAGATGAAGTGCGGGCCGTTGAAGATCGTCTGCAGCACCTTCGCCGTCTTTTTGCCCTTCATGGCGTTGAGCATCAGGGAAACGATGATCGGCAGCGGGAAACCGATGATGAAACCGATGATACAGATCAGGAACGTGTTCTTCATCAGCGGCCAGAACATCGGATCGGAGAAGAACCGTTCAAAGTTCTGGAACCCGATCCAGATCGTCGAGTCGGACAGGATCTTGTCGCCGGGCATGAAGTCCTGGAACGCGATCAGAACGCCGTAGATCGGCAGGTAGTTAAAGAGGAATACGACGATAACCGCCGGCAAAACCATCAGGAAATACGGCGCGTTTTCCTTCAGCGAAAGGATGCGCTGTTCCTTGGTTCTCTTTTTCTTAACGCGCGGCGCCCGTTCTTTTACGGCGCGCTTCGCGGGATTGGCTGCTTCCATAGTGTCCTCCTTCTCAGAAATCGTAACGCTTGCAGACCGGGGAGTTGTTCTCTGCGGACTCTGCATCGTACCAAATCAGATTGTTTCCGGATTCTTTGTCAAACAGCTGGATAAGTTCGGGTTTGGTCGTGAACGCGACGGTGCGTCCCATGGAAACGTCGGTGGCAAGATCGTAGGTCGGGATCAGCATGACCACTTCATCCTCGTTGCTGCGCGCATGAATGTTGTACTCGCTGCCCATCATTTCGGAAACCTCGATGGTCGCCTTGAGCTCGCCTTCGCCGACCGTGATGTGCTGCGGACGAATGCCCGCCACGATCTCCTGCGTCTCAACGCCGTTCTGCTTCAATGCCTTCTGCTGGAAATCGCTGAGCTTGAAGCGGACGCCGCGGATCTCCGCGTAATAGACGCCGTTCTCGAGCACGACCTTACAGTTGTCGAAGAAGTTCATGACCGGCATGCCGATGAAGCCCGCGACAAACAGGTTGACCGGACGGTTGAATACCTCCTGCGGGGTGCCGATCTGATTGACAAAGCCGTCCTTCATGATGACGATGCGATCACCGAGCGTCATTGCCTCGGTCTGGTCGTGCGTGACGTACATGAACGTCGTGTCGATGCGCGAACGCAGCTTGATGATCTCGGCACGCATCTGGTTGCGGAGTTTTGCGTCGAGGTTACTGAGCGGTTCATCCATCAGAAAGACTTTCGGATCGCGAACCATGGCTCTGCCGATCGCGACACGCTGACGCTGACCGCCGGACAGTGCTTTCGGCTTGCGCTTCAGATACTGAGTGATGTCAAGGATTTCCGCGACTTCCTTGACCTTCTTGTCGATCTCGGCCTTCGGAACCTTGCGAAGCTTCAGCGCAAACGCGAGGTTGTCATAGACCGTCATGTGCGGATACAGCGCATAGTTTTGGAAGACCATCGCAATATCTCTATCCTTCGGTGCAACGTCGTTGACCAGTCTCCCGTCAATGTACAGTTCGCCGTCGCTGATCTCTTCGAGACCCGCAACCATACGAAGCGTCGTCGATTTGCCGCAGCCGGACGGGCCGACCAATACGACGAACTCCTTGTCCTTGATCACCAGGTTGACGTCGTGAACGGCGGTCACCTTGTTATCATAGACCTTTTTCAACCCCTTCATGATGACTTCCGACATTCTTCCTGCTTCCTCCTTTGAAATTTGGTATGCCGTGACAGCAAGAAATTATAAATATTCTCTGTCAATTACATAATAATCATATATTTACATGATGTCAATATTAATGTTCACTTATTATTACATTTCGTAACCTTTTTATGTCGAATTATGTCAATGTTGTGTCAAAAACAGTGCATATGTTTACATTTTGCACATCTTGCTTTTCGGTATAAGCTGTGCTATATTACTTATATATATGTCAGCAGAAAACGAGGTATCAATGATGACACATCGGCGCGTCACGATTCAGGATATTGCGGATGCCTGCAAACTTAGCCGCAACACGGTATCCAAGGTATTCAACAACCGCGGAGCCGTACCGGAAGCAACAAAACGCACCGTCCTGAGTAAGGCGCAGGAATTGGGATATTATCAGCTGCCCGAAAGCAGCGCGAACGCTCTGCTCGAAAAAAGGTGCAACATTGCGCTTCTGACGGGAAACGATCCGCAGGGGCACAGCTTCGGATCCCATGTGATCACAAGCTTCACCGATCAGATCAGCCGCGCAGGCTACAATCTGAAAATCTTCCGGGTATCCGAGGATGAAATCGCAAGCCGCTCGCTTCCCCCGCATCTGCTTCTGAGCGAAACCGCGGGTATCATCGCGATCGAATTGTTCGACAGGGATTACTGTGACATGCTCTGCACAGTCGGATTGCCGACGATCTTCATTGATTTCTATGCAAATTCGCGCGGTTCCCTGCTGAAAAGCGATCTCGTGATGATGGAAAACTATACAAGCTCCGTATTTTTGACGCGTCACCTGATCCAATGCGGCGCAACATGCTTCGGATTCGTCGGCGACATCACGCACTGCCTGAGTTTTAAGGAGCGTTGGATTGGCTATCGCACGACATTGCAGGAGGCCGGCATATCCTACGTTGATGCGTGTTCGATTTTGTCAAAGGACGATGCCCCGTACGGAAACACGGATTGGCTGTTAGAACAGCTGCGCGCCATGCCGCGCATACCGCATGCATTTGTCTGCGCAAACGATTATCTTGCCATTCATTTGATGACAGCCTTGAAAAAAATGGGACTGAACATTCCGAATGACGTAATGGTCACCGGCTTTGACGGTTCCCCCGAATCTTCGGTGGTCGAGCCTGCGCTCACGACCGCACGGATCCCGAGCGCCGATTTCGGACGCGTCGCGGCGGACATTCTCTTAAACCGCATTCAAAACCCGGATCGCCCGTATACGCGCACCTACGTCAACACTGTCCCGCTTCTGCGCGACAGCACACGGTAAGAACGCGAATCATCCCTCCAACAACATAGAATAACGCTTATTAAACAGTAAAATCTCTGAGCCGAAACGGGATCACGTATCGGCTCAGTTCTGCGTTCGCTGCTTTTGCCGCACCTTCACCGGATGCTTATGCGCCGCTACGGATGAACGGAAGGCTTTTATCCATAAAGTGCTCGAAGGGCTCGTCGGCGTCCGCTGTGAGTCTGGCGCACTGTTTTGCGGCGGGAACGAACGACTGCTTCTTCGCACAGGCGACGGTCGTCTATCCCGACGCGCAGCCGCAGTACAAGCTGATGTGCATCTGCAAAGCGCTTGAAGGCTTCTCCGAGATCACCGGCATGCCGGATTTCGATTTCGGCGCGCTCTTGCCGCCCGGCGCGTAAACCCGAACCGAAAACAACGCCCCAGGATCCGCTTGGATCCGGGGGCGTTTGCGTCATATGCGTTTACGGTTCGGTCGGTTCATTCTCCGGAATGTCCGTAGCATTTGAACTGATGTGAGAATACGTGACCGATTTGACCTTCAGCGAACGGATCGCTGCAGTTTCGTCGAAGTCGCCGGACTCGTCGGTGATCTCCGGTATTCCCTCTGCTTCAAACACAACGGTGTATTCGAACGATTTGTAAGCCAGGAAGAATGTCGCCTCATCCAGGTTATAGCCCATGCCCGTCTCCCAGCCGCTGTTCAAAAGCTCCTCGCCGGTCTTACCGACCCACGCATTGCATTCGTCTTCCGACAGAATTTCACCGTTCAGATTGTCCAGTCGGTAGATCGTAAGCGGCGCAAGGATCTCATTCTCCTTCTGTTCACGATCCGGGTCGAAGAAGTCGATATTGAAATATGCATCTCTGGTCTCCTCCGGCATCTCCGCAAGCGCACGCCAGTACACGTCTTTATACCGGAACACATAAACGAAAAACTTTTCGCCCGAGCTGCTTCCCTGCATCTCCGCGCCTTCCAGCGCAAGCAGATCGCCGAGTGTTTTCAGCGACGACAGTTCGGTTGCGGTCTCGGCAGCCTTTTCATCGCTGACAGTAGGTGCGCCTTCGGTATTTTTACAGGCGACAAACAGGGACATAATCATCAGAACCGCCAATACAACGGTCAATCCTCTTTTCATATGGTTCTCCTTTCCTGATACGGCAATGCCGAACTTAGAATTATTATAATGGATCCCGGCGCATTTTGCAAGAAAACTTTGGTAAGCTTTTCGTAGTGTTTTTGTCCCGGACTGGAAATCCGAAACAGAATGGGGTATACTGTCAGTAATTGATCAACGGAGGCAGTTATGAATATCGCAGTCATTACCGGCGCGTCCAGCGGCATGGGCAGAGATTTTGTAAAGGCGATCGACAAGGCATACGATCTTGACGAGCTTTGGGTGATCGCAAGAAGAGCAGAGCGGCTCGAATCGCTCCGATCGGAATGCAGAACGCCGATCCGGGCGCTTAGCTGGGACCTGTCCGCGCCCGAAAACCTGCACGCGTACAAGACGCTTTTGGAAGCGGAGAAGCCGAATATCCGCCTGCTTGTCAATGCGGCGGGCTATGGGCTGTTCGGCGCGTGCGAGGAGATGGACGTCTGTAACCAGCTCGGGATCGTGACGCTGAACGATTCCGCGCTTTCCGCGATGTGCCTCTACTCACTCCCGTACATGCAGCGCGGTGACGCGATCATAAACCTCGGCTCCAATTCGAGCTGGCAGCCCGTGCCGTACATGACGGTCTATGCCGCTTCGAAGGCGTACGTTTTAAGCTTTTCCCGCGCACTCGGGCGCGAGCTGAAAGCAAAAGGCATCCACGTCATGTGCGTCTGCCCCGGCTGGATCAAAACCGAATTCTTTGACCGCGCGAAGCACGACGACACGATCCGCTATTTCGACCGCTGGTACACGTCGGAGCAGGTTGTGGAAAAGGCAATGAAGGACCTCAAAAAGAAAAAGACTGTCTCCATTCTCGGATTGCCGGTGCGGATGCAGGTGCGGCTTGTAAAGCTTTTACCGGTGAATATGGTCATGAACACCTGGTGCAGACAGCAGGGAAAGGACTGAGCATGGGCGTCATTCGGGCGATCACAGGTGCATTGGGCAGCGTTGCAAAGGAGCAATGGAAGGAAGCGTTCTTTATGGACGCACTTCCCGCCGACATCCTTATGGCACGCGGGCATAAGCGCGTTTCAAGCCGCAGCGCAAACGACCGCATGGACGACGAAGTCATCACAAGCGGTTCGCTGCTGTCCGTTGCGGACGGGCAGGCGCTCGTTGTGATCTCGCACGGGAAGGTGGTCAACGTCGTGACCGAACCCGGCGAGCATGAATTCATCGACCCCGACCGTCCCGCAGGGCCCAAAGGATTCTTTCGCTCTGTCATGGAGCGCGTTGGCTTCGGCGGCGGCGACGTGCAGCCGTATCGCGACCGCGTCTATTACATCAACACAAAGGAATGTCACGGAAACCGGTTTGAAACGCCCGCGCCGGTCCTCATCCGCGTGCGCGACGACAACATGGACGCGGACTTCGATCTGTCCGTTTCGCTTGCGGGCGTGTACTCCTATCGTGTCGAGGACCCCGCGGCACTTTACCGCGCGATCGGCAACGTCACAGAGCAATATCGGCGCGAGGAGCTGAAACCCCAGCTTGACGCCGAGATCGTCTCGGCGCTCGGTACCGCCGTCGGAACGCTGTTCAAAAGCGGCGTCCGTCCGCATGAACTTCCGGCGCACACGAACGACCTTGCGGCGGCAGCGGCGGACGCGGTCAAAGAATCGTTTCTCCGGCGCTTCGGGCTGGGAATGCTTTCGATCGCGTTCGACAAGCTGCAGATCGAGGAGATCTGGATGCTGAAAAACGCGCAGCGCGCCGCGATCCTCCGGGATCCCGCGATGGCTGCGGCAGCGCTCGTCGACGCGACTGCGGAAGCATTAAGAGGCGTCGCGGGACGCGAATGAGCCGAACAGCAAAAACCTCCCCGCGGGGAGGTCTTTATTGTCAGTCCTTATACTTTGCCCGGATCCGGTTCAGCTTGATCCCGCTGTAGATGATCATGAACAGATAGATCCCGAACATGACGCCGAAAAAGAAGCCGAAGAACGTGCTGAGTCTGCCCATGACGCCGTTCATCGCGTTGATCAGATTCGGGATCACGCAGCAGAGGAAGATCACCATGAGCGGGATCAGCCTGGTCCGCGCGACGTGCTCCGCCATGTCCACGCGGGAAGCGTTGTCACTGAACAGCTCCTCCTCCCCCTCCGTCTTCGCCGCGCTTGCGGGTTTCCGGAAATACAGCCAACCGACCACTTTCGCAATGTATTCCCAGCCGAAATCCGTGAGCATCTGCAGATATTCCTCGGTCTGTTCGCCGTTTTTGAAATCCAGCCGGTAAACGACGTCCTCCGGTTCGCATTCTTCAAACGTATAGAAACACGGCGGCGTCATCTTGACGAGCTTCCAGCCGTTCTGATGCTGTTTCCTCAGCCACAGCTCCTCGTCCTCATAATCTGCGATCGTGAAAAAACGGATCTTTGTTTTACGCATCGATGTTCTCCCCCTTGCTGTTTTTGTACAATCTTTCGATCCTTTTGATTTCGGTTTCCAAGACTTCTCTGCCGAGTTCGGTGATCCGATACAGCCTTCGCTTGTCCTCCTCGCTGTAAAAGCGGATCAGACCGTCCTTTTCCATCTTGGAAAGCGTGCCGTACATGGTGCCCGCGCCGATGGTGACCGCGCCGCCGGTCAGCTTTCTCACTTGCTGACTGATCCCGTATCCGTGCTGCGGCGTTTGTAAACAAAACAGAATATAGAAGGCGGATTCGGTCATCGGAACGTAGACCTTTTTGATTTTATCGTTCATAGGTCCTCCTTGCCTATCTCAGTTCGATATATCGAGCTTCGATGTACATACTATATCGCACTTCGATATACTTGTCAAGTACAAATGATAAAAAAAGAGACACTCCTTTTTTGAAGTGCCTCTGTGAAATCGCTGCGGCTTATTTTGCCGCCATCTTATAGATCGCTTCCATATCGGATTCAACCAAAACTTTGGCGCTGCCGATCTTACCGCCGGTCGCGATCGCGCAGTTTTTGGCAAGGAGCCGGATATCGTCCTCGGAGGGCGAAACGCCGAGCTCCGAAAGATTTGTCGGCATGCCGATCGAACGGAAAAAGTCCTCCATCGCTTCGATGCCTTTGATCGCCGTTTCCTCGTCGGTCGGGCAGGGCTTGACCTGCATGACGTACATGGCAAAGCGAACGAACCGATGCATGCAGTTGCGCATGACGTAGCGCGCCCAGCTGCCCCACACGGCGGTGAGTCCCGCGCCGTGGGTCACGTCGTACATGGCGCCGAGCTCGTGCTCGAGCCGGTGGCACGCCCAGTCGCCCGCATCGTTGCCGCAGCCGGTCAGCCCGTTATGCGACAGCGAGCCCGCCCACATGATCTCCGCGCGCGCCTCGTAGTTTTCGGGATCGTCGCGCAGGACCTTCGCGTAGCGCATGACGGTCCTCAAAAGTCCCTCCGCGATCGCGTCGGTCAGCTCCATGCGGTGTCCGTTGACGAAGTAGCGCTCCATCGTATGCATCAGAATGTCCGAGCAGCCCGCCGCAGTCTGGTACGCGGGCAACGTCTTTGTGAGCGCCGGGTCCATCAGCGCGAACTTCGGACGGCATAGGTCGCTGTTCACACCGCGCTTCTTGTCCTCATACGAAATCACGCTGCTGTCGCTCATCTCGCTGCCGGACGCCGCGAGCGTCAGCACCACACCGAGCGGGAAGCACGCCTTTGGCGTGCGCGTGTGTTCATACAACTCCCTGACGTCGCGCTCCGGTTCCGCCAGCGCGTACGCGATCGCTTTTGCCGAGTCGATGACGCTGCCGCCGCCGACTGCAAGGATGAAGTCGACGCCGTACGTCTTGCACATCTTCACGCCTTCATAGACCTTCTCAAGCCGCGGATTCGGCACCACGCCGCCGAGCGATACATAGTCGATCTCCTCCGCGGTCAGAGAATCTTCGACGCGCTTCAGAACGCCTGACTTTACGGCGCTTTTGCCGCCGTAGTGGATCAGGACCTTTTTGCCGCCGAATGCCTTGACCATCTCGCCCGCACGGGACTCGACGTTGTGTCCGAACACGACCTTCGTGGGAGTGTACAGGGTAAAATCTCCGTTCATAGCTGCCTCCTGTGATTAAAATGATTGAATAACCGATTCGTTCAGCGCATGGATCAGCGCGAGCGCCAACTCTACCGTCGCTTCGTAATCCCGTTCCGCCGCGATGCAGGCGGGCGTGTGGATATAGCGCACCGGTACGCCGAGCACGATCGCGGGCGCGCCGAAAAGCTGGGACTGGATGATCGCCGCGTCGTTGCCGCCGCCCTCGCGGACCGCCGCCTGCGCGGGAATGCCGTTCTGTTCCGCCAAATCGAGTGCAAAGCGCACAAACCTCGGGTTTGAGATGACTGAAACGTCCATAAAGCGGATCATCGGTCCCTCTTTGAGCTTTGTCTGCATGGCGTACGGCTCGCCGAAGGTATCGTCCGCGGGGCAGCCCTCGAACACGAGCGCCGCGTCGGGACGGATGCGGTTTACAGTGACCTTGCATCCGCGCTCGCCGACCTCCTCCTGTACGGACAGCGCGCCGACGACGTCGACGGAAAGGTCCTCGTCCGCGATCCGCCGCATGACCTCCAGTAAAGCCGCGACGCCGATGCGGCAGTCGAACGCCTTTCCGAAGAACAGTCCGTGCTCCGCGTCATATTCGAACGATGTTTTCGGCACGACCGGCTCGCCGATGCGAACGCCGAAGACCTCCGCCGCTTCCGCCGCGCTTTTCGCGCCGATATCGACCGCAAGGTCGCGGATCTCGGGCACGCCCTGCCGCTCTTTTTCCGCAGCGCTCATAAAATGCGGCGGCTTTGCGGCGATCACGCCGGGGATCCATTTCCCCTCGCGATTGCGCACCGAAACGGAAGCGCCGGGCAGCGTCGCGCGGTTCCATCCGCCGAGCTGCACGACCCGAAGCGTCCCCGAAGGACGGATCGAATGGACCATAAAGCCCACCTCGTCGCTGTGCGCGTCGAGCATCAGAACGGGCTTCTTTCCGGTATTTTTACGGCGATAGAGGTAGAGATTTCGAAGATGGTCCTCCTCGATGTCACAGACGTCTCCGATCGCATCCTTTGCGACCCGCACCGTTTCGTCCTCAAACCCGCTCGGCGCGTTCGCCTCGCAAAGGGCCTTGAGCAAAGTAAGCTCCCGTTCCGTCATACGTGTCCTCCGTTTGTTTCGATATTGAAAGTATACCACATTTCTGCGCCGTGCGTCCATATTTTTAGCGCAAACTGCCGTCGCCGTAAAAAAGAAGGAGGTTTGATTTCCTCCTTCTTTGTAGTGTTTTGCTCATTCCGCGAACGGCTCGATCGTGACGCCGTGCGTGAGCAGAAGCTCCGCAAGCTGATCGCGCGCCGCGTTGGTCAGAATGAGAAACGCGTAACGTCCGTCCGAAAGGTCGATCCGCACCGTGCGCTCGTTCTTTTGGGCGAAGTATGCGCGCGCGATATCCGTGTACGCAAACCGCATCCGTTCCTTTGTCGACGCAAACGCACTGCCGAACGCGATCGTCATGCCCATGTTGTTCGTCCCGAGCACAAGCTCATTCTCATAAAAGCGCGCAACGCCTGCCATTTCGAGCGAATGCTTTGTGCCGTCTTCTGAAACCGAAACGGTGCAGACCACGTCGGTGAACGGACCTTCGTCCCCGTTTTTCGCGGATCTTTCAGGCGTCTCGCCCGGATACGCTGCCGATTCCTCCGCTGCCTCGGCTTCCTTCTTCAACTTTATACCGTTGATCACACCGAGTACGAGCATCACGATCACAAAAATGTGCGCGATGATATCGAGGATACGGTATGCCAGCATTTCGAGCGCAATGCCGATATAGATCACGAACAGCAGATCGAGCGTCGTCAGAACGAGCGCAACGATCATCCAGACGTGACTCTTTTTGGATAGGAAGAATGCCGCCGCAAACGGAACGAGGATCGCTAAGGGGACAATGATGCGGAGAGCCCCTTCGCATACGATCGTCATAAAGTAGGATGCAAACACCGAGGAAACGTAATATCTGTCCGACTCGACGAACGACAGAAATATGTTCAGGATCGTCACAAGAATCAGACCGAGGATCGCGTACCGCGCGCCGTCATAGATTCTCTGCGGAGAGGATGTCATCGTTTTGTTTTTCATATTGTTTTCCTTTCTGTATTGCACTGTAATGCTTCAGTTTTTTCAGATCGTTTTTTGTCAAGAACGCATGAAACCGTGTACTTACCCAAGCATTTTAAGAAGCTGTCCCTCCGATGCGTGCGGAAGAAGCGAGGAAAGATGTTCGAGGATGCGTTCGCGCGATTCATCCGGCGTGCGCGGACAAAGGATCGCCTGCTCGCCGAACTGCGCTTCGGGTGTGGTATAGAGCGCAACGCCCCAGCCGTATTCCCTGCCGAACCTGTCGACGCGGTAGGCAAAGTCCGAGATGCAAAGCCACCCCTGCATCTGAAGCCTTGTCACGACCGTTTCAAAGCCCGTGTTGCCGCCCTTTCGGTAGTTGCACTGCATCTTCAGATGCGGCGTCAGCATCGAGCCGTACATGCGTACGGCATCCAGAAGTGCTTTGTCCTTATAAAAGATCAGCCCTTCCTCGTACCATTCGTCGAAGGCCATGCCGTTTCGGCGTACGTTCAGAAAGTCGGGCAGCCATTCCCGGCTCACATAACCCGCCTTCTTTTGAAAGAGCTTGCCGTACATGCACGTGCCCTTGCTTGCCACGGGGCCTTTCCAGTCCCACACGGGCCAATCGTCCCGCCCGTCGACCGAGCCGTTGTACCAAAGCTCCGCAGGCGTAAATTCCTCGATCGAAAAGCTTCGGATCCCGTTTTCAAAAAACGGCAGGAATCCGAAGCGTTGGATCAGCCGCTCCATGTCCTCCCTGGAGCGAATCTCATCGCGCATGAGATCAGTTACTCGAGCTTGACGAGGACGACGAGGATGCGGAAGCTCTGTTCTCGCGGTCGCGGATCATGTGCTGCAGCGTGATGAGGATCGCAATGACCTTCTGCTCGTGCTCCGGCTTGTAAATGTCGATGCAGTACTTGTCGTGGAGAGAGAACATCTTCTGCCCGATCACCGCGATCACGCTGCCGTCGGCGTCGTACAGTTCGAAATTGAGCGCCATGATGTTGCCGCGAAGCTGCCAGCCGAGCCCCTCGACGTTCGTGACGTCCTTGATGAGATGCCAGAGCTCGTTAGAAAGCTGGAAGTTCGTGCCGTCCGCCATCTCGATGAAGTGACGCTCGTGCAGGGTCAGGATCTTTTTCCACATCTTTGCCACAAGGTTTTCCTGCGCGTCAAAGATCTGCGTGCGGTCATGCAGGGAGATCGCCTTGCTCTCCGCGCGGTATACGACCTGCCCGGCGTCGTCCGTCACCTCGATGCGGTGATGCAGCGAAAAGACCTTCGAAGACGTGTACAGCGACTTGACCGGCTCGCCGAACCGTTCCACATTGTTGACATTTGCCTGCTCGCCCTCTTCATGAAAGCGGTGATACTTTGAGAATACGCCCATAAGAACCTCCCTTTATTCTTTGCGCACGGTTTGCGTGCGCTGATATGCGCTCTGACGCCTGTCGGGGTGCTCGAAGGAGCCCGCCATCCTAACCTTGAAACGCGCCGCGGAATACGAACAGCGGTTTCTGTCGTTTGCTCCTTCATTTGATTCAGTATACCACGATCGACGTCCTGCTTGCAAGCGTTGCAGAACATTTTACCGGATTTGATGCTTGCGCACGGCGTGCGATCTATGCGATAATCATGAAAAGGAGATTTGTTATGGTTTTCTGGTTTCTGCTGCTGGCCTTTATGGGTGCGCTGGGACTTTCGGCGCTGTTTTATCTTGTCACGCGCGTACGGCGTTTCCTGTTTATGCGGCGGATTGCCGAAAGGCACAAAGCGCTTTCATGGATCCTTGCGGCCGCGCTCGTCGGGCTGTTGTTTCTGTTCGCGTTCGTCAATCTCTATGCCGTCGTGATCGTTGTGCTGCACACGGCGCTCATCTGGCTTCTCTGCGATCTTGCAGCATGGATCGTCCACCGCATCCGCAGGACCGCGTCGAAACGCTATTTTGCCGGTGTGATCGCCCTGCTGCTTTCCGCAGCATATCTCGGATACGGCTGGATCGCCGCGCATCACGTGTTCCGCACGGCGTACACCGTTGAAACAGACGCAAGGGAACCCCTGCGCATCGTGCTGATTGCGGATTCGCATCTCGGGATCACACTTGACGGCGAAGGCTTTGCGCGGGAGATGCGGCGCATCGAAGCCGAACAGCCGGATCTCGTGGTTTTAGTCGGCGACTTTGTGGACGACGATTCCGAAAAAAAGGATATGCTTGCGGCAACGGAAGCGTTGGGACAGCTTGACACGACCTACGGCGTTTGCTTCGTCTACGGCAACCACGACAACGGCTATTACCGGTACCGCGATTTCAGCTCGCAGGAGCTTCGCGATGCGCTCCTTGAAAACGGGGTGACCATTTTGGAGGACGCGTCCGTGCCGATCGGCAAAGACTATTTGCTCATCGGACGCAGGGACCGTTCCATGCCCGACCGTCTGCCCGCCGATGCGCTGGGAATGGACGCAAGCGCTTATACGATCGTATTGGACCATCAGCCAAACGACTACGACGCCGAGGCGGCTGCCGGTGCGGATCTGGTGCTTTCGGGGCACACGCACGGCGGACACATTTTCCCGGCCGGGCTCATCGGGCTTTGGATGGGCGCGAACGACGCCGTGTACGGGCGCTCGCAGCGCGAGGATACGACGTTTCTTGTGACCTCCGGCTTGTCCGGCTGGGCGATCCCGTTCAAAACCGGTACGTTTTCCGAATACGTCGTGATCGACCTCGTGCCGCAAAGCGATTCATAGTCCATCTCTCTTACGCCCCTCCCGTTTCGGAGGGGCTTTTTGTTCGCAATTTGAAAGAATTGTGACACGAAAGCAAACTCCGCGCCGAACCCCTTGTATTTTGCAGGAACTGTGCTATGATAGGTTTAGCACTCGGAGAGCGAGAGTGCTAAAACATGCAGACGTCATTCTGAGTTGAAAAGAGAAAGAAGATCCTTCGCTATCGCAAGATCCTTCACTTCGTTCAGGATGACACAACATGGATGTCATTCTGAGCCGCATAGCGGCGAAGAATCTTACAGTTCTTACGAAGGAGGCGACAGATATGAATGCCAACCGATTCACACAAAAATCCATTGAAGCGATCAACGGCGCACAACAGCTCGCGGAAGCGAATCGCAACACGCAGGTGGAGCAGATTCATCTTCTGAAAATGCTGATCGACGAATCCGACGATCTCAACGCGCAGCTGTTAACCTCGATGCAGGTTGACGTTCCGGCGCTGCGGACAGCGGTCGACCGTTCGATCGACGCGTTGCCGACCTATACGGGCGACGGGCAGTCGAGCTACGCCGCGCCTGCGATCTCGCGCGCGATCACGGAGGCCGACGCGCAGGCAAAGCGCATGGGCGACGCGTACGTTTCGGTCGAGCACCTGATGCTGGGGCTTTTGGAAAAGCCGGATGAGACGATCAAAAAGCTGTTCCGCGAATTCAATATCAAAAAGGACGCGTATCTTGCGGCGCTGAAAGCCGTACGCGGAAACCGGCAGGTCAACACCGACAATCCGGAAGGCACCTACGACGTACTGAAAAAGTACGGACAGGACCTTGTGGAGCTTGCAAAAGCGCATAAGCTCGATCCGGTCATCGGTCGTGACAGTGAGATCCGCAGCGTTATCCGGATCCTTTCGAGGAAAACGAAGAACAACCCGTGTCTGATCGGCGAGCCGGGCGTCGGCAAGACGGCGATCGTCGAAGGACTTGCGCTTCGGATCGTGCGCGGCGACGTGCCGGACAATCTGAAGGACAGAAGCATCTTCTCCCTCGATATGGGTGCGCTGGTTGCAGGCGCAAAGTACCGCGGCGAGTTTGAGGAGCGCTTGAAGGCGGTCCTCGAGGAGATCAAGAAGAGCGACGGCAGGATCATCCTGTTCATCGACGAGCTGCACACCATTGTCGGCGCGGGCAAGACCGAGGGCGCGATGGACGCGGGCAATCTCTTAAAGCCGATGCTGGCGCGCGGTGAGCTGCACTGCATCGGCGCGACGACGATCGACGAGTACAGAAAATACATCGAAAAGGACGCGGCCTTGGAACGCCGCTTCCAGCCGGTCACGGTCGAGGAGCCGAGCGTGGAGGACACGATCTCGATCCTCCGTGGGCTCGAGGAGCGCTATGAGGTGTTCCACGGTGTCAAGATCCACGACGCGGCGCTGATCGCTGCGGCAACGCTTAGCGATCGCTACATCTCCGACCGGTTTTTGCCGGACAAAGCGATCGACCTGGTCGACGAGGCGTGCGCGCTCATCAAGACCGAGATGAACTCCATGCCGAGTGAGATGGATGAAAAGATGCGCCGCATCATGCAGCTGGAGATCGAGGAAACGTCCCTGAAACAGGACGACGACCCGAAGTCCAAAGCGCACCTTGAGGAGATCCGCAAGCAGCTTGCGGAGCAGCGCGATGAATTCAACGCCATGAAGGCGAAATGGGAAGCCGAAAAGGCGGAGATCAGCAAGGTGCAGGCGCTGCGCGAACAGATCGAAACCGTCAGCAACGAGATCACCGCGGCGGAAAATGCCTATGACCTCAACAAGGCGGCGGAACTGAAATACGGCAAGCTCCCGCAGCTGCAAAAGGAGCTTCAGGAAGCCGAGGCGAAGAATGCAAACCGTGAAAACACACTGCTTCGCGATCACGTCACCGAGGAGGAGATCGCCGAGATCGTTGCACGCTGGACCGGCATTCCGGTTTCAAAGCTTCTGGAAAGCGAACGGAAAAAGCTTCTGCATCTCGATGAAGTGCTGCATCGGCGCATCGTCGGGCAGGACGACGCGGTGCAAAGGGTTTGCGACGCGATCCTCCGCTCGCGCGCGGGCATTCAGAACCCGAACCGCCCGATCGGCTCGTTCCTGTTCCTCGGTCCCACCGGCGTCGGCAAGACCGAGCTGTGCAAGGCGCTTGCCGAAGCGCTGTTCGACAGCGAGCGCAACATGGTGCGTATCGACATGAGCGAATATATGGAGCAATACTCCGTGGCGCGGCTCATCGGGGCGCCTCCGGGCTACGTCGGCTACGACGAGGGCGGTCAGCTCACCGAAGCGGTCCGCAGAAAGCCTTATGCGGTCGTGCTGTTCGACGAAGTGGAAAAGGCGCATCCGGACGTGCTGAACGTGCTCTTACAGGTGCTGGACGACGGACGCATCACCGACGGACAGGGTCGTACGGTCGATTTCAAGAACACGATCATCATCCTGACCTCGAACATCGGTTCCGATACGCTTTTGGAGGGCATGGACGCCGAAGGGCACTTAAAGCCCGGCGTCGAGGACTGGGTGCGCAACGAACTCAAGACGCGCTTCCGTCCGGAGTTTATCAACCGTCTCGACGAGATCGCGTTCTTTAAGCCGCTCACGGGCGAGAACCTCAAGAACATCGTGGAACTGCTCTTCAAGGATCTTGAAAAGCGGCTTGAATCGAGAAGCTATCACCTCTCCGTGACCGACGCGGCAAAGGCGTACATCGTCGAAAACGGCAGTGATCCGCAGTTCGGCGCGCGTCCTTTGAAGCGGTTCATCCAGTCGCATGCGGAATCGCTCCTTGCCCGCCACATCATCCGCGAATCCCCCGCCGAGGGCACGACGCTCACGCTGGACGCGGACGAAAACGGACTGATCGTGCGGTAAAACAAAAGGAGTCGTTTGGATCTTCGAACGAAGCATCCGACGGCTCCTTTTCCTTTGGCATATGTTTGAACACCTCATCCGCCCGGGGCAACCGCCCTTTAGGGAGTACCTCTTCTGCCGTCCTTCCCAACAGTCTGAACGCCCCACCTTTTTGGCGGGGCGCGCGACAGCATGATGTTTGTTGAACCGCAAGATTCCTGACGGGCTGTCGGGGACGTCAGTCTCTACGATGGAGTAACAGCATATACTTGATGTGTCATCCTGTGGCAATGCCGAAGGATCTTAAGGATTCTTCGTCGCTTCCGCTTCGTTACAGAGGCAGATCGCGCGCTTCCCGCGCGCACCATGCTCCTCAGAATGACAAGTTTAATTGTTACGGCGTCGTAGGGGGCGGCGTTCCCGACGCCCTGTCATCGTCTGCGGCCTCAGTTGACATTCAGGGTGATCGCCCATTCGGGATAATAGACGATTCGATGCGTGTTGTTTGAAACGCCGACGTGTCCGGCGCGCGGATCTAAAAACACAGAGGGGTCGCGGCGTTCGGAGCCGTCCGGCAGAATGCGGTAGACGTCGACGTCTGTTATGACCGTCAGGCTGGGCAGGAGATAGATCTCGCTGGCGCCCGGAATCTGACTGAACGGGATATTCTCAATATCCTTCAGCTCCAGCGTATAGCTTCCGTCGTCGTTTGGCGAATAGACCGGGTGATAGACGATGGGGCTTTCGTGGTTGAGCGATACGCTCAGGGAGAACGACTGCAAAAACATCTCCCTCTGTTCTGTGCTCCAATGCGCGGGGAACGTCAGCTGCAGCCTGAGGTCGCGCACGCCGAGCGCATTGATCCAGCCGGCGTCAACAATGCGGATGAAAGTTCCGTCAAGGTCCGCAATGTAATTCTTTTTGACGATACGTCCGTTCTCCTCCGTATGCACCCCATAGAACACGGCTTCGCCCGACAGCGCGATCCCTTCCGTTTCCGCCAGCAAAGCCCGCTTCTCCGTTTCCCGGTATGCCTGCATATCGACCTCGACCGTTCCGAAATCGACGTCCAGTTTTGTGACAGGCGCATCGGCGCCGACGTCCGATCGGGACTGATACCGCACGTGAAACCTGAGCTTGCCGTTTTCATCGGTGTAATCGAAGATGGTCTTTTTGTCCGTCGGAAGGTTTGAATGCCCCGGAATGAACTCGTTTTCCGGGAACAGATAGAACAGCGCGCACAGTCCGTTTTCCCGATAATGATCCCACATCTGCTGTTGATAGGATTCCATCTGTTCTGCGCTCAGCCGGGACAGATCGCTGCCGAATTGCTTATGCAGGGAATCCATGAAGTCGGTATCGGTCCGGCGGTACGTCTGTGAGAGCCATCCGTAGAACTGCGAACCGTCCTCCGTTGTCAGAATGAGTCGGTTTTGCGGACCTTCCCACATCTCAACCTCTCCGTTTTCATACGGCGCGGTACTTACGCTGTCTTCCAGATATGCGCCGACGTTGGCAGGATCGATCCTGCTTCCCAGCAGGAGCCGGACCGGCGATCCCGCTTTTGCCGTGTAACCAAAATCCTGTTCGGCAATGGGATAACCGGAAACGCCGTCGAAGTCGAAGGAGATATAAAGCCGCTCTCCGTCGAAGAACGCCGCAGTGATCCGCGCGGAGAACTGCTCGCCGATCTCACGCCAATACGGCTCATCCGCATAACTGACGGAAAGCCGCTGTGACGGCGCCGGCGTGGCAATGATCGCGTCGAGCTCCGGGATCGGCGTTCGCTCCGCCGGGTCGGCAGCAAGGTATTGATCTTTTGTATCAATATGGAACCAGCTGAACACCTCCGCCCGTGCCGAGGGGATCAGAAACACCGTGCCAACGAGAACCGCAAGGGATGCCGCCGCGATCGCAAGCGGCTTTCTCCACGCAGCCGTTCTTTTTGTCTGCAGCTTTGCCTTTGCCTTGACAACCGCGTCGTTGACCGTGCGGTCGTGAATCATCTGTTTAAAAAAATCATGTTCATTCATGCCTGTCTCCTTTCCTGCTCCTTGCTCTGCAGCATCTTACGGATCTTCTCCCGTGTACGGTACAGCCGCTGCCGCACCGCTTCCTCGCTGATGCCGAGCGCTTCCGCGATCTCCTTCTGCGAGCGGTCGTACCCGTAATAGAGCACGAACGCCCTTTGGTTCAGCTCCGGCTCGGATTTCAAAAGCCGCCAGATCTCGTCCGTCCGCTCCTGTTTTAAGAGCTGCTCATCGATCGGCGTTTCGTCCGACACGACGTCGAAATCCTCTGGCATCGGCTGCTCCGTCTCTTTGCGCTTCGCCGCGGTGCGATAGTATCGCGCGAGCAGCTTTTTCGCGATCGAAAAAAGGTATCGCCGCGGATTGAGGATCGGCAGCGCGCCGCGGATCAGCCTTGCGTAAAACAGCCGGTAGACCTCCTGAAAGAGATCCTCCGCCTCCGGCGCTGCGTTGGTGCGCAGCATCAGATACCGCAGCAGATCGTCGCGCGTTTCGCTGTAGATGCGATCGAATCGTTCGTTTTGTTCCATAAGCATGTTTCCTTTTCAAAACCGGTTTCACCTATGAAGAGCATCGGCAAGCATAAAACATAACAGAAAAAGGAGCGGAAAATTTCCTCTCCTTTGCATATGCGGTTGTTATGGCTCCTCCGCAGCGAGCCATTCGTTCTGCGGGTCGGAACGGAACGCGTCGACGGCGGTGCGGAACGCTTCCGAATATGCCGAAACGCGCCCGACGCCTGCGATCAGCGGGTCGATGTATCGCTTCTTTGCCGCGATCCTGCGCCACTGTCCCTCGCCCGCGGGTTCCTTTGCGCTGCGCATCGAACGGTATGCGTGATAGCGTTTCCATGCCGTGGCGGTGCGTTCGTCGTTCAGAAGAGCGGCAATCACCTGCGGTTCGGTCGAGCTGAGATCCGCTTCCGAGAGCACGTCCGCAGCGATCGCGTCCCTTAAAAGCTCGGACAGCATCTGCATCGCGTAACGGTCCTCGTCGGACACGTAGATCTTCGAACATTCGAGCGACGCAAGCGCGAAATCCTCCGCCGTCTTCGCGTCCGAAAACACAAGCTCAGGCACGCCGTCCTCGTTCGTGCCGATGGAAAGATCGATATAGTATGCCTTGGCCTCCTCCGGCGTACGAATGCGGTAGTTCAATAGATTCCCGAGCGTGTACTCGAGCCGGTCGGCGCTCAAGCGCGGCGAATCGTTGTCCGCGATCGGGTAGCGGTGATAGTCGCATACGTCGTCGGTGGTCAGCCCGTGCGCGGTAAGCGCGGCCTGCAACGCCGCGTCGTGTTCGATGGCCGTGCGCGTGCCGTCCTCGGTCGATTCCTGCACGAGATAATCGCCGCGCAAAAAATCCATGACGTGTGCGAACACCGGCGTTGCAATGTCGTGCAGAAGTCCCGCGACTGCCTGCTTTTCATCGCCCGTGAAGTGCCACACGATCAGCCCGACGCCGACGCTGTGATCGAAGCGCGAATACGGCAGGAGCCCCGCAAAACGCGGGAAGGATGTATATTCGCATCCGCAGTTCATGCCGACGTTTTTAAGCCGCTGCATGCACGGCGTCGCCATGCAGTCCCCTATGACCGTTGGAATTTCGTTGTGATACAGCGTGAAGTGCTCCATTATTTGCCGTCCGGAAAGCTGGTAAAGCTCCCGCGTTCGATCGCGGGAAGCCCGTTCGCTTCGCGCTCGTGTGCGATCGCGCGGATCAGAAACGCCATGTTTTTCGCAAGGTTTCGCATCGTCTGCAGCCCTTCGAGGTCCTTTTCGACATCCTCAGCGGTGAAACCGTGCACCTGGTTCCAGTAGTTGGCGGACGCGATCGGCATGGATGAGATCGTAAAATACTTGTTCAGCACGTCGAACGACGCCGTGTTGCCGCCCCTGCGGCAGCTCACGACAGCCGCGCCGACCTTCATGTGCTTCGAAAAATGCGTGCTGTAAAAAAGCCGGTCGAGGAATGAGATGAGCGTGCCGTTCGGCGAGCCGTAATAGACGGGACTTCCGACGATGAACCCGTCCGCTTTTTCAAACAGCGGCGCGACCTCGTTCACCTTATCGTCGATGGCGCAGCGTCCGTTTTCAAAGCAGAAACCGCACGAAACGCAGCCGCGCACGTCGGCGTTTCCGACGTGAACGAGATCCGTTTCGATCCCCTCCGCGTGAAGCGTCGTTTCGATTTCCCGCAATGCTCTTGCCGTGCAGCCGTTCGCCTTCGGGCTGCCGTTGATGATGAGTACGCGATATGCCATATTTATTCTCCTTCCGTTTTTGCTTCGATGATGTCGACCGCGCATCGTACGCAGTCGTCGCAGGAGCAAAGCACTTTGCCCGTGTCTCTGCCCTTCAGATCCTTGCAAAGCGACGCGCCGCAGGCTTCGGTAAACGTCTTATGCATTTGTCTCGCGTCGCGCATGACGGGCTCATCGTCCTTCACGATCCCCAAAAGCATCTCCGCGCCGACCAAAGCGCCGCAGGTGCCCTCCATGCCGCCCATGCCGACGCTGAACGCCGCGCCGAGCGAACACAGCTGCTCCTCGGTGTACGGCGTCCGATCCGCAAACGCGCACAGCACCGCCTGACAGCAGTTATAGCCCGCATGTTTGCGCTCGATCGCATTCTGTCTTCGTTCCGTCGTTTCCATCGTTCTTTCCTTTTTTCTTTTTATTATATCGCAAGAATCGCGTGCGGTTCAACCGTTTTCGCAGAAAAAAACCCGCCGTGATATGGCGGGATACGCATGCAATATCGCTTTACACGCTCGATGAACCGGCTTCCGTCATTCCTCGATCGCGCCGACGCCGCGGAGCTTTTCAAGGATCTCTTTGACGTCCGCGGCAATCACATTGCGCGGAGCGTCATACTTACGGCACATCGCGTCAACGATCTGCTCCTCCGTTGTATCGGTCTTCAGGCAGTCCAGAATGAACGCCGCCGACTGATTGCCCCGAACGAGACCGGAAAACGCCTCGCCGCCGACGGGCACAAGAAATCTGGTATCGTCAATGTCCTGTGAGATAAAGGTGGATTTCAGTTTCATATCGCTTCTCCTTTCAGCAGACCGGATCTTCCCCGTCCGCATAGATTGATTTACGGTCGATAAAGTCCTTCAGAAGGCTTACCGTGTACAGCTCGCGGATCCTGCGGCAATCTGCGTCCTGCACAGGACACGCCGCAAAGCTCGTACAGGACGGCAGAAATGTGCAGCTCCTGCATTTCTCCCGAACACGGTCCGTTCGGCAGAATTCTGTCCGCACGGCTTCGTTCGTTGTTCCGCGAAACACGTCGCCGAAACAGGTGTCCGGATCACAGTGGTCGCACGGATACAGCTTTCCGTCCGGTCCGATCACCACGCTGCCGCCGTCTGCCATGCAGTGGAAGACATCAAAGCTCAGCTTGGGTCCGAACTGCATATACGGTTCAAAACCGGCTTCCCGGATCAGCGTTCGGGCGTTGAGGATCTTTTCCCACAGCGCGACCGCATTCGGTCCCCGGCGCACGTAATCGAGCGTCGAAAAGTACACCTGTACGTTTTTCTTGTGCGCGACATTCTCGGACATATCCCGCAAAAACTGCGGAACGCCGTCCCACATGCTCTCATCCGTGTTGCAGCGAACGATCACGCGGATCCCGGCCTCGCTCATGCCGCTTATGGCACGCATGACGGACCGATAGTAATCGTGATAAGCGACGTATTGCTTGCGTGCAATGTAATCCGCTTCGCAGCCGTCCACGGAGATCTGGATCCCTGTCACGTTCCAGAGTCCCTTCATCTTTTCGATGACCTCCGGCGTGATCAGACTGCCGTTACTGACCATGCCGCCCCGATAGCGTACGCCCGCTTTTTGAAGGCCCTCCGAAACGCGGTCGATGATATCCGGCCTTAACAGCGGCTCGCCGCCGAACCAGTTGATCTTCACCGGTTCGATCGCGTGCGTTTCGACAATGTATCGCACCACGGCGTCCGCGGTCTCCGCCGTCATGGAGATGGGCTTCTGTCCCTCTTCATAGCAGTACACACAGCGCGCGTTGCAGCCAAACGTCGGAAGGATCATAAACGCTCGGTGACCCGGTTTTCGGTGATACGCCCGCATCAGCGCCGAAACAGACTGATAATAGGCACACTCGTCCTTTCCTTCCGGCACGAGAAACAGCCCTCGAATGAGGGCTTCTTTCCCGGTATTTGATTCGGCTGCACCAGAGAGATCGGTTTCAAGAAGCTGCTTTGTCAGCGTATGAAATGCGTACCGTTTTCCTTTGTGCGCAAACGTCACAGCAAACTGAGACGGCACATAGGTTACGCCGATATGCGGTTCCTGTGCCGGCAAAACGCTGACCAACGTCGCGTCAGGCGGACACAATTCTACCGCTGTCGCATCCGAAACCGACTTCTGCATTTACGGAAGCTCAGGCAGCATAATCGCGTAACTGTTGCTGGCACTGCCTTCGCAGCATCCGCCTGCGGTCAGCACTGTGGCGTCGTGGTCGAAAGCGATGACTTCAACCGAAGGTTTCAGATACTGCTCCATCGGTAATTATTCTCCGATTCCGCCGATGCTTTCCATCTCCGGCATCTTCGTCGGGCAGGTGTCATACGTATTGATCGCATAATTGGGGATCTCAACGATTTCCATGTTGGGCTTTACGTACTTTTCCATATTTTTTCTCCTTTCGTTTTACAACGACCAAAATCCTTATTTGTTGTATCACAACCCGCTTGGGCGGGGTTATACCTGTTTCATGCCTTCGTAGGATACGCGCACGGCATCCGGATCCATGTTGCAGTACAGTGTGTAAAACCGCACCTGATCCAGCAGCCGTTTTTCCAATGTCAGAATCCGCATCATCACCGCAGGATCCTTTGAGGAAAGTGCCTGCGAAACCAGCACCGCAAACGCGTCGCTTTTCGGCATCGGTTCAATGCGGTTCTCTTCCGCTTGCCTGAGGAGCGCGATCGCGCGTACCGGCGCAGAGGTGTTGCAGCTCAGGCTGTGCTTGCCGTTCCAGGGCGTGCCATATGCTCTGACGTCGTTTTGCCGGATGCGGAGCATCGGCTTGTCGTCGTTGATCATCACGACGCGATCGCCGAACCGTTCCCGCCAAAGGCGCGCATGTGTGCTTTTGCCAGTTCCGCTCGGCGCCGTGAAGATGTACGTTTCGCCGTCCAACGAGAGCGCGGAACCGTGCATCAGAAGCACGTCGTATTCCGTAATCCGTTCCGCGATCAGCCGATTCAAGGCAGCGTTCTCAAAGAAGTCTTCCGAACGATAGAAGCCTGTTCGATCTTCCATCCGATCCAGTGCATCGTAATCCGCACGGGCACGTTCGAGATCCTCGTCCGTCGGTTCAACGCAGAACAACGGTTTCTCATCTGTCAGATAGTCCTTCAGGAATCGCCTGTTAATGTCATACCGGCACCGAATTCCGATCGGCACCTCCGCAAGCTTCACCCTGAAATCTAACACCGAACGCTCCCTTTCGGAACAAAACACATCGCGTTTCGATCCTCAATGCATAGCATTAAACCATTGCATGATCATTATACTTAAGAAGTAATCAAAAAGCAAGCATTTTCTGACTGAATTCAAAAAAAATACATAAACCTTGCCTGTCGTCCGACCCGATCGCGGCAGAGAGATACGGAGACACCGTTTCCGCGTCCCTTTTTTGGGGCGTCGGGACTTGACAGAAAACAAGATATCGTATATAATGCCTCTCAACAATCGGACGGTGCGCAAGCACCCTGCAAGGCACGTGAAACGTAGCCGGAATGGACATTTTATTGGCCTGATAAGATTCGTTCCTATCGGGCTTTCATTTTAGGAGGATACTATGCAGATCTATGAGGAATTGAAGGCGCGCGGACTGATCGCGCAGGTCACGGACGAACAGGAGATCCGAGAGCTCATCAACAACGGCGGCGCAAAGTTCTACATCGGTTTCGACTGCACCGCGGACAGTCTGACGGCGGGGCACTTTATGGCGCTGACGCTGATGAAGCGTCTGCAGATGGCGGGAAACCGTCCGGTCGCTTTGATCGGCGGCGGCACGACCATGATCGGCGATCCCTCGGGACGCACCGACATGCGCAAGATGCTGACGAAAGAGGACATCAACCACAACGCCGAGTGCTTCAAGCGTCAGATGGAGCGCTTCATTGAGTTCGGCGAGGGCAAGGCGGAGATGGTCAACAACGCCGACTGGCTCTTAAAGCTCAATTACGTGGATATGTTGAGAGACGTCGGACCGCACTTTTCGGTCAACAACATGCTCCGCGCGGAATGCTATAAGCAGCGCATGGAAAAGGGCTTATCGTTCCTCGAGTTCAACTACATGATCATGCAGTCGTACGACTTCTACTACCTCTATCAGAACCACGGCGTCAACATGCAGTTCGGCGGCGACGATCAGTGGTCCAACATGCTCGGCGGCACGGAGCTGATCCGCAGAAAACTCGGCAAGGACGCGTACGCGATGACGATCACGCTTTTGACCGACTCGCAGGGCAAGAAGATGGGCAAGACCGCGGGCAACGCCGTCTGGCTCGATCCGAACAAGACCACGCCGTTCGAGTTCTATCAGTACTGGCGCAACGTCGGCGACGCGGATGTGATGAAGTGCATCCGCATGCTGACCTTCATCCCGATCGAAGAGATCGATGAGATGGAGCATTGGGCGGATTCCCGCATCAACGAAAAGAAAGAGATTCTCGCGTTCGAGCTCACAAAGCTCGTGCACGGCGAGGAGGAAGCGAACAAGGCGCAGAACGCTGCGCGCGCGCTGTTTTCCGGCGCAGGCGACGACGCCAACATGCCGACGTTTGCGATTCCCGCGGACGCAATGACCGACGGAAAGATCAACATCGTCGATATGCTGCTTCTGGGCGGGATCGACAAGTCCAAAGGCAAGGTCCGAACGCTGATCGAGCAGGGCTCCATCTCCCTCGACGGCGAACGTGTCGACGACACGTGGATGAACGTCACGGAAGAACAGCTCAAAGCGGGCGTCAAGATCCGCAAGGGCAAAAAGACCTACGTGAAATTCACGCTGTAAGCGCAGGGGCTGTCGTGTAAGCGGGCAGACCGTTTACGGCGGTTTTATGTTGAACACTGCAGCAGCAGGAAGAAAAGGCAATAACAGGCGTTCTGTCAAGGGGGTATTTCAAACTTTCGTTAGAATAACCTCTGATTTTAATCAGCTAACTTAGAAAAATAGGTGCGATCTGCATTTAGCGATTGCAGATCGCACCCATTTGTAACTACAACGCAAGTTTTATCAACACAGCGGAACCGTCCCTTCGTGTTACTCGTCCTCGAACAGAACTTGCTTCCCGATCCCTCTGTTGATCATACGATAATACCCGCTTGCGCTCATAGTCCTCGCCTGTCTTGGCATTTTCATCACCTCGTGGGTATTCTATCATGTATTCCTGAATGTGTCATGAGAACCGTCCCCTCATCACTAGTAACGACTTGCAATCAAAAAAATAGCAAGCCTTTCAGTAAAATAAAGCATTTCCGCTGCAACGGTTATTATTCGTATAGCAAGTCTATCCATAATGATGAATACAAAAATCGTTCCAACAATTGCAAGACCTCCGGATAAAAGCAACATTGCCAATCCAACCCCTCCAAGATTAATCCGGTTATGTTTAATGATCAGCAAACAAACTAAAAAGTCAACAATCAGCATGATAAATGCAAAAACCAAGATTGGAATTTGACCAGAAAAATCCCCATGGTAGACGAACCAGCCAAGCGTTAATTGATCTTGTATAATAAGCGCCGTAATGATTAATGATATGGATAATATAAATAATTCTTTTTTTCATCATCGTCTATCTCCTAAACATTTAGTGTTAATGGGACGGTTCTGTTGACACACTGTTTTGCCGTTTCGGTTTCATGCCGACCGTCCCTGCGGTGTGCCTCCCGCCTAATCTTCTATATAGGATAGACGCATCAAAGAGGCAAATTGTCCACGCCGAAAATCATATATTTTATTGTATCTGCATTTCGCTATGCTGTCAACGGCGGCGCGTTACTACATAAAGGGGGGTGTGTAACGCTGTCGCATTTGTCGCAGAGACGTATGATTGCGGTAAACGGATGAGTGATTACGGTAAATGACAGATTTGCAGCATGCTGACTACATTTGCGACATTTGCAACACTGCTGCACACAGGGGGTGAATGTAGTCCAACCCGTAGGGGGATGTTAAGAAAGTCCAAAGTGTGTCATCCTGAGGAGCATTTATGCGACGAAGGATCTGAAAAACAGCGGTTTTACTGCTTTTTTGAAAGTTTCTTCGCCTTCCACTTCGTTACAGCGGAAGATCGCGCGCTTCCCGCGCGTGCCATGCTCAGAATGACAGGACTTTTTTCACAGCCTCGTTCCGCTGACATGTTTTTTCGGCGGGCTGCCGGGGTCGTCAGCCCGTACGGTCCGTCGGTGTGATCCTGCCCTCCCGGCGGCTGTTCAGACGGATGGCGGAAGCGCTATTCTCAAAAGGGTGTTTTTCAAACCGGTACACTTTTCGACCCGCCCTTGTCACGGGGCGCGGAGATGAGCGCCCGCAGAGCGGGATGAAGCGAATCGGAAGCGCGGGTCGAACAGGAAGCAGAAGGAGTGCATACGACGCGCTGCGACCATGTGAGACCATCGGTGGCTCGCGAAGCGAGACGGGAGGGTAGTTTCCTGACTACCCCTCAGTCTCGGCAAGCCTCGACAGCTCCACTTCGTTACGGCGGTAGATCGCGCGACGACGCAAGCGTCGTCTACCGCGTACCATGCTCCCCTGGCAAGGGGAGCTCGATTTTTCTCCGGAAAGGCGCACTTATACACCACCTTGCGGCGGTGATACCACTCCGCTTCCATTTCGCTTCGCTCCATTACAGAGGCAGTTCGCGCGACCTTGCCTCCCTTGTGCAAAGGGAGGCGGCAGCCGTCAGGCTGACGGAGGGATTGTCCGCGCCGTCTGCGGCGCACCATCTTCCCCTACGGTCCGTCGGTGTGATCCTGCCCTCCCTTGTGCAAAGGAGGGTGGATGCCGAAGGCAGACGGGAGGATTGTCTCCAAAACCGTGCGAAACTTGACGGACGGGCAATGCCCACTTCGCTGACGCTTCGTTACATAGGTAATTCGCGCGGCGACGCGTTGCGTCGCCTACCGCGTACCATCGTCCGTACTTGCATTTTCCCGCGTCCTGTGATATGATGCAATTCGTCCCGAGGCGGACAAAACGGTGTCTCTTGCTAACCACCGTAAAAAAACAAGGAGTGTATGATCCTATGAAAAAAACCGTTTCCGAATTTCGCGAAATGCTGAAAACCGTTCCCCCGCTGCTTCTGACGCTGACGGTATTGGCCGTCGTCGGCATGAATCTTCTTGCAAACAAAAGTATCGTAAACCTCGACTGGCTTGCGCTCGACTGCGGCATCGTCCTTTCGTGGCTGACGTTCCTCACCATGGATATCCTCACGCACTGCTACGGTCCGCGCGCCGCGACGCTGTTCTCGGTCTTTGCGCTGATCCTCAACCTCTTTATGGCGGGGATCTTCTTTGCCGCAAGCCGCATCCCCGGCATGTGGGGAGAAAGCTTCGTCGAAGGCAGCGAGGACATCATCAACGCCGCGCTCGACAACACCTTCGGCGGCACATGGTACATCCTTCTCGGCAGCTCGGTGGCGTTCATCGTGTCGGCGTTCGTCAACAACTTCCTGAACGCCGGGATCGGCAAGCTGCTCAAAACACAGGACGGCTTCGGGCGGTTCGCGCTGCGCTCGTATGTGTCCACGTTCGTCGGGCAGTTTACGGACAACCTCGTCTTTGCGCTGCTCGTGAGCCGGATCTTCTTCGGCTGGACAGCACTGCAATGCCTGACCTGCGCGATCACCGGAGCAGTCGCCGAGCTGCTGTTTGAGATTGTTTTCTCGCCGCTCGGCTATCGCATCTCGCAGCGCATCAAGGCGCGTCAGGCAGGACCGAAAGGAGAACCCGCATGAACATTCTCGTCACCGGCACGTCCCGCGGCATCGGCAAGGCAATCGCGGAGAAGTTCTTAACCGAAGGGCATGCCGTTTTCGGCGTGGACCTTTGCCCTGCGGCGATCGAATATCCCTCATATATACACATCGTCCGCGATATCCGCGACGATTCGCCGCTCAACATTCCCGATCCGGAAATCCTCGTCAACAACGCGGGAACGCTCGATGAATCCGACGCGATCGACGTGAACCTTACGGGCACGATCCGCCTGACCGAACGGTTCCTTCCCTCCCCCGCGCTCCGTTCGATCCTGTTCATCGCGTCCGCGTCGGCGCGCAACGGCGCGGAGTTCCCGTATTACGTGGCAAGCAAGGCAGGGATCGTGGGCTACATGAAGTATCTTGCAAACACACTCGGCGCCCGCGGGATCACGGTCAATTCCATCTCTCCCGGCGGCGTCGTCACGCCCGCGAACGCGCATATTCTGGAAAGCGATGCGCTGTACAAAGCCGTGCTCGATGAAACGCTGCTGCACAAATGGGCGCACCCCTCGGAAGTCGCGGCGCTCGCGTACACACTGACGGTCGAAAACCGCTCGATCACGGGCGAAGATATCCTGATCGACAACGGCGAAATGCTGAAATCAAATTTCATTTGGTGAGAATGCCTCGAAGCGTCAATTCACGGAGAAGCCAATTCATGACCGTCAGGTCAATTCATGCGCATCGCGCAATTCATTGCCCCGCATACGGAGCGGGTATGATACAAGAAAAACAGGAGGCTGCTATGAAAAAGCCCGAACGGGACGCATTCGTCGGATTCTATGACAATGGGACCTATCGCGTCGGCTGCAGCGGAGCGACGGTGTACGTCTTTGACCGCGACGGAAACGAGCGCGGCAGGTTCCGGGATTTTCCGTACGCCTATCATGCCGCGTTTATGCCGGGTCGGAATATCATCGCGGTCAAGTCGACCGGAAACGCGCTCGGCTTCTACGATCTGGATTCCATGACACTGCTGAAACGGCACCGCATGGCGTTCAACGGCTGTCAGGACGACGGCTTTGCGTTCTCTCCCGACGGGACGCGGTTCTACAACATCGAGCGCGTCAAAACGAGCCTGCGCACGCAGCTCTGTATCTTTGAAACCGAGGGGTTCACGAAAATCTGCACGCTGTTTGCGGACGACGTCAACATGGTCCTTGCGGATATCGAGATCGATCCCGAAACCGGCGTCCCGTACCTTCTCGGCTTCATGCACGATCCGGAGAAGGGCTTTCCCGATCACAGGTTCATTGCGATCCTTGACGAGAGCGCGCACAAGATCGCAGACCCCCGCACGATCTCCAAAGCGGATTACGACCGTTTATCCGGATTCAAGGATTGGGAGCGCGCCGGTTTTACGGAGAAGGCAAGCCGGTTCAATTATGCGATCCGGGATATCGAACCGATCCTTTCGCTTGCGGCAGAACACAAACTATCGAGCGATTCGCTCAAAAAGCTGCTGCCGCCCATGGACCGGAACGCGGTTCGCCCGGTCTCGATCAAAGAGCTCTACGAAGCGTATGGATCGCCCGCGCGGTGAATTGCTCAAACCAAAAGCCTTCCCCCTTGGGTGGGGAAGGTGATGAAGCGTGAGCGGAGCCGGATGAGGGGGACACGCAGAAAAGCGGGACGCTTTTTGCGGATGAATGAATTGACGCATAGCCGTCGTGAATTGTGCTACGCACATGGACTACCCCTCAGTCGGCTTTGCCGCCAGCTCCCCTCACAAGGGGAGCTCCAAAATTGCGCCAACGCCGACCTTTCTCTGATGAGGAAGGCGTCACCGCAAGGTGACGAAAGAAGAGATGAATTGCGCCTGCGGCGCATGAAGAATAGGAGGAAAACATGGATTACAGGAGATACAACGACACGATCCTTTTGCGCATCGACCGCGGTGAAGAGATCATCGAGACGGTGAAAACGGTGGCAGAACGCGAGCACATTCGCCTTGCGGAGATTTCCGCGCTCGGCGCGACGGACGATTTTACGGTCGGCGTGTACGACGTCGAGACAAAGCGGTACGATTCAAAGACCTTTACCGGTCCGCATGAGATCCTGTCCCTTGTCGGTACGATCACCGAAAAGGACGGCGCGTTCTATCAGCATCTGCATATGAGTGCGGGAAACAAAGACTGCGCCGTGGTCGGCGGACACTTAAACCGCGCGGTGGTCTCCATGACCTGCGAGATGGTGATCCGCATCATCCCGGGCGCGGTCGGCCGCAGCCCCGACCCGGAGACCGGGATCAATCTGCTTCGATTCTGAAGACAGCACGCAAAAAACCGACCCTCACGGGTCGGTTTTGCGTTTCAATACAATCAATTGCTTTTATATTCTTCCCAATACACCAGCTCGATGTCCGGCCGGTACAGATAAATCATATCACTGAGCGCGGCTTCGGTCTCCGTATCCTCCTTTGAGATCACGATCGTCTGCAGCGTCTTGCACTGCTTCAGATCATAATAGGTGTAGTAATCGATGAAATCCGAAAACTCGATCCGCAGCGTTTCCAGACGCTTGAAATCCTGAACCCAGAGGAAATCCTCGACCGGGCAATAGCTGATGTCCAGTTCCTTAAGGTTCGGAAGCGCGGTCAGTTTTTTGATGCCCGAGAATTTAAGCTTCCTGTTTCCGCCGATATGGAGCAGTTCGAGCGACGAGATGTCCGACAGAGCCGAAACGTCCCGAAGCGACTCATTGCAGTACAGATACAGTTTTCTGAGCGGCAGCCCGGTCAGGTAGTCCAGATCGCTGTCGGAAATATCGTTCCATCCGAGATTCAGCTCTTCGAGCTTGGTCAGCTCGGAAAGCACGCGGATGTCGTCGATCTTGTTATACGCCAGATACAGGGTTCTCAGATCCTTCAGCGAAGCCATCCAGTCGATATCCACGAGCGGAATTCCATAATCCTTTTCGTGCGTTGTCGTTGAGATCATCAGATGCTTCAGCTTCGTCAGCTCGCCGATCCGGCTGTAATCCGGCATGCAGCAGTAATCCAGTTCCAAGCTCGTCAGATTCGGGCAAAGCCTGATCAGCATGTCCATCTCTTCGGGCGTGATCCGGATGATATCATTCTTTTTCCCCGTCACCGAAACGGCGGTCTGTCCAGCCCAGACCTCCACGCCGCCGAACAGGAAGGATTTCGGCAGCTCCGGCGTAGATGTCGGCGTCGGAACCGGCGAAGGCGTGGGCGTCGACGGTTCGGTCGGAACCGGCGAAGGCGTGGGTGTCGGCGGTTCGGTTGGAACCGGCGAAGGCGTATCGTTCGGCTCCGTCACATCGACGTCCTTCGGTTCGCTGTTATGCGTAACCGGGACTTCTTCCGGGTCTATCACTTCCACCTGACCGTTATTTTCGAGATACTCCAGGACCATGCTGCATCCCGTCAAGGACGTCAGGATAAATACCGAAAGCAAAACAACGGCCACTGCTTTGATCAAACGTTTCATGATCGGCTCCCATAGGATCTTTTATTGATTTATTATATAATAATAGACGCGGAATGTCAATGAATCGACCGTTTTTCACAGCCGGTTGTCGACCACAATCCGTGCTCTCTGCGGTCGTTGCTTTTTTGTCGGAACAATGCTATACTCAAACCAGATAAACCGATACGGAGGACACCATGGAGCAACATGCGTATATCGCCCGCACAAGCGGACTGAAGGGCAAGGATTACGTCGGATACGCGTTGATCGACGTCGCAGGGTGTCTCATTTTCAGCTTGGTCACGACGCTTTTGCAGAAGTATTATACCGATATCCTGCATTTAAGCCCGCTGTTCATCATGCTGATGTTCATCGGCGCGCGCATCTGGGACGCGATCAATGACCCGATCATGGGCCGCATCGCGGACACCGCAAAGCCGAAAAAGAGCGGACGCTACCGTCCGTGGGTGCTGTATGCAGCGATCCCGCTTGCGATCACGGGCGTGCTGATGTTTGTAAAGCTCCCGAACATGGGCGAGCCCGGATCGACGGTCTTCACCTGCATCTATGCAACCGTGACCTACGTTGCTTTCGGCATGGTATATACGATGCTGCAGATCCCCTACGGGTCGCTCGCTTCCGTCGTCACCACCGACGATAAGGAGCGCAGCAAGCTCTCCGTGTTCCGTTCGATCGGCGCGGCGCTCGGTTCGATCCCGGTGCTTCTCATTGCAAGCTTTGCCTACGCTAAGCGCACGGACGCGGCGGGCAACATCGTATTGGGTGAAAACGGCCGCGCGATCACCGATATGCAATATAAGCCCGTCATTCTCGGCGTCATCATCATGTCGATCGTGTCGGCGGCTCTTTTGATCCTTGCCTATACGATGAATAAGGAGCGCGTCAAGACCAAGCCGCAGCCGAAGGAAACCGGCGCGACGAAAAAGGCGATCGCGCTGCTGTTCAAAAACCGGTCGTTCGTTGCGATCAGTCTCGTCTCGATGCTGCTTCTTTCGGGACAGATGTTCACACAGAGCTTCTACACGTACCTCTTTGACGACTATTTCCACGCGAACTGGATGAACCTTGCCACGCAGGCGTGCACCTATTCGCCGATGCTGATCTTTATGTTCTTCCTGCCGAAGATGGCAAGGAAGATCGGCAAAAAGGAGGTCACCGCCGTAGGGTTGACGCTCGCCGCACTGAGCAATCTGCTGCTGTTCTTCCTCCGCGGCATGGCGCCCGGAAAGCTCATGTGGATCTTCCTCATCATGAACTTTATCAGCGGCTGCGGGCTGACGACGCTCGTCATGCAGCTTTGGGCGATGGTGACCGACTCAACCGACGACATCGAGGTCAGGACCGGCAGCCGCGACACCGGCACGGCGTACTCGGTGTTCAATTTCTTCCGAAAGCTCGGTCAGGTGCTGTCCGCCATCTGCGTGAACGGCGCGCTTTTAGGCATGCACTACCGTTATGAAAAAGGCGCGGTGCAGACGCCGGAAAACCTCAGGGTCATGTATGATCTTGCAACGCTGATCCCCGCTGTGCTGTTCGGTATCATGGCGATCCTGCTGTTCGTCGTGTATCCGCTTTCGAAGCGCCGCGTCGCAATATTGCAGGAGCAGAAGGAACAGACCCTCAAAGAATCCTACGAAAACAAGCAGATCGATATCTGATCTTCAAAAGAACATGCGAGGCCGTTAAGAAACTCGAAAGAGAATCTTAACGGCCCTTTGATGAATTCTCGCTTCGCTCCGTGAATTGTCCTGCGGACATGAATTGTGCCGTTCGGCACATGAATTGACGGCGGAGCCGTCGTGAAGGTCGGTTTTCCGGGCGGAAAACCATTTCAGAACCGTCCGCTTATCAAGCCCGCAAAGGCGTGTGACAGGCGTTATACGCGTGACAAGCGTGACAAACGTGACAAGCGTGACAGACGCCGTGTAAGTAGGGACGTGCATTGCACGTCCGCGATGACAGCGAACCGGGAATCGAGAAACTCCACCTCATCCGCCTTACGGCGTATACACTTCGCTTACCACTCCGCTGCGCTCCGTTACATAGGTAATTCGCGCGACAACGCGATGCGTTGTCTACCGCGTACCATGCTTCGTTACTGCGGTGCCGTCGCGCGTCAGGTCGCGCGTCGCCATCTCTTCCCCACCCAAGGGGGAAGGCAAGACCGCGGAACGGACGACCGGTGGTCGTCCCTACGGGTCGTGATACAAACACCCCCGTGTGTGTAGCAGTGTAAAATTTGTAAATATTGTAAATGTGTATCAAAAAAGATTCTTAATATCCGTCAATCTTTACAAAATTTACATTTTTTACAATATTTACATTCTTTACACACCCTATACCGATCGTGTTTGTGCTTTTCGATAAAGGATAATCCCTCTTTTCGTCTTCTTATCACCGGAATGCTCCAATTTCGGGTTGTTCGGAAATTCCACATATAACTCTTTCTGTTTAAGTTCTGCGAGCGCGGGCGCGATGTCCGCCTTGCCGGAGATTCCCATCCCTCTGAGCGTGTCGTAGGAATAGAAGCGCTTCGGCTCGGTCTGCTCCTCGGAAAGGGCAAGGAGACGCTCGACGACGAGTGTCTTTGCCGTGCGGTCGGCTTCCTTCGATCCCGGCGAACCGTTCGGCGGCGTCGAGCGCGGAGACGGTCTTCGCCCGGTCGAACAGTCCGGTTTCTCTGTTGTCTTTCATGTGTATGCCTCGCTTTCGCTTGTTTTCAGGGAAAGCACAGCATAAAAACATCGGACAGAATTCCCGGAATTCTGTCCGATTTGCGTCGTCGCGGGCTCAGCTCTGTCACGCTTGTCACGTTTGTCACGCTTGTCACGCTATTCACGCGCGTCACGCAACGCGTCGTCCCATCTACATTCTATCTTTTATTTACTTTTCCGTCAAGGACGAACCACACGGGAAGGTCGGTCATGCCGCACGGGACGGTCAGGGTTTCGCCCGAGGGGTGCGGTTCGCCCTCGCCGCGCAGGCGCCAGACGCCGAACTGCGGCAATGTAACGGTGATTTCGGTCGCGCCCTCGTCGAAAACCGGACAGACAAGAATGTGTTCGCCGGAAAGGAAGCAGTCACTTTCCGGATCATAGGCGGGGTCCATGAGAAACACCGGACGGAGCAGCGGTTCGTTTGCCGTTCGGCAGCGCTCGGCTTCGGCATAGAGGTACGGGACCATGGCTTCCCGAAGGTCGAACAGGCGGCGCACGACGTTCATCCGGTTCGGATACAGCCACGGCATGGTACTGGGATTTCCCGGTTTCCACGAATGCAGCGTAAAGCGCGGCAGAAACACGCCGTACTGAAGCCAGCGCAAAAAGAGCTCTTCGTTTGGCTTCGGTCCCGCAAAGCCGCCGATATCCGGTCCGAAGAAGAGGAAACCCGAAAGAGCCATTGTCATGATCTGTTTGTGATTCCGGCGAAGCTCCGAAAAGCTTGTATAGTTGTCGCCCGTCCAGGTCGAGGCGACCCGCTGTGTGCCCGCAATCGCACAGCGCGACACATTGAATGGCGTATCCACGCCCGATTCTTCGCACGCCTCGCGGCTTGCCCGCGCCATGAGATACGAAAACAGCGGACGGATGCGAGCCGCGGGCATGGGCGTTCCGAAGCCGTCCGCAAGGACCGCTTCGTCCTGCACGTCGTATTCGTTGTTGTCGTTCCAGATGTGCCGATAGCCTTTCTCAACAAGCTGTTTTTTTACGCAGTCCTTCCAGAACCCGTACGCGCCGGGGTTGGTGAAATCCAGATAACTTGCCAAGCCGCCCCAGAACGGGAAGCAGGCGGGCATGCCGTCTTCGTAGTGCAGAAACCAGCCGTTGTCCGCGATCCGTTCATACAGCGGATGATCGGTCAGAAACGCCGGCTTGACGTTCGGGATGAGCTGCGTGCCGTGCGCGTCGAAATACGCCGCAAGCGCTTCCGGATCGGGGATCTTTTCCGTGTTCCAATGAAAGACGCAGCGTCTTTCGCCGATCTGCGTATAGCCGCTCGAAAGATAAAACCCGCCCGCTTTGATCCCGTTTTCTTCGCACTGCGAGAGGAAGCCGCGAAGCTTCTCATCCGTGTCCTTTGCGTCGGTATACTCCATCGTGCTGCCGCAGTAGTGAAACGCCCAACGGGGCACGGGCGCGATTCCGCCCGTCATGGCGTTGAAACGGCGAATGATCTCCAAAGGCGTGCCGAGGATCAGATAGAAGACGAGGTTTTCCTCGTCAAAACGGATTGAGTTGAACGGCTCGAAATAGTTGTCATGCTCGACGCCGAAATCGACCGCGCCGTTCGAATAGGTATCATAATAGAGCCCGTAGCTTCCCGCGGCATGCTCGCAGATATAAAACGGAATTTGTTTATACAGGGGATCGCTGTACGCGGCGGAAAAGCCCATGGAATCGGCAGCGGCAAGGGTGAATCTCCGGTTTGCCTTGTTCACGGGACCGCATTTGTCGCCAAGCCCGTAGATACGCTGATCAGGAAAGCGATCGGTGTAATGCACGCTGCCTTTTCCGAGCTCGCCCGCAAAATTATACGCAAGCCCGCTGCGGTCGCGATAGAGCACGCCCCTGTCAGTCTCCGCCTTGATGCGAAAGTTCCGTAATTCCACGGAAAAGCGCACACCGTCGAGTGCGAAGGAGAGCGTGCCTTCATCCTCCGCGACCTCGGGTTCTGTTGATACAAAGCCGTCGGTACTGAGCTTGTCCCGCCCGAAAAGCGGCATGCTTCCTTTCGGACAGACGCTCCACGTCGGAAGCAGCGGTATATCCCGACGGACGATCGCCACGCGCAGGATATGATCAAAAAAGTCCAGCCGTGCGGCGATACCGTCCGCTTCATACACGCGCGCGGACGGGGATGCTTTTTTGAGGCGGAACCGATGATCGAACTTCATGCCTTCGGGTCTCCCTTCGTCAGCATATTTCTGAGCATGGTCAGGTAATGCGCGTGCCCCATCTTCGTTCCCGTCTTTGCAATGTGCAGCACGCGGGTACGGACGCCGCCCGCCCTTTTCCACACAGGCAGCCCCGCGCCGTTCGGATCGCCGGTCTTTATAAAGTTTGCAAGATAGTCAAGCATTTGTCCGGATGCCTCGTGATCGCGTGCGCCGTAGGGTCTCCAGCTCTTTTCAAGCGTTCCGAACACGTATCTGAGGTCCGAAGAATGGAAGGCGCAATTCAGGTCGCCCGGGGCGTTCAGATCGAAATAATAGATATACGCGCCGTTCGTCCGCCCGAAACGGTTGCCGATATACGCCATGATCGGCGCAAACATGTCGTTGTTCGTATAACCGATGAGATAATCAAGCGGCAGCGGGTATTTGATGAGCTTGTCCACGCCGTCCTTCAAAAGCACGCCGTCCACGACCGGCATGGTGTAATAGATCGTATCCTTGCGGAGCATTTTGATCGCTTCGACCGCGTCGAACAGCGTTTCGAGCGGGGCGGTTCTCAGCTCGTCAAGCGTTTTACAGCCCGCGATCTCCATGTATTGCGTCCAATAGCTTCTTGTTTCCTCCGCGGGCTTCGGCAAGCTGAATTTCGGAAACTTCCCCGCGCCGGAGAGCATGATCGCGCGGCGGAAAAGACCTGAAAGGTCATGGTTCAGACAGAGGTATTGGATCGAGATCGCGCCGGCGCTCTGCCCCATCAGCGTGATGTTTTCGGGATCTCCGCCAAATGCCTTGATCTGCGCGCTTACCCATTTGATCGCCGTGATCTGATCGTCGAGCCCGAAGTTGCCCTCGCGTCCGTTTTGCGCTTTTAGATCGGCGTGACAGAGATACCCCAGCGGTCCCACGCGGTAGTTGGCAAACACGGAAAGGATTCCGCGCTCCGCAAGAGCGGAGCCGTCGAACGGGCTTTCCCAGTTGATCCCCGAATCGAACCCGCCGCCGTAAAAGTATACGATGACCGGTGCGTTCTTTGCTTCCTTCGGGGCGTAGATATTGAGATTCAGGCAGTCTTCGTCGTAAGTGAAGTCAAGCCCTTCACGATATTCGCGCTTATAGAACCGGCGGGTCGGATGTTCGAGATGTTCGTGCACCGCGCGGTTTTGCGGGCAGGCGGGTCCGGGCTTTGTCGCGTCAAGCACGCCTTCCCAACGTTCGACGGGCTCTGCGTATGCAAACCGCGCCGCGTTTGCAAACGGCACGCCCATAAAGCGCACGCACCGTTCAGTTTCCGTGCCGCGAAGCGTGCCGCAGGATGTTTGCAGCAGAATTTCCCGGTCCATTTCCCTTCCCCCTTATGCCGCTTTGATCGCTTGCTTCTTTGCCTTTCTGTCCTTTATGAGCCAAGGGAGGTAGGACAGGAAGAACAAAGCCGTGACCGCCGCCGCCATGAACAGCACGCGCAGGGCGTAGTTTGCGGGCAGAAAGTCCAGAATGGACTTCGTCGCCTCCGGCTTTGCCATGTAGAGATAGTTCGCGTCCCCGCCGATCATGACGTTTGCGGCAAACGCGATCACCGCCATGATGACCGTCGCAATGTACGCCTTCAAAAACGACTTCCACGTCGGCCGCATCCCGTGCACGAAGATCATGTAGAAGACCGCGATATAGCCCGTGGTGTGCTCGAGCCAGAACTGATAGTAGCGGAACCGTGTCGGTCCCGTGTAGGTGATAACCGTCGGCGTGATGAGCGCGAAGATCGTGCCGGAGAACAACCAGAAATACGGAATGTCGAACAGCGTCTGATTCTTTGTGACGAGCATATAGCTTCCGAAGATGACGCCCCATCCGCACAGCGTGATCGGCAGATGATCCTCCGGGTTTGCGCCGAGAGACGGCACGCCGACCAACCGCCAGAAATAGGACATTTCGCAGACAATCATGACAAGCGCCAAAGCAAGCCGCAGGTTCTTTTCATGTTTGCTGTTTCTGAGCTTATCGCGGAACACATAAATCAGCACGATCACCACGATCATCAAAAGAATCGGCAGGATGTGCGCAAGCGTGAAGTTTCGAAACTCCACCTCGTCGCCCTTTCCGAAAAAATACGCAAAAAACTCCTTCATTGTCCCCTCCTGCAAAATACCCACGTTCATTATACCGCTTTCCGGCGGGATGCACAAGTTCATTGCAAACTTTTCCGGACAGGGCGGTTTTGCTTGAAACGGCCGCCCGGATCTGTTATAATAATTGTGTATTGTTTCTATGAAACCGCAATGAGCTTGGGGAGCAGAACGCTATGAATACGCTTGCAGATTACGTTCGCTGGGTCGGGGACCTCGATTTTCAGGCATACCCATTCCGCGACGCGGACGCGCTGGTCCTGTGCAACATCGTGTATTTTGAGCTCAGCCCGATCTTTTCGGACGGAAAGCCGGAGCATCCCGTTTCCGACTGTATTCCGATGATCGAGGCGGGCGAAGCGAAGCTGATGATCACCGGCGGCGATCTCGGGAACGGCGAGATCTTCGAAGCGGCGGCGCGTTCCAGGCGCTTCGGCAGCCTTCGCCTCTCCGATTATGAAAACGAGATCCGCGTCGACCCGCCGCTGCAGTTTTCCGCGGTGACCGTTCACGCGCCGGACTTCTCGTTCATCGCCTACCGCGGCACGGATGCGTCCATCGCCGGTTGGCGGGAAAACTGCATGATGTCGTTTACGCAAACGGAAGCGCAGGCGCTTTCGCTTGCCTATGCCGAGCGTATGATCGACGACGGCGTATGGTATATCGGCGGGCACTCGAAAGGCGCGAACCATGCGCAGTATGCCGCCTGTTATTTAAGCAGCGAAAAATGGGAGAAGGTCAAACACGTCTGGCTTTTGGACGGTCCGGGGTTCTGTCCCGAGGTGCTGGATCCGAAAATCGACGAACGGATCGATCCGAAGACCACGCGCATCATCCCCGAATATGACATCGTCGGCATGCTGTTTGAGCCGAAGATCACCGACACGAAGATCGTGAAGTCGAATCAGCGCGGGATCATGCAGCATTCACTTGCGTCGTGGCTGATCGAATACGGCAATCTTGCGGTCACGGACCATACCGACCCGGGCAGCGAACGGATCAATCATCTGATGAACGACTGGCTCGAAAGCGTTCCGCAAAAGGACCGTCCGATCTTTGTCGGGGAGTTGTTCGACGCGCTGTCCGCAGACGGCACCGAAACGCTCGAAGAGCTCAATCTGGACCGGCTGCAGTCGGTGCTTTTAAAGCTCACCGGCGTCAGCGCAACGACGCGGAAAACAATCGCGAAGCTTCCGAACAAGCTGCTGTTCGGCGACGCGATCCAGCCCCTGCCGCAGACGAAGACCGAAAAGCTAAAGGCGTTCCTCTCCGATCTTCGCATCATCGGGGCAATCTATCTGCTTTCCGGCGTGATCCTGTTTCTGATGTCGGGATTTCTGTTCGAGCTGACCACGATCATCGTCGTTGCGGCGCTCGCTGTTGTGCAGCTTGTTCTGACGATCCGAAAGCTCGTGCAGCAGGGCGGAATGTTCGGTGAAACGCGAGGGCGGTTCTTCGTTCTGATCGCGGTGCTGGCGCTCGCGGCGATCCTGATTTTCAAGGAAAAAGCGATGTTTTTGATCGGGAGCGGACTTTACGGCATTCTCTGCATCGCGCTGGCGTATTACGCGATCTGGCTCGGAACCCGGCAAAAGAAGGAAAAACCGTTTCTGCACGTTCTGAACTATATCGAAGGCGTCGTGATCGGGCTGTACGGGCTCGGCTTCCTTCTGATCCCGCAAAGCGCCGTGCGTCCGTTCGCGATGTCGCTTGCGGCGTGCGTCGCCCTTGACGGGCTTGTGCGGCTTATTTACTGGGTCATCCGGTATTTCTCCGACCGCAGGCACGCATGAAGCGTCGAAACCAATGACTGTTTTTTGAGGCAAAACACTTATGGAACAAACACAACCCAAAAAGAATCCCGCGCGGCGCTCGTTTTTCGATCGGGTCCCGCCGTACGTATTCATCACGTTCATTTACGTTCTGACCATCGACCTTCTTGTGTTCTACGCGACGCGTCCGCTTCTGCCGTACCTTCCGGCGCACAGTCTTTCGACGCCGCTGGATGAGATGATCCCCGTAAGTCCTGCTTGGGTCACGGTCTATTTTCTGTCGTTCCTCTCGTGGGTGGTCACGGTCCTCTGGATTCTTTCGGAAAGCAAGCGGCACGCGTACCGTCTCTGCGGTATTTATTCGATCATCATGATCGCTTCGCTCGTTTGCTTCCTTGCGTATCCCGTCACGATCGAGCGTCCCGAAATCACGGGGAGCGGGCTTTTCAACGACTGGACGCGGTTTCTCTATCGGGTCGATTCGCCGACGAACCTATGCCCGTCCCTGCACGTGGTCATCAGCTACATCTGCTGGCGCGGCACGATGGACTGCGAGAAGATCCCGAAGTGGTACCGGTGGTTTAATCTGTTCTTTCTGATCCTCGTTTGCTTTTCCATTCTCTTTGTGAAGCAGCACTTCATTGCCGACATTTTCGTTGCTGTCATTATCACCGAAGGCGCGCTGCAGATCGGGCGCGTGACGCGCATCGAACGCATCGGTTTTGCGATCGAGGAGCGGTTCAAACGCCGCAAAGCGGAGTAACGATATCCATATGAAAAACGATCCGGAAGCCCGGATCGTTTTCTGTTTCAGTCCTTTTTCCGCGCGACCTCTGAGATGTCCGGCCAGCGCTTTATGATATACTGCACCGCGTTTTTCGAATGCGGCACCATGCAGTCCGTGCAGTTTTTGATTCCCGATTCCGTGTACGTGAAATTGCCGCCGCATCTGTCGCCCAGCATGTACAGCGGACAGTAGCAGAAGAGGCAGTTGAAGTCCTCGGGGTGGTTCGTCTTATGGCACGGAAAATATTTGCAGTCAGTGTTGTTGATAAACGAATCGCTGTTCATTGCTTTGCTCCTCTCGTTTCGTCGATTTGGTATAAAAGCGCGTTTACGATGCACGCGGCGACGTTGCTGCCGCCCTTTCTGCCGCGCGCCACGATGCACGGCACGTCCGTTTCGATGATCAGCTCTTTGGAAGCGACGACGTTCACAAACCCCACCGGCACGCCGATGATGAGCTTCGGGCGATAGCCCGTGTCGATGTGTTCGCGAAGGCGAATGAGCGCCGTCGGTGCGTTGCCGATCGCAAAGATCACGTTATTTCCGAGCGAAACCGCCTTGTCCATGCTGACGCGCGCGCGGGTCACGCCCTGCGCCTTCGCCTTTTCCGCGACGTCCGCGTCCGACATAAAGCAGAACGCCTCTCCTCCGAGCTTTTCAAGCGTCCGTTTGTTGATCCCCGCAAGCGCCATCTGCGTATCGGTGACGACCGTCGCCCCGCCTTTCAGCGCGTCGAGTGCAAGACGGACCGCATCGGGTGAAAAATACAGATTGTCGGCATAGTCGAAGTCCGCCGTCGTGTGAATCACGCGCTTGATGATCGGCGCTTTTTCCGGATCGAGCAAACGATCCCCCAGTTCCTCCGTGATGATGCGAAAGCTTTCGCGCTCGATCTCCATCGGCGCGATCTTTTGAATCTCAATCATACGCCCTCCCGTAAGATGCGATAGACCGCATCCATGTCCATGTGGTTTCGGATCGTGTCGGCAAGCAGGTCGTACTGCCGCTGCTTGTGCGCTTCACCGGAGACCTTGCCCAAGAGTGCCGGATCGACGCCCTTCCTCTCGGCAAGCGCACGGACGAGCGTCCCCGCGACCGCGTCGCCGTCGAGTACGCCGTGCACGTACGTTCCGCAAACGGTTCCGTTTTGACAGCCGTCCTGTTTCGTGCCGCCCGCGACCGCGTCCGTGATCGCGGCGATCGGCGCGGCGCTTTCCGTTTCGCCCATGTGGATCTCATAGCCCTCGAAAGGCAACCCGGACAGCGTCGAAAAGACGCCGGAAAGCGTTTGGAACGCGCCGGATACCCTCGTTCTTGTCTTCTGCTCCGTAAACGTCGTTTCGACCGGCAAAAGTCCCATGCCGCGCAAGGTTCCCCCGTGCTCCACGCCGCGTGGGTCGGAAAGCGTTTTTCCGAGCATCTGGTAGCCCCCGCAGATGCCGAATACCGCCCCGCCGGAATTCGCAAAGCGCAGAATTTTCGCTTCAAGCCCGCTTTGCCGGAGCCACAGAAGGTCCGCCATCGTGTTTTTCGTGCCGGGCAGGATCACAAGGTCCGGTTCGCCGAACTGCTGTGTTGAAGATACATACCGCACGGACACGCCGTCGATCGCCTCGATCGTGCGAAAATCGGTGAAGTTCGAAAGGCGCGGCAGCCGGATCACGGCAATATCAACAAGCGCCGCGGGTCTGTTTTCGAGCCGTTCGGAAAGCGAATCCTCGTCGTCAATGTCGAGATGCACGTACGGCACCACACCGACGACCGGAATGCCCAAAAGATTCTCAAGCTGCTTTACGCCGGGTGTTAAAATGGATTCGTCGCCGCGGAATTTATTGATGATGACGCCCTTGACCATGGCGCGTTCGTCCGGATCCAGCAGCGCGACCGTTCCGTACAACTGCGCGAATACGCCGCCGCGGTCGATATCGCCAACCAGCAGCACCGGTGATTTCGCCGCCTTTGCCATGCCCATGTTCACAAACACGTCCGCGTCTTTGAGATTGATCTCGGCGGGACTGCCCGCGCCTTCGATCACGATCACGTCGTTTTGCCCGGACAAAGTGTTGTATGCCTTCATGACCTCCGGCATCAGCGTTTTTTTGACCGCGAAATAGTCCCGCGCGTTCATCTGCGCCCATACCTCGCCGTTTACGATGACCTGCGAGCCCATATCGCTCGTTGGTTTTAATAGGATCGGGTTCATCAGCACCGACGGCTCGACTCCCGCCGCCTCCGCCTGCACGACCTGCGCGCGGCCCATTTCGAGCCCTTCCTTCGTGATGAACGAGTTCAGCGCCATGTTCTGCGCCTTGAACGGCGCGACGCGGTACCCGTCCTGACGGAACACGCGGCAGAGCCCCGCGGCGATCAGGCTTTTGCCCGCGTTGGACATCGTGCCCTGGATCATGATCGCGTTTGCCATTTATACCTCCTTTGCCGCGCGCCTTAAAAAGCGCTCGATCGGCTTCGGGTTCGATTCATAGAAGAGATGCGGAAAGCCCGCCAAAAGATTGCCCTTTGCGTGCATGCACGCCCATTCCCGTCCGTTGGGCTTTACGGCGGAACACGCCGCGCCGGGGTCCGTGCTTTCGAAATAGTGGAACTCGTGCGCTTTGATTGACTCACCCGCTTTGAAAAACGCCGTGTCCTCCCCTGCCGAAAGCGTGATATAGCCGAAGCGGGAAAGCTTTTGCGTGCGCACCGCGTCCGCGCGGATCACGCCGCACACCGGGTACGGGTTGCCGTCCATGTCGGAAAGCGTGTCGTTCAGATACAAAAAACCGCCGCACTCGGCAAGACAGGGCATGCCGCGCCCGATCGCGTCTTTGATCGCGCTTCGCATCGCGGTATTCTCGGAAAGCTGCTTTGCGTAAAGCTCCGGGTACCCGCCCGGCAGGAGCAGTCCCTGCGTGCCTTCGGGAAGCGCCGTATCGGCAAGCGGTGAAAAGAAGCGAAGCTCGGCACCGAACCGCCGCAAGAGCGCGAGGTTGTCGCGGTACAGAAAGCAGAATGCCTCGTCCCTTGCAACCGCGATCACGGTCTTCGGCATGGCGGGGATCTTCGGCGCTTCCGGCACGGAAAGCGCCGGCGCGGCCTGCATCAGCGTATCGAGCGCGTCAAAATCGAGCGTCTGTTCTAAAAGCGCGGCAAGCGTGTCGAGTTTTTCGGAAAGATCGCTGATCTCGTTTGGCGTGACAAGCCCCAGATGCCTGCTTTCGAGCGTCAGCGCGTCGGACTTCGGAACGAAGCCTACCGGCACGACGCCCATTTCCTTTACCGCTGGCTTCAGCGCGGAATAGACGTGCTCGCTCATGCGGTTGAAGATCACGCCCTTGATCCCGCTTTCGGGACGGAATTCCAAAAAACCCTTCAGCGCCGCGAGCGCGGATAAGCTTTGCCCGCGGCTGTCGATGATCAGCACGACCGGCGCGTCGAGCGCCTTTGCGACGGAAAAGCTGCTTGCCTCGTCGCTTGCGGCACTCAGTCCGTCATAATAGCCCATCACGCCTTCGATCACGGCGCAGTCACTGCCCTCGGCGTTTTGCGCATACAGGCGGCGCAGCGTCTCTTCCCCGGAAAAGAACAGATCCAATGTGCCGCTTTTCACGCCCACAACACGCTCGTGAAACAGCGGGTCGATGTAGTCCGGTCCGCACTTGAATGCGGAAACGGTCCTGCCGCGGTTTTTGAGCGCGCGCAGCACGCCGCACACGATCGTCGTCTTGCCGCTGCCGGAAGCAGGCGCTGCAAACAGTACGCGCGGACTATGCATCCTCCCCGCCCCCTTCGCACGAAATGATATAGACCGGATTCTGCGCGGTCATCAGATGATATCCGCCGACCTTCCGCCCGCGGGACACGTTCAGCTCGACGATCTCCTCGTTTTGTAACCGCAGATCGCGGATCACCGCCGTCGCCTCCGCAAAGGTCTCCGCCGTCACCGTGTTCAAAACGATACGCACGCGCGGATTCTTCGAAAGCGCCGCTTCGATGATCGTCCTGAGGTTTCCGCCGCTGCCGCCGATAAAGACGTGCGTGGGCGCCGGAAGGTCTGTTAAGCTTTCCGGTGCAGAGCCGTTCACAACCGTGACGTTCATCACGCCGAGATGCCGCTTGTTCTGCTCGATGAGCGCGCAAGCCGCTTCGTTCCGCTCGATCGCATAGACCCATCCGTCCGAAGAGCAGTCCGCCATCTCAAGCGACACCGATCCGGTCCCAGCCCCGACGTCCCAGCAGAGCGCGTCCTTTGTGAGCTTCAGCTTGCTGAGCGTCACCGCGCGGACCTCCGACTTTGTCATCGGCACCTCGGTGCGCAAAAAATCTTCGTCCGGGCGCCCGTGCGTCACGACCGCACGCGCCGCGTCCGGGTTTTCAATGTACACGATCGCAAGCGGCGAAAAAAACTTCCCTTTCAGCGTCTCCGCCGTGCCGCGTTCGATCGCTTCCGAATCGCTCCCGAGATCGGTCCCGACCGCAACGGAAAGTGTACCCAGCCCGTGATCGCACAGCAATGTAAGCTGATCCTTTACCCCGTGCTCGCCGCCGACCAGCACAAACGCGGCGGCATTGTTTCTGACCCTTTGCGGCAGATTCACCGTGCGTCCGTGCGCGGATAAAAGCGCCGCGTCGTGATAGGGCACGCCGAGCTTTGCGGCAAAATACGAGACCGAGGAAATCCCCGGCAAAACCGTGGGACTGAGATCGTGTATTCGCGGCAGAAGCTTCTTTGTGCCGCTGAAAAAGCCCGTATCGCCCGACATGGCGACAACGATGCGCCGCGCGTCTGACTCACGGAGGACCGCCTCGATCTCCTGCGGCGCGATCGCGATCCTGACGGGCTTATTGAAACTTTGCAGCGCGTCGGTCACGCGCTTTGCACCGATAAGAAGCTCCGCCTGCTCTAAGGCGCGAACAGCCTCCTCTGTCAGCGTCCGTTCGCCGTCCATGCCGATGCCGATCACCGTGATCCGCTTGTTCGGTTTCAATCCGAACCGCTTTGAAAGCAGCGAAAGGCATGCCTCTTCGCTGATCCCGTCCTCCTCGGGACGGCGGATCACAACGGGAACGGCGCCGCACGCCTTTGCCGCCGCGATCTTTTCCGAAAAGCCGCCCGCGCTGCCGGTATCCTTGGTGACGAGGTACCTTGCGCCGATCGCGCGAATGGTCGCCTCGTTCAGTTCCTCGGAGAACGGTCCCTGCATGCAGATGAGGTTTTTCCCGGAAAAGCCGAGTTGAAATGCCGCGTCCGCCGATTCCTTCACCGGCAGGATGCGGGCGAACAATCTTGTTTCATAGTCTCTGACCGCCGTATAGCGGGAAAGCTCCTTGCTGCCGACCGTCAAGAGTACGTTGCCCTCCGTGCCGTTCAGATACCGCACCGCCGCGTCGGTATCGTCGACAAACACACAGCCGTCCGCGTCCGAAGCGCCGCGCAGCACGCGCATGTATTCTGTTCCGGTCGATGCGCAGACCGCTTTCAGTGTCTTCGTGACCTCGACCGCATACGGGTGCGTCGCGTCGATCAGAAGCGACGCCTGCGTTTCTTTGATCAGCGCTTCGATCTCGTCGGCGTTTTTGCGCCCGAACAGCACGCGGATATTACCGGCAGGCGCGATCAGCGTTTCGCCGTACTCCGTGGCGACGCTGACGGTGAGCGTTACGGGCTGCTCCGCAAGCGCTTCCGCGATGCGCCGTCCCTCGGTCGTGCCCGCAAACAACAAAATGTTATTCATACAGATACCCTCTCGGCGTCACCATTTTTCCGTTGATGATTTTCGTTTCGGAATTGCCGATAAACACGGTCGAGAACATGTCGACCTCGGCGTCCCTGAGTTCTTCGAGCGTCAATACCCGCGTTTCTTCGCCGTCTCTTCCGATGTTCCTTGCAATTCCGCAGACGGTCTTCGGCGATGCAAAGCGCAAAACAAGCTCGCACGCTTTTTTGAGATAATCGCGGCGCTTGTGGCTTGCGGGGTTATAGAGACAGATCACAAAGTCCGCTTCCGCCGCGGAAAGAAGCCGCTTTTCGATCTTTTCCCACGGGGTCAGAAGGTCACTTAGACTGATGACAGCAAAATCGTGCATCAGCGGCGCGCCTAAGATCGCAGCGCCGGAAAGAACCGCGGACACGCCGGGAACGGTCTCGATCTCCACGCCGGGGTATTCCGAAAGAAGCTCCTCGCAAAGCCCGCTCATGCCGTAAACGCCCGCGTCGCCCGAACAAACCATGGCAACGGTCTGCCCTTGTGCCGCGGTCGAAAGCGCCAGCCGCACGCGGTCGACCTCCTTTCGCATCGGGGTCGAAAGGTACGCCTTATTCGGAAACAGATCCCGGATCAGGTCAATATATACCGTGTAGCCCACGATCACGTCGCTTTTTTCGATCGCGTCCTTCGCGCGGACCGTCATGCCGTCCGCTCCGCCGGGACCGAGCCCCACCACATACAGCTTATTCAAACGAGATCCCCTCCTTGTTTTCCGCAAGCGCGAAGGTCATGCCGTCCTCCGCAATCTTTTTTACGATCAGTTCTCCGTGAGACGCCTTTACCGCCGCGCGTTCCGAAACGCAGTCCGTGCCCGTCGTTTCCTTCACAAACGCCGAACCGGAAAATTCGCCCGGTACCGCGTTCAGCTCGTCTGTAGAATATGTGATAAACGGCACGCTGAGCGCTTCCGAAAGCGCCAGAAGTCCCGGCTCGTTCCGCTTTATGTCGATGCTTGCCATGCAGAAAAGCTCGTCTGTCGATACACCGCACATGCGCAGCGTCCTTCGGACGAACGCTTCAAGCGTGTCCGCATCCTTGCCCTTTTTACAGCCGACGCCGAGTGCAAAGCGTTTCGGGATCAGCCGGAGCGTTTTCGGGAACGGCGCTTTGTCCTCGCGCGAAACGCAGACGCCGAGCGTCGCTTCACCCTCCGTGAGTCCGTTCGGAAGCGGACCCGTGACCGGAAGATCGGAACAAAAACCCACAGTCTCTCCCCTAAGCAAAGCCGCGGAAATCTCCTTTGCAAGCGCCATGTCCGTGATTTTCAAGCGATTCTTTGTTGCGAACACGTCGACCGCAAACAGATCGTTGAGGTCGGTCGCCGTGGTCACGACCGGCGTCGCGCCGAGCGCGTCGGAAAGCGCAAGCGCGAGCGCGTTTGCCCCGCCGATATGCCCGGACAGCAGCGGGATCACGAACGTCCCCTTCTCGTCGATCACCAGCACCGCGGGATCGGTTGTTTTGCTCCTCACCCACGGCGCGATCGCGCGGACCGCGATCCCTGCCGCGCAGACAAAGATCAGCGCGTCGGCAGTTTGAAAGCCATCCTCTGCCCATTCGACGGCGGAGGTTACAAGCGGTTCGTCGCCGTCCATGCAAAACTTTTCGAGCGCGAACGTGCGGCAGGCGTGTCCCTGCCGAATAAGCGCGTCTGCGGCGCGCCGCGCGGTTTTTTCGCCGCGCGCGGTATACGATACGATCCGGATCTCCATGGGGTTGCTCCTTTCCAATAAACGCAGAACCGGCGGACGGGCAATGCCCGTCCCTACAGGGCTGTTTTCAGGATTTCGCCGGGCGGAACTCTGTTTGAAAGGTCGGGTTGTAGAGTTCCGAGCGCGCGTAGTTGCTTTGTTTGACTGCGTCGCCCACGATGATGAGCGCGGTCTTTTTGATGCCGTTCTCCCTTGCGCAGGCGGCAAGCGTTGAAACCGTGCAGAGCACCGTCTTTTCGTCCGGCCAGCTCGCCTTATAGACGATCGCGGCAGGCGTTGCGGGATCGTACCCGCCCGCGATCAATTCTTCCTGTGTCTTTTCCAATAGTCCCGTGCTTAAAAACAGCACCATCGTCGCCTGATGCGCGGCAAACGCGCGGACGCTTTCGCGCTCCGGCACGGGCGTTCTTCCCGCCATGCGCGTGATGACGACGCTTTGCGAAACGTCCGGCAGTGTGTACTCCATGTTGAGCGCCGCCGCCGCGCCGCAGAACGAGCTGACGCCGGGGGTGTAGTCGTAGGAGATGCCCTTTTTGTCAAGCGCGTCCATCTGCTCGCGGATCGCGCCGTACAAACACGGGTCGCCGGTGTGCAGCCGCACAGTCATCCATCCGCGGTCCTCCGCCTCGTACATCACGGAAAGGACCTCCTCGAGCGTCATTTCCGCGCTGTTGTATACCCTGCATCCGTCCTTTCTGACGTCAAGCAGTTTCGGGTTCACCAGGGAACCTGCATAGATGATGACGTCGGCTTCCTGCAAAAGCCGCTGTCCGCGCACCGTAATCAGATCTTCCGCGCCGCATCCGGCGCCCACAAAACGGATCATGCTTCCTCCTTTATGATCGTAACCAGATAATAGCCCGCATCCTTTGGGATCTCTCCCGCCGACCGGTACAAACGCTCGTTTTCCGTGCCGCAGTTTTCCGCCGCCTGCGCGGATGCTCCGCTTTTTTCGATCGCGTCGAGCAGCGGACCGAGCTCGCCCTTCATAAAAATCTTCGTGCCGGGGTACGCAAGCGCGGTTTCGGCGTGGATGCTGCCTGGCAAAATATGCAGTTCCTCACGGTCGGTGCACAGCGGTGCACGGAGCGCTGCCGCCGCCGCGCAGAACGAAGGTACGCCCGGGACCCAAATCGCTTCGAACCCGCCTTTTTCCACCCGATCCGCAAGATACGCAAACGTCGAATAGACCGACGGATCGCCGAGCGTGACGAACACGACGGTTCTGCCCGTCCTGAGTTCTTCCGCAATCGTTGCCGCACCGGCTTCATACGCCGCTTCGCGCGCGAGCTTATCGTGCGTCATCGGCATATCGACGCACAGAACCGGCTTGTCCTTTGCCTCCGGCACCGCACCGAGCGCGATCCGGTACGCAAAGCATTTTTCGGGATCGCGGTGCGGGATCGCAAGCACGTCGCAATCGCGAATGAGCCGCGCCGCCTTGCGCGTCAACAGCTCCGGGTCGCCCGGTCCGACGCCGACACCGTAAAATGTTCCGTTCATATTCCTTCCTCCGTCCAAAGCTCCGCAAGCCCGTTAATAAACAGCATGCGGTTTCCCGTCGTAAAGACGATCACGCCGATCAAAAGCTTCGGAAACCTTGCCGCAAGCGCCGCGTCGATGCGCGTTTTCAGCGCGTCCATCGTCGGACAGAGCAGGTCCGTTTCCTCTAAAATGCGGAGCATCTCGTCGGTGGTGACGCAGTTGAACATCTCCTGCGCCGTGACTTCCTCCGCGCCCGCCGCCCTTGCCGCCGCCGCGATGAGCTCCGCGCGGTGATCGCCGTACTTTGAGTGCGTGTTAAAAATGCCACCGGAAAGCTTGACGAGCTTTCCGATATGTCCCGCAAGCAGGACCTCGGAAAATCCCGTATCCTCCGCGTTTTTCAGCGCGTCGCCGATAAAGTTTGAGCACTTCACGACGCGCTCGTCGCCGATCCCGTATGCGACTTTCAGAAAGTCCGCGCCGTAGTTGCCGGGCGTGAGGATGAGCCGCGTATCGCCGAGCGCCTTCCTCTGCCGGATCTCCAGCGCGATGCTGTCTTTGAGCGCGTCCTCGCTCATCGGTTCCACGACGCCGCTTGTGCCGAGGATCGAGATCCCGCCCACGATACCGAGCCGCGGATTGAACGTCTTTTCCGCCAGCGCGACGCCCTCCGGGATCGAGATCACGACCGAAAGCCCGTCCGTATTTTCGTATTCGTCCGAAACTGTTTCCACCGCCTGCCGGATCATCTCCCGCGGGACGGGATTGATCGCCGCCTCGCCGATCGCCTGCCTGAGCCCGGGCTTTGTGACCCGCCCGACGCCCTCGCCGCCGTCGATCGAAATGCCCGGCTCTTTTGCATACGCGACTCTTGCGTACACCAGCACGCCGTTCGTTACGTCCGGATCGTCGCCGGAATCCTTTCGGATCGCGCAGGAGGCAAAGCCGCCTTCCCGCATGGGTTCCAGCACGGGAAGGTTCAAATCAATGCCCTTCGGTGTGCGGATCGGAACCGTCTTCGGCGCCGTGCCGGAAAGAAGCAGGATCGCCGCCGCTTTTGCCGCCGCCGCCGCGCAGGTGCCGGTCGTAAATCCATAGCGCAGGCGTTTGCCGTCCTTTTCGATGTAATGCTGTTCGATGCCGGTTTCAGCCATGCAGCACCTCCGAAATCGCCGCAATCAGAGATTCGTTTTCCGCGTGCGTACGCACCGCAATGCGCACGTCGCCCTTCTGTAATCCGCGGTAGTTTTCGCAGTCGCGCACCAGAATGCCCTTTTTCAGCAGACTTTCATACAGCGTCGGCACGCCGGAAAGCAGCAGATAATTCGCGTCTCCGGGCAGGACCGAAACGCCGAGCGCGGTCAGTTCTTTCAGGAGATATGTTTTTTCCGTTTGAAACAGCGCACGCGCCTTTTCCGCCCAGTCCGGGCAGTCGAGCGCGGCAAGCCCTGCCATTTGCGCCGTCGTCGACACGTTCCACGGCTGTACGGCTTCGGACATGTTCCAAAGCAGCTCTTTGTTCTTTGAGATCGCATAGCCGAGCCGCACGCCCGCCATGCCGTAGGTCTTCGTAAACGCGCGTAAAATCAGCACGCGGTCTCCGTCCCTGAGTTCGCCGATCAGCGAAAACGCCTTGTCCGCGTCGCAAAGGTCCTGAAAGCATTCGTCGAGGAACAGCCATGTTTGGGTCTTTCGGCAGCGGTCGAGGATCGAGAAAAGCAATTCTTTGTCGATGCTTCGCCCGGTCGGGTTGTTCGGCGAACAGAGCATGAGAACGTCCGTTTCCGGCGTGATCGCGTCGAGGATATCCTCCGTCAGCGCAAAGCCGTTTTCCCGCAAAAGAGGGTAATAGTTCGGTTTCGTTCCCGCCGCAAGGAGCGCCGTTTCGTATTCCGCAAACGACGGCACGGGCAAAAGCGCTGTTTTCGGGCGAAGCGCCGCCAAAAACGAAAAGATCAGCTCCGCCGCGCCGCTGCCGCAAAGGATCGCGTCGGCATTTACGCCGTGCAGCGCGGAAAGCTTCTCCCGAAGCGCCGTGCAATACGGGTCCGGATAGCAAAAGACCGCGTCCGCCGATGCGCGAATCGCCGCTTTGACGGGTTCCGGCGTACCGTATGGATTCACGTTTGCGGAAAAATCGAGCGTCACCGCGTTTTTGTAGATATCGCCGCCGTGCGCGTAATTGCCGAATTTCATAGTCCGAGCCCTCCGAAAAACGCAAGCGGCAGAAGGATCGCTTCAAACAGGGCAAGCAGAAGGATGCTTGCTCCGTACATCAGCGCGCAGGTCTTGTTGACGTCGCCGCGCTCAATGGGGCGGTCCGGATCGCCGATCGTCGGTTTTTCCACAACCTTTCCGAAATAGCTTGCGGGTCCGGCAAGCTCGACGTGCAGCGCGCCCGCCGCGACCGATTCGGTCTGCGCGGAGTTCGGGCTTGCGTGCTTTCTTCTGTCGCGCAAAAAGATGCGGAGCGCGTTCCTTCCGTCGAGCCGCAGGATCGGCGAAACCGCGATCATGGCAAGCGCGGAAAGCCGCGACGGGATGAAGTTTGCCGCATCGTCCAATCTTGCCGCGGCGCGTCCGAAGAAGAGATAGCGGTCGTTTTTGTAGCCGACCATGGAATCCATCGTGTTCACCGCCTTATAGAAGAACCCGCCGACCGCGCCGAAAAGGAGCATAAAGAGCATCGGTGCGATCACGCCGTCCGAGGCGTTTTCGGCAACGGTTTCGACGGCAGCTTTTATCACCTGCTCCTCCGAAAGGTGTTCCGTATCGCGTCCGACGAGCATGGCGATCTGTTTGCGTCCCGCTTCAAGCCCGTCCGTTTCAAGCGCTTTCACGACCTTTTTCGCTTCCTTTTCAAGGCAGCGTGCCGCGAAGCACTGCCAGCACATCACAGAGCTTGCCGCAAAATACGCCCACGGCGACAGCTTCCAAAGCCCGAACAGGATCAAAAAGCTTACGCCTGCGGAGATGATCGGCACGAGGATCGCCATGACCGTTCCTGCGGCAAGTTCGCCGCGGTTGGTCTTCGGAAACGCTTTGCGAAGCGTCTTTTCGGACAGCGAAATGAGCTTGCCGATCAGCACAACGGGATGCGGCAGACGCGCCGGATCGCCGAGCACGCAGTCGATCAGAAAGCCGAGAAGGACGGATAATAATGTGTATTGCCAAAGGGTCACGGTTCGACCCCCTTCAAAAACGCGTCGAGGTCGACAAGCAGTCCCGCCGCCTTTGCCGCTTCGTATAATCTTCGGTTTGCCGCGTTCGTTTCGCCGAAGGCGGGCACGGTCGAAACGACCCTGCCGATCGACAGCATACGGGCCTTTGCGCTTGCCGCGATCCCTTCATCCGCCGCCGCGAACGCTGGGATCTCGAAAAGCTCCGCAGCAAGCGCCTTTGCGACCGGATAATCGAGATCGCTCTCGGGCAGGATCCCCGCCGCAAACGGCACGCTCGCCCGCTGCAAAGCACGGTACGCGGAGATGCCGCTGCCGCCGCCGCCGATCACAAAGACCTGCGGTTCGCCGAGAATCGCGGGAAGCTCGACGCTGCCGAACTGCGCATGGAAGCTCCCGGTTTCGATGCCGTACAGCGCCGAGATATAGTCGTCGCGGAAGATCTCCTCCGGCGTGCCGCACCGGTCGATGCGGCCTTGCGCCACACACACCACACGGTCCGAGATTTTTTCCGCAAGGTCAAGCTCGTGCAGCGACATAATGACTGCGACGTTCTCGTTGCGTACCATGGATTTCAGAATGTCCAACAGCTCCAGCTTATGCTTTACGTCGAGGAACGAGGTCGGCTCGTCGAGCACGATGACCTCCGGCTGCTGTGAGATCGCCCTTGCAAGCAGAATGCGCTGCCGCTGTCCGTCCGAGATGCGGTTGAAGGAGCGGTCCGCAAAATCCTCCGCGTGCACCGTACGGATCGCCGCGTCGACGATCGCGCGGTCCTCCTTTGTGAGGATGCCGAGCCGTCCGGTATACGGATAGCGTCCGGTCGCCGCGACGTCCCAACAGGTCATGAGCTCGCCTTTGATGCGCTCGGTCATGACGATCGCGAGCTTTTTCGCAATGTCGCGCTCTTTAAGCTCCGCCATATCGCGTCCGTCGAGCACGACGGTGCCGGCAATGAGCCGGAGCTCCTTTATCATGCTTTTCAGGATCGTGGATTTTCCCGAGCCGTTCGGTCCGATCAGCGTCAGAATTTCGCCGCGGCGCACGCCGATTTCGATGTTTTCGATCAGCGGCTTGCGGTCGTAGCCGACAGTCATGCGCTCTGCGGAAATATAATACGTGCCGTTCATCTGTCGCCCTCCTTCTGCCGTCGGAGCATGACAAGGATGACGATCGGCGCGCCGAGCACCGCGGTCACGGAGCTGATCGAAAGCTGCTCGGACACGAGCGTGCGCGCAATGAGATCGCAGAACAGGCAGAACACGGCGCCGCCTAAAAAGCATGCCGGGATCATGACGATCGGCTTTGCGGTCCTGAAGAGCCGCCGCATCAGATGCGGCACCGCGACGCCGACGAACGAAACGGGACCCGCGTACGCCGTCACGCACGCGGAGAGCACGCCGGAAAGAAGGATCAGCGCGGCGCGGAACAGGGGGATGTTCACGCCCATGTTCTTTGCGTAAACCTCGCCGAGCTGATACGCGCCGATCGGCTTACTCATGAAAAAAGTCAGAACAAATGCGGTCAGCACGACCGCCGCAATGACGATCACGTTGTGCCACTGGACGTTTGCGAAGCTGCCCATTGCCCAGTCGTGAAGCTTGATGATGTTCGATTCCTCGGCAAACTGCACGACAAGCTCGGTGATCGCCGAGCAGATATAGCCGATCATAACCCCGCAGATGACGAGCATCGACATGCGCTTCACCTTATGGGAGATGGCGAGCACGAAGCCCATCGAAAGCATTGCGCCGACAAACGACGCAAGGATCAGCACGTTCGAATTGCGGTTCAGTCCGAAGCTTAAAAACCCGATCAGCGCAAGGGTCATGACAAGCTTTGCGCCGGAAGCAATGCCGAGCACGAACGGACCGGCAATCGGGTTGCTGAAAAATGTTTGAAGAAGAAAGCCGGACAGCGCCAGCGCGCCGCCCAGAAGGATCGCGGAAAGGATGCGCACGAGGCGCACATCCATGACGATCACGCGGTGCGTGCTTGCAGGGTTGATCAGCCCGTCGAACACCTCGGAAAGCGTCATCAGCGTGCTGCCCGCAGCGATGTTCCAGAAGAACAGTCCGACAAGCGCGACGCCGAGAAACGCAAAGCCGATCGGCAAACGCACACGGTCAAGCGAACGGCATACCCTTTGTACGCCGTCTTTGAATTGCACGGTCCGATCGGTCTTTTGCATCTCAATTTTCTCCGTTCGTCAGTTTATGCAGATACACGAGCCCCTCGGCGTCGCCATCCGAGAGCACGCGGTAAAAGTCGCCGATGAGCTTTCCGAGTCCCATCGGTTCCTGAAACAGATTCTTGCCCGTACACCAGACGTCGCCGGATTTAACCGCCTTGAAATCCTTCAGGATCGGACATTTATCGAGCAGCTCGTCCATGGTGAAGATCTCCCCGTCGATCGAGCTGTTGTAGATCAGCACATCCGCGTCCTTCGCGCCGACGTAAAAGCGTTCCGTCGTCAGGTTCACGGTGGACAAAGCGTTTCCGCTGTCAAGGTCGGAGAAGACGTACTCCCCGCCCGCCGTTTCGAGCATCTTCACGACGTAATCACCGCTTTTGCGCACGTTCACCGCGCCGGCGCCGGTGATATAGAAGAACGCGACGGTCTTGCCCGTCTTCGGCATGCTGCCGATCTCATTCACCGCCTCCGCCTCCGCCGAAAACAGCGCTTCCGCCTCGGCTTCTTTGCCGAGGATCGCGCCGTATACCTTGATCCACTCCATGCGTCCGAGCGGGTCTTCTTCATAGCTCGACCGCTCGATCAGCACCGGAACACCGTAGCTCTCAAGCTTTTCGGTGATCGCAGGCGAATGGTAGATCATCGTCGATTCGATCGCAAGATCGCATTTTTCCAAAAGGATCCGTTCATAATCGGGAGCGCTGTACTTTCCGGCAAACAGCATATCTCCGCGCTCCATTGCCTCACGCGCTTCCGGGATCGTCCAGCCCTCCGCCTTCGTGCCGGAAAGCCGCACGGCGGAGACGCCGTCCAGCGCGCGGAAAAAGTCCATCGCGCTCGTCGCCGCAAGATAGATCCGATCGATCGGACGGTATAAAACCGTGATATCCTCCGGAAGTCCCGCGGGCGCTCCCATTCCCTCCGGCACAAGCAGCAGTCTGCCCGTTGCGGGGATCTCGATCAGTTCATATCCGTCCGACAATTGCGTGATCGAAAACTCGGTCGCATAGCGCACGGGCGTTTCGGAAATCACCGAAAGCGTCTCCCATGCGGGACCTTCGGGACGGGTTTTTTCCGCCTTTGTCCCGCCGCAGGCGGCGCAGAGAACACAAAAAGCAGCGCACAGGATCCATGCGCCGATTTTTTTTACAAATCTTTTATTCATGACGCAGGCGTGAGCGACGCCGTGTCAAACGTGATCGTGTACTCGACCTCGTGCGGAGTGCTCATCGCCGTGGTGTCCGCGATCACTGTCATCGGCTCGTTAATATTTACCACCGGGATCACGAACGTGGAATGTCCGTCGACGATCGCGGGCTCGTACCGTTTGCCGTCCAGGAGCATGTAATCATACTTGTCGCTGCTCCAGATCACCAGAAGCGACGCGTTCCCGTCCGGAAACACGACGAGCTGAGCGGGCGATTCGATCGAGGCCTTTCCGGTCCCGCCGGAAAGCGTCACCCCGATCATGTACGTACCCTCTTCGGGCAGCGGCTTCTTTGCGCAGGCGACTGCCGAAAGCAGCAGAATGAGCGCGAGCGCGGCAATGATGATTCTCTTTTTCATAAAAACTTCCTCCGAATGCGGCTGTGCCGCGGGTTTTCGTTGTTCCAGGCGAACGGGCAATACCCGTTCCTAAAGATTAAGACTCTTCGCTTTCGCTCAGGATGACACGCAACGGTTTGTGTCGCAAACCATGGTCCGATATCGGATATATTGAAAGACGTCAGAGAAAACCGTTTTTTCCCATTTCGAAAACAAAGGCGGCTCGGCACTGCTTTGGGGCCTGCCGTGCCGCCTTATCTTCTCCTATTTTACATGACTTTTGTCCGATCCGCAAGCATCAGTTTTTCGGAACGGGGTTTAAGACCATGACCTTATGATCGTACCACTTGCCCTTTTTGCCGATCAGCGCAAGATCGAATTCCTCGCCGATCGCCGGAACCGGAATATCGAAGCCGTAAACCTCCTCGGTCATGCCGTCGTCATAGGTGACGGTATCCGTCGTCGGCTCCAGAAGCGCCGCGCCGTCCTTCTGCGCGTCCTCCGCAAGCCCCGGATAGAGATTCAGGATCGACTTGCCCACCAAGCTCACATGGATGGTCGCTTTGCCGTCTTTCACGGTGAGAATACCCATGCCCTTGTTCGCCTCGTTGACGTGGAACATGGAGCTGTCCGTCTTGAACTCAGCCGTATAGGTTCCGTCGGGCAGGTCGATTTTGCTCTCGGGTTCTTCCGGTGCAGGCGCTTCGGTCGGCTCCTGTACGGGCGCCTCGGTCGGTTTCTGCGTTGCTTCCGCCTCAGGCGGCGTTTCGATCGGCTTCTCCTCTGTCTTTGCACCGCAGGCGGCGAAAACCGCCGCAAGCAGGATCACAAGCAGGGACAGCGCAATGATTCTTTTCATAAGATCCTTTCCTTTTCTGTATTATTCGGCGTTGATGACCGCGCCGGCATGCGCCACATAGAGCGCCTGCACGTCCGCAATGCGGCCGAGACCTGCGATCTGCGTCTTGACCTCCAAGAACAGACCCGCTGCCGTAAACTGCGAAATCCAGGATTCCGGATCGTCCGGATCCGCCATGTCGTTGTTCGCGTGATCGCCCGCAACGACCATCAGCGGACGGAGAACGACCTTGTCGTAGCCCGCCGCGTGGACCGCCTCGATGATCGCTTCGCATGCGGTCTCCTCCGGCTCGCCCTCGACCGTGCCGATGAATACGTTCTTGCAGCCGAGCGTGTTCATCATGGTCTGCATCTGCGTGTAGGTGACCTTCGCGGTGTGCGAGGTGCCGTGTCCCATGAACACGAACGCAACGCCGTCCGCCGCAGCCGCTTCGAGGGATTCGTAACCCGCGTCCTTGACCGCTTCCGCCGTGATCGCCTTTGCGACCGCTTCCTTGTCCTCGTTGACTTCCGCGCCGTCTGCGCCGACCTTGCCCAAAAGCGGCAGCGCAACCTTGACGGATTCGAACTTGTCCGCGTACTTTTCAACCGCCGCGCAAAGCTCGTCATATTCCGCGCCCTGCATCAGGTGCGTCGGCTGAATGACGAGGTTCTTGACGCCGTTTGCGACTGCGCGTTCAAGCGCCTGATCCATGTTGTCGATCTTCTCGCCGTCGCGCGCCTGCACATGGTTGATGATGATCTGTGCGGTGAACGCTCTGCGAACCGACCAGTCCGGGAATGCCTTCTCAAGCGCCGCCTCGATGCCGCCGATGTCCTGCGCGCGGCTCTCGTTGAACGACGTGCCGAAGCTCACGACGAGCAGCTCGTTTTCACCGATTTCGTCCGCGTTTCTCGGATCGTCCAGCTTTGCGTCGCCGGTGTCTCTGCCGAAGTAATCGGGATCGGCTTCCTCACCCTCGACGAGCTCCTTCTGCGCGTCGGTCAGCGCGTCCCATGCCGCCTTTGCCGCCGCGCACTGCGCGTCGGTCTCGTCCGTGCGCTCCTGCACGTAGATCGCGTCGATCAGTTCCGCGCATGCCGCTGCCGCGACATGATCCGGATCGAACTGTCTGATCGCTTCAAAAGCGTGCTCCACATAGATCTGCTGAATGTCCGGGATCCTGCCGAGTCCGGAGATGCAGGCCGTGATGGCATCAAAGTATCCGCTTGCATCAAACTGGGAGAACCAGGATTCCGGATCCTCCATATCCGCCATATCGTTGTTTGCGTGATCGCCCGCAACGACCATCAGCGGCTGCAGCACGACCTTGGTGTAGCCCGCTTCATGGACCGCCTTGATGACGTTTTCGCAGGAGGTGGACTCCGGCTCGCCCTCGACGGTGCCGATAAACACGTTTTTGTAGCCGAGCTCGTTCATCATGGTCTGCATCTGGGAATAGGTGACCTTCGCCTTGTGCGAGGTGCCGTGTCCCATGAACACGAACGCAACGCCTTCTGCTTCTGCCGCTTCAAGCGTCTCATAACCTTCGCTCATCACCGCATCTGCAACGACTGCCTTTGCAACGCGTTCCTTGTCCGCGTTCACTTCCGTCGCATCCGCGCCGACGTCGCCGAGCAGCGGATTGGTGATATAAATGTCCATTTTATCGCTGTACGCAAAAGCCGCTTCGCAAAGCTCGTCGTACTCCGCGCCCTGCATGAGGTGCGTGGGCTGGATCACGAGGGTCTTGACGCCGTTGCTGACCGCACGCTCCATCGCCTGCTGCATGTTGTCGATCTTCTCACCGTCGCGCGCCTGTACGTGGTTGATGATGATCTGCGCGGTGAAGGCGCGTCTTACCGACCAGTCGGGATAAGCCTTCTCGAGCGCCGCCTCGATGCCGCCGATATCCTCCGCGCGGCTGTCGTTGAACGACGTGCCGAAGCTCACGACGAGCAGTTCTTTTTCGCCGATGCCGTCCTGGTTTCTCGGATTGTCAAGCGACGCGTCGCCGGTGTCTCTGCCGAAGTAATCGGGATCGGCCTCTTCGCCTTCCACGAGTTCCTTCTGGGCGTCGGTCAGCGCGTCCCACGCCGCCTTTGCCGCCGCGCACTGCGCGTCGGTCTCTTCCGTGCGCTCCTGCACGTAGATCGCGTCGATCAGCGCTGCAACTTCATCCGCCTTCGCCTTGTCTTCCGCCGCGGCGTCGGGTTCTGCCGGCGCTTCGGTCGGTTCTGCCGGCGCTGCCGTCGGTTCTTCGGCCGGCTTCTCGGTCTGCCCGTTTACGCAGGCAAGCGCGAGCGCCGCAAACATTGCGATCGCCAGAATCAGAGCAATCGTCTTCTTCATGATTTCTATCCTCCTTGATTCGCTTTGGAACGGTTTCGTTCCCGATGTATGTAATGCTTTTACATCGCAAAAATCATCGGCACGAAAAAAGCCCTTCACCGAAACCGGCAAAGAGACTGCGTACAAAAGGCGCTCCGATAACGAAGCCACGGTACGATCAATCCCTCGTGATCCGGAAAATTTCTTTTCCCGTACCAGCAGGCGGCAGGTTTCCCGGCTCGCGGCATATGACGCTGTCGCCTTCCCGATCGCTCAGTGGCTGCTTACGCGTGACAGCGTCGACCCGCATACGGTGACGAGATCGCACAGGCTCTTTCCTGTTTCCCTATTATCCGCCGCTTTCGCGGCGGCACCGACTGCTTTTTTCAATTTTCCTTATTATATCCCTATCGTTCCCGCGTTGTCAAGATGCCGCGGCGGATCGCCTGCATTAGATCCGAAAGCTCCTCCGGCCGCACCTTCAAAACCGCGCGGTCGAAGGTAAAGAATCCGTTCGTTTCGTCCTCGACGTCGGAGACCTGCGTATAGATCGCGCCGCACAAGCCCTGTTTTGCAAGCGGGATCAGCGAACCGTAAAGCGCACGCAGCGCTTTGATGAATGCTTCACGGGTCTCGTATTTACGGTAGCCGTAGGTCTTTTCCGTGTTGAAGCTGTGCTCCGGAAGCTTCCACACGTAACCGCCGAATTCACTCAAAAGCTGCGGACGCGGCTCCTTTCCGAGATGCAGCTTGTCAAAATAAATGTGTAAACTGTCCACGTCGCTTCTGCTTTGGTGAAACCATCCGGACGTGCTGTCGATAAACCTCGTCGGGTCAAGCGCTTTCAGAAAGGTATACGCGTCGTCCGCCGAGAACTGTCCCCATCCTTCGTTGAAGATCGTCCAGAGGCAGATGCACGGGTGGTTTTGAAGCTGCCGCACCGTCGCCGCCATGCTTTCCAGGAAGATGCGGCGCGTCTGTTCGTCGGGATTCGACCGCGCGTCCGAATGCTTCAAAAGCCGCACGGTCGGCAGGACCGTGTCACGCAGAAACCGATAGACGCCGTTATTCACCATATCCTGAAACACGATCATGCCGAGGCGGTCGCAATCGTAATAGAACTGCTCCGGTTCGATCTTGATGTGCTTTCGAAGCGTATTGAAGCCCAGCGATTTCATCGCAAGAATGTCCGTTTCAAAACCGTCCGGCGTCGCGGGCGTATACAGCCCGTCGCTCCAATAGCCCTGATCGAGAAGACCGTTGAAAAAGGTCGGTCTGCCGTTCAGGCACAGGCGCAAAACGCCGTCGACCGTCTCGGTCGAGAGCGTACGCAGGGCGAAATAGGATTCCACGCGATCCTCACCGCATATCACGGCGAACCGATAGAGATACGGATCCTCCGGCGTCCACAGATGCGGCTCGGCGATTTCGATCCGCACGCGTCCGCCGCAAAGCGGGTATTCCTTTCCGTCAAGTGCAACGGCGCCGTCCGAAATGCCTTCCGCTTCGATCCCGACCCAATCAAGCCCGTTTGAAATGCGAAGCGCCGTGATCGCATGCTCGGGAACCGGTTCGAGCCAGACCGTTTGCCAGATGCCGGAGCAGGGCGTGTACCACATGCCGCCGCGTTTCACCTTTTGCTTACCGTAAGGGAAACGCGGATCGAGATCGTTCAAAACACGCACGACAAGCTCGTTTTCACCGCCATTCAGCGTGCCTGTGATATCCGCGGAAAACGGCAGATAGCCGTTATTGTGTTCGCAAACCTTTGTGCCGTTGACCAGCACCATGGCTTTCCGCATGACCGCGCCGAAGTGCAGCAGTACCCGTTTTTCCTTCCACGATTGCGGAACCGTGAACGTGCGCCGATAGGTCATCTGCTGTCCGATCGCGGGCGGTTCCTTTACGCCGGAAAGCAGGCTTTCCGCGCAAAACGGCACGCAAATCGTTGTGTGTGTGCCGCCGAATGAAAGGTCCCACGTTCCATTGAGGCAGAGCCAGTCCGTCCGCACCATCTGCGGACGCGGATACCGTTCCCACGGCACGTCCGGCAGCGCTTTCCCTTCCTTTGTATACAGCTGTTGACAGGTTTTTCTCATGTGTGCACCTCATTCTGTCTGCATTATATCTCCTTCGCACATGGAAGTAAAGAATGTTTGTCCTTCTGCGTATTCCGCTGCAGCCGATCAAAAGAAAGCAATGAAAAACCTTGTCAGTCTGCGGATTAGGTGCTATACTTTTTCCATGAAACCGATTCGAATCACGCTTTTGTGGCTGCTGATCGCGTTGCTCCTTTTGCCTGCGGTCAGCTTTGCCGAAACGCACATCCATCTTGCCCCCGCTCCGACGCCGGAAGAGACGCCGGAGCCTACGCCGACGCCCACGCCCACGCCGCCGTTCGGCATTTCGCTCGGCTACACCGACGAACAGCGGGAGGAGCACAGACGAACAAGCCGCAGCGTATTCGGCGGCGCGCGTGCGGACGGCATCTTTGTTGCCGATGCAAGCGACCTTTCACTTTGTTTTTACGCAAAACATGCCAACGACACCTATCCGAACGGCAGCACAACCAAGATCATGACCGCACTGCTCGCGATCGAAGCGCTGTCGATGGACGAGATTCTCATCACCCCGCGGGAAGCGACGCTGCTCGGCGGAACGAATACGATGCTCGGTCTCGTTCCGAACGAACCGATGTCTGTCGAAGATCTTCTCTACGGACTGATGCTCGTGTCCGGCAACGACTGCGCCATCACGCTCGCCTATCGGATGGACGGCTCGGAGGAAGCTTTTGCGGAGCGCATGAACGCACGCGCCGCCGAGCTCGGCATGGTCGATACGAATTTCACAAACCCCTGCGGACGAAACGTCGGGGACAACCATTCTTCCCCCTACGACCTCGCGCTCCTGACGCAGGAGGCGCTGAAAAACGAGCAGTTCCGCAAGATCGTCGCGACTGCGTCCTATACGATTCCCCCCAACGAAAAGCGCCGCGAATCCCTGCTGATCTACAACAGCAACCGTCTGGTCTCCGACGGACCTCCGCACGATTATTACTGTCCGGAAGCGATCGGCGTCAAAACGGGCGCAACCGCGCTCGGTACCTGTCTCGTTGCCGCGGCGAGGCGTGAGGACGTCACGATCATCGTCGTACAGCTCGGTATGACCGAGGGAGACAACAAGTCAAAGCGATACGAGGAATTCGGGCGCGCGCTGCAATTCTTTAACTATATCTTTGCCAACGAATATGCAAATATCGACGCCAAGACAATGATCGGTTCGTATACGGACGTGATTTCCGTGAAAATGCCGTTTGAAACCGATCCGGAGCTTTGTAAGCTGAAGGTGCATGCGGACGTGCTCGGCGCGCATGCATACCGCGCGATCCGCGAGATGGACCTGCTCCTTGCCGGTGACGAAACATTTGACGTTACGATCGACGCGCATGCCGAAGCCCCCGTCAAGGCCGGACAGCAGGTAGGAACCGTGACCTTCTCGTATCGCGGACGCGACTGGTTCACGCTTCCGCTGATCGCGGACGAAGCGCTTGCGATTCCCGCAACGCCCACCCCCATTCCGACTCCCGCGCCTGCGGACGCGCCGGCTACGCCGATGATCACGGACACAGACACGACGGTCGATACGCCCGTGCCGACGGGCACGCCTGCGCCGACTTCCGCGCCGACCGATCCGCCCATTGATCATCGCGCGGCGGAGAACAAGGCGGCAATGCAGATCCTTCTGCCGCTTGCCGGCGTGCTGGTCCTGCTCGTCGCCGCGCTGCTGATCCGCAGGCGGATCCAAAGGCGCAGATGATCTTTCCCAAAACGGCAAAAAGGGCTTGACGCCCTTTTTTGTTTATCCTTCCTTCGCTTCCGACAGCATCCAGCCGAGGGAAACCGGCGCCGTAAACGCCGTGCCGCAGTAGACGCAGACCCGCGCGCCCGCCGCCGGCAGCGGTCCGCCGCAGTTCGGGCAGTTGAAGCCCTTGATCGGGCTGTCCGGATCGTCCGCGTAGCCTGCGATATATACGAGGGTCAGCCGCCGTTCGCGCGGGGTGTCGGTCGTATCGTTGAAGCCCACCGCCGCCTGACAGGTCAGAAACTTCCTGCGCGCGGAACCGTCGTACGCCGCGATCGTCACGCGGTGCACCGTGATCCCGTCCCTGACCGAATCGGGCATCCGATCCTCGAATTCCTCCTTGAACGTCTCAGTCGCGTCGTCCCCATAGAGCATCTTGCCCTGCGCGCCGCTTTCATAGTACGTCCGTGCGTCGCGCCGGACGCGTTCGGCAAAGATCCGTGCGTTGAAATCCGGGAAGTCCTTCAAAATCTTCGGCAGTACGACCGATTCAAGCGAGGAAAGCGAGCGCGGCTTTTCCGGCTCCTTGTCCGCGGCGATCGCCTCGTCGATCGCGTCCTTGATATACCCGATCCGTTCCCGCATGCCGCGCGTTGCGCGCCGGATCCACAAAAAACCGCCGAACAGCGCCAAGAGTCCGCCGCCCGCAAGCAACGCGATCATCCACCAGTCCATTATGCTTCCTCCGCATTTCTGTCTTTGCTTTCAGTTTGGACGCATTCGGACAAATTGTCAAGAACAATCTTGCCGGAGAGCAAGATTCCCGGATCATTGCGACAATTTTACACCAATCCGTTATTGACATTGCGCATGGTATGCCGTAAAATATATAATAAGAATGGAATAACATTCGATATAATCCAAACAGAAATGAGAGGGGTTTGCATGGAAGAAAAGAAAAGGACCATCACCAAGGTCGAAAAGAAGGTCGATGGAGAATCGACCGAAAAGAAAGTTAAAAAGGTCGACAGCATCACGACGGCAGAGGAAAAGAGCCAGGCAACGACCAAACGCATCGTAGCGTTCATTCTGTGGGCGGTCGCGCTTACCTGCGAGATTCTCGCGATCCTTCTGATCAACGAAAAGATCAAGCTTCCGTTCTTCAGCGCGCATGACGACATACGCGTCGCGCTGTTGATCCCATTGGTGATCTTTGTCGTGATCGACCTCATTTGCTGCCTCATTGCGTCTTCGCTTTGGAAGAAGGCAAGCCGCCTCGATCCGTTCAAGGATGACAATAAAGTCCTCTTCTTCATCTTGACGCAGCTCGGTGCGATCATGGCGATCATCTGCCTCGTTCCGTTGATCATCTTCGTGCTCGCCAACAAGAAGCTTGACAAGAAGACCAAGACGTTTGTCACGATCGTCGCCGCCATTGCGCTCCTGATCGCAGTTCTGCTCGGCATTGACTGGAACCCGATCTCCAAAAAAGAAAAAGACGCTGCAATGGAAACCATCACCGAAGACGTTTTCTGGTCGCAGTACGGCAGAAAGTACCATATCTATGAGGATTGCCAGACGATCCGCAACTCCGATCTGACGACAGGCAAGGTGCAGGACGCGATCGACGCCGGTCGTGAAGATCTCTGTGCTTTCTGCGCAAAGCGGGCCGATATCCACAACGACGAAATGAAGATCGAAGAGCGCAGCGACGTCGAAGAGCTTCTTGAGAGCGCAACAACCCCTGAGGAATAAGCCATGGCAGGGATTGATCTGAACTCCCTGATGGGACTGGTCGGCAGCGACGGCGTCGATGCGATCGCAAAGGCAACAAAGACCGACAAAAACCAGGTCACCGCTGTCCTTTCCGACGCGCTTCCGGTGCTGGTCGGCAAAATGAGCGACAACGCCTCCACGGCGGACGGCGCGGCTTCGCTGAACCGCGCGCTGAACGAACATAAAACGGGCGACGTCATCGACGCCGCCGCGTTCCTTTCCGGCGCGGATAGTGCGGACGGCAAGAAGATCCTCGGTCATATCCTCGGCAGCGACGAGGCTGCTGCAACGAAGGCGATCTCGAAAAAGAGCGGTGTAAGCAACTCCAAGGTTGGCTCGATCCTTTCGATGGTCGCGCCGCTTCTGCTTTCCCAGCTCGGCAACAAGAAGGACGACGATGAAGCGGACAGCTCCGCGCTCGGCGGACTTTTGGGCGGACTCCTGGGCGGCGGTTCGTCCTCGTCCTCCTCTTCCGGCGGCATCGGCGCAACGCTTCTCGGCTCGCTGCTCGGCGGCAGTTCTTCCTCGTCCTCCTCATCCGGCGGACTTTTGGGCGGACTTTTAGGCGGTCTGTTCGGCGGCAAAGAGGAAGAAAAGGAAGAGGAAAAAGAAGAGGAAAGCTCTTCCCTGCTCGGCGGGCTTTTAGGCGGACTTTTGGGCGGAGATTCGGACACGTCGACCTCCGCTAAAAAGAAGACCGGAAAGAAGACGAGCTCGACAAGCGCAAAGAAAAAGACGAGTTCGACCTCCTCCGCGAAGAAGAAGACGGGCACGACTTCGACCGGCAAAAAGACCGCGTCCAAGAAGACGACCTCCTCTTCGAAGAAGACCGAAACGACGTCGACCGCAAAGAAGAAAACGTCAAAGAAAAAGACAACCTGATAACGGGAAACCGCTTTGACGGGCGTTCGAAAGAGCGCCTGTTTTTTTATGTAAAAGGGGGTTGCAAACGCGCAGAAAATTTGTTATGATAAAAATACAAATTTGTCTATTTGAATGAGGGGCAATCAAATTGAATGAACGAAAAAAAGTCGGTCTCGCGCTTGCGTCCGGCGGCGGGCGCGGCATGGCGCACATCGGCGTTTTGCAGGTGCTGACCGAACACAACATTCCCATCGACATGGTCTCCGGCTGCAGCGCAGGCGCTTTGGTCGCCGCGATCTATGCCGCCGGCACCGATCTTTACATGCTGGAAAAATACCTCTGCACGCTCGTGCCGAAGGATATCATTGACCCGACGGTCGTGACCCGCGGCGGGTTTATTTCCGGCAACAAGGTCTCCGAGATCGTCCGCACACTGACGCACGATTACACTTTTGAACAGACGAAGATCCCATGCTTTATCGGCGCCGTGGATCTTGAATCTGCCGAATTTCACATCTTTGACCACATCAAGCTGTATGAGGCGGCGCGGGCAAGCATGGCGATTCCCGGCGTCTTTACGCCCGTCAAGATCGGCGGACGCTGGTACATCGACGGTGGCACGCTCGAGGAGCTTCCCGTCGAGGTCCTGCGTGAGCACGGCGCGGACGTCGTGATCGGCGTCGATCTGTCGATCAAAAAGCGCTTCACCATATCCGAGGACAAAGCGCCCGGCGCGCACGCGTCGCTTTTGCGTGCGTTCGACATGATGCAAAAGGAAATCAGCAAGTTAAGACCCGACCGTGTGGACGTTCGGATCAAGCCGGACGTGTCCTTCATGGGGATGGTCTCGACCGCCGGCGCCGAAGAAGCGATCCGCATCGGCCGCGAATGCGCCGAACGTGCGCTGCCAGAGATCGAAGCGATCCTCGGCTGACCCCTAAAGCGACCTCAATGAACCGCCACGGAGGAAAACAACCATGAAACCCGTAAACGAACTCCCACTGTATCTCAGAATCGCAGACGATCTGCGTGCAAAGCTTTTGCTGCTGCCGGTCGGCGCACCGTTCACCACGGAGCAGGCGCTTGCCGAAGAATACGGCGTCGCCCGCGGCACGATCCGCCAGTCGCTGAACGTACTTGTGCAGGAGGGGATGCTGACGCGCGCGCAGGGGCGCGGCTCGTTCCGTTCGGAGTCTGCCGACTTGCAGTATAACGTCATGCTCTCAAAGGAGTTGACAGACTCCATCCGCAAGATCGACGAGAACAGCAGCCTTCGCGGACTGTCCATCACGGTGATCAACGCCACGCCTGCCATTGCAGACCTGCTGCACATTCCGCACGGCGCGAAGGTCCGCAGGGTCACGCGCGTTCGCACCGTCGACGGGGTCCCGTACGCATACTGCATTGCGCACCTGCGGACGGATACGATTCCGGCGTTCTTCAAGCGGGATTACAAATCCTCGCTCGGCAATCTTATCAGATGCGATCTCAAAGTGCACATCGAATCCCGCCATTGCGATCTGTTTGCCGTTGCCGCGGACGAAACGGTTGCAGAAGCGCTGTCGATCCCAGTCGGCACGCCGGTGATGAAGATCATGCTTCTCGTATTCGGACGCGATCAGGAACCGTTGCTTTCGGACGTATTCTACTTCCCGTCCTCACAGGCGCTGCACTTCGAAGTATAAAGACAACATGAAAAGAACGGATCTTCGCGATCCGTTCTTTTTTGGCTGCATTTACTGTTCCGTCGGCGGGAACGTCACCGTGATCTCGGTGCCGATGCCCTCGGCGCTTTCGAGCAGGATCTTTGCATGGTGCTCCTTGCAGATGTGCTTGACGATCGCAAGCCCGAGCCCCGTGCCGCCCGTTGCCTTGCTGCGGCTTTTGTCGACGCGGTAGAACCGTTCAAAGATGCGGCCCAGATGGTGCTTCGGAATGCCGATGCCCGTATCGCGCACGGAAAGCTGTCGATCCGCGACGCGCACCCACACCGTGCCGTTGTCGCGGTTGTAGCGGATCGCGTTGTCCAGAAGGTTATACACAAGCTCAGAAAGAAGCGTTCGCACGCCGAACACCGGCGTGGGTCCGCCCAAAAGCCGCACCGACACGCCGCGCACCATCGCCGCGCTTTTCAGCGTTTCGACGGTTTCGGCGGCAAGCATATACAGATCGACCGTTTCCGCCTGTTCGAGGATCTGCCGCTCGTCCAGCTCCGACAGCGTGATGATGTCGGAAACAAGCGCAAGCATGCGGTTCGATTCGCGGCGGATGCGCTCGGCAAAGCGACGGACGTCCTCGTCCTTTGCCATGCCGTTTTCGATCATTTCCGCATAACCGGAGATCGAGGTCAGCGGCGTTTTGAGCTCGTGCGAGACATTTGCCGTAAACTCATGCCGGATCCGGTCCGCCCTCTGCTGTTCGCCGAGGTCGCTTAGAATCAGCACCGCGCCGGTTCGCAAGCCGTTTTCGCGAAGGTCCTCGTAATGCAGACGCACCGCCTGGCCGAAAAGCTCGATCGTCTCGGTCCTTCCGCTGCGGACGTCTCCGAAAAACCCGCGCACCTCATCCGGCAGATCGCGGAGCTTCCCAACCGTGCCGGGCGCGCTGTGCAGCAGCGCGTATGCTTTTTCGTTGCAGAACAGCGCCGTTCCCTCGAGATCAAAGACCGCGACCCCGTCCTCGAGCGCATCCAGGATGCCGGACAGCATGGTTTCGTTCATGTCTACCTCCCGATGCGGTAGCCCACGTTGCGGACGGTTTCGATAAGCGCGCCCGCCGGACCGAGCTTTTTGCGGAGCGTCTTGATGTGCATGTCCACGGTGCGCGTTTCGCCCGTGAATGCAAAGCCCCAGACCGCCTCCATGAGCCGATCGCGCGTGACCGGCGTTCCGCTGTTTTCGAGCAGAAATTTCAGAAGTCCGTACTCCTTGAACGTCAACTCCGTCTCATGTCCGTTGACCGTAACACTGTGGCGGTCGTCGTCCAGCTCGATCGACTCGAACGCGAGTACGGCGCTCTTGCGGCGCGCGCGGCGCAGCAGTGCCTTGCAGCGCGACACAAGCTCCATGATGCCGAACGGCTTTACGAGATAATCGTCGGCGCCGGAATCGAGCCCTCTCACCTTGTCCGCCTCAGAGGTCTTTGCCGTGACCATGATGATCGGGACCGCCTGCGTCGCCGCGTCTGCGCGAAGGCGCCGTAAAACCGTCATGCCGTCCTCGCCGGGCAGCATGATATCCAGAAGCACGAGGTCCGGGATCCGATCCCTGACCGCCTGAAAGAACGCTTTGCTCTCCGGAAAGGATTCGGCGGAAAGACCTGCGCTCGAAAGCGCGTATGCCTCCATTTCACGGATGTCGGCGTCGTCTTCGACAATGTATACAAGCGCCATATTACTTGGCGGCGAGCCGGCGGATCGCTTCCGCCATGCACATGGTGTTGAAGCGGATGTCCTCGATCGCGATCGACTCATCCGGCATGTGACACATGCTTTCCTCGCCCTCACGCACAATGCCGAACGCGACCGCGTTTTCCATCTCACGCGCATAGGTGCCGCCGCCCATCGACAGCGGCTTCGAATCGGAGTGGTTCAGCTCGTTGTAGACGTTCATCAGCGTGGAAACGAGTTCGGAATCCGCCGGAATGAAGTGACCCGGCTTGATGACCGTATCGGTGCGGGCAAAGCCTGCCTTTCCGTATGCTTCATCCCACGTTTTCAGGAGATTCTCCGCCTTTGCGGTGAACGGATGGCGGCAGTCGGCGATGAAGCGTACGCCGTTTTCGTCAAAGCGGATCACGTCGGGCTGGTAGGTGATGCGGCCCGATTCGTCTGTCACGTCAATGCCGAGCGATTCGCCGTGCATATCAAGCTTCCAGAGCGCATGCAGCGCCAGGACCGTCGCCTTGTCTTCCTTTGCCAGCGGCTGTTGCACCAGGATCAGAAGCAGTGCTTGCAGCGCGTTCTTCGCAAACTCCGGCATGGACGCGTGTCCGCCGCGGCCTTCGACCGTGATGCGGTTGCCCTCGTAAGTCACCGTATAGCCCTCGGGCGCTTTGACCGGGATCGCCTCGCACGGAAGCGTTGCGCGGATCACGCCGGGGATGACGTTTGCCGCCGTGCCGCAGTCGATTCTGAGCTCGGACACATATTTCTTTTCATACGTAGTGTGCATGATGCCCATTTCGGAATTGACGACCGGGTATTCCGCGTCCGGCGTGAACGCCAGCGTCGGCTGTCCTTCGACCTTGAGATAATGTTCGACGCCCAGAGACCCGATCTCCTCGTCGCAGCCGAGGATCACGCGCACGCGGCGCTTCATCGGATAGCCGCAGTCCTTGATCGCGGCGAGCGCGTAGATCGCGGAAAGCGCCGGGCTCTTGTCATCCAGCGTGCCGCGGCCGATGATGCGGCCGTCCTTTTCCGTCGCGGAATACGGCGGAACGCTCCAGCCCTCGCCCTCCGGCACGACGTCCAGATGCGCAAGTATCCCGAGGCACTCCTCGCCCTCGCCGTACTCGACCACGCCGCAATAGCCGTCGACGTCCCACGCCTTCAGCCCGAGCTTGCGTGCAATCGCGAGCGTCGCCTGCAAAGCCTCATACACGGTCTTGCCGAACGGTTTTCCGGGCTCGGCGGGGTCTCCGCGCGATACGGACGGGATGCGCACGAGCGCTTTCAAATCTTCGATCTGTTCCCGCAGCATTTGTTCGATCCGATTCTTCATAGCAAATTTCCTTCCTTTCTGTCAGTTGACTGCGGAGAAGCCTTTGCCGATGACCTCCCGCGTATCAATTATGGAGATGATGGCCTTCGGATCCTTTTCGAGGACGATCCGGCGAATACGCCCAAGCTCGATCGTCTTCGTCAGGATATAGACCAGCGTCTTTTCCTGATTGGTGTATGCCCCGCGGCACGGGATGTACGTGACGCCGCGATGCATTTTGTTCAGCACGTCCGGCGCGATCTCGTCCCACTTGTCGGAAATGATGAACAGCGTCTTCGTGCGGTTGACGCCCAGAATGACATTGTTGAACGCGATGCTCATGACGAACAGCGCGATGAACGACAGCGCTGCGCCTTCCACGCCGACGCGGTAATCCCCCGCGCCGAGCGCTTTCATAACGCCGAGCGCGAGCGCGATCACGATGTTCAGCGACATAGAGATCGTACCCATCGAAATCGAATACTTGCGGTTTAAGAGCAGCGAGACGATGTCCATGCCGCCCGTGCTGCCGCCGAGCCGCACGATCATGCCGCCCGAAACGCCCATCGTGACGGCACCGAAGATCACGCTCACCACGCGCCACGCGGGCTCGCTCACGTCAAACAGCTCGGGAAGATTCAGGTTTCCGAACAGCGCAAGCTCTGCGGCGAACAGGACCGTCATCAGAAACGTATAGACCGTAAAGCGGATGTGCAGATATTTGAACGCAAGGATCAGCAGCGGCGTGTTTGCGATCACAACGAAGATCCAGTTCGGGATCACACCGTTTGTGGCGTACGTGATCAGCATCGCGATGCCCGTGACGCCGCCCGTGACAACGCCCGCAGGCGTGTACAGAAGCGTGACCGCCAGCGCCTCGATCGTGATCATCAGCGTCATCAGCGCAATCGGCCGCGTCTCGCGCAGGACAGCCTTTCCGTCGACCGATTTTTTCTTCCGTGTTTTCTCCATGCGTCCTCCCATATAATTCTTCATTTTACAGTATACCAAGTATTTCCCGTGCTTGCAAGTCCGAAGCCTTTGTTTGGCACGATAACGATTCCCGTTTCTGCGCCCCGGATAAATGATCCTGCTCAAAACATGCGAAAAGATTGACATTTTCGTCAAAACGAGATATATTATTTTATAGGTGGATATTATCCACCAAAAGGAATATAAGGGAGGCATTCTATGGAAACCACGCAGAAACCAATCAATCAGCTCAGAACCAATCGCGGACTTCTGAAGTACATTCTTTTGTCGCTCGTTACGCTCGGCATCTATGCTCTGGTTGTGAACTGCCATATCTCTTCCGAGATCAATGAAGTCGCATCTCGCTATGATGGCAAGAAAACGATGCATTATGCGCTTCTGTTCTTCCTGATCGCTCCGATCACGCTCGGCATCGCGGCAATCGTCTGGCAGCACAAGATTTCCAACCGTATCGGCGACGAACTGACCAGAAGAAATCTGAACTATGCGTTCAGCGCAAAGACCTTCTGGCTTTGGGGCGTGCTCGGCAGTTTTATTATCGTCGGACCGTTCATCTACACCCACAAGTTCCTGAAGTCCATGAACCTGATCAACGCAGATTACAACATCAACGGCTGATCGCAGCAAACACAAAACGCCCGCAAATGCGGGCGTTTTTTGATACGAGCATGGGTTTTGGATGATTCTGTCAGTTCTCTCCGGCGCGCTGCTTCTTTTTTCTGCGAAGAACGGCGATCACCGCGGCACAGACGACGCCGAAGGCTGCGACGCCGGAAAGTGCGATCGGCAATGCGCGCGTGTTGACGGGCGCTTCCTGTTCGCTTGCGTCGGTCTCGGTTTCTTCCTTCCCGTACAGCGTCTGTTTCAAAAGAATGCGGTTCTTTTCGAATGCGGGCAGAAGCGCGTACGCGCCGTCGACGTTCAGCTCGGTATAGGCATCGTCGAACGGCAGCCGCAACGTTTCAAACGTCAGCTCGTCCGATACCGCCATTTCGTAACCGACGCTGCGCAGCGTATCGAAATCAACGTTCGTGCGGATGCTCTTGAACACGGTACGGAAGAACGGATACAAAAACTCGCTGTCGAATTGATTCTGCATGTACAAAAACGCGTCGTTCACAATCTCCGTCTGCCGGTCGGCACGGCCGAGATCGCCCTTGTTGTCGGACGTGCGGTCCAGAAGCAGCGCGACGATCTCGCTGCCCGAAAGCTGCTGTTTTCCTGCCTTCAGCGAGCCGCCCGCGATGCCGTTGATATATGCCGCTTCCTCCTCGGAGAGCGTCGCGGGGATCCCTCCGACCGCGTCCGCAAGCGCAATCAGCTCGTCCGTTCCCGTGACGACGTAGTTCTGGATGTCCAGCTCGAACACGTCGTTGACCGTGTTGATGAGAAGCCCGACGCCGCCGCGCGCATATGCGGTATTGACGCGCTTCCATTCGTCTTCAGACAGCGGAACGAGCGTATCCCTCGCAACGGAAACGACCGTAAACTTCTGCAGCAGCGGATTCCATGACGCAAGATAGATCACATCGGTCTGCCGGTCGTCCGACGTAATCGAGCCGTTCTGCACCACGATCACGATGGAGAAGATATATTTGTCGATTTTTTTCTTCTCATAGATCGGGACTTCTTTGATCTCGCCGGTCTCGTAGTAGTCGATATCGCCCCGCATTGCTTCGCCGAACAGCGCGGCGTCCGGCGTCGGCAGCGTACCGACGTCGATCGGCGCGTATTGCCGCTTTACGGTCTGCACGCCGCAGGAAACGAAATGAAATCCGCGGCTGTCACACGAAAAGAAACGCACCTCGCGGCACATCTGCACCTTGCTCATGCCGAGAACGATCCCGAGCACGGCAAGCAGCAGAAATGCGGCGCACAGTGCGAAAAAAGCGAGCCGCAGTGTTTGATGCGGTTTCTGCTCCGGTTCCTTCGGCTGATCCGGCTGCGGTGTATGAAGCTGTTCGGTTTCTTCCATCACGCACACCTCACAGCACGATCAGCACGACGTCGACCGCAAGCATAACAAGCGTCAGAACCGCCATGACGGCGACGCCGACGATCCAGCCTGTTTTTGTTACGGTTCTTTGTTTCACGGCTTATTCTCCGCGCACTTTATCCGGCGTTACAAGGGACAGCTCCGGCGCGTTTCCGTCGGCGTCGTACTCCGCAAATGCCAGCAGGTCGACAATGTTGCGTCCCGCAACGCCGTCTCCGTCCACATCCTTGCCGGACGGAACGTTGATCGTCTTGCCCATGAACAGCATGACCGCACTGGTGCCGCCGTCCAGGTTCATCGCATCCCTGCAGCCGAGAGACTGCATCAGTTCGCCCATCTCCCGCTCCGTCATGCCGATCGACGTCTTTGTTCTGCCGTCGACCGCGACAAGCACGTAGTGTCCCGGTTCACAGTAACCGAAGATGATGCGCGGGTGACGCTCATTCTTCTTGAGTCCGGTCGGGATCTCTCCGTCCTGCAGCACGACAGGACCGAACTGGAATCCCTGCCAGATCCCGCCGTTATTCTTGTTTTCCTTGCTGTAGCTGAACGTCTGCTTCTTCGCGCGGTTGATCGTTTTGACCGATCCGTCGCGATAGATCAGCATGATGCCCGAACGGAACGCGATATCGCTGCTTTCCGCGTTCTTGATCTTTGTTCCGTTGTGGATGACCAGTCCGGAATTCATTGTTCCGCTGACGCCGAGGATCGCGTGTTCGCGCTGTGCAAATGTCTCTGGGTCTTCACGCCCGCTGTTGAACTTGCCGTGTCCGAAGCCCAGGCGGAAGCTTGAAATGTTTCGGATCCAGACGTCTGCGACATAATAGACGAGGCTTTCGTCCTCATCCTCGACCGTTCTGATCGCGATGCGCAGCTCGTCGCTCTGATAGCTCCAGTCGGCGTCCGCTCCCGTATCGTGATCCGGGAACCGTCCGGTGGAGACATCGCCCTCGATCGGCGCGCGTGTTGTTTTCGGCGTCGGCTCGGGCGTGGGCTGTTCTGTTTCGCCGTCCGTCTTTGCGGTCGGTTCCGCAAGCTGCGGAAGCTGCGAGTGTTCCGCGGACGGTTCCTGTGTGAAGACGATCGTTTCCTCGCCGCCTTCCGCCGCAGGTGAAGTTTCCGCTATGATCTGATCCTGCTCCCGTTCGGCGCTGTAGCAGCCGACGGTGCCGAGCAGCATCGTTGCAAGTCCTATGCAAATCAGTTTTTCGATGATTCGCTTCATTCCCTGTCGTTCCTTTCCCGTTGTCCGCCCGATGATACCGTTTTGCGCATCAGGCGCAGGTGCGTTCCTGAAAGCTTCGGCTTCGAACCGCTTTGCAGTCGTCGCCCGTTCGTTTGTTCTATCTTAACGGAGCCGATTCAAAAACGCAAGCGTAACGGGAAAGATTTACCGTTTTGCTACATTTTTGACGAATGAAGCGGAACGCACTCCGTTATCATTTGCGGATCCCGCGGTTTTTATGACCGTTTGAAAACGCGCTTGATTCCATGCACCGCTTTCCGCAGCGGCGTAATGCGGTACAGCCGCTCCTTCAGCGTTTTCTTCCGTTTCCGATCGTTCTGTTCGCTCTCCTTTGCCGCGCGGTCGAACCGCTTCTGCATGTCCGTGTCCACGTTTCGGAACTTCGGATCGTGTGCGAATATGCCGAGTTCGATCCGGAGTCCGTCGGAAAGCGGCATCAGCTCCGACTGTCGCATGCCCGTATCGCGCAGGACCTTCGTGTTGTCGATCACGCGGTCCAGCATGCGGTCGTATCGGATCTGCCACGGACGTCCGACGATGCCCCGATACGTTTCGAGCGGCACGAGCTTTACCCGCATGCCGAGGATGTTTTTATAGAGCTCCAGCACCTCGCCCCAGGTATGATGCTCCGCCGTTGCCGCCGTGTACGTTTCGCCATACGCCGCCGTGTTGAGCACAAGCCGCGCGATCATCTTTCCCACGTCGCCCGCCCATGTCATCGTCGCCTGCTTTGGGAGCATTTCGTTCGGAAAAACGATCGGCTTCTTTTTCAGCGCGCGCACGAGAAACTCATTCGCCTCCATCGTACCGAGCTGAAAGCGGTCGCCGCCGTAGGTGATCGCGGGGCGGATGATCGTGTAGTTTCGGCGTCCCGACGAACGGAGAAGATCCTCCTGCCGCGCCTTTGTAAGCCCGTACTCGTCGGTTTTGAGATACGCCGGGTCGTCGACGCTTTCCAAAAGCCGCGGGCTTTCCTCCGTGATCGGTCTTCCTCCGTTGTCCCCATATACGCGGTAGGAGGACAGAAACACATAGTGGTCCGTATGCGAAAGCAGCTTTTCACAGCGCGCCGCAAACGATTCGGTCGTGTAGATCATGAAATCCACGACTGCATCGAACCGCTCCGAAAGCAGCTCATCCAGAAACGCTTCGTCCTTCGCGTCGCCGCGCAGGAAAATGAGGTCGCGCTCGTTCGACGCGTGCGCCGAGCGGCTCGTGATACAGACCTGAAATCCCCGGTGAAGAAGCTCCGGTGCAAGCGCCGTTCCGATCGTGCCCGTGCCGCCGAGCAGCAGGATCCGTTTCCGTTTCTCCATAGGCGTCACCGGACCGGGCGATTGAACGCGCGGATGTTCCTAAGCGCCGTTTTTTCGTCCTCCGCGTCCGTAAAGACCTCGAACACGACGGGTTTTTGGAACGCTTCGGGATCCGGATCGCAGAACGACCCGATCTGTGCGTCGAACGCATCCTTTGTGTCGGCGGAAAGATACGCAAAGCCCATGGATTCCGCCCATGCCTTCGCGCTGCCGAAGTGACCGTGCGCCGCGATGAGTTCGTCGGTGTCGGAACCCCAGAGCCGTTCGAGGCTCGCATTCAGGCGGAACTCCACGCCGCGCGCGTTGTTGATCAGAAGAATGCGCAGATTGTTTCCGACGTGCCGATTGCCGAGCGCGTTCATGTCATAGAAGAACGCGAGGTCACCGATCAGCGCGAAGCTCAGCCGCTTCGGATCATAAAGCGCCTGCCCGAGCGTCGTCGACACCGCGCCGTCGATGCCGAAGCCGCCGACGTTGCAGCTGACCGTGACGGATGGATCGAGCGGGAAGAAATTCATGCTGCGCAGCGAGTTCAGAATCCCGAGATGCAGGAAGCTGTTTTTCGGGATCTGTTCGGAAAGCTTCGACGCCGCATAGAGATTGGACAGCGGCATCTGCGGCGTTTTCGTTTCGGGGATCGACGGAGCGATCATGCCGTAATAATCCTCCGCCGTGACCGCTTCGGAAAGCTTTGTAAAGAAGAACCGCTCCGAGCAGAAGAAGAGCTTTTCGACGATCTCCGCGCCGTGACGGTTGTGGAATTTGCGGTCCTCCGAGATGCGCCAGACGTGCCGGTTGCGGAACAATGCGCTTGCGCTGTAATCACCGGACACCGAGCCAAGGTCGATCAGAAGATCCGGAAGCTCCTTCAGCTCCGCAAAATCCCCTGCGACCGCGCTCAGTACGCGGTTTTTACCCGTGTAATTTGCGGTATGATCGCAGAACACCGGCGCGTGACAGCGTTCGGCAAACGATTCGATCGCCGCTTTCGTTTCTGCATCGAACGGCTTGTGCGCGCCGCAAAAGAGCGCGATTCGTTTTCCCGAAAGCGCACGTAAAAGCGCGTCCGTCGGAAAATCCTCCGCGTCGTATACGTCGATCTTCTGCGCGTGCGGAAGCTCCGGCGTCGTAAATGAATAGAGATTGCCGACCGGCAGATTGATGTGCACCGGACCCGCGTCCTTTCGCGTTGCGGTATACAGCGCTTCGTTGACGAGCTGGATGCAGGCGCGCCGGTCCTCGTCGTCCTTAATCAGCGGCAGGATCGCCGCAAACCGCTTGACGTCGTTTTGCGAAACGGTGCGGTCCGTCATCTGAGGCATGAGATCGGTATAGCATGGCGAATGGTGCTGCGACGTGATCGCGATCACCGGCAGTCCGCGGTAATATGCCTCCGTCAGTCCCGGAATATAGTCGCGCGAGGCCGTTGCGCCCGTACACGAGAGCACGACCGGCTCGCCGGACGCGAACGCCAGCCCGCCCGCAAGATACGCCGCGCCGCGCTCATCGACCGCGGAGTACACCTCGAAAAACGGATCGAGCTGCACCGCCCGCGCGATCGGCACGTTTGTCGTGCCGGGCGAGACGACGATCTTTCTGATCCGATATTGCTTCAGCAGCGCAAGAACGACCTGCGCGTTTTTGTCGTCGGTATACATAAGCCTTCCCTTCTGTGACGCTTCGATCTGTTCACGGACCGGAACCGGCTTCAAAGGCGGCTCCTCCGCCGGCTTTTCGGGTTCGGGCACAGGCGCTGCGGCCGGTTCTTCGGCAAGATCCCGTTCGGTCACAAACGCCGGATGTTCATCCTTCCCGCAGCAGTAGCCGAGATACCGCAAGGATTCGGCGCGAAGCGCTTTCAGGGCATCCTCGGCGCGGATCCAGTCGGTCGGACGGTCCAGGATCCCGGCGACAGCCTTTGCCGCGTCCGTATAGCGGCCCGAAAGTCCGAGCTTGTCCAAAAGCTCCGAAACGCGGTTGCCTGTTTCCTTATGCAGGATCGTCGCAAAGCGCTTTTTGAACAACACGGAAAAGACCGTGCCGTGGAACGAATTGGTCAGCACGTACTCGGCGTTTTTGATATACCACAGAAATTCCTCCGGCGAGCAGACCCGATGGTCCCTGATCCGACAGTTTTCTCCGTTCGGATTGCCGTTGATATCAATGAGATGCAGACCCGTCCGCTGCTCCAGCAGCTTTGCCGCTTCGTTTACCTGCTTCTGGGCAGGACCGGGCATCGTATAGATCACGACGAACGGCTGCTGCGCAAGCGGCTCCTTCGGAATCAGCGCTTCATATGCCGCGGCGTCCAAAAGCAGCGTCGGATCGACGTCGACGTGCATCGGCGTCTTCGCGTCAGCCGCCTGCAGGACCGGACGCAGAAACCGCGTCTCTCGCAATGAAGCCGCGTCGAGATTCTTAAGCATCGGCGCGATCGACTTCTTTGCCGCTTCGGGATCCGCAAAGTACGCGCCGATCGCATAGGTCGCGCGGCGGACGTCCTTTTTGCCGAAATCCAGAAAATACGCGGGATCGAACACGCCGTCCGTCAGCTTGCTGTTCCACAGCTGATCGCTTCCCGCAAGATACAGGTCGCATTTCGGCGGGTGCGCGCGAAGCTGCCGAAGCGTGCTGTATCTGCGCGTTTCATTCAGATGCGCTTTACGAAACGTCTTGAACTTCATTTCCCGCGGAAGCTTCGTCTTTGCGTTCTTCCACGAATGCACCGTGTCGTAAAACCCTTTTACGCCGTGATAGGCGCGGGTGAAGATGTTGCGCGCAGGCTCATGCAGCTTTTTGTTCGCGTAATAGATCGGGTTTTTACGCGACGCATACCGGTTCCAGTGATACCACGGGACGTAGTTGATGACCTCCGCCTCGTTGCCGAGCGATTCCAGTGTTTTCTGCAGGGCATAACACTGCAGCGCAGCGCCGCAGTTGAACGCAAAATGAAATGTAATGATCCCGATCTTCATGCCCGTTATCTGCTCCTCGTCGTTTATTTGCCGCGGCGTTTTTCAAGCGCACGGCGTAATCGGTTCATGCGCTGCTGCGCGGAATCCGCCATATGCCACAGCCGCATCACCAGCGCAAGCAGATGCACGTTTTTACAACGCACCGCAAACGCGATCCACCGGGTCACGCGCGAAACATCCTTTTCCTGCTCGCACCGCACGGCGTTCTGCGTTTCCGGGTAATCCATCAGCTCCTGATAATCCTCGCGCTTTTCCCTGCGCGAAATGTCCGACAGCTCGATCTTCATGCACGCCCGCTGTATGACGAGGGTAAAGATCTGATCCGCTCGGTAGAGATCTCCTTCCAGACCATACTCCTTGAGAAGCGCGCGACGCCGGTTCAGGCCGTTGACCAAATAGCGGAACGTCCCCTTGCGATACCCTCTGGACAGTGAATCTCCCATCTGACGATAGCGGTACAACGCTTCACCGACCACGGCGAACGTATTCATATGCGGAACACAATCCGCGACGAAAATACAATCCTCTTCGTAGCTGATTGCGGGATCAAAGCGAATATGATGCTTTTCGATCATGTCCCGGCGGAACATCTTTGCCCAAACGGAGACGCCGAACAGATTCAGCCGCGACTCCGTATACAGATGCAGAAACTGCCTGGTTTTCTTCATCAGCGTGATCGAATACCGCGTAATGAGCTGTTCCGCTTCCCAGCCTTCTTTGAAACGAACGAATCCGCTGATCACAAGATCCGGCTCATAGGTGCGCATGGCGCCGACCATCTTTTCAAAGTAGGTCTTTTTGCATATGTCGTCCGCGTCCACGAAAATCACATACTCGCCCCGCGCCGCGTCAAGCCCCGTATTCCTTGCCGTCGAAACCCCCGCGTTTTCCTTGTGAATGACGCGAAAGCGCGGATCCTGCTCTGCCGTCTCCTCACAGATGCGTGCGCTGTCGTCGGTCGATCCGTCGTCGATCAGGATCGCCTCCCAATCCCGGAACGTCTGCGTTCTGACGGATTCCAGACATTTCGGAAGATACGCCTCGGCGTTGTAGACCGGAATGACGACGCTGATGGTCGGTGTCTGCTCCATTTGTGTTCCCCCGTTCTCCGCACAAATCAATTCTGTTTCATTTTCTTCATTTTATGAAGATACTGTTCGTACGTCCAGTAAACGTGCTTCGTTGCGCCGATCTTTTTGATTTCTCCGTGATCCAGCCATACGGCGTGCTCGCAAAGCTCCATCACCGGCGCTTTCGCGTGCGAAACGAACAGCAGCGTCGTTCCGTGATCGAGGAGCTCCCGGATCCGTTTGCGGCACTTTTGCTGAAACGCCGCGTCGCCCACCGCCAGCACCTCGTCCACGATGAGAATATCCGGATCGACGACTGTGGCGATTGCAAAGCCGAGGCGCGCGCGCATGCCGCTCGAATAGTTTTTGACCGGCAGCTCCATGAAATCCTCAAGTTCCGCAAACTCCACGATCTTCTCGTACTGCTCCTTCATGAACTTGCGGCTGTGTCCCAGAATCGCGCCGTTGATAAAGATGTTCTCCTTGGCGGTCAGGTTCTGGTCGAAGCCTGCGCCGAGCTCTATCAGCGGAGCGATCTCGCCTTTAACGCTCACGGTCCCCTCGTATGGCTGCAGAATGCCGCAAATCATCTTTAGAAGCGTGCTCTTGCCCGCCCCGTTCGCGCCGATCAGCGCCCACGATTCACCCTTCTGGATCACGAGGTTGATATCCTTCAGCGCATAAAACTCCTTGAATCGCAGCTCGCGCTTGACGAGCTTTACGAAATATTCCTTCAAGTTGTCCACGCGTTCCCCGGCGATATTGAACCGTACCGAGGCATGCTTGATCCGGATGACGACCTCCGGCCGCGCTGGTTTCGGCGCGGTCTGTTCCGCCGTTGTCTGTTCCGTTGTTGTCTGTTCCGTTACGATCTGTTCCATAGACTGCCCTCAGATATACAGGATAAACTTGTTCTTGGTCGAGTTGAAGGTCAGGATGCCGCCGACCAGCATCACCACGGCATAAACGGCGCCGCGCACCATCAGCTTGGTGACGACCGGATCGTACGCCGAAACATACTGCATGATGAAATAACGGAATTGCTGGATGTAGCTGTACATCGGATTGAATCGGCGGATCGCGACGCCGAGCCCGCCGAGGTTGTTCGTCAGGAAGTAAAAGATCGGCGTCAGGTACATCCACGCCAGTGTGACCACGCTCCAGATGTTTTTGATATCGCGGAAAAAGACGGTCGACGCGGCAAGAAGCAGTCCGAGACCGACGCAGAACAAATACAATTCAACGATCGGAACGATGATCAGAAGATTCATCCAGCGGAATGGTTCTCCGGTTGCAAGCATAACGATGAGCAGCGCGCCGAGCGACAGCACGAAGTTCACCATGCTGCTTGTAACCTTGCTGAGCGTAAAGATATACTTCGGCACATATGTCTTCTTCAGAAGCGCAGCGTTGCCGATCACGGAGTTCAGCGCCTGATTTGTCGATTCCCGCATAAACGAGAACAGGATGTTGCCGCAAATCAGATACAGCGGATAGTTGATCTCCTGGCTGCGCGGGAACATTCTGGTAAACACGATCGCCATGACCACCATCGACAAAAGCGGCGTCAGAATGCTCCAGAGGTAGCCGAGAAAACTCCTCCGATATTTCAGCTTGAGATCGCGCTGCACGAGCAGCACCAAAAGATCCCAGTACCGGGAAAACCTCCGAAACCAGCCCCTGACGGTATTTACGATCTTTTTCATCTGCTTTCTGTCATCTCCTTGATTGCCCGGGTCGTTCGCTCCGAACTCCCGCCGTCGCGCAGCGGGAAGAACCGGTCGACCCGCTTCTCATATTCCGCCGCCATACGGCAGCCGTTTCCGATCACTCCGGAAAGCGCGCCGACCGCTTCGGGAACGGTATCGGCGATCGGTCCGAACCCGTCCCGCTCATAATCGAAGTACCCCGTCGGAAGGTGTCCCTTCCGGTACGATTCCCGATCGAACTGATAATAGACGACCGGTTTTTTCATGAACGCGAAATCCATGTACACGCTTGAAAAATCCGTGACGAGCACCGCCGCCCGCCGGAGAAGCTCCGGCACGGAGACCTCGTCCCATTTTTTGACCGCGACGCGTTTCGACGTCGAGGAAAAGCACGTTTCAAACCGCCCGACGTTGCGGTGCACGCAGAAAACGGCATGCCTGCCGGTCGCCTCCAGCAGCGCATCCAGCGCCGGATCGTTCAAAAACGCCTGCCAGCCGCGGCAGTACTCGCTGTCTTTGAACGCCTCGGCGGTCTTGCAGTCGCGCTCCAGCCACATCCGCCACGTCGGAAGGATCAGCACAAGCGACGGGTCTGCTTCGGCGTCGAGCAGCGCGTCGAACCGGCACAGTCCCAAAAGCTTTACAACACCGTCGGGATAGCCGAACGTGTCGCGCACATACTCGTATTCCGGCTCTGCCGCGCAGCAGAACATGGAAAAGCCCGTGACCGGCGCGTACAGATACGGCAGATCGTCCTTGATCACGCCGTGCTGCAAAAACACGCGGCGGTTTTTCAGCCATCCCAGCACGACCTCGAAGAGGTAGCAGACCGCCGCGTTCGGCTTTCCGCCCTTCTGGCTCGAAATATTGACCTCGGCGGCAAGGTAGTACACCCAATGCCGCAAGCTTCCGAACGGAACGACCGGACCTGTCGCCGCGACCTTTTCATACGCCGGCGAGCGGCGCCGGATCGCGTAGACCGCGTCGATCTCCGGATGCTTCGCCCGAATGTGTGAAAAGAGCGCGAACGCGTTGTCCTGCGCTTCCATGGCGTATTCGCACAGCAGCCACAGATGCTTCCGCTTCCTTTTGTAGACAGCCGCGGGCAGCAGCGCCAGCAGAAACAGGAAGAAGTGCCCGATATCGCCCAATCGGACCCGTCTGAGCTTTGCGAAAACCGATTCCTTCATAGCCAATACCTTCCGACGCCGTGCAGGCAGTAGCCGAAAAAGCGAATGCACCGCTTGAAAAAGCCCAGTCTGAGATACCCGTACGTCTTCCACGCCGTCACGGCGGACCGCCATTTATTGCCCGACTTGGACCCGGTCGTAACGCGATACCGCACCAGCGGCTCGTCAATGCCGACCGCCTTTGCTCCGTCGTTTAAGATCCGGTACCAGCAAATGAGGTCCTCGTGCAGATCGCTCCGCTCCATCGGATGCCGTTCATATACGTCCCGCCGGACAAGCACCGTGCTCGTCACGACGTCGTTTCCGTACAGAAGCCGCTCAGCCGTGACCGTTTCCGGAACGCGAAAGATCCTTCCCGTCTCTTTTCCGGTCTCGTCGATGCAGACCGCCGCCGTATAGACAAGCGCCGCATCCGTTTCCTCCGCCTTTCGAAGCTGCTTACGGAGCTTATCCGCTTCCCAGACGTCGTCGCTGTCCAAAAAGGCGATCCACTCCGCCTGCGCAGCGCGCACAGCGGCGTTTCGCGCGGCTGCGACGCCGCCGTTTTCGGGAAGCGTAACGACGCGGACGCGTGCATCCTCCTTTGCAAGACGTGACAGGATCGCAGGCGTGCCGTCGTCGGACCCGTCGTCGGTCACGATCACTTCGATTTCACGAAGCGTCTGCGAAAGCGCCGAGCGAACGCTTTCCTCGACGGTCCTTTTACACCGGTATGCGGGCATGATGACGCTGACGCGCGGGGTCATCTTTGTCCCTCCTCTCCGTCCGGCAGCGGAAGCGCTGTAAGGTCCTCGTAAACGAGATCCCCGAACGCCTTCTTTCCGACGCGCGTGCATGCGCGAAGGAGCCGGATCGCGGGATTCAAAAGCGTCGAGCGCTTCGGCGTTCTGCCCTGCTGCCGCATGGCGTGTTCGATCAGATCGCAGGTTGCGATCGGTTCCGGTTCCTGCGGGAAAAAGACGCCGGCGCGCGGCGCGTCTAAAAGCGCCTTTACCGCCTCGCACAGCGTTTCGATCGAAACCATGCTGCGGCGGTTTTCAAAATCCGGACAGAACGGCAGCTTTTTCGCAAGCCGTTCAAGGCGCGCGGGGTTCCCCTTTGCGCCGGGACCGAACACGACCGGCGGACGCAGGATCGTGACGGTAAAATGCTCGTCCGAAAGCGGCGCGATGCGCCGTTCCGCAGAAAGCTTGGACCGCCCGTACTGCGTATTCGGCGCCGGAACCGTATCCTTTCGGATCGTTCCCGTGTCCATGCCGTATACGCTCATCGTGCTGAAAAATACGAACTGCCCGACGCCCTCGCGCTTCGCCTTCTTTGCAAGCGCGACGGTCAGGTCGCGGTTGACCGCGTCATAAAGCTGCTGTGTGCGGCTCGTTTCCTGTTGATGCACGATCGCCGCGGTATGCACGATCGCGTCGACGCCGTGAAAATCGAACGCGTCCGGCCGAAAATCGCGTACCGAAATCAACTCCGCCGCGTATTGCTCCGGAAACCGCCCGAGATATGCCGCAAGCGCCGTTCCGATATACCCGTGCCCGCCCGTGATGAGGATCCGCATCATTCGTCCTTCTTTCGGTCGTCGGTGATCCGCCCTTCGTGGAAGCCTCTGCGCGTCACGACCGTGGAGACCGTTTTCCAAAGGCATTTCATGTCCATGCCGAACGACACATGCGCAGCGTATTCGCCGTCGTACCTCGCCTTCTCGGTCACGGACAGCTCGTCTCGTCCGTTGACCTGCGCCCATCCCGTGAGCCCCGGAAGCACGTCGTTTGCGCCGTATTTGTCGCGCTCCGCAACGAGGTCGTACTGATTCCACAGTGCGGGTCTGGGACCTACAAGCGACATCTTCCCGGTAAAGATCTGAAAGATCTGCGGAAGCTCGTCCATGCTGGTTTTGCGGATGATCCGCCCCGCCCGCGTGATCCAGTGGTGCGAATCGGAAAAGAGGTGCGTTGGCACATCGTTCGGCGCGTCCTTCTGCATGGTGCGGAATTTCAGGATCTCGAACTTCTCCTTATGAAGTCCGATTCGCGTCTGCCGGAAAAAGACCGGTCCCTCGGAATCCAGCTTGATCCAGACCGCCATCGCCAAAAACAGCGGTGAAAGGATCACGATCCCGCATCCCGACAGCACGATATCCAATACGCGTTTGAAGTATTTCCGATACATTTCCGCTCCGTTTTCGCAGTATTTGCAGATCGTGTCGAACCGATGGGCACACCTCTGCGACTATACTACCATAACCGTATCATAGCACAGGTATACAAAAAAAGCAACCGCGCCGGTTCGTCCTCCGTGTAAACATAATAAGAACAATTTCCCGAATCCGGCGCATTCCCTCTTGACAAAGTCCCTGTTTTCGCGGTATCGTATACAAGGACAAAAAACCGAATATCGTCACGGATGATGGGCCCGGGAGAGGTCGTTTTACGGCGCCGAAGGGGAACTGCAGAAACTCTCAGGCAGAAGGATCGGACCCGGACGTGGCTCCGGAAAGGAAAGGGACACACCCTTTACGCCGTCGGTGCAACCGCATTTTTTGCGGGAATCTCTCAGGCTGAAAACGGAGGCGCAGGGTACAGGCGTACTTTGCGCTTTTTCATTTTTCCGCGGCGGGTCGCCGCGCACGTTCATATTTCAAAAGGAGGATTCTCATGAGCGAACTCAAACGTACCCTACTGTACGACGCCCACATCAAGGCCGGCGCGACGATGGTCGACTTCGGCGGGTGGGAAATGCCGATCCAGTATCCGGAAGGCATTATTGCCGAGCATCTGTACACCAGAAGCTGCTGCGGTCTTTTCGACGTGTCCCATATGGGCCGTCTCATCATCGAAGGGCCGGAGCGCCTCGCATTCCTGCAGCACGTGCTTTCGAGCAATGCGGCGCTGCTTCAGGTCAACCAGGCGCAGTACTGCATCATCCCCAATGAGGACGGCAGCGCGGTCGACGACGCGTATCTCTATCGCTTCGAGGAGGACCGTTATCTTCTCGTCGTCAACGCGTCGAACACCGATAAGGACCTTGCATGGTTTGCGCCGATCGTAAAGAACTACGACTGCACGATCAAAAACATCACATCGGAGACCGTTTCCATCGCGGTGCAGGGTCCGAAGAGCGAAGAGATTCTGAAAACCCTCGCGGGGGTCGACGAGGTCACCAAGCCCGCCCGCAACAATCTTTCCACGCTGATGATGGAAGGACACGAGATCCTCGTCTCGAGAACGGGCTACACGGCGGAGCCGATCGGCTACGAGCTGTTCATCAAGAATGAGGACGCAGAATGGGCATGGAACCGCCTGATCGAGCTCGGCGGCAAGCCCGCAGGCCTCGGCGCCCGCGACACGCTCCGCATGGAAGGCATGCTCCCGCTGTACGGCGACGAAATGGGCGTCGATGAAGAAGGCAAGCCGATGCCGATCTTTGCTTTGGCGCTTGCGAAATTTGCGGTCTCGTTCGACGAGGCGAAGGGCGATTTCGTAGGGAAAGAAGCGCTCAAAAAGCAGGCGGCGGCGCAGGCGTGCTTCAAGGCAAAGGACTATAATCCCGAAGCGATGGCAACGCTCAGTAAGCGCGTCCGCCCGATCGCACTTTTGGACCGCGGCGTCATCCGTCACGGCATGGAAATCTATCGCAACGGCGAAATGATCGGCTGGGTCACCAGCGGCACGATGATCCCGTACTTCGTCACCGAAGGCGAAGGCGAAAACGTGCGTCTCACCGAGCAGACCGGCAAGCGCGCGATCGGCATCTGCTACATCAAGTCTGACGTTCCGGTGAACGGCGAAGTCGAGGTCGACGTCCGCGGCAAACGTTTGAAGGCCGTCATTCCCTCGAAGCACATTTCGAACAATGTCCCGCCCTATGTGGTGCCGGTCATTTATAAAGCAAAATAATTTCAGGAGGATCATATCATGACAATCAAGCCCGAATTACAGTACAGCAAGGACCATGAGTGGGTCAAAAAGGAAGACGACCTCTTCGTGATCGGTATCTCCGATTTTGCGCAGGACGCGCTCGGCGATCTCGTGTTTGTGAATCTGCCCGAAGTCGGCGACGCGGTTACCGCAGGCGAAGCGTTCGGCGACGTGGAATCCGTCAAGGCTGTTTCCGATCTCCTTTCCCCGGTCTCCGGCACCGTTGCCGAGATCAACGAGGAGCTCCTCGACGCGCCCGAAATGCTGAACAACGATCCGTACGGCGCATGGATCATCAAGGTAAGTGACGTTACCGCGACCGAAGAGCTGCTGGACGCGGCGGCATACGAAGCGTTCATCGCGGAGGCATAAGGCATGGGAAGCTACGTTCCTTCCACTGAGGAACAGCGCCGGGAAATGCTGAAGGCGATCGGGCTCAATGACTACCGTGAGCTCTATCGCGACGTGCCGGAAAACATGATCTTAAACCGTCCGCTCGACCTTCCCGAAGGCAAGAGCGAGATGGAAGTACGTGAAGCCATGGCAGAGCTCGCGGCGAAGAACACGATCTTTAAGACCGTGCTTCGCGGCGCAGGCGCGTACGATCATTACATTCCGTCGATCGTGAAGTATATCCCCGCAAAGGAAGAGTTCCTCACCGCCTACACGCCCTATCAGGCGGAGATCAGCCAGGGCGTTCTGCAGTCGATCTTCGAGTATCAGACAATGATCGCAGAGCTGACCGGCATGGACGTTTCGAACGCGTCCGTGTACGACGGCGCGACCGCAGCGGCGGAAGCCGCCGCCATGTGCCGCGACCGCAAGCGCCGTGTGACGCTGATCTCGGCGACGACGCATCCGGACGTGATCAACACCGTCCGCACCTACTGCTACGGCACGAACGATGAGCTGGTCGTCGTTCCGATGAAAGACGGCAAAACCGACGCGGAAGCGCTGAAGACGCTTTTGAACGACGGCGTCGCTTCGTTCTACGTACAGCAGCCGAACTTCTACGGCATTTTTGAAGACGCGGACGCGCTGGGCGAGATCGTCCACGCGGCAGGCGCAATGTTCGTGATGGGCTGCAACCCCATTGCGCTCGCGATCATGAAGACGCCGCGCGATTCCGGCGCGGACGTCGCGGTCGGCGAAGGACAGCCGCTGGGTATGCCCATCGGCTTCGGCGGTCCGTACCTCGGCTTCATGGCGACCACGCAGAAGAATATCCGCAAGCTCCCCGGCCGCATCGTCGGCGAAACGACGGACCACGACGGCAACCGCGCATACGTGCTTTCGCTGCAGGCGCGCGAGCAGCACATCCGCCGCGAAAAGGCAAGTTCCAACATCTGCTCGAACGAGGCGCTGTGCGCTTTGACCGCAGGGCTCTATATGGCAACGATGGGACCCGACGGCATGGCGGAAGTCGCAAATCAGTCGATGTCAAAGGCGCATTATCTTGAAAAAGCGCTTTGTGAAATCGAAGGCGTAAAGCTGCGCTATGACGCGCCGTTCTTCCACGAGTTCCTGCTCGACATGCCGAAGTGCAGGGAGATCGAACAGGCGCTGATGCAGAAGGGCATTCTTTCCGGTCTGCCCTACGAGGACGGCATGCTCTGGTGCGTCACCGAAAAGGCGTCGAAGGCGACGCTGGACCTCGTCGTCTCCACGGTAAAGGAGGTGCTCGCATGAAACTGATTTTTGAAAAGAGCGTCAAGGGACGCAAGTGCGATATCCTGCCGAAGTGTGACGTGGAAGCGGTTGCGCTTCCCGAAGGGCTCGCGCGCGAGGTCGCGCCGCGTCTTCCCGAGATGAGCGAAACCGATGTTTCCCGCCACTACACCGAGCTGAATAAGCAGGTGCACGGCGTGAACTGCGGCTTCTATCCGCTCGGCTCCTGCACCATGAAGTACAATCCGCGCATCGACGAGGAAGCGGCTGCCATGGAAGGCTTTACGAACATCCATCCGCTCGCGCCGAAATCCTCAGTCCGCGGCGCGCTCGAAGTGCTCGATACACTCCGCGCAGACCTTTGTGAGATCACCGGCATGGACGGCATGACCTTCCAGCCCGCGGCAGGCGCGCACGGCGAATTCACCGGTGTGCTGCTCATCAAGCAGTATCACGATTCGCATAACGACCGGAAGCGCACCAAGATCATCGTGCCGGATTCCGCGCACGGAACCAACCCCGCGACGGCGGCAATGTGCGGCTATCAGGTCGTGAACATCCCGTCCGCGCCGGACGGCTGCGTCGATCTTGAGGAGCTCAAAAAGGTCCTCGGCGACGACGTTGCGGGTCTGATGCTGACGAACCCGAACACGGTCGGTATCTTTGACGAGAACATTCTCGAGATCACGAAGCTCGTGCACGAGGCGGGCGGGCTGTGCTACTATGACGGCGCAAACACGAACGCGATCATGGGCATCGTGCGTCCCGGCGACATGGGCTTTGACTGCATCCATCTGAACCTCCACAAGACGTTCGCCACCCCGCACGGCGGCGGCGGTCCCGGCGCAGGCGCGGTCGGCTGCAAGGAATTCTTAAAGCCGTTCCTCCCGCACTCCGCGCTGATGGAGCGTCCGGGAAGACTGCAGGTCCGCGGCTTCATGGGCAACTTCCTCGTCTGCGTCCGCGCGCTTGCGTACGTGATGACGCTTGGGCGTGAGGGCATTCCGGAGGCGGCGACCAACGCGGTTCTGAACGCCAACTACCTGATGCAAAAGATCAAGGGCACGTTCACGCCCGCGTTCGACCGCATCTGCATGCATGAGTTCGTGCTCGACCTTTCGGGCTATGAAAAGGAGACCGGCGTTTCCGCGCTCGACGTGGCGAAATCGCTGATCGACTACGGCATGCATCCGCCGACAATGTACTTCCCGCTGATCGTGCACGAAGCGCTGATGCTCGAGCCGACCGAAACGGAAAGCATCGAAACGCTCGACTGGGCGGCGGACGTGTTCCGTAAGCTCTATGCGCTCGGCAAAACCGATCCGGAGTTCATGCACAATGCGCCGCATCATACCCCGATCGGAAGACCCGACGAAGTCAAGGCGGCGCGCAATCCGATCGTGCGCTACACCTTTGCATGATCGAAACGCTCCGCGTTTATGAAAGCGAGGGGTTCGACCCCTATCGCAACCTCGCGATTGAGCAGCACCTGCTGGAGACCGTCGAAGGCGGGTGCTGCCTTCTTTATCTGTGGCGGAACGAGCGCACGGTCGTGATCGGTAAGAACCAGAACGCCTGGGCGGAGTGCCGTACGACGCTGCTGTCCGACGAGGGCGGGCATCTGGCACGTCGGCTTTCCGGCGGCGGCGCGGTCTATCACGACCTCGGGAATCTAAACTTCACGTTTCTGATGCGCGAGGAGGACTATGACCTCATGCGCCAGCTCTCGGTGATCCGAAGGGCTTGCCTGCTTTGCGGGATCGAAACGGAGATCTCGGGAAGAAACGACCTTCTCGCCTTAGGACGCAAGTTTTCCGGCAACGCTTTTTATCACCATGAGGGACGCGCGTACCACCACGGTACGCTTCTCATTGACGTCGACAGCGCCGCCATGAGCAGGTACTTAAGCCCCTCGAAAGCCAAGATGCAGGCAAAGGGCGTGGAAAGCGTGCGCGCGCGGGTCGTAAACCTCAGGGAACTGAACCCCGCGATCACGGTCGATCTGCTGAAAGCAGCCATGAAGCAGGCGTTTTCGGAAGTTTACGGGCTGCCGATCTCCGCGCCGCCCGTCATCGACGAAGCGCGGGTCAAAGAGCTTACGGCGCATTACGCAAGCGACGCGTGGCTCTATGGGCAAAAGCTTCCGTTCACGTTCCGCTGTGAATCGCGCTTTTCGTGGGGCGGGATCGAGCTGCAGCTTTCGGTCGACCGCGGCAAGGTCACGGACGCGAAGGTCTACACCGACGACATGGACCCCGAAACCGCGCCGAAGCTTCAAAGCGCGATCCTCGGCTGTCCCTTTTCCCTTGCGGCGCTCTCCGAGCGCGTCGAAACCGAATCCGTCCCGCACGCGCGGGATATCATCCAAATGCTGACGGAACAGGAGATTTGATATGTACGATTTTGATCTGATCGTCGTGGGCGGCGGCCCCGGCGGATACGAAGCGGCGCTCCATGCCGCAAAGCTCGGTCTTCATACCGCGCTTATCGAAAAAGACTTTGTCGGCGGCACGTGCTTAAACCGCGGCTGCATTCCGACCAAAGCGCTGCTGCACGCATCCTCTGTTTATGAAGAGGCGAAAAACGGCGCGGCGCTGGGTGTGACCTGCGAACCCTCGTTCGATCTTTCCGCAATGTACGCCTATAAACAGCAGGTTGTGGAAAAGCTGCGCGGCGGCGTGGAAGGCCTTCTGAAAAGCGCAAAGGTCACGGTGATTTCCGGTCTCGGTACGCTTGCCGCACCGCACACCGTGAACGTCGGCGAAACCGCCTATACCGCAGAAAACATTCTCATAGCGACAGGCTCCGTGCCCGCGCGTCCGCCGATCCCGGGTCTCGATCTTCCGGGCGTTCTGACCTCGGATGAGCTTCTTTCGGGCGTCGCGCCGTTCAAGTCGATCGTCATCATCGGCGGCGGCGTCATCGGCATGGAGTTTGCGACATTCTTCAATGATCTCGGCGTCGACGTGACCGTGGTCGAAGGGCTCGACCGTCTGCTGCCACTTCTTGACAAGGAGCTCGGGCAGAACCTTTCCATGATCATGAAAAAGCGCGGTGTGAAGATTTTCACGGGCGCGATGGTCAAGTCGGTCACGAAGACCGAAACGGGTCTTTCCGTGAACTTTGAGCAGAAAGGCGCGCCTGTAAGCGCCGAAGCCGAAGTCGTGCTCTGCGCAATCGGTCGCCGTCCCTACACCGACGGGCTGTTCGGAGACGGCGTAGCGCTTGAAATGGACGGACGCCGCATCAGGGTCAATGAGAAATTCGAGACCTCGATGGAAGGCGTATACGCGATCGGCGACGTCTCCGCAAAGATCCAGCTTGCGCACGTTGCGACGGCGCAGGGACTGTATGCGGTCAACGAGATCGCGAAAAAGCCCAACGGCGTCGATCTTTCGATCGTGCCGAGCTGCGTCTACACCCGCCCGGAGATCGCCTCCGTCGGCATGACGGAGCAGGAAGCAAAGGACGCGAACATCCCCGTGAAAGTCGGCAAAGTCACGATGTTTTCTAACGGCCGCACCGTGATCGTCAACGGCGACCGCGGCTTTATGAAGGTGCTTGCGCACGCGGAAACAAAGAAGATCCTCGGCGTACAGATGATGGGCACAAATGTTTCCGACATGATCGGCGAACTCGGCCTTGCGATCGCAAACGGGCTCACCCCGGACGATCTTCTGAAGGCAATGCGTCCGCATCCGACCTTCGAGGAAGCGCTGACCGACGCACTCCGTGATCTTTCCGCAAAGCTCGGCTGAACAATTCCTGTCTTTATACCAAAGGACTGCGCGTGCCGCAGTCCTTTTTTGCATCGTCGTTTGCGCGGAATATATCGTTGCAAAATACCGGCGAATACGGTACAATATCGGATATGGAATACTTTTGGACATCTTTCAACATCGTGATGCCGCTTGTCATTATGATGGCAGTCGGCATTCTGATCCGTCGGGTCGGTCTCGTTTCCGAGGACGCGTTCCGCGTGATGAACCGCATTGTGTTTTACATCGGCATTCCGGCGCTTGTGTTCTACGGCGTCGCGACCGATCCCACGCCTGCGCGCTGGCAATATGCGCTGTGGGTGGCGGGAAGCGTGCTCGCCGCGTTCGTCATTTCCATGCTGCTTGCACTCGTTTTGAGTAAGGACCCCAGTAAGCGCGGCACGCTCGCGCAGGCGGCGTACAGAAGCAACGACGGCATCTTCGGGCTGGCAGTCGCTTCCGCGCTTTTGGGCGAGGGCAACACCGGCACGATGGCGTTTACGCTCGTGATCTCCGCGTCGCTGTTCGGCGTGACCGGCGTGCTCTGCTACGAGCTGAACCGCGGCGGCAAGGTCAACATCGGCAAGGTGATCCTGAATACGCTGAAAAATCCGGTGCTGATCGCTGCAGTGCTCGCTTTCATCGTGCGGTTTACCGGGATCACGCTTCCGTATTTCATTCTGAGGCCGATTGAATATTTCAAGCATATGTGCACGCCTCTGGGCTTTCTGGTCCTCGGCGGGGTGCTGTCGTTCAAGTCTTTGAAAGAGGATTGGAAGCTCGTTACGGTCATCAGCGTCGTCAAGCTTATCCTCTTCCCCGTCGCAGTCTGCCTGATCGCGTACTTTCTGGGCGGGCTTCGGGGACCGGAGCTTGCGTCCATCTTCATCGTATTCTCCGCACCGTCCGCCATGTCCTGCATGCCGATGGCAAGTGAGCTCGGCGGCGATGTGAAACTGTCCGGAGAGCTCATTGCGGTCACGACCGTGCTGTCCTTACTCACCGTATTTCTGTATCTCACATTCTTCGGAGGGATCCTTGCATGACCGAACGGCTTTATCTTCTTGACAGCATGATGTCCGCGTTTGACGCGGTCGTCACCGGTTGCGAACCGAAAAACGACGGGTATCTCATTGAACTCGACAAAAGCGCGTTCTTCCCGAACAAGGGCGGTCAGCCCTGCGACGTCGGCACGCTCGGCGAGGCAAAGGTTTCGGACGTGAACGAGCATGGCGAACGGCTTCTGCATTTTTGCGATCGGGAAATTCCCGTCGGTACCACGGTGCACGGAAAGCTGGACTTTGCCCGCCGCTTCGACATCATGCAGCAGCATACCGGCGAGCATCTTCTTTCCTACTGCGCGTGGCATTTGTTCGGCGCGCAAAACGTCGGCTTCCATTGCGCGCTTACCTACGCGACGCTCGATCTCGACAAGCCGGTCGGGCACGACGGGATCACGGAGATCGAAAATCTTGCGAACCGCCTTGCCGCTGAGAATGCGGCGGTGACGGCAACGATCTATGAGACCGAGGAGGACCTCGAAGGCATCCCGCTTCGCAAGCACGCGGAAGGTCTTTCCGCGCCGATCCGCATCGTCACGATCGAGGGCAGCGACGCGTGCACCTGCTGCGCGCCGCACGTCAGAAAAACCGGCGAGATCGGGCAGCTGAAGATCATCGAAGCGATCCCGTACAAGGGCGGCACGCGCTGTACGTTCCTGTGCGGCATGCGCGCGCTCCGTCACGCCCAGCAGATGCAGGACACGGTTTCCGCGATCGCGCTGCGGTTTTCCACTTCGCGGGAGCAGGCGGAAGCGGCGGTATTGAAGCAGGCGCAGGATCTGTCCGACGCAAAGAAGGAGCTCAAACAGGCATACGCCGCGCTGGACGACTATCTTGCAAAATCACTGATTGCCGAAGCGGAAGATCTCAAGGGCACAAAGCTGATCGTAAAGGTGCTTGAACACGCGGACGCAAAGCGGCTCCGCCCGCTCGCCGCCGCAACGATGACGGATCGAGCGCTTACCGTGCTGTTTTCCGACGTGGGCGATCGCGTGTTCTATCTGCTCGCTTCAAACGGGATCAAGGCCGATATGGGCGTTCTCATCGCCGCGGTCAACACGGCGCTTTCCGGCAGCGGCGGCGGACGCGGCACGCTTGCACAGGGCAGCGCGAAAACGCCCGCGGACTTGGCGGAAACGGTCGAAAGCCTGCGCACCTATTTCAGAAACGTGCTTCTTCACGGATAACGGAAGATTTTACCACCCGGTTTTTGCCGGGTTTTTTCTTTTTTTGCGGTTTGTTCATAAATACGGCACAACTTGCTTGCATTCCTCTGCTATACTTGCAATAATCGAATTTATAAAGAAGGGGAGATCGCCGGTGGAACACGCGAACAAACCGAAGCGCAGAGCGTATCTTGTGTATATCGCGGCAGCCGCGATTGCGGCGCTTCTCTTCGGCTGCGCGGCAACGGCAGGCTCACACGTTCCGGAATCGGAGATTCCGCAGGACGCCGTGGTCTATGAAGTGCCGCCGACGCCCGAACAGGCAATGGTAACGCCCGATCCCGCGCTGATTACGCCGGAGCCTTCCTTTGCCCCGACGCCGACGCCCTCGCCCACCCCGACGCCTTCACCGACGCCGACGCCCTCGCGCCATCCCTTAAACGGCGACACGCTGCTGCCCGGCGACGAGGAGCCGATCGTTTTAGACGTCCAGATTCGGCTGATGGAGCTGAACTACCTCGATTTCGAGCAGCCCGACGACGAGTATTCCGAAGGTACGGCGGACGCGATCCGTGCGTTTCAGGTGCGCAACGGCATCCATTCGAACGGGCTTTGCGACGCCGAGACCTTTGAGAAGCTGTTTTCCGAAGACGCGCTGACCTATGCAATGGTCAAAGGCTCGACCGGCGACGACGTGGAGATCGTAAAGGAGCGTCTTATCGAGCTCGGCTACCTTGATGGCACTCCGTTCGGTGAATATGATGAGCAGACCGAGGCGGCGGTACGGCGGTTCCGGCAGAAGAACAATCTCAGCAATGACGTCATTGTCGACAACGAAGCGTTTGAAGTTCTGCTCGGCGAAAACACCGTCGGCAATTTCTACGCGATCGGCGATAAAGATCCGGTGATCGAAACGTACCAGAAAAGCCTGTTTGCGCTCGGATACCTTACGTATCTGCCGGACGGCGTGTTCGGAAAACAGACGCAGAACGCGGTCCGCCGCTTTCAGGAGCAAAACGGTCTCGTCGTGGACGGCTGTATCACAAAAAGCACCGTCGATCTCATCAATAGCGGCGACGCGGAGCCGTTCGCCTTTGCCGTCGGCACGGAAGGCGCGGACGTGGAGCGCATCCAGAAACGGCTTGCGCACTACGGATACCTTGCCGATTCGCAGATCTCCGGCTATTACGGGGAAAAGACGCAGGCGGCGGTCAAATCGTTCCAGAAGCGCAACAATCTCAAAACCGACGGCACCGTCGGTCCCGAAACGATGCAGCTGCTGCTCGGCGAGGACGCGAAAAAGGCGCCTGCAACACCGAAGCCCGCAACGCCGAAGCCGACGAAAAAGCCGACCGCAACATCCAAGCCCGGCACAACGCCGAAGCCCACGCAGAAGCCGACCGCAACACCCGACAGCGGTGACAGCGGCGACAGTGGTAGCACGATCGACTACGGACAGGGCATTGAGGCGTTCATCGACATCGCCGAATCCCGTCTCGGCTGCAAATATGTACGCGGCGCAAAGGGACCCGACAAATTCGACTGCTCCGGCTTCGTGTACTGGTGTCTCAACAAGGCGGGCGTCAAGCAGAGCTACATGACGAGCATCGCGTGGCGCAGCTGCTCGAAGTACAAGCGGATCAAGTCCATGAGCAGCCTTAAGCGCGGGGACGTGCTCGTGTTCAAGGGCTCCTCTATGAGTTCCGGTCACGTCGGGATCTATCTCGGCGGCGGCAGAATGATCGACGCGTCGTCCTCAAAGGGCAAGGTCCGCATCACCGACAGTGTGCTTACGAGCACCTACTGGAAAGAGCACTTCCTGATGGCATACAGAATCTGGGACTGACGGCACTGCCGTTCGGTGCGTCGGATTCCGTTCTCAACCGACCTTTTTTCACCGGTTGTCGGCACTTGCCATTTCCGAAATATGTGGTATACTGAAGAAAAAAGGAGATTTCTGCATATGTCGACGCTGAAGGAAAGCTGGGAGAAAGTCGGCGACGAGCTCGAAACGCTCGGAAAGGACCTCGGAAAGACCATCGTCAAAACCGTAAAGGCCGGCGCGAAGGTCGTTTCGGACTGGGCGGAGAAAGACGACGAGAAGGCAGAACCGCCGAAGGAAGACGTCGTGATCGAACCCGAAGAGAAAAAGGAATAACATCAGTACACAAAAAGCCGCTGAAAAGCGGCTTTTTCGTTTCCTTTCGTCATTATGCGCCGGGGAACTGCTGCATAAGCTTTGCGTAATCGCCCGCGCCGAGGCTCCAGAGGATCTCGCTGCGCAGCGTCAGATATTTTGTATCGGACCGGTCGTACAGTCGTTTGCGCTCCTGCGGCGTCATGCGCGCGACAAGATTCGCGATCGTGCGGTAGTCCGATTTCGGAACGTTCTGTCCGTTTTGCAGAAGCTGCGAAAGCATTGCGGATCCGCCGTTCTCCGACGCAGATCCGCCCACGGAAGCGCTCCGGCCGCCGGATCCGGAACCCGACACGCCGGACAGCAGGGCGCGGTACAGCGCCTGCGCGGCGTTCATCGCCTGCTCTCGCGCGTGGTTGATCTGCTCGGCATTGAATTCGTCGACCTCGATCTTCTTTGCCTGCTGCTCCTTCATCGCGTCGTACAGGTGTCCCGCAAGCTCGGAGGCATAGCCGCTTTCGAGTGTGCTGACGTCCCGCGATTCGCCGCGATACTGCCGTTCCTTGACGTCAGAAAGATAGGTGCTTTGCCCCATCCCGCGCGACCACGCGTCCGCGTCGAGCTCGGCGTTGATGCGTTCCGTCTCAAGGCGGCGGTTTTGGATCGCCTGCTCGTATGCGGGGCGCAGCCAGTTTCGGATCGTTTCGGAAAGCACACTCTCGTCAAGCGGCGTAAACTCAACCGTTTCGGGAAGATAGTGCTGCAGCATTTCCTGAAACAGGGATTCAAGCGAAGGGATATCGGGCGTCGAGACGCCCGTGTTCGATCCGCCTCCGCTGCCGCTGCCGCCGTTGGATACGGGTTCCGGCTCCTTCGGCTTCGACGGTTTCGGCTGCGTAATGCGGATCGGAGGCGTCAATGGGTTGATGGGTAGTTTGATCATATTATTCTCCTTCCGTGCGTTCGGCTAACGCCGATTCGATCTCTAAAAGCTTGTTGTATAAAAGCTCCAGGTTCTGATTCAGATTGTTTTCATTCTGCGCGACGCTCGAATCGTAAGCGTCACGGTCGACTGAGGCGGACGGCATGCGTCCGAGATAGACCGGAAACAGCGCCTGCATGCCTGTGGGTGTGTAAGCCATGACCGTACCTCCCTCAGCACGGACGCTTCTGCTGATCGAACAGCAGCGTCACGGGCGCGTCGAGCGTAAAGGGCTCTCCGTTTACACTCGAAAACCGCAGTCGGAACACCCGCCCGACGCCGCGCAGCGGGATCTCGGTCACGCCGAGCGGAACGGAGGACAACCGAATCTGCGTTTCATACGTTCCGCCGTCGGACACGGCGCGTACGCCGATCCGTCCTTCGCCGGTCGCGGTGATCCGCAGAAGCGTTTTGTTCGTGTCCTTTCTGCCGAGATCCATCGCGGGCGTGCTCCACCACGCGTCGATCGGATCGCCGTCATAGCTCGTGTTGTTGTCAAACGCGACGAGCTTTCCCTCGCCGGTCAGCATATACAGCGTGCCGTGCACCGTGCACAGATCGACGGCGGTAAAACCGTTTCGAAGCATAAACCGGTCCCGCAGCACGTCATATTCGATCAGCGTATCGTCATACAGCGCGCCGTGGCGCATGCGGATCGCAAAGCAGAGCGTATCGACGCAGGCAGCGGCGCGAACGCCGTTGAGATTCGCAAGCTTCAGGATCGGCTCCAGAGCGCGGAATGAAGCGCTCTTTCGAACGGTCTGTCCGTCGTAAAAGCAAAGCCCGCCCTCCGTCAGAAAGAACAACCGGTCCGCATAGCGCACGCAGGCAGTGTGCAGCGGCTGACGGAACGCCGCGTCCACCTGAATGATGCGGTAATTTGCCGGTCTGTCACCCAAAAGCCTGTACAGTGAATCACGCTTGAAGATCAGAAGCTGATTCGACATGGCAAAGAGTCCCGTGATCGGGTCGTCGTCCACGCCGACGTCCACATAGCCGCCGGATACGTTTTCGCTCGTCTCGTCGCTGCGCCAGTCGTCGATCGTTCTGCCGCCGCCGGGCGCCTTGCTCCAGTACAGTCTGGCCGGCGCGTTCGGATCGCCCGCAGCGAACAGCCTGCCGAAGTACAGTTCCGCGTAGCTGACCGCCTTATCGGATTGCTTTTCCGCCGATCCGAACATGTCGACGGCATTCGAACCCGCGTCGAACGTCAGCATGGGCTCGGTTCCGCATGCGATCAGCAGTCGATCCGCGGTGCCGATGCGCACCTTCAGAAAGTCCATACGCTCGCCGGTGACGCCGCGTTCAAACTGATACAGCATGCGCCATGCCCGGACCGATTCGTTGTAGCAGTACATTGCATCCTGCGCAACGGCAAGATACCGGCTGCCCTGTTCTGTTGCATAAACGTACATCCGTTCGAACGACGTTTCCGGTTCGACGATCTCCGGTACTGCGCGGGAAAACCCGCAGGCGGATTGCAGCGCGCCGGTGCGCGTGTCCGCATTGCAGGCGTCCGGGCTCATATCGGGCTTCAGAAGCCCTTCTGAAAGATCCATCCGCACGCTGCCGAACGACGGAAGCGTTGCTGTCTGATATGCCATAAACGCCTCCGTTCTACCACTGACCGGTGATCCGGTAATCGGTCGGTTCGTCAAAATCGAGTTTCAGACGGCGCTTGCGCGTTTCGTACAGCGACATCGCTGCGGACGCGTGATTCAACCCCTGCGCGTCGTTGATCAGCGAAAACCGTCCGACCATATACAGAACGATCAGCGGATGGCACGCCGCGGGCAGTTCGGGCTCGTCGTCGTCCTCGACAAGCGGTTTCGGAAGATACCGATAGACGACGGTCATGGTCCCGTCCTTCACCCCGGGCACGCGCAGCGTCTCGGTATCTGTATCGAAACAGAACGGAACACGCATGCCGCTGCGTTCCACGCCGAGCACCTTTCCGACCGTGTACGGAAGCGCCGAAAGATCGATCCTGCCGCTTCGAAGCGGCAGCGGATCACGCCGCCACGGGCGAAACGTCTCGTAAAGGTCGACAACCGCTTCATTCGCAAACCGCAGAAGCTTTTCCTTCCAGAGCGGCAGTGCAGCGGTGTCCTCGGGATGCTCAAGCTCTCCGAGCGCGCTTTGGATGAGTGCAAGTGCGGTCATGGCGATCACCCGAGCTTTCTTCCGCCGGCTGACGTGTATGCTTCGGCGGCGCGTACGCCGTTCTGAAGTTCTCTGCGGCTTTCCTGCAGGATCCTTGCGATGCGTCTGGGCACCGTTACGACCGTGTCGGTGGGAATGCGGAAGTTGACGCCGTTCAGCGCGCCTTCCAGAAAGGATCCTACGCCTTCGGAAGGGATCCATACGGTAACGGTCGCCTCGCCGCCCGCTTTGACTTCCTTCGGATCTGTCTTTGTCTTTGTATTCATCGAAAACTCCTTTCAAGGCCGGGGGAGGCATAATCCCTCCCCCGGATCGGTTTGTTATGCCGAGACCGCATGCTCAATGCGCACGATCCACAGCGGGTTCAGGACCTTCGCAGCGTACGCCGCAACCTTTGCGCCGACGGTTGCACGCTGATTCAGCGGATCTCCGCTGCCTTCGCTGCCGTGCGGTTTGATGATCGTCTCCATTGTGCCGGAACCGTCTACGTCGATGACGCCGTACGCATCTGCGCCGAACACCAGCGTCGCGTGGACGTCGCGCTCATGATTGTTCTCGGTCGGCGCGCCGGCGTCGTCGGTATAGACCGCCGCATTCACGGTATAGGTCACGCTTTCCTCGACTGTAATCGTGTTCGTCGAACGGTTATAGCTCACGGTCGTCAGCTCGGTATCAAGCAGATTGAAGTAGTTGCCCGGCGTCGAAAGGAACGCGATCTGTTCGGGCGTGGGCGTGGTGCGCAGCGGGATCGTGTTCGTCCCCGAAGTTGCCGCCTGACGGGTCTGATTCCAGAATTTCTGACGGTAGACCTTCGCTTCGGTCGATTCGACAAAGACGACGCCGAACAGCCTGCCGATCTCGCCGGAATAGATCTGTTCCGCATTGCTGTACTTACTTACGTCCTGCCAGAGCGCGTCGTTCTGCAGATCGTAGGTCGAGTCCGGCGAGCAGATGCAGACGTAATGCGGCCGGCGCACGGAACCGTCGATTGCGGTCGTGAACATGCGCGCCTTATTCTTCTTCAGCGTGCGGACCGCCTTGCGGATTTCGTCGACAGTCAGAACGCACTCGCCGTCGAGCTGATTGCGCTCCGTCTTGCCGCCCGCATACTGCACGTTTGTCGTCGCGCACATTGCGTCGCGCGTGACCCATTCGATTACCGTACCGAGCTGTTCGCCCAGAAGCTCCGCGGAATCCGCAAGCACCTCGTCATACGCGGTGAGATCGAGGAGATCGCTGACCTCAACGTACGCGCCGTACTGGCTGACCTCCGCCTCCACCTTGGACTGGGAGAGCGACTGCCCTTCCGGCGTGACGCCTTCCACAAGCGTCAGCGCGTCGACGTCGGGCGTAAAGAGATTGTACTTGCGGAACTCCACGCGCTTTCCGCCGTGGCGCGGAATGCTGCGCTTCTGTCCGAAGCTTGCGTGAATGAGACGCGTCTTTGCGGTCTCCAGAAGCTTCTTGTCATAGAACTGCTTGTTGAAATATGCACCGGTTGCGGTGTTGATTGTGGTGTTGATTGCCATAGCTTCCTCCTTTTAGATCTGAACTCGTTTGCCGTTGTGTGCGGCGTTTCTGTACTGTTTTTCAAGCGCCGAGAATGCTTCCTTCGACATGGACATGTAGTCCGGCGCGGGCGCTGCCGCGCGGTCGGTACGCTGGGACTTCGGAAGCGCGCTGCGGCTTCTTGCCTGCTCGCTCATGCGGGTCCTGACACTGGTCTCCGCTTCCTCGGCGCGCTTTTCCGCGGCATAGATGCGGACCGCCGCCTTCGGTTCGAATTCCTGCAAAAGCTCCGCAAACGCACGATCGTGCACGGCTTCCGAAAGGTCGAATCCCTCGGGCAGCTCGCCGTTGCTTTCCATTTCAACCAAAGCGTTTGCCGCCTCGATAAACGGATTCTCCGCTTCGTTCTCCGCCGGTTCCGTCACGGCGGGCGTCTCTTTCTTTTTGAAGATCATAAATTACCTCCGAATCGTTTCTTTTTCATTCGCTCGGGAAACAGCGTTTCTTCCTCCGCCGCCTCCCTGATGTGTTTCAGAACCTGTTCCTTGCCCTCAAAGGTCATCAGCGAGATCGCCTGCTCCTTCGTGACCGCGCCCATGGAGAGAAGATTCATCATCAGCTCATTCTGTGCCGCGCTTGCGAAGCGGTTGCGTTTCACTGCCTTGATCGAGATCAGAAACTCGACCGGCAGCACCGCTCCGCCCGGCGCGTTTTTCAAAAGCACCTCACTGTCGAACAGCACCTCTCTGGGCTCGCCGTCGACGGTGATTGTCACCGGACGCAAAAAGCAATTGAACTCACGTTCCGTTTCGATCTCAAGCCGCACCGCTTCGCGGAACGCCTCATGCAGCTGATCGGAAGCCTGACGCGCACGCTTCGTACTCATCTCCTGCAGCGCTTCGATCGCGCGGGCCGCGGTCACGCCGCCCGGCGCAGATCCGCGGGAGGAATCGTTCGCGCCGCTCTCCTCCTTGATGTCCTCGCGGATGGCGCGAATATACGAAAGCAGGTAGTCCGGCAGCGGTGCGGTGGACATCCATGTGACGCCGTTCAAGCTTTCGCCGGTGTGCACGTCCTTGGACCAGTCTTTTAGGTCGTCCGGATCGAAGCCGGACGCGTCGGTCACAAGCAGCTTATTGCGCGACGCTAAAAACGCGTTTTTCAGCACAAGCTGGTCAAGCTTGTCCGCGTAGAGCTGCTGCGTGCCGAACAGATCGACGATGCCGAAGCCCAGAGCGCTTCCCTTTCGCGGGTAGAGCGTCGTCAGCACGAACGGATACCTGCCATGCGCAAAATAGCCCTCGGGCTTCACGTCGCGGCTGTCCGCGAGCACGACGCCGCTGCATAGAAGCGCCATGTGCACGCGATACGCATCCTCATCCGCGTCGTATTCACGCCGCCAGTATTCGATGAGGAGCACCGCGTTTTTCGGGTCAGGCGAAAGGATCTCATCGGTAACCAGCTCCGCCGTGTCGATCGGGCGGGATTCGATCAAGGGATACAGGTCGGGATAGTGTGTTTCGATCCACGCCTTCGGACGCAGCGCGAGCTTGAACACGGCACGCCCGTCCTGAAGATCGGTCGCCAGCGGGTCGATGAGGATGCTGCGCACATCGACATGACGGATGAACGCCCCGCCTAATCCCCCGTTTTCGGCGCTGTCATAGCCGACCTCCTGCACGCAGTAGCCGCTGACCAGAAGGTCGTGAATCATGCGGCGGTACTCGACCGGATACGCGCTCGCATCATGGTTTCTTCGGATGACCGCGTCGATGACCTGCGCAGCGTAGGCGTCCGCCGCGCTTTCGGGTGTGATGACCGCCTCCGGCGTCTGATCCGCCAGATCGGCGGACACATTCTCGATCGTGGACTGCAAAATCGGCGTGACCGGGCGCGGCTCGTTCGGATCGGTCACGGGCACGTCGTACCAATGCTCCCCGCGATACATCCGCTCATTGTGCTCCTGCCGCCGCCACTCGTTCGCGTATGCGTTGCGGAATTCGTTGAACAGCGCAGTCGCTTCTTCGGCTAACCGCCGTTTGGTTTCGGATTGTCTTGGTTTCATTTGGACTCCTTTTTCATTTTCATTTTTTCATGCGCCGGAGGCGCAATGCATGTCCGAAGGCATGATACGCGGCAGACAACGCAGACAATCCCTCCGTCTTTGCCTGACGGCAGATCCACCTCCCTTTACACAAGGGAGGCAAAGTCGCGCGATCTGCCTCTGTAACGAAGTGGATTCACGTCCCGCAGGGACAATTCATGCGGCGCTGCCGCAATTCATCCATCCGCAAAAGCTTACGCTTTTCAGCGTGCCCACCTCATCCGCCTCGCTCACGCTTCGGCACCTTCCCCTCAAAGGGGAAGGCTTGTTTCAAGGCTTCTCCTTGAGGAGAAGCTTCGCCGCAGGCGGTGATGAGGTGTCACAGTCCGCGAAAGCCCGGGTTCCCCACCGGCGCGCTCGCAAGCGGATCGTACCGGTACGGCTTCTTGCGTTTTTCCTCCGGTGCGGGACGCGGACGGCTCATCAGCCCGTAGCGCAGCGCTTCCGGCGCGTGATCCTCGCAGTTGTCCGCAACGTCCTCGCAGTCGTGTGCGTCGAAGGTCAGCGTCGGCAGCGTGCGAATGAGGTTTTTGCAGATCTCGAAGATCAACAGCTCCGGCATGCCGTCGTCCCGCTTTGCAAGCGCTTCGCGAACGCGCTGCCAGCCCGGGACGCGGGCGTTGTCCGCAGGGAGCAGCGGCACGCCGTTATGACCGAACACCTCCGCAATGCTCTCCCCCTCCGCGCCTTTCAGTCCGCGCTGCTGCCAGGCGTCGGGCGACGCGACGGTGTAAGCGATGCGTTCGCCCTCGGAGAGCGTCTTGATCCGCTTTGCGATCTCGCTCGAAAGTGTCTTCCTTAGATACAGCTCCCGGTATACGTATAGCCTTCCCTCCGGCGCGACGGCAAACCACAGCACGCAGCACGGGTCGTTATAGCCCCAGTCCATTGCGCGAAAGCGCTTCCACTCCATCGGGAGCCTCGTTGGGCTGACGACGTGTACGCTGCGGTCGAACTCCTGAAAGAACTGTCCTTCGAGGACGTCCCAGTTGCCGAAAAGATATGCCTTCCTTAAATGCTCCGGCAGGTTTTCGAGCGTTTCGAGATACTGCGGATTCGTCCGGAGAAGCACCGGGTTATCGGTGACCCGCGCCGGGATGAAGACGTAATCCGCCGCCTTCTCGCTGTTGCGGTAATTGCGGTCAATAAACAGCCGCTTGACCCACGCGTGCCCCACGCCTCCGGGATTGCAGGTGTAGTACATGCGAGGTGAAAAGTCGGTGCGCACCGAGCGGTTGCAGGTCGTTAAAAACTGCATCTGCGTCTCGGTAAAGTGCGTCGCCTCCTCAAGCCCGATCACGTCGTACTCCTGGCCCTGATACTGGAACACGTCCGCTTCGCGGTCGCAATAGCCGAGCTTGATCCGGCTGCCGTTCGGGAACAGAAACGCACGCTGCGTCGCCTGATAGGTGACTGCGCCGTTTAGCTCCTTTTGCAGCGGCAGCACGTGGTTCTCGTTGAGCTCCGGCAGCGTCCGGCGCAAAAGCAGGAGATTGAGCCCTGCATAACGAAAGGCAAGAAGCACGAACTTCCGGCGCATCGCCCACGACTTGCCGCCGCCGCGCGCCCCGCCGTAGGCAACGTGCCGCGCATCTGCAAGGAAGAACTGTTCCTGTTTCGGGTTCGGCGTACCCGGAAGATGCAGGATCATTTCGAATACCTCCCTGCCGCGTCGTCCAGAACGATTTCGAGCTTCCCGTCGCCCTGTGTCGCCATCCCGGAAAGCCCCATCCCTTTCAGCGCTTCCAGCGCCGACTGGTAATTGAGCTCGCCGAGCAGCGCCCGCTCGAGCGTGTAGGCGGCGATTCTCAGAACTGCGTCGCGAAGGATCTCCTCCTCTTTGGAGCAGCGTCCGGTGTGAAACGCCGAAAGCACTTCCTCCGGCGTCAGCCGCACCGCCCTCGCAAGGCCGAACAGGGTGTAGGGGGTCTGTCTCTCTTCCACGCCCCCGTTTTTCAGCTCGCGACGCTCGCGCGTTGCGTCGCAGGCCGCAAAATACGCCCCGATCGCGCTGTTCATTCGTTCCGTTCGCTTGTTCATGTGTGCCTCCCTGCCTTTCGTTGACAGAAGCATAGCACAAAAACTTCGGACAGTTTTCCCGGAATTTTGTCCGATTTCAAAGCGACCGAATGCCCGGGTTCTTGGCGCTTTTCGGTTGGTTCCGCCTGTTCGAAAAAGCATGGACAAGCGCTTGTTTATGACCGGAGTGTTGTCAAAAATGTTGTCGGAATCTGTGCGGCCGGATACACAGATCCTCCTCGGAAACGATTGCCGACGGTCGTTTTGTGAAGGATGTTTTCCGTTTACAAAAAAATCGCAAGCCATGTGCAGCTTGCGATAACAGGTTCAATCCCGATTCCTATTCTGTTTTCATCAAAATGCCGGACAGCCGATCTGCAAAGGGAAACAACCCAACCTGAAACTATAAAAACCGCCGTGTTTCAGAAGCGATCGGCACTGCAGAATCCTGTTCCGATCCTTGATTATTTTCTTAAGCAGGCGGCGGAAACCGGGAAGGTAAAATACGTATCCGGGTACGGCTCGTCTTTCAAAACAAAGTGCCACCATTCGCAATCGAGCGGCAGAAATCCGTTGCGCACCATTGCTTTCTGCAGCATCATGCGGTTTTCAAATTGTTCATCGGTGACGCCTCGAAAACCGGGATGCGATACCTCGCTGAACAGATCGAAGGGGCTTCCCATGTCGACCTCCCTGCCGGTTTTCATGTCAAGCAGCGTCAGATCAATCGCGCTGCCGCGGCTGTGGCTCGATTGCTTTGCAATGTAGCCTTTCTTGAAAAGCTCCTGCTTCTCGAGATCCGGATAAAAGTACGGCTTCATACGGATATCCGTGTCCTCGATCCCCCAAAGAATGAATTGTCTGACCGCCGAGACCGGCCGATAGGCGTCAAACACCTTCAGCCGATAGCCCTGCACAAACATCTCATTGCTGACGGATTTCAGCGCTCTTGCCGCTTCGACCGTCAGCAGCGCGATCGGCTCCTCATACCCGTCGATCCTTTCGCCGATGAAATTATAGGTGGAATGATACCGGATCTCCTGTATGACATGCGGAACAAACTCAGACAGTACAACAAACCCGGATGTATCGGTCGGCAGTGCGGTTCTTCCCATAAAACCCTCCTACGCTTCCGCGTTATGCCGCTTCGTCCAACGCGTAGGCATCAAGGATGCGGTCATATTCGTTGATGCTGCTTCGAAGCAGGTTCATAAAATCCCGTTCCGTGTACAGTCCGTCGGCGTTCGTCGTGATGCCCGAAAAGCGCATCGGCACGATCGCGGGATGCGATTCAAGATCGAGAAGGGATGCGCTTCGAAGCTGTTCCGTCGTTTCATAGACGAGGTCGACGGTGCAATACCGGCTGCCGTCCGGTCCGACCCAGCGGCAGAACACAATCTTGCAGCCGATCGGCGTCTTTTCGATCGCGCCGGGCAGTTCGTAGTCTTCTGCGCCGAGCGCCGCGAGAACGCTTCCCACATTGGAATCATGTCCGCAAAGGAAGGTGAATTCTCTGCCGGAGGTTAAAAGCTCCGATTCGATCTCCTGCAGCAGCGGATGCGCCACGTTGGCCGCGATCAACGGTGCGGTGAACAGCACGTCGCCGTAGACGTCCTTGACTTCGGAGATTTGCTTCCACTGTTCAAATGTCAACGAATGTCCGAACGCAGCCAAAAGATCGTCCGGCTGTTCAAAGTATTGCAGCACAAGCGCATCGGCCACAGAGCACGCCGTCTTCAGCGAGCCCTTTACGGACGGCTCCTTAAAAAGCTCCAGCGAAAACCGGGAATCGTCCGTTGCAAATGCTGCCTGCGTTCCGTCCTTGTACGCTTCGGACTGCTCCATGTCGATCACATCGGCGATCAGCGCGTAATTGTCCGAAAGTCCCTTGATCGTATCGCCGTACAGCTCGTAGATCTGTGCGGTTGCGTCTTCGTTATATGCCGGAGAAACAAAGGTCAGCTGCGGTGTAAAGACCGGATCCATCGTGTCGTACACCGCATGCGTTTCGACCTCGGCGTTTGCGGTCGGCAAGAGACCCGACACGAAATACTGCGCGGTCGCGATCGTACGCTGCTTCGCGTTTGCATAGATGCGCACTGCCCCGTCCGTCGGATGATAGTTTTCGGGGAACAGACCCTCGGCTTCGAGCCATTTGCGGAAATACTGTCCCATCTCGGTTTCCAGAACGCCGCCGCGCAGCGAGAGCTCACTCGGATTCGACGACCATGCAAACCATTCATGCGGCGTGATCGTGCCGAGCGCCGAACCGCTGCCGCTCAGCGGTGAACGGATGTTGTGACGGCTCAAAATCACGACCTGTTCCAATCGGTACCCCTCGTGTGAAAGGCTCCCGACGGCTTCGGCGGAAAGTGTGCTTTGCGCCCGCTGTGTCTTCGGCGCAAGAACGCCGCTCCAGAACAAACATTGCGCAAGCAGAACGCAAACAAGCAGAAGCGATACGACGATCAGCAGTACGCGCATTGTTTTTTGAGATGCAGATTTCATATTTTGTCCTTTCTTCCGGGAATATCATCTACCGTTCTTTTTCGCGGATCAGCACATGAACGGCGTATCCTCCGGTTCGTCTGATTGTTCAAGCGATGTGCTCGCCTTCGTTTCCTTCTTTGCGCAGCCGATCGGCAGAATACCGATCGGAAGCATACAAACGAAAAGGATCGCAGCTCTGTTGTTCCGCGTTTTGTTGTGTCTTTCTTTGATTACTTAATCTATATAACAAAGTTTGTCCAACAAATGTCCAACACATATTGCTTTTTTCATCGTTTTGATCCGATATATGAACGCATGTTGGACATTTGTTGGACATGGTGATATAATGTATTATTATGTGGTATTATACCGCAAAATGATCAAGAATATGGGTGAAAAAAGATGAAAAAAGCAACTGTCCGGATGATTGCGATCCTGTTGATCCTATCCCTGTTTTCTGCCTGCACCGGCAACGATCCGACTCCGGTCGAGCCGATCGCGCAGCCAACGGCGGAACCCGTGATCACGCCGGCTCCCGAAGAGCCGGCCGATGACGAAGATCCGATCGTCATCGTCGATCCCTCCGAATGGGAAACCGCACAATCCCCCGCGCTCACGAAAGAAACGCTTGCGCTCTTTCAAAAGGCGTTTACGGGGCTTTTGGGCGTAAACTATGTTCCCGTCGCGTATCTCGGCAAGCAGGTCGTGACCGGAACCGTGCACACCTTCTTAGCAAGGGCGACCGTAGTCTATCCCGGCGCGCGCGAGACGTTCGCGCTGGTGTTCCTGTATGAGGAGCGCAGCGGCGACGTCCGCATCATCGACATCAGCCGCTCCGCCGTTCTGACCGGAATGGACACGGAAGGCTTCGAGCAGGCGGACGACCCCGTTCTTACCGAGGAGCTCAAAAACGGCTTCAACGAGGCGGTTTCGGGGCTGGTCGGCGTAAAATATACGCCTGTCGCTCTGTGCGCGACGAAGGTCTCTCCCGAGCTGACGTTCATCATCATTGCCGAATCGACACCCGTCGTCGCCGAGCCGGAAACCGGCTACTCGTTCGTATGGCTGGATATGACCGTGCAGGGCGAATTCTCCGTGCGGCAAATCGAGGAATTTGACGCCGAAATGGACCCGCCAGGCGCACCGGACGTCCCCGCGGAAACGCCTGTGCCGACGGATACGCCTGTGCCGACCGCAACGCCGGTACCCACCGCAACCCCCGTGCCCACGGATACACCCGTGCCGACCGCAACGCCGGTACCCACCGCAACGCCCGTGCCGACTGCAACGCCGGAACCCACCGTCGAGCCGACCGCGGAACCTACCGAAGAACCCACGCCGGAACCTACCGAAGAACCCACGCCGGAGCCCACCGAGGAACCGGCTCCCACGCCGATCCCGACAGAGGAAGCACCCGGCGCATGGGTCAAGCCCAAATCTCCGGAAGTCACTTCCAAGCTTCAGAAGCTATTCCAAAAGATCTCCGACACGACCGTGGGTGTCAAGTATACGCCGATCGCCTATATCGGCAGCCAGCAGGTGAACGGCACGAACCATGCGTTCCTGTGCGAAACGTCGATCGCCGCGCCCGATTCACAGAATCTCTATGCGATCGTTCTGCTCTATGAGGACCGCGACAAAAACGTGACGATCACGGATGTGATCATGTCGGGTGTTCGCACTTATACCGACATGGCGATGGGCGGATGGAACCGCGCGGAATCGTCGACCGTCACGAAGGATCTTTCCGGGGAGCTGCAAACCGCGCTTTCCGAATACCTCGGCGCAAGCTTCGCCCCTGTGGCGCTCCTTTCCACGCAGTCCGTATCCGGTATGCAGTACTGCATCTTCTGTGAATCCGGAACGGTCACCGCCGACCCGCACGCGGGCTACGCGTTCGTCTATCTGTATGAGGATGCGGACGGCGCGGCGCATATCAGCAGTATCCTTGATTTCATGGGAAACTGATCCCTTCCTTTGGTTCGAACCGGCTTTCGACGCCGCAAAGCGCGGGAAGCCGGTTTTTTCTTTTCGATTCTGTCATTTTGTTTGAAACACAGCGGATAATATGCTATACTGTTCGCATAAGGAGAGCTGCATGAAGGACTTTACATCAGAAATCAATCCTGCTTGTTTTACAGCTGTTCGGGTTAGTTTCGCTCGTTCTGCCCGACCCGTACGTCGGAAAAGCGGTGCGGCCCGTTTGTTGGACATTTGTTGGACAAGGCATGATATAGAGAAACAACAATTTCGGACAGGAGATTGGATATGACGGTAAACATTGCATTATCCGGACGGATCGATTCCAACAACGCCGCTGAGGTCGAACGGAACATCCTTTCCGAGCTCGATGGCAAGGACGGCGCGGCGGTCGTGTTGGACGCCGAAAAGCTGCAGTATATTTCGAGCGCAGGTCTTCGTGTGCTGCTGCGGGTCAAGAAAACCCATCCGGACCTCAGCATCACGGGCGTGAATTCCGACGTTTACGAGATCCTTGACATGACCGGCTTTACCGAGCTGATGAAGGTCGAAAAGGCGTATCGTGTCGTTTCGATCGACGGTTGCGAGGAGATCGGCCGCGGCGCAAACGGCACGATCTACCGCATCGACAAGGACAACGTTGTCAAAGTCTATAAAAATGCCGACGCTCTGAAAGATATTCAGCACGAGCGCGAGGTGGCGAAGCTTGCGCTGATCCTCGGCATTCCCACCGCGATCTCCTACGACGTGGTGAAGGTCGGCAATAGCTACGGCTCGGTGTTCGAGCTTTTGAACGCGCGCTCGTTTTCGAAGATCCTGAAAAACGATCCGGACAAGTTTGACTGGTGCGTACGGGAATTTGTGCGCATGCTGAAAAAGATCCACGCAACGTCTGTGCCGAAGGGAAAGCTGCCCGACATGAAGGAAACGGCGCTTGACTGGGCGACGTTCTTAAAGGACTATCTTCCGGAAAAAGCGGCAAACAAGCTGTATGCGCTGATCGAAGCCGTGCCGCACGACGATCACATGATCCACGGCGACTATCACACGAAAAATCTCGAGCTGCAGAACGACGAGGTTCTGATCATCGACATGGACACGCTCGCCGTCGGCTACCCCATCTTTGAGCTCGGGTCGATCTACAATTCGTTCGTCGGCTTCTCCGAGGTCGATCATGACGTGATCCTGCGCTTTCAGGGCTTCGACTCCGAAACGGGCAAGCGTTTCTGGCGGCGTGCGCTTTCGGCGTACCTCGGCACGACCAATGAAAAGAAGCTGCAAGCCGTTGAGGACAAGGCGCGTATCATCGGCTATATGCGGCTGATCCGGCGGTCGATCCGTAGAAAAGGTCTTGAAAACGAGATGGACCGCAAAGAGATCGCCTATTGGACGGAGGAGCTTTTAGCGCTTCTCGAAACCGTCGATTCGCTGCAGTTCACGAGAAGCGAACTGGAGGTTGAGGCAACCGATGAGAACCTTCCCGTGGTGCAGGCGTTTATCGAACAGCATCTGGAGGAAAACGACTGCCCGATGAAGGCGCGGATGCAGATCGGGCTTGCGGCGGAGGAAATCTTTGTCAACATCGCGCATTACGCATATTCCCCGCTTTCCGGCAGCGCGACCGTGCGCGTAGAGTTTTTCGAGGATCCGCTTTGCGTTTCGATCACGTTTATGGATCACGGCGTCCCTTACGATCCTCTCAAGCATCGGGATCCGGACGTTCTGCTTTCCGCAGCGGAACGCGAGATCGGGGGCTTGGGCATCTTTATGACCAAGAAGGTCATGGACGACGTGGCGTACGAATATCGCAACGGACAGAACATATTGACGCTGAAAAAGAATCTTTGAGATGGAACCGTTTCCGAAAATGGATCTGCATATGCACACGTCCGTTTCCGACGGCACCGACACGCCGGAGGAAATTCTTGCGCGTGTAAAGGCGGCGAACATCGGGCTGTTTTCGGTCACGGATCACGACGCGATCGAGGGCTGCAGGCGCATCCTTTCCGCGCGAAAGGAGGACGATCCCGCGTTTATCACGGGCGTGGAATTCTCCTGTAAGGATGAAGAGGGACAGTATCACATTCTCGGCTACGGCTATGATCCGGACGCGGAAGCGATCAACATGATCGTACAGCTCGGTCATGGGTTCCGCATGAAAAAGCTGCAAAAAAGATTGGCGTTTCTCAAAGAACGGTTCGGGTTTGCCTTCTCCGAAGAGGAGGTCGATACGCTGATGCATACAGACAATCCCGGCAAGCCGCACATTGCGAACCTGATGGTACAGAAGGGCTACGCAAGGGACCGGAACGAAGCGATCCGGACCTATCTCAATCAGGCGCAGTTCGAGGATGAATACGTCCGCCCGGAGGACGCGATCCGCGGCATCCTGAAAAGCGGCGGCATTCCGGTATTGGCGCATCCGCCGTTCGGAAACGGCGATCAACTGATCTTAGACGAAGCGCTTGAAACCCGCGTCAAAAAGCTGATGGGATTCGGGCTTTCGGGCTTGGAAGCATTCTATTCCGGATATACCGACCGGCTTCGCAGTGAGGTGCTCGCGCTTGCCGAACGCTTCGATTTGTACGTCACGGCGGGCAGCGATTATCACGGAAAAAATAAGCTGGTCGTATTGGGCGATACCGGCATGGACCGGTTGGCGGAGATCCCGCACGGACTGGCCGTATTTTTACAGGCAATCAAGGAACAGGAAACGGAGGAAATCGAATGAAAACAGACGTCATTGAAATCACCGCAAACGGAGCGGGATTTGAAAACGTGCTCGAAGAGACCGAGCGCGCAGCAGCGTATCGCGGGCTCAATCCAAAGCAGGCGTTAAGGCTTCGGCTGCTTGCCGAGGAAATGACCGGCATGCTCAAAACACTGGTCGGCGGCGAACGGTTCCGCTATTGGATCGAATCGGAAGGAACTGCTTTTGCGCTGCATCTTGAGACGCAGACCATTGTGACGCGTGCGCTTCGCGAAGCGCTGCTCAAAGCGAGCTCCTCCGGCAAAAACGCCGCGGCGAAGGGCTTTATGGGACGGCTCAGAGAGATCCTGACGTCGATGTCCGAATCATATGACCCTGCCGCCGAAATGGGTTACGGCTATTCCTATGTGGATATGATCGACTTTGACGCCTCCATGGATATGATGCCGAACGCCGCGCTGTACGGCTGGTCGCTGAAGGCATACCGGGAAGCCGTTATCGAAAACAAGGAAAAGGAACCGGAAAAATGGGACGAGCTGGAAAAGTCGATCACGGCAAGGCTCGCCGACGATGTGAAGATCTTTATCCGCGGAAACAACGTGGAAATGGTAATCGAAAAAACATTCTGAGAGGAGAAATCATATGACCATTCATCAGGAGAAAAACGGAAACGCGCTTTTGATCGCGTTGGAAGGCAGGCTGGACACCATGACCGCGCCGAACCTCGAAGAAACGCTGAAGGAGGCGCTCGAGGGCGTTACGGAGCTGACCTTTGATTTTGAAAAACTGGACTATCTCTCATCCGCGGGTCTCAGAGTGCTTCTTGCAGCGCAAAAGACGATGAACCGTCAGGGCGCCATGAAGGTAAAAAACGTCAATGAAATCATCCAGGAGATCTTTGAGGTCACCGGTTTTTCCGATATTCTGACGATCGAATAACCTCAAATACACAGCGTGTGTTTGATAAACAAAAAAGGAGATTCGCTGCGGTTTCACGCAAAAGCATCCGCATGCGCCGGTGTGCTTCGGCCATTGCAATCATCACCGGCAGATTGTTATGAAAATCATCTGTATCGACGACGAACCGCTGATTTTGAATATGACCGTTGCGCTTTGCCGGGAGCTTCCGGCAAAGCCGGAGGTTTACGGCTTTTCGAACGCGAAGGATGCTCTTTGCCGGCTCGAAGAGCATACGGTGGATATCGCGCTGCTCGACATCAATCTGCCTGATATGAACGGCATTGAGCTTGCCGCGCGCATTCGTGAAACCGATCCGAACGTTTCGATCATCTTTCTCACCGGGTATTCGGAATACGCCGTGGATGCGTTCCGTCTGCACGCATCAGGATATCTCTTAAAGCCGGTCAACAAGCAGCGCCTTGCGGAGGAAATCGATCTTGCTATGCAGCGGCGTAACGCAAAAGCCGCCATTCCCGTCGATCGCGCGAAGATTTCGGCGCGGACGTTCGGTGAATTCGATCTCTACGCAAGCGGAAAGGTCGTTGCGTTTCCGCGTTCAAAGGCAAAGGAGCTCCTGGCATATCTCATTGATCGGCAGGGCGGCAGCATCACCCGAGCGACGGCATTTGCCGTTCTGTGGGAGGAAGGCGTCTATGACCGCTCAATGCAGAAGCAGCTCGACGTCGTGATCCGCTCGCTGCGCGCAACGCTGAAAAGCGTCGGCGCGGAGGACATTCTGGAGATGAAGCAAGGCGCGCTTCGCATCTGCCCCGAAAAGCTGGATTGCGATCTTTATCGCTTCTTAGGCGGCGATGTCGACGCGATCAACACCTATCGCGGCGAATACATGAACGCCTATTCGTGGGCAAGCACAACGGAGGCATTCCTGGACCGGATGCAGAGAAGAATGTAACACACAAATACAAACGTCGCCGCAGGCACAACGCTTGCGGCGGCATTTTTTTGTTTACGAATGTTTATTCTCCTTTCAGAAACGCGGCGATGCGGGCAAGATAATCCGGCGCTTCGTCGTAGACAGCATGACCGTAACCCTCGTAGATATACGATTCACAATGCAGCGCCTCAATCAGATCGTAAGACGCCTGTACGCCCAATACACGATCCTCCCCTGCGCCCAGCACCAGCACCGGACAGGCAATCTTTTGTATCTCATTTGAGACATCAAAGGATTGCACCGCGTGCGCGGAAATCAGAAAGTTTTCAAAATCCCGCTCGGTCGCGCCTTCGCCCGAAGCAATGATCGCGTCCTTGTACTGCGCATAGAACGACGGCGTATAGACGCTTTCGCCGAACGCTTCCATCAGCGCGGACGTATTCCGCCCCTCGGCGAGCGTAATCCAGTTTTCAAACGCCGCCGTATTTCCGTGCCTCATATTCATTGCCGTGGAACAAAGGATCAGCGAAGTCACGCGTTCCGGCGCGTCAACGGCGATCCGCTGTGCAACCATGCCGCCCATGGAAACGCCCATCAGATGCACCTGATCGAGTCCGAGCGCATCGAATACCTTGAGGGTATCCCTTGCCATGTCCGCGATCGTGCAGCCGTCCGGTTCCTCCTTGACGTGATCGAACAGATACACATCGTAGTCCTTTGCCGGAAGCGCATACGCGGAGACGATCCCTTCGGCGGAGCCCATGACGCTCTTCAGCGACAAGCCCGGCAGAATGACGAGCTTCTCACCGTTTTCGTTTCCGAAGTGCAGATAGCCCATTTCCGTTTCTCCGATCGTTACCGTTTTCACAAGTGTTTCCTCCGGTTGTTCGGGCTTTGCGCAGCCGAAAGGTCCCATGCCGATCAACATAACGCACGCCAATAGGGTCACGATATGTTTTTTCATGGTTTCAAACTCCCTGTTATGCCGCAGGTTGAAGCGCTTCGTCAAGCACGAACGGCACGTACTGTTCCTTTGCCTTTGTGATGCCGTCCGGATAGATCACGGCAAAATCGCTCTTCATGGAGATCGGAATAAAGCCTTTCGCGATATAGTCCGCGGACTTTGCGTCCCAGTCCTGCTTGCCCCATTCGCGGAAAGGATCGTCTGCAACGACCATATACGCCTGCGCACGGTACGGATTTCTTGCGTCGATCGTATAGTTCATCATGCTCGTGTCGCTGCCGCTGTTGCCGAACGCCAGCACCGGGCGCTGTCCGATCTCGCGCTCGACATAGATGGACTTGTTGGCGTTCAGGTTCTTTTGAATAAAGCCTCCGGTAAGCACCAGTTCATCGCCGTTTTCGTATTTGAAATCCATATTGGACGGCTCGTCCTCATGTCCCCTCTGCTTCACCTCGAAGTCCGTGCCGATCACGTGTTCCGGTAAGACGAAGTCCCTGATCGGCGAATTTGCGACGATCGCGCGAGTCGTCGTGCGCTCCGTGCCGCTGATGACCCAGATCTCGAAGCCGTTGTTGTAAAGATATTCCACCAGCTCGACCATCGGCAGGTAGAAATTGTCGATGTAACGCATGTTTTCAAAGCTCTGCGTATGCTTCTTGCCGAACTCCGTCACATAATCGGAGAATTCCTCGACCGTCATGCCGGCGTACGCCTTTGCAAAGTTCCTTGCAAGCGTCTCGTCGGCAAGGTATCCAGGCTGGATCGCCGCAGCGACCTGCTTCAACTCGTCCGAAACGCGCTCCGGATGGTCGACGAGGCAATATTCGATGAACATCATCGTGTCGTAATAGGTATAGTACGTCTCACAGGTGAGCGTGCCGTCCATATCGAACACGGCGATGCGATCCTTTTCCGGGATATAGTCCTTGCTGCCCTCGGTCGTGACCGCGGTGACGTAGTCGATCAGCGCCTGCTTTGCGCCGGAGCCCTCGTTCCAAAGCGAAAGCGGCGCGGCTTCGTTCTTCGTCGCAGGCGTCCTCCAACCGACGCCGAAGGCGTACAAAACGCTGACGAAGATCAGTACGCAAAAGAGTACGGCGGCGATGCAACGCCAGAATCTAAGTTGCTTTGTTGTGTTCATTTTTCCCTCATTTTCTTTTATGACTTATGGTTTTATTAAATAGTATAACAAAGTATGTCCAACAGATGTCCAACAAGTCACGTCTCTCCGCTGCTTTGCATCCGAAGCATGCGCTATTGTTGGACATTTGTTGGACGGATTATGATATGGTTTTTGTTGTACACTTGTATGGTTTATGATATATTAAATGTTAAGACCGGCATGGTCATGAACGGAGGAAACCGGCATGAAAAAGATATTGGGCATTACATTCGGAGGTTTGCAGAAAAGAGCGATCCTGCTGGTTGCTCTGATGCTTCTTCTTTTAGCCGCCATGTTCGCAGGCATTACAATCTATCAGAACCGGATGCTTTTGAACGTCGTTGCCGAAACGCGCGTCGAACAGCAAAACGCCATTTCCGAGACGTCCAAAGCCACAATGCATCAGGTGATGGAGGGCTCGCTCGTTTCGGCAACGGAGCTCAAGGCAAACCTCGCTGACAACGACTTTGCCGAGATCGTCAGCCTCACGCGCATGCTGCAAACGATGGCGGAAGGCGTTCTCCAAAACCGCGACAGTCTTTCCCCGATGACCGTGGAGCTTCCCGATGCCGCAAAGGACGGAACGACGTCCGCGTTCGTGCTGTTTGAAGAAGGCGTGGATTACACACAATCCGAATACCTCGGCTATCTTGCGCATCTCTCCACCCCGATGATCGCCATGCATCAGAACTCCCGGAAAATCGACGGCTGTTATATCGGACTCTCGGACGGCACTGACCTTTGCGTCGACGAAAAGGCAAAGAGCAAGCTTACCGAGTCCGGCGAGCCGATCCCGTTCCCGGTCAGAGAACGCCCGTGGTATCTCGGCGCAATGGAATCGGGCGATCTGTATTTTACCGGAATCACGGTCGATGCGTTTTCCGGAAAGCTTCTCATTACCTGCTCCGCGCCGGTGAAGCTGAACGACGAACCCGTCGGCGTTGTCGGGATCGACGTCGTCCTCGACAGCGTGAGCGACTTTATCGAGTCTGCCGAGCAGGGGACGTACTCCTACCTCATCAACGACCGCGGACAGGTGATCCTCGGTCCCGAGACGAACGGCGTTTTTCCTGTGACGCTGCAAAGCGATGCGGAGGATCTCCGTGCTTCGGAAAACGAAGCGCTTGCCGCGTTTATCGGAACCGCGCTGAACGGACCCACCGGTCTTCAGACCGTATCCGTCGGCGGAACGGAATACTACATGGTCGGGCAGCCTGTTCCGACCGTCGGCTGGGCGGTTGTGAACATTGTGGACAAAAACTTAACCGAGCAGCCGGAACTTGCGCTGCTTTCCGCATATGACGGGATCAATGAGAACGCTTCCGCAACGTTCCAAAAGGAATCCGCAAAGACGAATCTGATCGGAATCCTGCTGCTGGTGCTTGCATTTTTGATCGGTAACGCCGCCGCAATGTTTGCGGTGAACCGCATGGTAAAACCCATCCGGCAGATGACCGAGGATATCACCAAGTGCGGACAGACGGGACAGCCGTTCACCATGCAGGACAAATACCGCACAAACGACGAGATCGAGGTGCTTGCCGAGTCGTTTGCCGATCTCTCAAAAAAGATCAGGAAATACATTCAGGACATCACCGCGATCACCGCGGAAAAGGAGCGCATCAGCACGGAGCTCGCGCTCGCACAGCGCATTCAGGCGGATATGCTGCCGCACTTTTTCCCGCCGTTCCCGGACCGCGAGGAATTCGACATCTATGCAAGCATGGACCCCGCGAAGGAGGTCGGCGGCGATTTCTACGACTTTTTCCTGATCGACGACGATCACCTTGCCGTCGTGATCGCGGACGTGTCCGGCAAGGGGATCCCCGCGGCGCTGTTCATGATGGGATCGAAGATCCTTGTGCAGAACTACACCATGACGGGCATGAGCCCGGGCAAGGCGCTCGAGGCGGTCAACCGGCAGATTTGCGCAAACAATCGGGAACAGATGTTCGTCACCGTATGGCTCGGTATCCTGGAGATCTCCACAGGAAAACTGACCTGCGCAAACGCAGGGCATGAATATCCCGTTCTGAAAACGCCGGACGGCGATTTCGAGCTGTACCGTGACAAGCACGGGTTCATCATCGGCGGCATGGACGGCATGCACTATAAAGAATATGAGCTGACGCTTGCGCCCGGCGCAAAGCTGTTCGTTTATACCGACGGCGTCCCGGAGGCAACGGACGCCGACAGTAAGCTCTTCGGCACGGAGCGGATGCTTGCGGCTCTGAACGAGCGGAAAGACGCATCGCCCGAAGAGCTTCTAAAGAACGTCCGCGTGCACGTCGACGCCTTCGTAGGCGACGCGGAGCAGTTCGACGATCTGACCATGGTATGCCTTATGTACCGCGGACCGAAAAACCGTTGACTCCGCCCTCGATCCGTGATAATATATAATTTGACAGACCGTCGTACAGACGGCATATAAGGAGTCTGCAAATGAAATTAGCGATCTACGGATACGGAAACCTCGGCCGCGGCGTGGAAGCCGCGATCCGGAAAAATCCCGATATGGAGCCGGTCGGCGTCTTTACGCGACGCGACCCGAACACGGTGCATACGCAATCCGGCGTGAAGGTCTATCCCGCCGACGAGATCGGCAAACATAAGGGCGAGATCGACGCGGTGATCCTCTGCGGCGGCAGTGCGACGGATCTGCCGGTGCTCACGCCGATGCTCGCGAAGGACTTCAACGTGATCGACAGCTTCGACACGCACGCAAATATCCCCGCGCATTTCGACGCGGTCGACGCCGCCGCAAAGGCGGGCGGAAAGCTTTCGCTGATCTCGTGCGGCTGGGACCCGGGCATGTTTTCGCTGAACCGTCTCTACGCCGGCGCGATTCTGCCGGACGGCAGGGATTACACGTTCTGGGGCCGCGGCGTGAGCCAGGGGCATTCCGACGCGATCCGCCGCATTCCGGGCGTGCTGGACGCAAGGCAGTATACGGTGCCGATCCCCGAAGCGCTTGACGCCGTGCGATCCGGCAGTCAGCCCACGCTCTCCGCAAGGCAGAAGCACCTTCGCGAATGCTATGTCGTCGCCGCGCCGGACGCGGACAAAGCCGCCATCGAAGCGGCGATCAAGACGATGCCGAACTACTTTGCCGATTACGACACGACCGTCACGTTCATTTCCGCCGAGGAGATGCAAAAAAACCACGGTGCGCTGCCGCACGGCGGGTTTGTGATCCGCACCGGAAAGACGGGCTTTTCCGACGAGCACACGCACCGGATCGAGTATTCGTTAAGCCTTGATTCCAATCCGGAATTCACCGCCGGCGTGCTCGTGGCGTTTGCACGCGCGATCGGACGCATGGCAGCCCGCGGCGAGGTCGGTTGTCTGACTGTCTTCGACGTCGCGCCCGCGGACCTGTCCCCGCTTTCGCGCGAAGAGCTTCGCCGCACGCTTTTGTAAATTGACAGCACATGCAAAAAGGATGGCAATCGCCATCCTTTTACTGTACTTTTGTTTTACGGCAGCTGTCGTACGTTTTTAAGGACGAGCGCGCCGTCGCGTTCGACGCAGTCCGCTTCGTAGCCGGAAAGGTTCGGCACGCCCCATTCATAAAAATCCCTTTTGGGCTCGGCAAACTGCCAAAGCACCGACATAATGACCCCGCCGTGGACCACAAACGTCGCGTCGGACGCAAGCGAACGGACTGTTTCGGCAAACGCCGCGCCGACGCGGGCGTGAAATTCCGCCTGCGATTCGCCGCCGGGACACGCGCCGCGGCAGAGATCGTCGACCCACGCGCGATAGGCGGGATCGTGCTCCATCTCATCGGCGGAACGCCCTTCGAACATGCCGAAATCCATCTCCCGAAGGTCGTTTATCATGATCTGCTCCGCGTTCGGAAACAGGATCGCCGCGGTCTCCCGCGCCCGTTTCATAGGCGAAACGTATACGCGACCGAGCGCAAAGTCCTTCGCCTTTTTCTCCGCGTCGGCACGCCCCTCCGGGCACAGCGGCTCGTCGGTCTTGCCGACGTAGCGGCGCGCGGCGTTGCCCGCCGTCATTCCGTGCCGGATCAATCGCACATGCATGGCAACTCCCCCTTCAATACAGTCGGGATCCCGCATACGACGCGCACGACCGCGTCCGCGCGTTCCGCAAGCGTGATGCAGAGCCGACCCGTCGCCTCGCGCCATTCGCGTTCCTTCGGATCCATCGGCACGACGCCGCTGCCGACTTCGCGGCAGAGGACGAGCTTTTTACGGAGAAGCAGCGGTAAAAGCGCGTTCGCGGAAGCAGGATCGTCCTTCACCGTCGCCTCGAGAGCAACGAGCACCGGCGCGTCCTCGTATGGATCGTTTGACATCTCCGCGTCCGTAAAGCCGAGTGCTTTTGCGTACGTGCGCTTGCCCGCGCCGAGTCCTCCGAGAATCAGAACCATAAGCTTACCACCCTTTCCGAAAGCACGAGCATGAGGACCATCGCGATCGCGGAGAGCGTGATTCCCGCGCCTGCAAGATCGCCGGACATGCCGCCGAATTGCTTTGCTGCCGTATGCCGGATGTACAAAAACACAAGTCCGCCCGCAAGGAGCATTCCGACTGCCGCCAAAGGCGAAAGCGCCGCCGCTCCGCCGATCGACAGCACGACCCAGAGAATGAGGATCCATACGGAGCTTTTCGACGCGGAATCGTGAAACGCGCGCTGCATACCGTCCGTACTTGCCGAAGGCAGCAGGCTTAAAAGCGAACCGACCGCGCGGGACAGCACATGCGTGACGCCTAAAAGTCCCACCGTTTTCCAATCAAGCGGAAGCGCTGCGCACAGTCCGAAATACAGCAAAAGATAGCACCCGACGCCGATCACGGCAAACGCGCCGCAGTGCGGGTCTTTTAGGATCGCGCGTTTCTTTTCCGGCGCGGCGTGGCTACTGAGCGCGTCGGTCATGTCCGCGTAGCCGTCCATATGGATGCCGCCGGAAAGCGCGACCGGCAGGATCGTAAACGCAACCGCCGACAGGATCGCGGGAAGTTCCAAAAGGGTCGAAATCCAATAATACAGACACAAAACGCCGCCGATCACCGTGCCGACCAGCGGCAGCGCGGCAAGGACGTTTTTCAGGGAATATTCGTTCCACTCGATCCGCGGCGTCGGCAGGACCGAGAACGTGGAAAACGCAGATACGATTGCGGTCCAAAGCGTCTTCATAAGGGCAATTCTCCTTTCAGCGGGATCGGGATCCCTGCGACAACCTCCGCCACGGCGTCCGCGCGCAGAGAAAGAGCACGGTTCAGCGCGCCGAGCGCGGCGATATACGCCGTCGTGGCGGGGTCATAGTCGATCCCGTCATTTCCGATCTCGTCGGTCACAACGACCAGGCGTTCACATTGCTTCATCAGCGCGTCCACGCCGCCGATCACCGCGTCGAACGGATCGCACGGCGGCTCGGACGCAAACATTTCATTTGCGGCAAGGTTTCCGATATCCTCCAGAAGCACGCATTTACACGGCGGAAGTTTCAGCGATGCAAGGTCCGCATACCGCTCGACAGTCAGAAACCCCTTATCCTTTCGCATGGCGCGGTGGCGCTCGATCCGTTTTGCGCCTTCTTCACCGAACGGCTGCATGCAGGCTAGATAGACCCGCGGCGAAAGCCCGAGGCACAGCGATTCTGCGTATGCGCTTTTTCCGGACGCGGAGCCGCCGGTAACAAGGATCAGCATGGGCTCCCTCCCTGCGGCGTGTACTGCTCGATGCCGGTCTCCGAAAACGAGACCGAGCCATGATAGACCGCAAGCGCCATGTCTAAAAGAGGCAGCATGCACACCGCGCCGGTGCCTTCGCCGAGCTTCATGTCCGCAAACAGGATCGCCGAAAGTCCGAGCTCGTCAAGAATTGCCTGCGCGACCGGCTCCTTCGAGCAATGGCTGGCAATCATCGCGGTTTTCGAGTTCGGCACAAGCCGCGCCGCGACAAGCGCCGCAACGGAGCTCGGAAGGCCGTCGATCAGGATCGGAATGCGCTCGATTGCCGCCCCGATATAGAGACCGACAAGCCCCGCAAGGTCGAACCCGCCGAGCTTATACAGGACGTCGAACGCGTCTCCGGGATCCGGCTTATTCACCGCGATCGCGCGTTTGATCGCGTTGCGCTTTCTTATCAGCCCCGCGTCGGAAAGCCCGGCGCCGCGACCTGTGACGGTTTCGACCGGAAGATTCAGAAGGACTGCGGCGATCGCGGAGGACGTCGAGGTGTTGCCGATACCCATTTCGCCGGTGATGAGGATCCGATCCCCCGCCGCCTTACGCTCCTTTGCAAGCAGAATGCCGTTTTCGATTGCCTTTTTCGCCTGCGCTTCGGTCATGGCGGGACCCTCCGCCATGTTCGCGGTACCGTTTCCAACCGAGAGATCACGCACATCCGGCACGCGGGTAAGCATGCCGAGATCGACCGGGATCACGTCCGCGCGGGCGGTTTTTGCCATAAGGCAGACTGAGGAACGATGCTCCGAGATCCGCCGCGCCATCGTCGCGGTCACGGACGCGTCGGTTTGCGTCACGCCCTCTTTGACGATCCCGTTGTCCGCGCAGAAAACAAGCACCGTGCGGCGGTCGATCGACACGTTTTCGTCGCCGGTTACGCCTGCAATGCGAATAACGGCAGTCTCTAATTTTCCGAGCCCATCGAGCGGCTTTGCGACGCCGTCCCAATGCGCCTTCGCGCGCGCCGTCGCCGTCGCATCTTGCGGCGCGATCAAAGCGTTCCACGTCAAAAACGGTTCTCTCATGCTTCTCTCCTCTGTCTCCTCTGATGCGATCATTATACCATTCGGTCCGAACGCCGTCAACGATGCGGATCCGCCGCGCCTGTAATAATCCGCCGAAATATCCGCCGCTATTACGCATATTTTGCGGAAATGGACGGCGAAACAGCGCACGCTTTTCCGTTGTAATATCGCGGCGGACATGCTATTCTGTACCTGAAAACAAGGAGATGCAATGACGCATCCCGGATCGAACCAAAGCGTTTTGAACACGGAAAACCGCAAAGGAGGCGAAACTGATGAGAAAGGGATTGATGAGCAGCTTATTGATCGTTTGTCTTGCGATCATCGTTTTGATGGTTGCCTGTTCCGGAGGCGGACGTGCGTCGAACCGCTCCGGCTGTGGCGGATGCAGCCTCGGCTGCATTGCCTGCACCGCCTGCGCAGCAATCGGGTGCGCACGTTCCTGCGGCGGCGACGTTTTCGACACTCTGCAGAGCTTTGACGTCGACAACCTCGGCAGCAGTTATCATTGAACGGACAGAAAAAGGGGCTGTTGACAGCCCCTTTTGTTGATTGGGATCATTTTTCCGCCGGGAAGACGTCGATCAGCCCGACTACATAGCGCAGGATCAGTGCCGCGTCCTCTGCGGTCAGCGATCCCCTGCCGGAGACCAGCGCGTTTTTCATGCCCTGTTCGGAAAGGGAGTTGAGCCCGACCAATACGCGCAGGATCAGCGCGGCGTCCGAGGCGGTGACGCTGCCGCTGCAGTTCGCGTCGCCGTACAAAGGCGCGGGCGTTGCCGTCGCCGTCGGTGTGGGTTTTGGCGTTGCGGTGGGTGTTGCTGTCGGCTTTGCCGTCGGCGTCGCCGTCGGCTTCGGCGTCGCTGTCGGCTTCGGCGTTGCGGTCGGCTTCACGGTCGGCGTCGGAGACGGTTCGGACGCATATTCCAGTTCGGTGGTATATATGAGGCTGCTGTCCGGAACGGCAAAGACCGTCAGCGCTTCGCCGTCATTGTTCTTTTTGCAGGAGAAGCACGCCTTTTCGACGTCATAGCACAGCGTTGCCGCGGCGGTCTGATCGTTTGCTATGACCGGCTTGCCGCTTTCCCACGACAGCGTCCAGTATGCCGCGCTCTTGCCGCCCGACACAATGGGCTGCTTCACTGCGGAAAGCTTGTTGCTGCTTGCGGTATAGCACAGATAGCAGCGATCGCCGCCCGACATGCGGATCGTATATTTCCCGTTGCCGACGGATTCGATCTCATAGAGGAAGCTGTCCGCAACATTCGTCAGCGTGTCGCCGATGACCTTGATGCCGGTGCTGCCGATCGCGACCGCTGCGGCGGACGTGCTCACGCTGCTTGCGGAGGCGTCCGCGGACAGCACGATCTGACCGTCATAGGTCAGAACGGCTTTTCCCACCCAATCCGAGGGCTCCGCGAACAGTTTCTGATACGTTCCGGCGGGAACGGGCGTTCCGTCCTTCGTGGCGTAGAAGTACAGCGCGTAAAACGTGCGGTTTGCATTCAGCACAACCGGATCCCCTGCAAACAGGCAGTCGGGGCGTACGTCGGTGTCCGGAACGCGCCCGGTCACCCAGCCGTAGAACGCGTAGGGTCTTGCATTCGCCTTCGGCGTGCCGGAAGGCGTCGGCATGGTGATCGTATCGCCGGTATAGCCAGAAATTGCGGTGCAGCTGACCCCGTCCGGCGTGACAAACGTCGCCTTGACCGCCGTGCGCTTTGCAAAGTTGATGCGGATCGTGCAGTCGCTTTCCGCGCGCACCGAGAACAGTGTTTTACTGAGACCGTCGCCGTTCTGTGTGACCGACGCCGTGCCGGAAAGCACGTCATATCCAACGACTGCGCATCCGGTCTTCGGCGCTGCGATAACCGTTGTGCCGGAGGTTTCGACCGTACCGAGGCTCGTGTCGCTGCTGACAGCGGTGACCGTAAACTGTGGGAACAGTGTCCACGAGGAGTACACGGTCTGTCTTGCGTCGACGTTACCGTGACCCGGATACGCGTCCTCGCTCGAAACGACGATCGGGAAGGCTGGATACTGACTCTCATACGGGTCTTTGTAGCCGACCTTTTGCTTCATGTACGCGATCGCTTCCGCAACGTCCGCGCCATCCTTCATCTTTTCCCAAAAGTACGCTTCCCAGCGGTAGTCGCCCGCAAAAGTAACGGACTGGGAATAGCCGTAAACGACCTCGACGCCCGCTTCGTGCAGCGGGGCTTCCATGCCGTCGGTCGCCATGCCGAGGCAGATCGCCATCCAGAGAAGGCTGCGCGGCGCGGAACCGTTCATATGATTCCGGATCGCCGTACCGTCGATGAACGCGCCGCTGCCGGTGAGGAACGCGTGCTTATAGCTGCCGTACGGGCCCTGCACCGTCGCCGTGTCCGCGCTTGTGACGCCGTCGGCGCTTGTGATGCAGAGATAGGACGTGTTCGCTTCCGATGTATAGTCGTTTCCGCGTGAATAGTCCGTATTGCCGTGCGAGTCGAAAATGACCGTGCCGCAGATCTCAAGTTCGTGCGCGACCGCGTCGATCGTCGCCGCTCCGCCCGAATAGATCCTGCAAACGCCGCCGGTCGCCTGCGCGATCGAATTGCCTTCGTTCCGGTACTGATCGGAAAAGCTCGAATCCACACCGTAATACGGTCCGAACACCGCGACGTCCAAACTGTACGGATATCCGCCTCTTTTTTCATAGGAAACCGTATCGACCGCTGCGACGTCAGCCGGATCTGCGCCGGTTGCATTCGCGCGGATCTTCTGACGGATGACCGGCGTCCAGCCGTATCCCATGCCGTCCGTGCCGTCCCAGAAGACGCACTCACCGTTTTTGAACAGCGTACCGTTTTCATAGCCGCTCCATGCTTCGACAAGCGCGGCAACACCGTCCGTCATAACGGCGTAATGCTCTTTTTCCGCGCTTGCGGCGGTGACGCCCTGATTCTTCAGTGTTTCGTCCTCGTAGCGTTCGATCTGTACCCAGATATCTTCCTCCGCGTCGGCGCTCGTTCCTTCCGGCAGGCGCAAGAGTCCCATCGGCAGCAGCAAAAACGCCGCAAGCAGCAGTGCAAGCAATCGTTTCATGTTCTGATCGGTTCCCCTTTCGGAAAATTCACTCGTATTGTTTATTATATCATATGCGGACGGCGGTTTCAATCCGAATCTTCCATTCCGTGCGCGTAAAAAATGATAGACGCTGCGCACGTTTCGCAGTATAATGGAAGGGTAAGACATATGGAGGTATCGGAGATGGAAGTACGTGATGCAAACGGACTGACGGAACGGGAATCCCTTGCGCAGTACAGGGATAAACACTATCCCGCGCCGTATCTCACTGCGGACATCGTGCTTTTATCCGAAGGCAGGGACGTACTGATGATCCGGCGAAAGGGTCACCCGTACCTCGGCTGCTGGGCGCTGCCCGGCGGGTTTGTAAACCCCGATGAAAGCGCCGCAGAGGGCGCTCTGCGCGAGCTCTCGGAGGAAACGAACGTGACAGGCTTCACGGTCGACGATATTCATGAGATCGGGTTGTTTAGTAAGCCCGGACGCGATCCGCGCGGCTGGATCGTTTCGGACGCGTTTCTCATTCCGGTCAGTCGCGAGGACGTGCGGTTTCAGGCGGGCGACGACGCAGCGGACGCGGCGTGGATCACGGTCATGCGCGACGGTGAAAACCTCGTCTTTCCGGAGGGTCTCCGCCTTGCGTTTGACCACGCGGATATGCTCAGAAAAGCCTTCGCTCTGTACGACCGGATCGCAAGATAATATACCCCCGAAAAGGGTTGACACCGGCGCGCGTTCGCGTTACATTTAGCATAGCAAAAGGCGCGCTTTTTGCGCTTCAAAAAGCTCATAAACAAACAATTTACAGGAGGAACACACATGGTAAACGAGGCATTGAACAAGCTTTTGGCGTACGATCCCGAGATCGGCGCGGCAATGCAGGATGAGCTGAACCGTCAGCGCGGAAACTTGGAGCTGATCGCATCCGAGAACATCGTTTCGGAAGCGGTGCTCATGGCAATGGGCAGCGTTCTGACGAACAAGTACGCAGAGGGCTATCCCGGCAAGCGTTACTACGGCGGCTGCCAGTTCGTGGACGTCGTGGAGAATCTCGCGATCGAGCGTGCAAAGAAGCTGTTTGGCTGCGATTACGCAAACGTGCAGCCGCATTCCGGCGCACAGGCGAACATGGCGGTGTTCTTCGCGGTTCTGAACCCGGGCGACACGTTCATGGGCATGGACCTTTCTAACGGCGGTCACCTCACCCACGGCAGCCCGGTCAATATGTCCGGCAAGTATTATCACTGCGTCTCCTACGGCGTGGACGAGCACGGCGTCATCGACTATGAGGACGTTCGCAAAAAGGCGCTCGAGTTCCGGCCGAAGCTGATCGTCGCGGGCGCAAGCGCATACTGCCGCACGATCGACTTCCCGAAGTTCCGTGAAATCTGCGACGAAGTCGGCGCAGTCCTGATGGTCGACATGGCGCACATCGCGGGTCTCGTGGCGGCGGGCGAGCATCCCTCTCCCTTCCCCTATGCGGACGTCGTCACCACCACCACGCACAAGACGCTGCGCGGTCCGCGCGGCGGTCTGATCCTCGCGAACCAGGAAGCGGCGGATAAGTTCAACTTCAACAAGGCGATCTTCCCGGGCATCCAGGGCGGTCCTCTGATGCACGTCATCGCGGGCAAAGCGGTCGCATTCGCTGAAGCGCTGAAGCCCGAATTCAAGGCATATCAGCACCAGGTCGTTCTGAACGCAAAGGCGCTTGCGAAAGCGCTCATGGACGAAGGTCTCAAGATCGTCTCCGGCGGCACGGACAATCACCTCATGCTGCTCGACCTCATCGGTCTCGACGTGTCCGGCAAGGCGCTGCAGAACCGTCTCGACGAGGTCCACATCACGGTCAACAAGAACACCGTCCCCGGCGAGCCCAGAAGCCCGTTCGTGACCTCCGGCGTCCGCATCGGTACGCCCGCCGTCACCACCCGCGGTCTCAAAGAGGAAGATATGAAGACGATCGCGCACTGCATCGCGCTCGCGATCAACGACTTCGAGAATTCCAAGGAATACATCGACGCAGAAGTCAAGAAGCTCTGCGACAAGTACCCGATCTATCAGGACTGAGCGATCCATGGCGGAGCTTTTGAAGGGCAAGCCGGTCGCGGACGCCATGATCGCGCGGATGCGCGAACGCGTGAACGCGCTGAACGCAAAGGGCGTTGAACCCTCGCTTTGCGTCGTCCGCGTCGGTGAACGCGCCGACGATCTGTCCTATGAAAAGGGCGTGATCAAGCGCTGTGAACAGGTCGGTGTGACGTTACGGCAGGTGATCCTGCCCGAAACCGTCACGCAGGCGGCATTCGAAGAAGCGTTCGAAACGGTGAACCGCGATCCGAATGTACACGGCATTCTGCTGTTCCGACCGCTTCCGAAAACGCTGGACAGTGAGCGCATCCGAAAGCTGTTCGATCCCCGTAAGGACGTCGACGGCTGGACGGACGGCTCTCTTGCGGGCGTGTACGCAAACACGGACCTCGGCTTTGCGCCGTGCACCGCGCAGGCGGTGATCGAGATCCTGCGCCACTACGGCGTCGACCCGAAGGGCAAGCGCGCCACGGTCATCGGGCGGTCGCTGGTCATCGGACGTCCGGTCTCGATGCTCTTGATGCACGCAAACGCCACGGTCACGACCTGCCATACCCGCACGGTCGACGTGCCCGCGATCGCAAGGCAGGCGGACATTCTCGTGTGCGCCGCGGGCGTGATGAAAAGCGTGACGGAGGAATTTGTAAATCCGGATCAGATCGTCGTCGACGTGGGCATCCACTTTGACGAAGAAGCAGGCAAGCTCTGCGGCGACGTCGATTTCGACCGTGTCGCGCCCGTTGTGAAGGCGATCACCCCGGTCCCCGGCGGCGTGGGCGGCGTCACGACCTGCGTTCTTTTAGACCATGTTCTGAAAGCCGCGGAAAGATAATCCCAAAAACAGAAGACGGCTGTTGCATCGTTGCAGCAGCCGTTTTTTTGCGGACGGGCAGTACCTACCTTACCCGATCCATATTGCGTTGATTTCGGCGGACGGGCAATGCCCGTCCCTGTGCATGATCGTTGAACAAATCTATTTGCATTGATTTCGGCGGACGGGCAATGCCCGTCCCTACTGATTCAGATCGTTTACCCCTGTAGGGACGTGCATCGCACGTCCGTTTCAAACAACATATTCATCTTGTCGGAGAAGCCATTTTAACGGGTTCTCCTCAATATACCGAAGACACGCAAGATAATCAGACTCATTCCGGATCACATGATCGTAAAAGTGCGACTGCCATACAACGGCTTGAGCACGTTTTGTGACTATTCCCTTAAACTGCTGCATGATTCGGGAGAGGGTCGGACGATCGGTAGGGACGGGCATTGCCCGTCCGCCTTCCTTTTCGATCCGAAGCATCATGTGTACGTGATTCGGCATAATGACGGACGCATCCACAAAGACGCCTTGATATCGTTTCGGAATCTCGGAAATTGCATCCGCAACAATTGACCCGATTCCGGTCAGAATAATCTTTGGAATCGGCTGATACACGACGTCTCCTGTGTGCGGAACAGCGATATTCGCAACGCGCGAAAGGAGCGGCTTTCGCTGCTCCGTACATATCGTAATAAAATAACCGCCATTCTCGCTGTAATCGTAGCATTTCAGACGATTGCTTTTTCGTTTCGGCAAATCTGCCGCGATTGTCGTTTCCCTATCCATTGTTCCTGTTCTTTGCGGACGGGCAATGCCCGTCCCTACCGTTCATAGGGTATATTCCTGTTGGGACGATCATCAATCGTCCGTCTCAAATTGCAATGCCCGTCCCTACCGTTCATGGGATATATTCCTGTAGGGACGATCATCGATCGTCCGTCTCAAATTGCAATGCCCGTCCCTGCCGTTCATGGGGTATATTCCTGTTGGGACGATCATCGATCGTCCGTCTCAAATTGCAATGACCGTCCCTGCCGTTCATGGGATATATTCCTGTAGGGACGATCATCGATCGTCCGTCTCAAATTGCAACGCCCGTCCCTGCCGTTCATGGGGTATATTCCTGTAGGGACGATCATCGATCGTCCGTCTCAAATTGCAATGACCGTCCCTGCCGTTCATGAGGTATATTCCTGTTGGGACGATCATCGATCGTCCGTTCCCCCGAGCGGATCAGGTGCAAGCGCCTATAGGAAAAATCGCATCATTCCATAAAAAGCGCGCGGATGGCTTCCGAAATATCGGAGACGCGGACAAAGCGGCAGGCGTGGTCGCCGACCTTTGCGCGGGCGGGGATCAGAACGGTCGTGTAGCCGAGGCGGACCGCTTCCTTAACGCGCGTATCGAGCTGCGACGCGGAGCGAATCTCGCCGGTCAAGCCCACCTCGCCGATCAACACGGTTTTTTCAGGCAGCGGCTTTTCGAGGATCGAGGACGCGACGCACATTGCCGTCGCAAGATCCGCGCCGCGGTCGACGATGCGTAAGCTTCCCGCCACGTCGCAGTAGACGTCCTTGTCGGAAACGCGAAGCCGCGCCTTGCGTTCGAGAACGGCAAGGAGCACATTGAGCCGGTTATAATCGAGTCCGACGGCGGTGCGCCGGGGCGCTTGAAACGCAGTCGGAACGAGAAGCGACTGGATCTCGCAAACGAGCGGCCGCGAGCCCTCGAGCACGCAGGTCACGGCGGTGCCGGGGACGTTCCTTCCGGAAACGAACAGCGACGCGGGATCGCTGACCTCGCGCATGCCGGTCCCGCACATTTCGAATACGCCGAGCTCGTCGGTCGAGCCGAAACGGTTTTTGACCGCGCGTAAAAGCCGCAGCCCCTCGTGACGGTCGCCCTCAAAGTACAGAACGGTGTCCACGATGTGCTCAAGCACGCGCGGTCCCGCGATCGCGCCGTCTTTTGTAACGTGCCCGACGATGAACACGACCGTGCCGGTATCCTTTGCAAACCGTGTGAACAGCGCCGTCGCCGCGCGCACCTGACTGATGCTGCCCGCGGCGCTTTCGGCAGCGGAGCACTCCATCGTCTGGATCGAATCGACGATCAGCATCTGCGCCTTCACTTCCTTTGCGCGCTCGATCGCCTCCTCCGCGTTCGTTTCCGTGTATAAAAAGAGGTTTTCGCCCGAAACGCCGAGCCGGTCGGCGCGCAGCTTAATCTGCGAATTGCTCTCCTCGCCGGAAACGTACAGCACCGGTCCGGAGGCGGAAAGGTTGTCCGCGGCTTCCAAAAGAAGCGTCGACTTGCCGATGCCGGGATCGCCGCCCAAAAGCACAACCATGCCCTTCACAAGCCCGCCGCCCAGCACGCGGTCAAGCTCGCCGATGCCGGTGGAGATGCGCGCCTGCGCTTCGGCTTTGACAAGATGCAGCGGCACCGCCTTCGTCCCGGCGGTCACGGACGGACGCGAGAGAACGCGCTCTTCCTCAACGAGCGTGTTCCAGCTTCCGCATTGCGGGCATTTCCCCATCCAACGCGGCGTTTCATACCCGCATTCTCCGCAGACGTACAGCGTTTTTTCCTTCATTGTTTTTCTCCGACCGTCATAAATTCCATGATGTCCTTGTCGCGCCAGGTGACGTCCATCCATACGATCACGTCCTCGCCGCCGCCCAAAAGCATCGCGGTCTCTCCGCTTCTGGTCGTGCAGAACGTCGTACCGTCGCCGTAATAATACACGTAGTTCTTATCGAACCGCGAATACGCGATAAACCCGTTGCCGAGCACGAAATCGACCGCGCCGGTCACAACCTCCGTCGTCGTGTTCCCGTCGTACCAGAGGATATGCCCGTCCTCGGCGTGATCGGAATCGAGGAACGCGATCCCGTCCGCGTTCATCTGCGGATCATGGATGTAGCCCGAAACGGGGACTGTCTCGCTCTTTTGCGTGTTCAGGTCCAGCTTCACAAGCGTTCCGTCCGGCGCGACGTACAGAAGCGTGCTGCCGAACATAAAGGGCTTCGACAGCGCATAGGGACCACCGTCAAAGATCACAAGCGTTGCGCTTTCGCCGGAATTGAGGTCGACCGCAAAGAGCTTGTCGCGGCTCTGTCCGGTACGCTCGATCCACAACGCCGTATCGCCGTACAAAACGGGCTTCGGAAGTCCCGTATGCACGACCTTCAGTACGCGCGTTTCCTGCGTTTCGCGGTTGTATGCCGTCATCTGCCCGCCGCCGTTTGCCGCCGCGTCGAGATACACGATCCACGCGTCGTTCATCACGGGGAAGCGGATGCTTTTGTAGGTCAGCGGGAGTCGGAGATACATCTGCTGCCGTTCTGCGATATCGTAGAGCAGCAGCCGCACGAACGCCGCCGTGCCGTCCGGCGTGTAGTTTCCGATCGGCGCAAAGATCGTGCCGTGATACACGCCGACGTCCGTTGCGTACTGGTATTCCGGGATGACGATCTCCGTCTGCACGGATCGGAGGTCCTCGCTGTACAGCGCGTGGTCGGGGTACGGGTCGTGCGTGGGCTCCGGTGTCGGCACGGGCGTGACCGGAACCGGCGTTTCGACCTCCTTCTGACAGGAATAGGCATGGTTGCCGAGCCCCTCAAAAAACGGGATCGCATATTTCCAGATCGCCCACCCGAGCGCGGCAAAAAAGCCCAGGACGAGCAGCAGCTCCAGCCAGGGCATGATGCGGAATCGCGTCAGATATTTGCCTGCTTTACCGGTGGAACGGTACCGTTTTTCATGCTTCATACCGCTATTTTACACCGAATTCCCCATGCGGTCAATCGGTCAGAGAAAATACGGCGGGAGCAAAAGCCCCCGCCGTACGTCGGATCGGTTTTCAGTTCATATACGCTCTCGCCGCGTCAAAGTACGCATAGATCGCGCAGGCGGCGTTCTCGGCGTTCGTGTTGCCCGCATATGCTTTCAGCATGCTGTTCACGTACGAGAGCACCGACACATTGACCGTTGCGCTGCCCGCGTCGGTCGTTGCAACGATCGTATAGGTCCTGCCGAGCAGATGCGCGCCGATATTCGGGATCTCCACAAGATACCGTCCGTCGCTCTGCTTTGTCGCCGTATAGGTCTCGCCGTCGAGCGTCACCGTGAAGCTGCCGTCGTAATTTGCGACCGGCTTAATGTACACCAGGATCGCCGTGTCGCTGTCCAGACGCACGCTGTAGGTAATCTTCTGGATATCCGCGCTGTCGATCTCGCGCACGAACGCATAGTCCGCGACATTCGCCGCGGTCGCTTCGGCGTCATAGCTTTCCGTGTAGCAGATCTCCATGGGGGCGTACTGATCGTCGCCCGATCCGAGCGACCACTCCTTGATCCCTTCAAGGAAGATCTGCACGTAATGACCGTAGTCCGCAAGCGCATGGACGAGTTCTGTCGTCTCGTAGTCGAACTGATCCTGTATGCCCTCGAACGTTTCGATATACTGCGCGATCGAGTACGTCTCCGATACCGTCAGCCCGTCGCCGTAATGGAACGTCGCGGTGATCGTGTCCGCCATCTGGATCGAGGTCACATAGCAGGTGAAGCCATAGTAGACGCTTCTCGTGCTCGTCTGGCCTTCGTTATACGGAACCGGATCGCTGTCCACCTCGCCCGCGCCGGAGATCTCGAACGTCATGTAGCTCTCCGTGTAGTCCACGCCGGCGATCGTCGGAAGATCCATATAGAAGTTTATGCCGATCTTGCCGGAAAGTTCCAGCGAGTGGGACGCAAAGGTCGGTTCGGGACCTTCTCCGATATAGAAGTATCCGCCGAATTCGCTCCAGGCCTCGTTATACGTCGTCTGGAAATAGATGTTCACGCTGCCCGCGTGTGCGGCGTCGACCGTGTACTGATTGTCCAACCCGTCCGGATACCATGCGTCGATGGCGTCGTCCGTGATATGAACGACCTTGATCTCGTCGCCCTCCGCAAGAATGGTGCTGAGCATGTATTCGTTTTCATTGTTCGGATTCACATCGAACACGTTCGCCGGGTCGATCGCGTCCATCGTCCAGTCCGGTCCGATCAGGTAGTAGCCGTCCGCGATCGGATTCCGTGTCCACTGTGCGATCAGCGTGAAGTTGTTTGCATAATACGCATCGCCCGGATTGGCTTCGCCTGCCTGATCGCCAAGCACCAGCTGCCAGTTGACAAAGGTATGGTTGGTCCATGTGAACGGATTGTCCGGAAGCGTGTAAGCGTCGACGCCGATGTTGTACGGCGAGAACTGTCCGTTCGCCGCATCGTTGAAACTCTCCGCCCAGACGCCGTCGTCCAGGCTGGTGATCTCAACGGGATCGCCGCCCGCTTCGCCCGGGTCAAGCGTTACGATATATTTCGGACCGAACTCCGCGACCACCGTGACGGCGCTGTCCGGCATGGTGAAGTAGTTGGCGTCGATCTCGGTCTCTGCGCCTACGGCGCCGATCGGCGAGCCGCTCTTCATAACGCCGGCAGGCAGTTCGATCCGCGCATTCGGTTCGGGCTTTTCGTCAGGCTTCCGTTCGGTCTTCGGCTCAAAGCCCTGCAAAACGGCTTCCTTCGCCTTCGGACCCGGTACCAACGCATTTTCGCCGTCTTCGTCGACATAGGCGAGATATTCAAGCACCGCGCCCTGATCCGGCGTGACGGTCAGCGGAACGAAATCGCCCGGCTTTGCCCGCGTGACAAACGTAACGACCGTGCCGTGCTCGATGTTCTCGTCAACCGTGACGGGGTAACCGCCCGGCAGGATCACATCCGCCGCGGAAACCGGCTGCGTGCCTTCCTCGTCCAGATAATAATATCCGCAGACGTCGCAGACGTAATACGCGATGTTGCCATCCTCCGTTCCGGTGGGTTCCTTTGCGGGAACGTACGTCATCGAGTGGTTGCCCGTCTCGCACGGATTGACGGGCGTACCTTCGATCGAAACGTCGTCGATGTTCAGCCAGAACATATCGGTGACGTTATAGTGACGGATCGCAATGTGAACGACCGGCTCGCCGACAAAATCGGACAGATCCGCCGTGTATTCCGCGTATTCGTTCGTTGCGGTATAGTCCTCCGAAACCTTGACCCAATCGGCAGGATTGTACGTGGTGCCGGCGTAGAACGCGAACACTTCATTGCAGTACGTGTCGTCCTGTCCTCTTGCCCATGCCGAAAGCGTCGCGTCTTCTACTCCCGCAAGCGAGAACGCCGGAGAGACGGCGTACTGATCGGGCGTGAGCGCGCCGATATCGTTCATATAGGACGCGGAGTGGATCATGCCGCTGCCGCCGTGATAGGTCCAGTTGCTGCCGTAGATCCAATCCCAGTTGTATCCGTCGCCGTCGCCGTCGAAGAACCACCAGTCGAAGGGCTCGTCTTCAAAGTCCCAGTATGCGATCAGCTCCGACAGTACGGTATAGCCGCATTCGGTGCAGACGTCGGTGATGACGCCGTCTTCCGTTACCGTCTCGAAGGTGCAGTCCTCGGTCTTTGTTTCTTCGCAGCGACCGCAGGTGTAGGTATGCGTGCCGTCGTTGTTGGAAACGGCTTCGCTCCAGTCATGCCCGAGCGCGGGCGCATTGAACACGTCGCTTAGCAGCGCGGGCTCGGTACCCTCTGCGTCATAAAACATTCTGCCGCAGTTTTCGCACTCCCAGTATGCGTCATGTCCGCCCTCGGTGCAGGTCGCTTCCGCTGCCGGCACTGCAACGAGCACATGGTTGTCGCATGCCGGGAACGTTCCGGTCACTTCCACGTAGTCGACGTACACATAATACTGATCCGAGCATTCAAAGTGCCGGACCGCGATATAAACGGTCGGTTCGCCCGCAAAGTCGGACAGATCGGCCGTATATTGCTGATACGTGCTGGTGGGGCTGATATAGTCGGAAATCATCGTCATGGAATCGACATCCGTCGAGGTGCCCGCGTACAGCGCGATAATGTCGTCATAGCTGGAATCCCGTGACCAAACAGAAAGCTGCGCGCTGTCGGTTCCCAAGAGAGAGAACGCCGGAGAGATCGCCCAGTTGTCCGGCGTCAGCGCGCTGCCGTTGTACCATGAATCGGAGCGGAGATTGTGGGTTCCCTCATATGCGTAGTCGGTATTGTACCATACCCAGCCGTAGCCGTCGCCGTCCGCGTCGACAAAGGTCCAGTCGACGGGCTCCTCTTCAAAGTCCCAGAGCGCGATACTTTGCGCGCCGGTCGCCTCATCCGTATAGGAATAGCCGCATTCCCTGCAGGTATGCTTTGTGAAGCCGCCTTCCGACTGCTCTTCATAATCGCAGTCCCCGGTCTCCGTGATGTCGCAGCGGCTGCAGGTGTGGGTATGCGTGCCGTCGCCGTTGGAAACCGCATTCGTCCAGTCGTGACCGAGCGGCGCGATCTCACGCGTGATTTCCTCGCCGCAGATCGTGCAGATCGCGGTCTCCTCACCCGGATCGGTACATGTCGCGGGGGTTACGGTCGTCCAATCGCCCGGAACGTGCAGCTCCGAATAGAGCGGATACGAACCGGTATTGGAGGTTCCCCAGATACGGGCGCCGAGATAATAGGTCTCCCCTTCCGTCAGCGTAACGACAAGTCTGAAATTGTATTCGTCGCCGCCGTCGTCGTTCGTCGCCGTCTGCGTTCCTTCGGCGTCATAGAGATACACTACCGTATCAAAGCTTCCGGTGGAGTAGAACGTGTATTGACACGAAAACTCCGGAACGACCTTGAAATACGCGTACTGTCCTCCGGTCGTGATGTTTACCGTCGCCACTTCTCCCGGAATGAGCTCCGGGGCGTTTTCCATGTCCTCTGCCGTGATCGCGCCCGCTGCCGGAATTCCGACGCACAGCGCCATACAGAGTGCAAGCAAAACAGCCGTCAAACGTCTCCTCATCATCAGATCCTCCTTGTTTTTTTATGAATTTCATGCTGTTGTTTATGGGCAAATCGTACAGCATTTCATCCTATATTATATATTACCATATGACCACTGTCGTGTCAACCGCATTTGCACAAATCGAGCGATCAATATGCACATTTTCGTGCGACACCGCTTGCCGACCGCGGAGAATATCCGGCACCGATGTTTTTTGGCATTGTGATTCCGGAAAGACTGTGCTATAATACATTCTGAAAGAGTGTGCGGCCTTCGCCGCTGAAAGGAACGAACGTCTTGGCACGACGCGCATTGTACCGCGAATACCGTCCGGAGACCTTTTCCGAGGTCATCGGGCAGGATCATATCACCACCATATTGAAAAATCAGGTGCGGGAGGGCAAGCTTTCCCACGCCTATCTGTTCTGCGGCTCGCGCGGGACCGGCAAGACGACCTCGGCGAAGATCCTTTCGCGCGCGGTCAACTGCCTCGATCCCAAAGACGGCGAGCCGTGCGATCAGTGTTCCGCCTGCCGACTCGTCAAAAACGGCAGCGCCGACGTGATTGAGATCGACGCCGCCTCCAACAACAGCGTGGATAACGTGCGTTCGCTGATCGAGCAGGCGCAGTTCGCGCCGCTGGAGCTCCGTTACCGCGTGTTCATCATCGACGAGGTGCACATGCTCTCGAACGCGGCGTTCAACGCGCTTCTGAAGACGCTCGAGGAGCCGCCGAAGCACGTGCTCTTTATCCTCGCCACGACCGAGCCGCAAAAGCTCCCCGCGACGATCATTTCGCGCTGCCAGCGGTTTGACTTTCACCGGCTGACGATCGCGCACATCGTGGCAAACCTCACGTCCGTGCTCGAAAAAGCGGGCGCAGACATTGAGCCGAACGGGCTGCGTCTCATCGCGCGCGCAGCGGACGGCGGCATGCGCGACGCGCTCTCGCTTGCCGATCAATGCCTTTCCTACGCGGGAAATCATGTGACCGAACAGGACGTTCTGGACGCGCTCGGAAGCGTATCCTCCGCCGTGCTCGAGGATACGGCAAGGGCGCTCCTTTCCGGAAACGCCAATGATGCGGTGCGCGCGCTGGACAACGTGGTGCGAAACGGCAGAGATCTCGGCGTATTTTTAGGCGATCTCATCAAGCACTTTCGCGCGCTGCTGCTTGCCAAAACCTGCGGCGACTGCAAGGATCTATTGGACTGTACCGACGATCAGATGGCGCGGTATCTCAAGGTCGCAAAGGAAGCGGACGAAGCGCGGATCCTTTACGCCATGGAGCAGATCCTTGCGGTGCAGAGTAAGCTTCGGCTGTTCCCTGCCCCGCGCGTTCCGATCGAGACGACGTTCGTTCGCATCTGCCGTCCGGTCGACGATATGAGCTTTGCCGCGCTCGAAGCGCGGGTCGCTCTGCTGGAAGCAAGGCCGGTGGGGACAACCCCTTCATCTTTGCCTGACGGCAAGAACGTCTCCCCTTGCATAGGGGAGGCAAGGCGCCCGGATCAAGACCGCCCGCAAGCGGCTGCCCCTCAGTCAGCTGTCGCTGACAGCTCCCCTGACATGGGGAGCTCAATCGTCCCCCCGTGGGATGAGCCGCCGATGCCTGAGGAACCGCCCGCGCCGGAAACAATCCCTTCGTCCTTGCCCGACAGCAAGGACACCTTCCCTTACACAGGGGAGGCAAGGCACGACGTCCCGTCAACGCCGGAACCGACCCCAACCGCCGCCCCCGCGGCAAACAGCGAGGCGGAAACGCTCTGGGAAGCAGCAAAGAAGAAGATTATGGAGCTGAATCCTATGGTGTTCTTCTATGTAAAAGATACACGCGGCGCGTTGCTCGACGGCGACACACTCACGGTCGAGTTCCCGGCGACGCAGGAAAGCAGCATGAACGGCATGCGTGCGGAGCGAAACCTGAAAATTGCGAAAGACGCGATCGAGGCGGTGCGGCCCAAGACGTCGCTCGTGTTCCGGCTTGCGGCGCTGCTGGACAAAAACGAGGAAAAACTGAAGGAGCTGTTCGGAAGCTCCCTGACCATCAAATAACGGAGGTAACAACATGGCAAAAGGCGGATTCCCGAGAGGCGGTATGGGCGGCGGCATGAACATGCAGCAGATGATGATGAAGGCCCAGAAAATGCAGCAGGAGATCGAGAAGAAGCAGGCGGAGCTGAACGCGACCGCATTTTCGGCGACCGCGGGCGGCGGTATGGTGACCGTCACCGTGCTCGGTGACAAGACGGTACAGTCCGTTAAGATCGACCCCGCGTGCGTCGATCCCGACGACGTGGAGATGCTCGAGGACCTGATCCTTGCGGGCGTGAACGCCGCGCTGAAGGAAGCGGGCGACACGGTCGAGCGTGAAATGAGCAAGATCACCGGAGGCATCGGCCTCGGCTTCTGATATGGCGATCGAATCCATCGAAAAACTGACGACACAGCTTGCCCGGCTTCCGGGCATCGGGCGAAAGACCGCGCAGCGGCTTGCGTACCACATCCTGAGCGTGCAGAAGGAGCAGGCGACGGAGCTTGCGGAGGCGATCCTGTCCGCGCGGGAAAAGGTGCATCCGTGCCCGATCTGCGGCGCGTTCACCGACCTCGACACCTGTGAGCTGTGCGCCGATCCGAAGCGGACCGACGAGGTCGTTTGCGTTGTAAGCGACGCGCGCGACGTGCTTTCCATGGAAAAAACACGCGAGTTCCACGGGCGCTATCACGTACTGAACGGCTCGCTCTCGCCGATGAACGGCATCGGTCCGGGTGCGCTGCGCATCAATGCGCTTTTGGAACGCTGCAAGTCCGGCACGGTCAAGGAAGTCATCCTTGCAACAAATCCGGATGTGGAGGGCGAAGCGACCGCTTCGTACATTGCAAAGCTATTAAAACCGATGGGGATTTTGACCTCGCGCATTGCGCACGGCATCCCGATCGGCGGCAATCTCGAATACACCGACGAGGTCACGCTTGCCAAGGCGCTGGAAGGACGACGGATTCTCTGATGAAACGGTTTTGGATCGCAGCATTGTTTGTTCTGACGCTTGCGCTCGCCTGCGGTACGCCGCAGGAGGCGGAAGTGCAGGATACGCCTGCGCCGACGGTGCCCGCGGCTGCCGTGCCCGCGCCGACGGAGAAGCCGGACACGGTCGTCTTTGAAGAGCCGGCGCCCTCGCTGCTGCCGACGCTGCCGCCGACGCCCACGCCTACGCCGGAGCCCACCCCCGTCCCCCCGCTCATGGGGATTAAGATCGGGCTGGACCCGGGGCATCAGCAGCGCGCTGATATCAATACGGAACCGATCGCGCCGAACGAGGAAAAGACCAAAATGAAATGCTCCTCCGGCACGCGCGGGATCGTGACCGGCATTTACGAATACGAGGTGAACCTTGCCGTAGGGCTGAAGCTCAAAGCGCTTCTGGAGGAAAACGGCGCGACCGTATTCATCACACGGACGACGCACGACGTGAATATCAGTAACCGCGAGCGCGCGGAGTTTTTCAACGAGAACGCGGTCGACCTCGCGGTACGGCTTCACTGCAACGGAACGGACGATACGAGCGTGCGCGGTGCGTTCATGCTGCTGCCGAGCAAGGAGCGCACGGCGTTCTACAGCGAAAACAACCGCGCGGCTGCGGCGATCATCGAGCAGTACTGCAGGGAGACCGGTCTTGAGATGCGAAAACGCAACGGCATCACGTACAGCAGCTCGCAAACAGGCTTCAACTGGTGCACGCGACCGATCGTTTGTATAGAAATGGGTCATATGAGCAATGAAACAGAAGACTTGCTCTTGACGAGCGACACTTTTCAAGATAAGATGGCAGTTGGGATTTTAAAGGGGATCCTTGCGTACTTCGATCCCGATGAAGCTTCAGGAGGAGGAAATCCATGAATAAACCGATCTGCGTACGGTCTGAGGTTGGAAAGCTCAGAACTGTTATGCTGCACTGTCCGGGCGCGGAGCTCGAAAACCTGATGCCCGACTATCTCGCGCGGCAGCTGTTTGACGACATTCCGTATCTCGTTCACGCAAAGGAAGAACACGATCAGTTTGCGAAAACACTTCGCGACTGCGGCGTTGAGGTGCTGTATCTCGATACGCTCTTACAGGAAGCGATCGAGGCGGCGGACGCAAAGGACGAGCTCATTTGGGAGTACATCCGCGAGGCGAACATCGCGGCGGAAGGCGCCGAGCAGGCGGTCAACGAATACCTCTCCGCGCAGCCGCTGGACAAGCTCATCCAGATCCTGGCGGGCGGCGTTCGAAAGAGCGACATCCCGAAGGTCGAAAAGCGGCATCTGGTGGATTATACCGACGACAAGTATCCGTTCTACGTCGATCCCATGCCGAACCTCTATTTCACGCGCGATCCGTTCATGAACGTCGGCGACGGCGTGCTGATCTCGCGCATGGCAAACGAGGTCCGTCGGCGCGAAACGCTGTTTGCGAAGTACATTTTCAAATATCATCCCGTCTATAAATGGGTGCCGAAGTACCATGACCGTACCGATGTGCATTCATTGGAGGGTGGCGACTGCCTCGTGCTCTCGCCCGAAGCTGTGGCGTTCGGCATGTCGCAGCGCACGAGCGCGCAGGCGGTCGAGCTTGCCGCAAACCGTCTGATCGGCGAACGCACCGGCATCCGTGAGATCCTTGCGGTCGATATTCCGAAGGTGCGCGCATTCATGCATCTCGACACCGTCATGACGATGGTCGACGTCGATTCGTTCGTCGTGCATCCGAACATTCTCAGAACGATGCGCGCGTTTAAGCTCACCAAGCCCGACGGCCAGAAGCTGAAAATCGAGGAGGACGCACGTCCCCTGGTCGAGGTCTTCTCCGACGTGCTGGACCGTTCCGTCCGTTTCATCGAATGCGGCGGCGCAAGCGAGATCGACGCCGCGCGTGAGCAATGGAACGACGGCGCAAACACACTCTGCGTCGCGCCCGGCGAAGTCGTCACCTATTCCAGAAACTACGTCACAAACCGCATCCTTCGTGAAAACGGCGTCACGGTGCATGAGATCCCGTCCGCTGAGCTTTCGAGAGGCCGCGGCGGTCCGCGCTGCATGAGCATGCCGTTCGTGCGCGATCCGATCACAAAGTGAACCCATAAAAATCACATACAGAAAGGAAACAAATTATGTTCCAGGGAAGAAACTTTCTCACGCTGCTCGACTACACACCCGATGAGATCCGCGCGCTTTTGAAGCTCGCGCATCAGGTCAAGGCCGAAAAGAAACAGGGTATTTTCCCGAAGCGCATGGCGAACAAGAACGTCGTGCTGCTGTTCGAGAAGACCTCCACCCGTACCCGCTGCGCGTTTGAAACCGCGGCATACGACGAAGGCGCAAACGTCACGTTCCTCTCTAACTCCCAGATGGGTAAGAAGGAATCGCTCGAAGATACCGCAAAGGTGCTCGGCAGATTCTATGACGGCATCGAGTTCCGCGGCTTCAAGCAGGAGACCGTCGAGCTGCTTGCAAAGTACAGCGGCGTGCCGGTGTGGAACGGCCTTACGGACCTCTATCATCCGACGCAGGTCCTTGCGGACTGGATGACGATCGAGGAGCACGTCAAAAAGCCCCTTCATGAGGTCAAGTTCGTGTACGTCGGCGACGCGCGCAACAACATGGGCAATTCCCTCATGATCGGCTGCGCCAAGATGGGCATGCACTTTGTCGGCATCGCGCCGAAAGAGCTGTTCCCGTCCGAGGAACTCGTGAATAAGATGCGCGAGCTCTGCAAGGAGACCGGCGGCAAGATCGAGCTGTCCGATTCCATCGACGCGGTCGAAGGCGCGGACGTCATCTACACCGACGTTTGGGTATCCATGGGCGAGGAAGCGCAGTTTGAAGAGCGCATCCGTCTCCTTGAGCCGTATCGCGTCACCATGGACATGCTGAAGAAGACCGGCAACCCCGACGTCATCTTCGAGCACTGCCTGCCGTCCTTCCATGACCTCGAGACGAGCGTCGGCAAGGACATCTACGAGCGCTTCGGTCTGAAGGAAATGGAAGTTTCCGACGAAGTCTTCCGTTCGAAGCACAGCGTCGTGTTCGACGAGGCGGAAAACCGTATGCACACGATCAAGGCGGTCATGGTCGCCACGATGTCCGACACGCTGGACAAGTAAGCGGTCGCATTGATCGGGAAGGGCTTTTGTGCCCTTCCCTTTTTTGTTTCCGCGCTGTGCATGAAAAAAGCGTGAACGATGCGCCGGTTTGATTGCCATTACCCGTGATGCGTGCTATAATAATAAAAAAGTCGGAAAAGAACCAACGATGTATCGGGAAAGATTGCGGGAAAAGCTGATAGAAGCGCTAAAGGCGGTGCTGCCGATCGTCTGCATCGTCCTTTTGCTGTCGTTTACCGTCACGCCGCTGCCGACAAGCATCCTGCTTGCCTATCTGTTCGGCGCGTTTCTGCTGATCCTCGGCGTGATGTTCTTCACGCTCGGCGCGGAGCTTGCCATGCAGCCGATGGGCGAACAGCTCGGCGCAGGACTCACAAAGAGCCGCAAGCTCTGGCTTTTGCTTCCCGTGGGATTCTTGCTCGGTTTTCTCATCACCATCTCCGAACCGGATCTTCAGGTGCTTGCGGATCAGGTGCTTTCCATCCCCTCGCGCATCCTCATTTTCAGCGTTGCCGGCGGCGTCGGGCTCTTTTTGGTGCTCGCGCTTTTGCGCATGCTGTTCGGCATCTCGCTCAGAACGCTGCTGCTCGTCTGCTACGGCATTACGTTCCTGCTTCTGATCTTTGCGCCGCAGGATTTTCTTGCCGTTGCGTTCGACGCCGGCGGCGTCACGACCGGACCGATGACCGTCCCGTTCATCATGGCGTTCGGCATCGGCATCGGCTCGATCCGAAGCGACCGCAAGGCCGCCGAGGACAGCTTCGGTCTCATTGCGCTCTGCTCGATCGGACCGATCCTGACCGTTTTGATACTGTCGCTGATCTTCCGTCCGGAAGACGCGCTCTATACGTCGGCGGCGATCCCCGTCATCGACGACTCCATTTCGCTTGCAGCGCTTTTTACCGAGGCGTTTCCGACCTATTTCAAGGAGATCGCGATCTCGGTCCTGCCGATCGTGGCATTCTATTTCCTGTTCCGTCTGATCTATCTCCGGGTCAACCGCATCCGCAAAAACAGCCGTTCCGCGCGGCGCATCCTGATCGGTCTCGTCTATGCCTACATCGGTCTCGTGCTGTTTCTGACCGGCAGTAACGTCGGCTTTATGCCTGCCGGTGCGTATCTCGGGCAAAAGCTCGCCTCGCTTCCCTACCGCTGGATCATCATTCCGCTCGGCATGCTCATCGGCTATTTCATTGTCGCCGCGGAGCCTGCGGTGTACGTTTTGATGAAGCAGGTCGAGGAAATGACCAGCGGCGCGATCTCGGGGCGTTCGCTTCGCATCTCGCTGTCCGTAGGCGTTTCGCTGTCCATCGGTCTTGCCATGATGCGGGTTCTCACCGGCGTCTCCATCATCTGGCTGCTGCTGCCCGGCTACGGGATCGCGCTTATCCTGTCGCTCTTTGTGCCGAAGCTGTTTACCGCGATCGCGTTTGACTCCGGCGGCGTCGTATCGGGACCGATGACGGCGACATTTTTGCTGCCGTTTGCGGTCGGCGCGTGCCTTGCCGTCGGCGGCAACGTCGTGACGGACGCGTTCGGCGTGGTGGCAATGGTGGCGATGACGCCGCTCATTACCATCCAGATCCTCGGTCTTGTCTCCACGCTGAAGACAAAGCGCCGCGGACCGGAACAGCAGGCGGAAACGCTTGATGAGAACTATGCGATCATCGAACTGTAAGGAGGAACGCGCATGAGCAGCTTATATCTGATGTGCACCGTGCTGAACCGCGCGCGGCTTCCGGAGTTTCTTTCGCTGTATCGCGAGGAAGCGCTGGATCGCAATTTCATCATGCTGGCGCACGGCACGGCGACCAGCGCGGTTCTGAACACATTCGGACTGGAGAATTCCGAAAAAGCGGTCTCGCTGACCGTGGTCACGGATTCGGTTTGGAAATCGGTCAAAAAAGGATTGGAACGCAGGATCCGCATCGACATTCCCGGCACGGGCATTGCGTTTTTGGTGCCGATCGCAAGCATCGGCGGAAAGAGAGAGCTTGCGTTCTTTACGGATGAACTGGATTATACCCGCAGCGAGGAGGAAAGCGAATTGAAAGGCACGAAACAGGAGCTGCTGATCGTCATCGGCAACCGCGGATACAGCGAACACATCATGGATGCGGCGCGCGAAGCCGGCGCAACGGGCGGCACAGTGATCCACGCGAACGGCACCGGCATGAAGCGTGCGGAAAAGTTCTTCGGCATATCGCTTTCATCCGAACGCGAGCTGGTCCTCATCGTCACCGCGACCGCAAAAAAGAACACGATCATGCAGAGCATCATGAAAAAAGCGGGGCTCGAGACCGACGCAAAGGCGATCGTCTTTTCCCTGCCGGTCACCGATACTGCAGGATTGAGGCTTCTGGAGCCGGAGGAATCCGACGAGGAACCCGCAGCGCCGCAGCCGGAACCGAACGAGGCTCCGTCTCCTGCACAGGAATAACCGTCGATCGCCGAAAGGGGCTGCAATATGAACATCTACCTTGCATTTACACTGTTTTCTCTCGTCATTCTGATCTATTGGGTCATCTCGGAGCTGTTTGCCATGCTGTTCCGCTTTACGGGACTGCCTGACGAAAAAGCGCGGTTCCAGGTCATTTCGCTGCTCACGGGCTGCGGCTTCACCACGCATGAGAGCGAGCTTCTTTTGACGAACAAATCGCGCCGGAGACTTGCCCGCATCACCATGCTGTTCGGATACGTGTTCAACATCACGATCGTATCCATGGTGATCAACGTGTTCCTCTCTATCAAGATCACCGAGCTTTCCAACCTGTTCAGTATCCTCATTCCCGTTGTTGCCGCCGCGATCATCATTATCTTTATGCGTGTGCCGAAGGTCCGCGCGTGGGGCGACCGCATCATTGAACGGCTCGCCGGGCGCATCTCGCACCGCGAGTCCGAAAACTCCATTCTGCTTTTAGACTACCTCGGCGAGGACTCGATCGCACAGGTCACGCTCGTCAAGGTGCCCGAGGCGTTCCGTGAAAAAACGCTTGCGAAGATCAATTTCCGTGCCGAGCACGATCTCATGGTTATGCTGATCGAAAAGCCCGGCAAAAAAGCGGTCCCCGCCGGCGCGAAGACCGTCATGGAAGCGGGCGACAAGCTGACCGTGTTCGGCGACTACAAAAAGATCGCCGCCGTGTTCCACGCAAAGGAACGCTTCTCCGAGGATACCTGACCCATGATCCGCTCGATCACACGGGAAGAGGCCGCAGCGTTTACGTTCCGTAACGACACCGAGGAAATCACCTTTCATAAAATGCGGCAGCTTTTGAACCGACAGGACGCCCTATGCCTTTCGAACGAGCAGGACGTTCTGTTTGTCCGTTCGGGACAGGGCTTTCCCGCATGGATCTATACGCGAAGAGGCATTTCGGACGATGCGCTTTCCGAGCTTGCCGCGTCGATCTGCGTGCTGAAGGAAACGAACAACCTCTCCGGCGTGATCGGTCGCGCAAGCCTCGTCCGCTACCTCGAGCTCGCCCTCCCCTTTCCCAAAAAGCGCCGACTGCCGCTTACCGCGTATCTCTGTGAAAAACCAAATCGCTTCTCCGCCGCGGGCGAACGCGTCCCGGCGTGCTTGCTCGACCCCGTCGAATGCGGCGAAATTCTTGCGGAGCTCGGTGAACAGGCGCGTGAACCGATCCCCGCGGCTGCGCGGCTTGCCGTGGGCACGGACTTTTGCGAATGCCCGGACGCGTATGGTTGGTGCATAAACGGTACAACTGTCGCGTTGTCCCGCATTGCGGAGCGCACAGACGGGCTTTGCTATATCGGGTCGGTCGTGACGGACGCCCGATACCGCGGGCACGGGTACGGCAAGGCGCTCGTGAGTTCCATTTGCGCGGACGCATGCGAGCGCGGCGAACGCGTCATGCTCTACGCGGATACGAGCTATCCCCCGTCCAACGCGCTCTACCGCGCGGTTGGTTTTTGGGAAGCGGGTCGGCTGATCGGTTTTGACTTTACGAAAGAATAGATATATACCGTTTTCGGGATATGTGAACGCAGATATAAAAAATCATGTACTGTTTTTGGTACATAATTGGTTCATCAAGATCATTGCCGGACATTCGCAGGTGGAGACGACCGTGACGCCCGCCGGAAAACGGCGCAGTTCCGGATCTTTCTACGGTGATCACCCTGCAGGGGCGTGCATGGCACGTCCGCCAAAACCGACAATGGCTGTACCGAATTTGGTACAGCCATTCTTTTCGATCTTATCCCATGCAGCTCGCAAAATCAATCTCCGCCGTCTGGAACCGCTCGATCTGATCTAAGACCTGACGGGCCTTCGATTCGTCGTTTCCGGCTTCACGGAGATCCTCTACCCGTGTGTACCACAGCGGCTTCAGGCAGCGCCAGAGCGGCAGCGCAGCGCGTTTTTCGTCCTCCGAAAAGACGTAGTATTTCGAGGCGATGCGCAGCGCTTCACGGATCCTTTCGATCTCATCCGCAAAATCTCCGTAATTCTCGCGCATCAGGTAGTTCAGAAACACCTCCCTGCCGCAGAGATTGAAATCCATCACGCCTTTAAACGTGCCGTCCTCGCCGATGAGCAGATTCGTCGGATTCAGATCAGCCTGAAACACGGAGGTCGGAAGTTTTTTGTAAAGCGGTCGCAAAGCGTCCCTGTTTTCCGTCCAGCGCGTCCAGATCCGCTGCACCTGCGCGGAAAACACTTCCGGCAGCGCGTCCGCAAGCTTCTTCCATTCCAGTGCGTTCCACATCACTTCATAGGTTTCATCGCTCGGGCAAAAGCGGTCAAACAGGCAATACGCGGACGGGTACGCCGTGTAATCCAGCCGTTTTGCCGCGATCTTTGCCGTCATGCGCCAGATATCCTTCGCATAGGTGCGCGCGCTTACGCTTTGCGCGTTCTCGGCCATCCGATCCTCCAGCGTGCGATACCGCGAGAACTCCTCCGCATAGACGACGCAGCGCCTGCCCTGATAATCGATCATGGGAAAATCGCCGTTCCGGTCACAGAGGATGCGGGGACAGTAGTAGCCGAGATCGCGATATTCTTCAACCGTTCGACGCCACACGCGGATCTTGTCGGGGAAGGTGAAATCGTTGGAAACGATCTTCAGCACGACCTTTTCGCCGTCCGCCGCCGTCACGATGACCGTCTTCCGGTAATCGTCATCCCCGACGCCTGTTTCGATGCTCTCGCAGGAAACGGGCTCCCCGTCGAAAAAGCGGTCATACAGTTCCCGTATGACCGGATCGACCGTCGTGTCGTGTTTCATTGTCCTCTCCTCCGCACCCGATCGGGTCGATGCACAAACATATCCTGATTTTGGTACATATTATCTCGTTTTTCCACGATTTACCCTTTATGGCAGGCAAATATTGTCCCGTTTTTGGTGTATGTTTTGTTTGTTTTCCGTTCAATCAGCCCTGCAGTCCGCGGGACTGGCGGTCCATATCCTCCACGACGACGTCGTAGATCTCGCCCAAAGACGCGCAGTATTCGAGCACCTTCCACGGCTCGTTCGTATGGAAGTGGATCTTGATCGTCTCGGGTCCGCCGACGGCCAGAAGGCAGTCACCCTCGAAGCAGGCAATAAAATGATCTCGGATCACGTCCTCGTCGAGGTCCGTCCCGTCGATCAGCATCTGTGTGTCATACCGAAATTCCAGCATATTGTTTTCTCCTTTATTATTCATGCCCCGCAGGGGCAATTCATGACAAAGTCAATTCATGTTCGTGTAGGGGACGCCGACCCCAGCGTCCCGCGCTTCACACGATGATCCCGGCCCGTTTGAGCTTTCGCAGGTTGTCGCGATAGACCGTGCCGTGCAGATAGGCAGCCAGAGCCTGTGCGCCGCCGGTTTCACAGGCGCGCACAGCTTCCGGCCAAAGCTCCTTTTCCTGAGCCGTCCAATACTTTTCCTGTTTCTTCCATTCCTTGCACAAACGCTGCGTTTCGGCTTCGTCGCCGAGAAGCGCCGCCTCGATCCAAAGGCGGGAAACCTTTTCGGCAAACGACGGAAACGGACAAGGCAGAGACGGAATATCCCCTTCTTTCAGCGAGTTCCGATAAAGAGCATGACAGGAGGACAGATCCCTGACCTGCGAAAGCTCCGGCACGATCAGATCGTCGATGAACGGCGGAAGCTGCTTCGGGTCGTTGAAGGAAAGGACGGTGTCCCAACCGCCGGCTTCCGGATTGTTCCGGATGACCAACGGATCCCTTCCGAATTTCCGGGGATACTCGAATTTTGCTTCTTTCCAATATCCTTCGGCATCGTGCATCGGATAATACTTGTCCGAAAGAACCAGCGGACAGTAAAGCGACTGCGCGCCGTAGAACGGTTCACATTCTTCGTACCGCACGCAAAGCACCATGCTCAATAGCACCTCGCTGCCGAGCGCGCCGACGACCTTGTGCCAGCGGAGAGGGCTGTTTTTGAAGCGGCGGTAGCCAAGCGCCTCCAGCTTTTCGGCGTATTCTTTCTCCATGTAGTCGGCAAGCTTTTCCGACAGTGTGCGCGGAAACGGCGCGGCGGCAAAATCCTCCTTCGGAAGGAACCAGTCGGTCGCCTGCATGAAGCTGCCCGGATCGACGTAACCCGTGGGGGAGAAGTGCAAAAGCCCGGCAAGAGGCTCGATGCCGTCCTCCGCAAAGGTGTATTTGTTCTCAAAGATCGCCTTGAACTGCTCCGGCTTGCATTTCCATTTCTTTTTGCAGGCGGCCGTCCATGCGGCGTAATTCGGCTCGCCGAAGCCGAGGTCCTCATACGGCTCGTTGATACAGGCCGTCGTGTCCGTGCCGCTTTTTTCGTCGATGAGACGGCAGAGGACGAAATCGCTGTCCACGCAGGTCAAATGCAGCAGCGGTGTGCGGAACGCTTTGGAAAGCGCCTTCAATAGCGGCTCCGCCGTTTCGGCGCCCGGCGCAAGAAGCGGCGAGCTGAATTCAAACCATTCGGAATCCGACGATTGCTTATACGAGATCGAAACCCCCTTGCCCTCTTCGCCCGGCGTGTAGCCGAGCTCCGCCATCGCCTTTTTGACGAGCGCGGAAAGCATCATCATGCCCTTTTCCTGGATCAGGATCCGTTCAAAGAATTGTCCCATAGGTGCCTCCTTATATATCTCCGCGCAGTCCGTAGACCGTGATGCCGACGCACTCGCGCAGGAAGTTGTTGATGCGGATGTACCAGACGTCCGGCGCAGCGATACCGACTGCGGAAATGCCCGCCTTTTTTGCCACACGCCCCGCGCGGAAGACGTGGAAATCGGTCGTAACAAAGGCGATGCGAGCGTTTTTGCCGAGGGATTCTTCGATCTGCGCTTTGCTGAATTCGAAGTTTTCCAGCGTGCTCGTCGCTTTGTCCTCGACGAGGATGCGGCTTTCATCAATGCCTTTGCGCTCGATGAGGTATTTTTGCATGGCGGACGCCTCGGTAACGCTTTCGCCGTCGCCCTGCCCGCCGGAAACGATGCAGACCGTGTCGGGATGCGTGTTCAGGTAATCCGCCGCCGTGTCGAGGCGGTTACTGAGCACCCATGTCACCCGGTCACCATGCACCGCGGCGCCGAGCACGATCAGCGCGTCCGCGTCCACTTTGTCCGCGCGCTTTGCCGCCGTGCCCATCAAAACGCCCATGACGATCAGCACGACCGTGCCGACCGCATAGCAGCCGAGCAGGATCCATTTCAGCACGGCGAGGAAGCCGTGGTCCATATGGTGCATAAACGCACCAAGCAGCAGCAGCGGCAGTCCGAGGACCAGCGGCAGAATGACGCCGAGATTGTAGTTGGAGAGAAAGGATACTATGATCGTATCCAGTACCAAAAACGCACCAGCTATAATGCAAATGATTCGCAGCACTTTCATGGTTCCTCCTTCTTCGGTGTTGTGTTTTGTTTTCACCTCATCCACCGCAAGCGGTCCCCCTTCCCCATCAAGGGGAAGGCTTTTGGATGCGCGAATCCGGAGGCTTCTCCCCCTTCAGGGTGGAGAAGCTGTCTGCGGAGCAGACTGATGAGGGGGTCTGCCATGCTCACCTCATTCGTCACCTTTCCCATCAACCGGGGAAGGCTTTGGATGTGCGTACAGAGGGGGCTGTGAAAAAAGCCCTGTCATTCTGAGCATGGCACGCGCGGGAAGCGCGCGATCTTCCGCTGTAACGAAGTGGAAGGCGAAGAATCTCTTCAAAAAAGCAGTAAAACCGCTGTTTTTCAGATCCTTCGTCGCATAAATGCTCCTCAGGATGACACACTTTGGACTTTCTTTACACCCCCTGTCTGCGGAGCAGACTGATGAGGGGGTCTGCCATGCTCACCTCATTCGCCATTCTTTTGTCGTGACACCTTTCCCATCAACCGGGGAAGGCTTTGGATGCGCGAATACAGAGGCTTCTCCCCCTTCAGGGTGGAGAAGCTGTCTGCGGAGCAGACTGATGAGGGGGTCAGCATCTGCGTGAAGCGCAGGCATCACTTGTCCCAACGGGACACCCTCACGCCATTCCGAGCTCACGCTTCAAAAACTGTCCGGTGTAGCTTTGTTCGCAGCGCGCAACCTCCTCGGGCGTGCCGGTTGCCACCACCGTGCCGCCGTCGTCGCCGCCCTCGGGTCCGAGGTCGATGATCCAGTCCGCGGTCTTGATGACGTCGAGGTTATGCTCGATGACGATGACCGTGCTGCCGGAATCGGCAAGGCGGTTCAGGATCTCCAAAAGCCGCTTGACATCGTGCGTGTGCAAACCGGTCGTCGGCTCGTCGAGCACGTACAGCGTGCGTCCCGTGTCGCGGCGGGATAGCTCCGTCGCAAGCTTGATGCGCTGCGCCTCGCCGCCGGAAAGCGTTGTGCTGGGCTGTCCGAGCTTGATGTAGCCGAGGCCCACGTCGTCGAGCGTTTTCAGGATGTTCTTGATCTTAGCATGCTGCGCAAAGAACGGCAGCGCTTCCTCCACCGTCATGTCGAGCACGTCATAGATATTCTTGCCCTTGTAACGCACTTCCAAGGTTTCGCGGTTATAGCGCTTGCCGTGGCAGACCTCGCACGGCACGTACACGTCCGGCAGAAAGTGCATCTCGATCTTGACGATGCCGTCTCCCTTGCAGGCTTCGCACCGCCCGCCCTTGACATTGAAGCTGAACCGTCCGCTTGTGTAGCCCCTTAGCTTCGCGTCCGGCGTCGTCGCGTACAGCGCGCGGATGAGGTCAAACAGCCCCGTGTATGTCGCGGGATTCGACCGCGGCGTGCGCCCGATCGGGCTCTGGTCGATGTCGATGATCTTGTTGAGATGCTCGATGCCGTCGATCCCGTCGTGGTCCTTGGCGCGGATCTTCGCACGGTTCAGATCATGCAGCAGCCGTTTTTTCAGCACCTCGTTGACGAGCGACGACTTACCCGATCCCGAAACGCCGGTCACGCAGATGAACTTCCCGAGCGGAAAATCGACGGTGATGTTCTTCAGATTGTTCGCCCTTGCCCCGCGCACGGTGAGCACGCTTCCGTTGCCCGGTCTGCGCGTTTCGGGGACGTGGATGGTGCGTTTATGACTCAGGTACTGCCCGGTCAGTGAGGTTTCGCATGCCATGACCTCCTCGGGCGTGCCCGCCGCCATGATCTCGCCGCCGTGCACACCGGCTCTGGGACCGATGTCCACGATGAAGTCCGCGGCGCGCATAGTCTCCTCGTCGTGCTCGACGACGATCAGCGTGTTGCCGAGATCGCGAAGCCCCTTGAGTGTTTCCAAAAGCTTTGCATTGTCGCGCTGGTGCAGACCGATCGAAGGCTCGTCGAGGATATAGAGCACGCCGACGAGCCCGCTGCCGATCTGCGTGGCGAGCCGGATGCGCTGGCTTTCGCCGCCGGACAGCGTTGCCGCCCCGCGCGAGAGCGTGAGGTAATTCAATCCGACATTGACGAGGAAGCCGAGACGCGCGTCGAGCTCCTTTAAGATCGCCGCCGCGATCGTCTGCTGGGTCGGCGTAAGCGTCAGATGATTCAAAAATTCCCGCGAGCGCTTGACATTCATATCGCACAGATCGGCGATATTGATCCCGCCGACGGTGACGGCAAGCGAGGTGGGCTTCAATCGCTTTCCCTTGCAGTCCGGGCACGGGATATGCGCCATATACGTTTCAATGTCCGCCTTTGCCCAGTCGCTCTGGGATTCGCGGTACCGCCGCTCCATGTTCGGCACGATGCCCTCAAACGAAGCTAAAAAGTGCCCGCCGCCGAAGCTGCGCTCGTACTGTACCTCCATCTTTTCGGTCGTGCCGTACAGAAGCGCGTCGCGCCCCGCCTTCGGAATGTCGCAAAACGGCGTGTCCAGCGAAAAGCCGAAATGCCGCGCGATCGCCTCGTAATACATATCGGAAAAAACGTTGTTTGTGCCGCTTTTCCAGCCCGGCGCTTTGATTGCGCCTTCGTTTAAGGACAGCGATTCGTCCGGCACGATCAGCGTCGGATCGATCTTCATCTGCTCGCCGAGCCCGAGACAGGTCGGGCACGCGCCGAACGGGTTGTTGAACGAAAACGCGCGCGGCGCAAGCTCCTCGAGCGCGATCCCGCAGTCCGGGCAGGCATAGTTTTGCGAAAACAGCGTCTCCTCCCCGTCCTGCACCGCGACGATCGCAAGGTTCTGACCAAGCGCAAATGCGTGTTCAAGCGATTCGGTGAGTCGGCTTTCCACGCCCTCCTTCAGCACGATGCGGTCGATTACCGCCTCGATCGTGTGCTTTTTCTGCTTGTCGAGCGACGGCGCTTCCTCGATCGGATAGACCTCGCCGTCGACGCGCACGCGGACGTACCCCTCGCGCTGCAGGCGCTCAATCACCTTCACATGCTCGCCCTTTCTCCCGCGCACGCACGGCGCCATGATCGAAAGGCGGCTTCCCATCGGCAGCGTCATGACCTGATCGACGATCGTGTCGATGGACTGGCGCTCGATCACCCTGCCGCAGTTCGGGCAGTGCGGAATGCCGCAGCGGGCATAGAGAAGGCGCAGATAGTCATAGATTTCCGTGACCGTACCGACGGTCGAACGCGGGTTGTGCCCCGTGCTCTTCTGGTCGATCGAAATCGCGGGCGACAGCCCGTCGATGCGGTCGACGTCGGGCTTGTCCATCTGTCCGATGAACATGCGCGCATACGAAGATAAGCTCTCAACGTAACGCCGCTGCCCCTCCGCGTAGATCGTATCGAAAGCAAGGCTGGACTTGCCCGAGCCGGAAACGCCCGTCATCACCACGAGCTTGTTGCGCGGGATAACGAGGTCGATGTTTTTCAGATTGTGTTCTCTGGCGCCGTAAATGCAAAGATCCTGATCTTTTCGTTCCATATCATTTGTGGCGAACGGAGACGATCGCCTGCGCCGAAATGCACAGTCCCCGCCCCTCGTCGTTCATTCCTTCCGTTGTTGTTGCCTTGACCGATACCGCGTCCGCCGATATGCCGAGGTCCGCGGCGATCGTGCGTTCGATCTCCTCCCGGTGCGGCGCAAGCTTCGGCCGCTCGCAGATCACCGTCGCGTCGACGTGCGATATGAACATGTCCCGTTTTTGCACCATGTCGTTCACCTTTTGGAGCAGCACGCGGCTCGAAATCCCCGCGTACTGCGGATCGGTGTCGGGAAAGAGTTTTCCGATGTCACCGAGCTTCAGCGAGCCGAGGATCGCGTCCATGATCGCGTGCAGCAGCACGTCCGCGTCGGAGTGACCCAGAAGTCCCTTCTCAAACGGGATCTGTATGCCGCCCAAAAAAAGCTTACGCCCCTCGACCAGCCGATGCGTGTCAAACCCGATGCCGTACACCGCCGGGCAAAGCCGGTCGGTCGCCCACGTCCAGTCCGCTTTGGTCGTGAGCTTGCGGTTCTCTTCGCTTCCCGTAACAAGCCGCGGCGCGCCGAACATCCTTGCGTAAACGGTGGCGTCGTCGGTCGCGTAATCACCCCGTTCATACGCCGCGCGGATCTTATCAAGCCGAAACGTCTGCGGCGTCTGCATGCGAAAAAGCGCATTGCGGTCGAGCGTTTCCATCGCGTCGTCCCCCATCTGTACCACCGTGTCGGTCACGGGGATCGCGGCGACGCCGGAGCCGTATGCTTTTGCGGATTCAATGCTTGCCCGAACGATCGCGGGATCGACAAAGCAGCGCGCCGCATCATGGATGACCGCGATCTCGCCCGAAGCGGCGTTTAACCCGTTTCGGACCGAATCGGTCCGCTGTTCGCCCCCCGAAACGACCGTATACGGCACGGGCACAGCTAACGACGCGACGGTCTGTTTGCTTTCGCCGCTCACGACAAACACAAGCGAATCGCACCCGCCCAAAATCAGCGCTTCCATTGAGCGCTCGATCGCGGTCTTTCCGCAGAGGGGCGTGTTCAGCTTATCAAAGCCCATGCGATTGGACGCGCCTGCGCAGAGCAGAACGCCGCACGCGCTCACGATTCCCCTCCCGAAAGCACGGTATAGAGCGAATCCGCGTCCTCCTTGCGCACGACTTCCGGCGTCTTTTCCACGCGGCACAGCATGTGCTTGCCGCCGAGCAGGATGTCGATCGTGTCGCCCGGCTTCACTTCGCTTGCGGGCTTTGCCACCTTGCCGTTGATCGAAACGCGCCCCGCGCCAGCCGCCTCGTTCGCGACGGTACGCCTTTTGATGATGCGCGAAACCTTTAACCATTTATCGAGCCGCATATTAACCTCCGAACGGCGTAAAGCCGAATCCCAATGTGTTCGTGAACTGCAGAATGAGAACGATGATCCCGAGCGCGCCGGTGTAGATCGCAAAGCCCAAAAGCCCCTTCTTCGTGATGAGCCGGATCATGAACCGCACCGCAAAGTATCCCGAGATCGCCGCAACGAGCATTGCAAGGATCATCGCCGCGCCGAACGTGAAGTCGACCTCGAATGCCGCGGGCTCCTTCACCATTTTATAAAACTCCAGCACGAGCCCGCCGAGGATCGCCGGGATCGACAGCAGGAACGAGAAATCCGCAGCGCTCTTGCGGTCGATGCGCATGCCAAGCGCGCCCGCGATCGTCGAACCGGAACGGGAAACGCCCGGCAGCACGCCGATCGCCTGCATCCCGCCGATCACCAGCGCGTCGGTCCAACGCATCGTTTTCAGAGACTTTTTCGCTTTTCTTCTGCGGAAGAACAGCTCGCTCACCGTCAGAAAGATCGCAGTTAAAAGGAAACTGAATCCGATAAAATTGCCCTCGTCGAGCCAGTTGTCGAGCGCGTCGAACTTCTTGAGGATCAGCGCGACCGCGACCGTCGGCAGCGTTGCGATGATCAGGTGCAGCGTCAGCTTCTGGATCGGGCGCTTTATAATGGAAAGAACCTGCTCGCGATAGACCACGAGCACAGCGATCAGTGTCGCAACGTGCAGCATGATCGTAAAGAACGAGCCGAAATAATCCTCGCCGACCGCGCCGCTTGTCAGTTTGGAAACCAGGAACAAATGTCCCGAGCTGGACACCGGCAGAAACTCACAGAGCCCCTGCACCAGTCCGAGAAGAATTGCAATCAGAAAAATCATGATAACCTCCGATAAATCTCTGATTATATCATACTATGAAACGGTCAAAAATACAATAGATGCGAGGTGATTTCATGCTTTGCTACTGGATCCTGAGGCGTCCCGACGGCACGCCCGCCGGGCTTGTGCGCGTGCAGAACGACCGCGTGCGGCTTTCGCTTTCCGCGCCGATCGCGGGAAGCTTTACGCTGTTTTCAAAGGCCGACGCCGTGCCGATCCTGCCCGAAAGCGAGATGGCTCTGCCCTGTCCCGAAGCGGTGCTCGGCGCGGACGGGGACCGCGTGACCTGCTTCGCTTCCGCCGAGCAATCCGCGCCGCTTGCGGAATATCGTCATAGATTGCACCTTATTCGCACCATGCATATGCAAAAAGCCGTTCCGGAAGACGTTCTTGCCGTATCTGAACCATTTTTACCCCATGTAGAGATGCAAAAGTCGTCAGATACGCCCGATTCGGAGCCGGATTCAGACAATATATCCCATTTTAGTCCCACACAGGCAGACAGTATTTCCGATTCTGCTCGGGAGGCGCAGGCATTTTCGCTGCTTTTGCAGCGTGCGGATGCATTTTTTACCGCGTACGAGGAGGTCCCGACGATCGACATGGTGCAAAAAGAGGATAATATTACAGAAGCGCCGGATGGGCTCGATCTTTTTTCACAGGAGTTTCCCGGCGCGCGCTGGCGCTATGTGGACGGAACGGACATACTGCCGCATTATGAGGGGACATGGAAGCAGCCGAACGGTCCGACGCTGCACATCCTTGCGGTGCGCGGGCACGCCGCCCCGCGTCCGCCTCGGTCGCTTCTGGGCTTCACGCGGTTTTTGCGCGATCGCGACGGCACGGGCTACTGGCTCCGTCTCACGCCGCTGCCGTAAGTGCACCGCAGTGCATTGACCTCGATGCCTCCGTGTGAATTGCGCCGCTCGGCAAATGACTGCCCATCCGTCAGCTATCGCTGACAGCTCCACTTCATTACGGCGGAAGAACGCGCTTCCCGTGCGTGCGATACTGCCCCTGCAGCATTCACTCGATCTCGAGCTCCCCTTGTCAGGGGAGCTGTCACTTGAGGCTTTGCCGAAAGTGACTGAGGGGTAGCCATCCGTCGTCCGTTCCACTGTCGTGCGGACATGCAAAGAACGGCCTGCGGGACGAAAAAACCTCCCCGTTCATCACGCGGGGAGGTTTTGAGGCGCGGCGCGCATCTGGAGAATGAGGGGATAATCGCGCCGTCTCGGTCAGGGTGGACCGGCCTCTTTGCCGTACGGTTTGAGAATCATCAAGCAAAACCGCCGACAAGCTCATCGGCGTCAAAAAATAGTCCGACACCGTGTTGATTTATCATTAGATTTGTATTATTATATAATATAAGGATTTCCGATTCAATCAACAATTATCAGGAAAAGTGTCTGATTATGCGGCATTTTGGGAAATCCGATCATCTTTTCAGAAAGCAGGAACCGCGCTATGTACAATCCGAAACACCGAGTACAGACCACGAAGAAACTGCTGCGGGACGCGCTTCTGACGCTTCTCAACGAAAAACCGCTGCGCAGCATCACCGTCAAGGAGCTCTGCTCGCTTGCGCACCTCAACCGCGGCACATTTTATGCCCACTACGCCGACGTTTTCGATCTGATGGAACAGATCGAGGCCGCGTTGGAAGCGGATTTCTTTGCCGCGCTGGATCCCATGTATTCCGCCGCGGAACCGCTCTCGCCGCCGAAGCTGACGAAAAAGGTCTTTGAGTGCATCGAAGCGAACGCCGATCTCTGCCGGGTCATCATCGGTCCGTTCGGAGACAGGGAGTTTGCGCAGCGGCTGCTTGCGGAAAGCCGGCAAATGAGTCTCAAGCGCTGTCAGCAATACTTCTCCGATGCCGACACGATGCAGATCGAATCGTATCTCACCTTTGTGACCGGCGGCTGTTATTTTCTGATGGATCGCTGGGTACGCGGCGGCATGACGGCAAGCTCCGCGGAGCTTGCCGACGCGGCGGAGCAGATCATGGAACGCGGAATTGCGTTTTTACAGCGGGAGAGTTGACGATGCTGTTTTCCGATTATATCTTTGATCTTTACGGCACGCTTGCCGACGTCTGCACGAACGAATCCCCCGCCGTGTTCTGGGAAGGCGCGGCGCGGGACGCAGAAGCGTTCGGCGCGCACTGCACGGGCGAAATGCTTCGGAAGGACTATCTCAGGCTCTGCGCGGACGAGGTGCGTCTGCGTGCTTTGACGCTCCCGGACGTGCCGGAAACGTATATCGAGCCGGAACTATTGAACGTATTCCGTCGGCTTTTGACCGAGTGCGGCGTGAACGATTCGCACGCGGAGGCGTTTGCGGCGGCGTTTCGCCGCCGTTCCACGCTGTGGCTCCGTCCCATGCCGCACGCATCGGAAACGCTCGACGCTCTCCGAAAAAGCGGTGCGCGGACGTTCCTTTTGTCCAACGCACAATCGTGCTTTACGATCCGTGAGCTTGACACGCTCGGGCTCACCGCACAATTCGACGGGATCCTTCTCTCCTCGGACGCGGGCATGAAAAAGCCGTACCGCGGGCTTTTTGAACTGCTCCTTTCGCGGTACGGGATCGACCGTAAAACGGCCGTCATGGTCGGAAACGACGCGGTCGCGGATATCGGCGGCGCAGCTGCGGCGGGACTCTTTAGCTTTTATTATCACACGTGGCAGTCCGGCGCGCATCCCGACGCGCTTCCCCCGTCCTGCCGCGAGATCCCCGATCTTTCGGCGCTGATCGAATAACAAAAAAGGAGCCGTTCGGCTCCTTTCGTTCATTTGAATCTTATTTTCTCTTTAAGACCATGCCGACGCCGTCCTCTTCGAGGATCAGCTTGCCGTCTTCGACTCGAATGTTGACGCCTTCGGAATCGCCTTCTTCGATCTTCAGAACGCCGTCTTCATACGTGTAGTTGAACGGCTCGCTCTGGCTTTCTTCGCCGAACGTGGAATCCATGGTGCCCGTGCCGTCCGCATTGAACGTGATCGACATGGTCATGCCGAGCGCCTTCATCAGCCGAACAGTCTGTTCGCCTTCCTCGCCGATGCCGCTGTCAAGCTCCCATGTGCCGACGATCGAATTGCCCTTGCTGCCGCCGCAGGCGATCAGCGAAAGTGCCATCAGCGCAACCAGTAATACTGCTGTGAATTTCTTCATGTGTTCATTCCCCCAAAAATGATTGCTGTTTCAGCGATTCATTATATACGATATTCGGCCGTTCTGTCAATGTTTCTTCCTTTTTTTGACTTCACGCGCGTGTTCTCCGGCGAAATGAATTGCGGCAGAGCCGCATGAATCCGCATCGTTACAGAGGAAGATCACGTGAAGCTTGACAGGATGTCCGTGCCCATGCCCGTGGAGGATGTGTCAAGAGATCCGTCCCTCCGACACGTCTTTCAATAGTTAGTCTTAACACACTGTCACAGCATCTCTGTCAAGTAATGAATTAAATATCCGTTTTACAACAGCATATCCAATGACTCGACTACCATCCTGCACGCTAATTATCTTACCTACCCATAGGCTATGAGGGTAATACTCTGGTGTCAAAAAAGTGATCGTACCCATTGCTTTCTCATTTGGAAAGACCGATTCCCTATTATAGTAATGATGAATCCCTGTTGCTAAATAATTAGGTTGCACTAAATGCGCGGGTCTAAATCCATCTTTCATTCGTGTTCTTCTTTCATTATTAAATACGAACTGTACTTCAATATCAGGTTTCATCATGGTCTCCTATTCCCAAAACTGTATTGTTTTCGCGACAGCCTTGTTAAATATGTCTAGGTATTCTTTACTACGTGTCACGGGGTACGTGTCACGGGGACGGTTAGCGTTGGATGATTTCGAAATTTCGTCCACATGGTGTATATGTGTCCGCTCGCCGGAGCATGGTTGTTCTCTTGACACAATCCCCTTGTTTTATATTCGAATTTGTCAACACAAAGGAGCCGTCCCCTTGCGTTTTTGTTTACATCTTTTGGTCTTGACTTTTAATAGTTAGTCTTGACAACCTTGACTTTTAATAGTTAGTCTTGACATTATTTCCTCTTTCCCTGTGATTGCCGATTCGACGTGCCAAAATCTTTAACTATCCTAATCGCAAGAAGATTATACTCTTCTATTTCTAGTTTTGTGACTATTCTTGAACGTGCCAAATATTGAACCATTACCTTTGCATTTTGATAATACTTAATAGGTCGTAGTTCTATTGCTAAACCTGTATTTGCCGATACACGATATTCTGAACCATCAGAGCCAATCAATAAGCATTTTTCATCTCCTACCTCAACGCCCCTGCTATTTAGAATAAACTTCTTATCGCGAATCACGGTATGAACACAAATGGAACTTTCTTTGACACTATTCTGTTTCAGATCTTTTATAGCCGTAAAAAATAAAACATCATATCGTATTGTCATAAGTTTGAATATTAGGAACAATATTGGGACGATCCAATACTTACCCCATGCATCAACAAAGAAACCTATAATGAAGGCAATCAAAAATAGAGATATTGCAACGACGTTCAATTTTATATAATCTCTAAAGTATTTATAAAACATTGCTTTCTCTATAATAATCTTTTTCATAACTATAAAATAATAATCAAGTGTTCAACTGATACTTTCGTTAGTCTTCCAATAATTCTTGTATTTTTGAAAAGATTTGTGTTAATGCCGAAGACAACGTCGAATATACCCCGGCACGAAAAAGTGTGTCAACGGGACGGTTCTCTTGACACAATCCCCTTGTTTTATATTCGAATTTGTCAACACAGAGGAACCGTCCCCTTGTGTTATAGGTTGTCAAGAGAACCGTCCCCTGACACCTCACATGTTGCGACGAAAAACCAGTTCGGGATTATAAACAGGCCATCTTTTCAGATCTTCTTGAACGAATATTTCCCCAGCATTTTTCCCATATATGTTTAGCCAGCCCCCGTTGCCCCA